>Ga0209121_10002799_pt1 | contig 17366 bp, 14 predicted proteins | sample Cruoilmetagenom3_FD_187292 | JGI IMG/M metagenome (GOLD analysis project Ga0209121, IMG submission 187292) | Oil polluted marine microbial communities from Coal Oil Point, Santa Barbara, California, USA - Sample 3 (SPAdes) (version 2) | ecosystem: Environmental > Aquatic > Marine > Oil seeps ... | reverse complement strand
CAAGCGCCGCAGAAGCGGCACGATCTCCGCGCCGAGACGGTCCAGCCCGTGCAGATGCACGACGTCCGGGCTGGTTGCCGCCAGCGCTTTCGCGACCGCCTCGGTCCAGGCCAGACCGTCCTGGCGCCGCATGGAGAAGAGATCGTAGCGGCCGGTCCGCAGCAACAGGTCGCCGCCGAGGGCATGGAGCGTCCCGGCCGGCACGTCCGGGTGGGACAGCGCCGTGCTCGCCGCAAGAAACCGCGCAGAGACGCCGGGCAGCCGGTCGAGCGCGCGCGAAAGGTCGTAGGCGAGATGCTCGGTTCCCCCGTTGGTGATGTGTGGGTGGTCGTGGCAGATGGTCAGAACCCTCATGCGGACAGCCTCCCCTCAAGGGTCAGGCGCTCCGCCAGGACCAGCGCCCCGGGCCTTTCCGGCGCGTTGGCGTGGGCAGACATCCGGATGCGCTGATCAAGTGCCACATGAGCGCCGTCCGCCTTGCGCAGGGTCGCCGCGAGATCGCCGATGTCTGCCTCGCACCCGGCAACCCGCAAGGGCATCCGCGACAGGGTCGCGCGTGCCGCGCCGTTCAGGCCGAAGGATCGGCCGCTGACGCTGTCGTCGACCTGTTGTCTCCAATCCGCGGTGTCGCCTCCGGTGGGCACGTCGCGATCCTCGAGCAAGGTATCGTGACCGAAGACCGCCGCCTCGGCGAGCACGGGTTCGGGGCGCGAAAGCTGCGCCAGCCAGACCTCCAACCATGACCGCTGTTGCGGCAGCACATCGCCGGACAGACAGATCACCGCATCCGTTCCGACACTCGCCACCGCGGCGCGCAAACGCTCGGCCGGCAGCAGGTCGTCTTCCGCGATATCGAACAGGTCCACGCCGACCCCGTAGATCGCGTGAAGCTCCTCCCCGAGCGCACGCAGCGCCGACAGCGCGCGACGGTCCGGGTGGTGCAACAACAAGACAACCTCCCCGCGCCCGGCAAGGGATGCGGCGAGCGCGTAGGGGTAATCAAGCGACGCCCCCAGTTCGACCAGGAGTGTCACTTGCGGCGCACAGGCCGGAACCGCGACCGGGATCACCTCGCCGTGCACCTGTCGCCGGTCACGCAACGCATCCGCCAGCGCGGCGGCAAGCGAAGGCGCGACCGCGCCGTCGGGCAGGTCTTCCAGAAGCGCCGGCATCGACCTGGGAAGCGGCTCGAGCGTGACAGCATCGATCCGGGACATGCGCCCGGAGTGGTAGAGGCAGAACACCTCCGCCACATCGCCGGGCGCGCAGCCCCGCGTTGTCGGCACAAAACCGACCTGAACCGGCCCGAGACGCGGATGATGCAACGGGCTCCCGAGCGGCAGCAGGATGTCGCCCTCCTCGGTTCTCAGGAGCAGCTTGCCGAGAAGACGGCAGGGATCATGGACGCCGACGATATAGTAGATGCCGGAGGTCGTGCAGCTCAGCAGATGCGGCGTAACCTCGGGCACCGCCGTCTCCGGGCAGGACACCTCCGAGACCAGCGCTGCGGCCGTTTCATCCTGTGCGGCGAGCGCGTTCAGCCGGTTGCGGGTCCGGCGGCGGATCTGCGGCGAGCGCCGCGCCAGCCAGGGGCCCAGCGGGCGCTGGCGCTGCGAAGGCGACGGGCCGGCGAGACGCAGCGGCGTCTCGGACAAAGCAACAAGAGTGGCGCCGGGGGAGATCCCTTCCGGCAGGAACAGATGAAGCAGGCGATCATCCTTGAGCACCTCGAAATCGGCCTCGACACCGGCCAGCAGATGGGCGGCCTCGCGTCCGATGGAGATCAGATTCCCGATCTTGCCGGCGCCATGGCCCTTGGGCAGCGTGTAGCTCGCAATGGCCGCCGACTTGCCCAGCGGACACCAGGCCCGCAGCGCCAAGGGCGGCGGCGCCAGTCGCTCCAGCAGTTGCAGCACGATATCGCGGATGCCCAGGAAAGCGCGCTCGCCGAACAGCGACTGCCCCGTGGTCAGGAGTGCGCGCAGCAGGCGGCTCTCGCCTTCCGGCGCGAGCCCGACGACAAGCGCCAGCGCATCGACCATGGGCGACTGCAGAGCCGACGGATCGATCTCGGCGACCGGCTTGTCTTCGCAGCTGATCCAGAGCCCTTTGCGGCACAGATCCCGTGACGATCGGGCAAGAAAGAAGACGTAGCGCAACCCGCCGTCGCGCCGGATCAGGCGGCTGCCCAGCAGCGGCAGGCACAGGGCTTCATCGCCGGACCAAGCCGCCAGTTGCGAGGTTGGAACCCCCTTGTCGTCGGGCGGTGCGTCGAAGAATGCCGCCACGAGGTCGTCCGCGAGCGGCACGACCTGGAGCCGGTGCCGCGATTTGATCTGAACGGGGAGGAAATCTGGGTCGGCGATCGACGGTATTCGGTCAAACTTCATGGCGCGCGGCTCGAAATGGAAGGGGGGGCTTCAGGATCAGGCGGGGGGGTGCAGGCCGACCGGACGGTCGGCCTGCGCCGTGTGCGCGCGTGGTATTAGACGACCGAGAAGAACTTCGACGGGTCGGCGGCGACGTCTTCGTAGGAGACGCCGTAAAGCATGACGCTGTCGCCCTGGCCGAAGTCGATCAACGTGTTCCCGCCGATGCCGAAGGCGAAATCTGCGACGCTGGACGCGTCGGTCAGGGTCACGCCGCCGGACAGGGTGTTCGAGAATTGCACCATGTCGCCATCGCTGAAGTCCATGACGACGTCGCCACCGCCGGAGAAGACGAAGAGATCATCTCCGTCACCACCGACCAGCACGTCGTCGCCCGCACCACCGGCGAGCACATCGTCGCCGGTGCCGCCGTTGAGGAGGTCGTCGCCGTCGCCGCCCTGCAGGACATCGTCGCCGTCGCCGCCGTTGAGGTAGTCGTCGCCGGCACCGCCATCGAGGAGGTCATCGCCGGCCTCGCCGTAGAGCATGTCCGAGCCGGCATCGCCGAACAGCTGGTCGTCGCCCGCGCCGCCCTCGAGGAAGTCGTCGCCCTCGCCGCCGTTGAGGATGTCGTCCCCGGCCCCGCCCTTGAGCACGTCGTTGCCGTCGTCGCCGCCCAGAACGTCGTTGCCCGCGCCGCCGAAGAGCAGATCTGCGCCGGCACCGCCGGAGACCTCATCGTCGCCGCTGCCACCGAGCAGCATGTCTTCGCCGTCATCGCCCGAAAGCAGATCGTTGCCCGATCCGCCCATCATCAGGTCATTGCCCGAGCCGCCCGAGAGATCGTCGTCCCCCGAACCGCCAAGGACGAAGTCGTTGCCGCTTCCGCCATCGACCATATCATTGCCGGATCCGCCGATCAGGAAGTCGTTGCCGTCCTCACCGAGTATATTATCATCACCGCCTCCTGCAAAAACGGTATCGTCTCCCCCACCCGCGGCAATGAAATCCGCTGTGGATGTCCCGAAGACAAAGTCGTTGAATGCGCCGCCTGGGATCGTCGCCATTGTGTCCTCCTTGAAGTTTTTTGACGTGGTTGAACACCATCGACTTGCTGCCCGGATATCCGCAAAAATAAGGCTTCTCAGATCGCAATTTTGACACAATTGCCGCCCCGTCGGGGGGATCGCCACTTTTTCGCCGCTCTAAAGCGCTGAATTCTTGGGAATAAAAGATGGCAAAATATTGACGCCGAATAAGCGAATATCCGCTGGTTTTCCGGATTCATCGCGACACGCCGCGGTTTCTTGACCGCTAGTATTCCCGCCGGCTTGGGAAGGTCGTGGTCGGAAAAAGGGCCCTTCCGCGTGAGATGTTGGTTTTGTGCATTTTACATGATGAATTCCGCCAATCCTCACGCTTCCGGACCCACCGGAGAATCATCTGCCTGGCCCTGATTCCCGACATCTCTCCTGGGCTGTGCCGGTTGGGTATTCCGGGTTGAATACAGATTTCCTTTGGACCGTTGATCCCGCGGCATGGGTGCGACACATGCATCCGAGAGAACCGCATGACCTGGTCCTGCTGTTATGCTCGCCCCACGTCTCGATCAGAATCTGGGTTTCCGTCGGCGAAGGGGGGGCCACATCACTCGCCGGCGCATCCACTGCCGACAGGCGATTGCCCGCCATCGCCGAGAGGGCGCACCCTGACGTTGAGGCTCTCTCAGGAGCCGTCCTCCAAGGGACTGGCGGGCGCAGTTCCGGCGGTCTCGGCTCCGGCAGACTCGGAGCGGTTCACCCCTGAGGGAGGTGCATGGAGGGATTGAGGCCGACCGGTTCGGGTCGCAGGTCTCGCGCCGTGAGGTCGGGGGCGCCTAACCGTCCAGTTGTTCGGTGAGCCACCTCGCCCGGGCCTGTTGCTCACGGACGAAGGCCAGTTTGCGTTCGAGACGCTCCTTCTTGTCCGCCTTCGTCGCCTCTTCCAGCTCGGCGCGCAGGGCAATCTCACTCGCCCTCAGTTTCTCCGCGACCTTCTTCAGGTGGGATGGCTTGATCTTGGCCGCTTTGCCCGTCTTGAGCCGGTCATGGTACTTGTCGAGTTTCTCGACCGCCTTTGTCAGTTCCACGCTCTTCCCTTCCCTTCGCCTCCTGGCGACCTGTGACAGACCGGGTGACCCGGTCTCACCTGTGAGGCGACGCTTTGGCCTCTTGGTCCCCAATCCCGTCGATCCCGTCGGCCCCGATCGATCGAACCTCCTCGTCGTCGAGCGCGAGAATCTCCTCGATCTCGGCCATCGCGCCCGTTGTCTCGTCATAGTAAATGCGCGCCGCCGTCAACAGATCACGCATCGCCGCATAGGCATAACCCGAATCGTTGAGGAAAGACGTCGCCATAAACGCGTCGATCTTGCGGCTCCGGATCAGTTTCTCGACCCTCGCGTTGGTATTCTTCGCGTCATGCTCGACCTGTACCCGCTCGCGATCGAGCCAGAGGCTGGAGCGATCGTCAGGGTCGGCCAGTTCGAGCTTTCGGATCTCGACGATGATGCGCGCGATCTCGGTCCTGAGTTCATTGTAGAGCTCGGTTATGACACCTTGATCGAGTTCGCTGTAGGCCTGGGCCTTGCTGCGCATGTGCTTGACCGCCTTGATCGCCCGCACGGTGGCTTCGGCGGTGTCACGCAGCGCATAGACCTCCTCGACGATCTTCTCCGGCATGTCTTTGGACGCGGCCCGGGTGGCGAATTCGATGATCGCCGAGAACAGCGTCTTGATCCGGGCATCGTAGCGGGCGTCGAGGTCGTATTCGAACGGCCTTCGGCTCGCGGCCACGGTCGCCGCGACGTCCTTGCTCGCGTAGATGTCACGCCGGTGCAGGTTGAGCCCGTGGGTGATGATCTCGACCGCGTTGTCGTACAGATGCGCCACTTCCTTGCGCAAGGCGATCGCGACGGTCTCGGGAAACTCGTCAACCGCCTCATTGAGGTATTTCGGTTTGCTGAGGTCTTCCGCGGGCTCTGGAATGGTCCGCTCGACGAAAGCGATCAGCCGGCGCAGGACGGGGAGCATGAGGGCAACGCCGACGACGTTGAAAATGCTGTGAAAGACCGCGAGTTTCAACGCGTAGTCATTGTCGGCGATGCCCACGCCCGCGCTGATGAAGTCGACGCCCACGCGCAGCGGAGAAATGAAGACGAGCGCCGCCGTGGCGGTGACGGTGTTGAACACCAGATGCGCCAGCGCCAGGCGCTGGCCCTGGAAGTTGGAAGACAGAGAGCCGATGATCGCGGTGACCGTGGTGCCGATGTTTGCACCGATCGCCAGCGCCAGGGCGTTTTCATACGAGATCTGTCCCGAGGCGAGCGCGGTGATGATCAACACCATCGTCGCGTGGCTCGACTGCATGACCACCGTCGCCGCGGCCCCGATGAGCGTGTAGACGATCAGCCCGAGAAAGCCGGTCATCGCGAAGCGGGTCAGGTCGAAATGCTCGCGAAACGCCTCGAAGCCCTCCTTCATGTAGTGAATGCCCAGGAACAGGAAGCCGAGCCCTGCCAACACGAACCCGGCGCCCTTGAGGTACTTGTTGGTCTGGAACACCAAGACGACCGCGACCGCCAGCATCGGCAATGCATAGGACGAAATGTCGACCTTGAGACCGAACCCGGCGACCAGCCAGGCGCCGGTGGTGGTGCCGATATTGGCGCCGAAGATGACGCCCACGCCCGCAAGCAGCGAGATCAACCCCGCCGAAAGGAATGAGATGGTGATCACCGACACCAACGAACTCGACTGCACCAGCGTGGTCGCGACGATCCCGAATCCGACCGATTTCACCACCGATCCCGTGGCCTTCGCGAGGGCCGCTTTGAGCAGGCCGCCGCTGAACAGCCGAAACCCGTCTTCGAGCATGAGCATTCCGAAAAGAAAGATCGCCACGCCCGCGGCGATCTCCTGGAAATCCCGGCTGGCCCAGAAGCCGAACCCCAGGATCAACAGGATAACTGGCAACCACAACCGCCGCAGGGTCATGGCGCAGGCAGGATGAAATCGGGCACGATCCGCGACCGCGCAATGGCGGCGCCGATATCCAGATCCTTCAAGGCGCCATGGTCGGTGACGAGCGCGGTGGCGAGGCCCGCCGCGGCGCCCCCGAGGATGTCGGTGTGGAGCGTGTCGCCGACCATGACGATCCGCCCCGGGTCCACCTCTGCGGCCAGCCGGGTCCGCACCATGTCGAACACGTTGCCGTAGGGCTTGCCGAAAAACTCCGGCGCGACGCCGGTCGCGTCCGCGAGACGATGGGCGAAGTGCCCCGGTTCGAGTGTGAGCCCAGTCTCGCGCGGGGCGACGAGGTCGGGGTTGCCGACCCAGACCGGGCGCGGATCGCGGGTGAGCGCTGTCTCCAGCAGCGCCTGGCGCCGGTCGGTCCAGGGCACCGAACTCATCATGACGAACCCATCCACTTCGGCGTAGGGCACGGGATCATCGGCGAGGAACACGAGATCGAGGCCGTCGAACTCTTCGAACCCATGGCTCTCGGGCGCGATCAGGCCGAGCCGCCCGGCGGGCGGGGAGCGGGTGAGCGCGGCGATCAGAACGTCGCGGCTGCTAAGTACGTCATCGGCCGTGAAGTCAAACCCCAGCCGCCCGAACCGCTCCAGTGCCACCCGCTTGGGGTAGCTCGCGGCGTTCGACACCACGATGACCCGTTTGCCCGCCGCCTGCAGCGCCGCGATCCGCTCCGGCGCGCCGGGGATCGGGCTCTCGCCGACGTTCAGCACACCGAAGGCGTCGAGCAGGAAAACGTCGAAATCCTGTGCAAGATCGGCGAGGCTGTCCACCGCACGCGGGCGCGCCGGGTAGCGGGCCTGCGGGAGCCGGTCGCGAACGGCCTCGTAGGCATCGAACGCCCAAACGGCATCTCGCGTGGCCGGGGCGCACATCAGATGATCGCCCCGCGCACCTTTGCCGAGACCCATTCGCCGATCACCACGGCGAACAGGATGACGATCAGGATCAGCGCCACCTGCGGCCAGGCCAGCACGTCGAGCGAGGCCGACAACTGGAGCCCGATGCCGCCCGCGCCGACCAGGCCGAGCACCGTGCTCTCGCGGATGTTGATGTCCCAGCGGAACACCGCGATGCCGGCAAAGGCGGGCATGATCTGGGGCACGATGCCATAGGCCATGACCTGCCAGCGGCTCGCCCCGGTTGCGGTGATCGCCTCGACCTGGCTGTGGTCGATTTCCTCGATGGCTTCGTAGAGCAGCTTGGCGCAGAACCCGATCGAGCGGATGGCGATCGCAACGACACCGGCGAAGACGCCCGGTCCGATGATGGCGATCAAGAGGAGCGCCCAGATCAACGAGTTGATCGAGCGGGTCGAAACGATGATGAGCAACGCGACGGGCCGGATGAACAGCCTCGACGGGGTGGTATTGCGCGCCGCGAGAAACGCCACCGGAACCGCCATGAACAGCGCGGCGATGGTCCCGAGCGTGGCGATGTTGAGCGTGTCCCAGATCGGCCACCACAGCGTCTCGATATAGGACCAGCGCGGCGGCGTGGCGCGCTCAAGGATGTCGCCGGCGATGCGCGGCGCATCCCAGACGAAGAACCACGTCGTCGATTGCGAGATCACGTTCCAGCAATAGACGAAGACCGCCACGCCGATGAGCCAGTAGAACCAGCGCGTAAGCGACTCGCGCTGGGTGCGGCGTTCCCATTCATGGGTGCCGTCCGGTTTTGCGATCGTGACCACTATTGCACCCTCGCTCTTACAATGCCGGAGATGTATTCCAGCGCCATCACGATCACGATGATGATGATCAGGATCGCGGCGGCGGTGTCGAATTCATAGCGGTCGAACGCCGTGTTCAACGTCGCCCCGATGCCGCCCGCACCGACCAGCCCCAGAATTGCGCTCTCACGGAAGTTGATGTCGATGCGGTACATCGACAACCCGATCAGGCGCGGCATGAACTGCGGCTGCACGCCGAAGTTGATCCACTGCGCCCATGAGGCGCCAGTCGCGCGCACCGCCTCGGCCTGCACCCGGTCCATATCCTCGATATCCTCGGCAAGCAGCTTCGACAGGAAGCCGATGGTGGCGAAGGACAGCGTCAGGAACCCGGCGAGCGGGCCGAAGCCGAAGATCGCCACCAGCAGGATCGCGACGATGATCTCTTGTAGCGCCCGGCTGATCGCGATGATCCCGCGGCAGATCAGGTAGACCGGCAGCGGCGCGATGTTGCGCGCGGCGCCCAGCCCGATCGGGATCGAGACGGCGATGCCGACCACCGAGGAGGCCACGGTCATGATGATGCTCTCGATCATCCCTTCCTTGATGTCGGTCGCCCGGGTGACGAAATCGGGGGTGAAGAACGAGGTCACAAAATCCGCACCCCGCTCCAGCCCTTCATAGACCCGGCTCCAGTTCACCTCGACCGAGGCGATCGCCAGCACCAGGTAGACCACCGCACCCACGGTAAGCGCCCAGCGCAGCCAGGGGCGCTTGACGAAGGGGGGCTTTTTCCATTTCTGCCCGATCAGAACGTCGAGCTCGGTAACGGCGGGGTCGTTCATTGGGCGGCCTCCCCGGACACGTCCTCGTCTTCCTCCTCGACCTTCTCGATCGTGGCTTCCCAATCCTCTTCGCCATAGATCCGGGTCAGAACATCCGGAGACAGCTCGTCTGGGGTGCCGTCGAAAACGACAGCGCCAAGCTCCAGACCGATCACCCGTTCCACGAACATCTGCGCCAGCGCCACGTCGTGGATGTTGATGATCGCGGCGAGATTGCGCTCTTTGCACAGCTCGACGATCAACCGCATGATCTGCCGGCTGGTCTTGGGATCGAGGCTGGCGGTGGGCTCGTCGACCAGCAGCAGCGCCGGATCCTGAACCAGGGCGCGCGCGATTCCGACCCGCTGGCGCTGGCCGCCGGAGAGCTCGTCGGCGCGTTTGTCGGCCATGTGCAACAGCCCGACGCGGTCGAGCAGACGGTAGGCCTCGTCCACGTCTGTCTGCGGGAACCGCCGGGTGAAACTGCGCCAGAAACCGACGTAGCCGAGCCGGCCCGAGAGCACATTCTCCATCACCGTGAGCCGCTCGACCAGGGCGTACTCCTGGAAGATCATGCCCATCTGCCGGCGGGCGCGCCTGAGGCCGTTCTGGCTTAGCCGCGTCAGCTCGATGTCGTTCAGAAAAGCCTTGCCGCCGGTCGGGTCGATCAGCCGGTTGACGCAGCGGATCATGGTGGATTTACCGGCCCCTGACGGGCCGATCAGCGCCACCACCTGCCCTTGCGGGATCTCCAGGGTGACGTCTTTCAGCGCCCGTTCGCCGGTCGCATAGGTCTTGTCGAGTTGTTCCAGCCGCAGCATGCCCCGCCCCTCGTGACTTCAATGCAGCGGCCCGGGATGTCCCGGACCGCCACCCGCATGGTGGTTCAGATCATTCGCAGGCGTAGGATACGTCGTTCGCCGCGTCGATCTTGCGAATGACTTCCCAGTATTCCTGGTAGGTGATCGGGATGAACTGCGCCTCGCCGTTCTTCTCGAATTCCTCCTGCAGGCTGGTGCCCTCCCAATCGAAGCTGAAGAAGGCATCTGTGATCGCGTCCTGCAACTCGGGCTTGAGGTTGTACACGACCCCGTAGCCGGTTGTCGGGAAGGTCTGCGATTTGTAGAGCGACACCAACTGGTCGTCGCTGACTACATCGCGCTTGAGCATCCGTGCCAGCACCGAATTGGCGATCGAGGCGGCCGGGTAATCCTTGTTGGCCACGCCGAGGATCGAGTTGTCATGCTTGCCCGAGAACACCGGCTCGAAATCGCGGTCGGCAAGCATGTCGTAGTCGGCCTTGAGAATCGCCGACGGCGCCTTGAAGCCCGAATTCGAGGTCGGCGAGGTGAAGGCGAGCTGCCCGCCTTTGATGTCCTCGACCGCTTCGATGCCGGAGCCCGGAAAGGTGATGATCTCCATCTCGTAGCCGAAGCTGCCGTCCGCGCTGGCCATGATGGTGAAGGGCCGGAAGCCCGCGCAGTTCACCGCCAGCGGGTTCGACCCGGTGTTGAAGCCCGCGATATGCAAGCGGCCCGAGCGCATCGCCTCGATCTGCGCGGCGTTCGACTGAACCGGGAAGAACTGGATCGACTTGCCGGTTTTTTCTTCGAGGTAGGTCAGGAAGTCCGCCCAGGCCTCTTTGTAGACCGCGGGGTCTTCGACCGGGGTATATGCAAAAACCAGCGTGTCGGGGTCGAGCAACTCGCTTTCGTCGGCGGGAACATCGGCGATCAGGTCGCCGTCGGTATCGCAATAGCGCTCATCGAGGGCGCCGCGCGGACAATCCTGCGCCATTGCCGGGCCCCAGGCGAATGCCAGGGCCGCCACACAGGCGCCTGCGAATTTGAGTTTCAACGTATTCATGGTCTTTCCTCCCTATGAGACCAGGGCCTGATGCCCTTTTGGTTATTGATCTTCTCGTTCACCTTGCGATTTCCAGCCCGACGCCGCCGGTTGCGAGCGCATCCGCAAGATCGCCCTCCGGCGCCCGGTCCGTGACAACGCACGAGAGCCCGGACAGACCCCCGACTTGTGACAGGCCGCGGCGGCCGAACTTGCCGCTGTCGATCAACAGATGGCTTGTCTCGCTCCCCGCGAGCATGGCGCGTTTGACCGCGGCAAAACCACGGACGGCTTCGGTGATACCGTCCTGCGTCAACCCCGAAGCCCCGATCATGCAGCGGTCGACCCTATAGCGTGCGAGGTATTCGACCGTGTCCGTCCCCACCACGGCGGCTTCGGAAACGTGGTAATCGCCGGGGCACAAAATGACTTCGGCCACCGGGCTCTGTCCAAGCGTCATCGCCACGGTCAGGCTGTTGGTCACCACGGTGCAGGGGGTCTCGGCGAAGGCAAGAAACCGGGCGAGCTGAACCGTCGTGGATCCAGAATCGATCATCACCGTATCGCCGGGCCGCACCAGGTCCGCCGCCCTGCGCCCGATTGCTCTGCGCTCCTCAAGCCGGTCTTGGCTGCGCTGGTGGAAATCCGGGTAGTACCGCCCCGCCGTGGCGCCGCCATGCGCCCGTTCGATCAACCCGTCGTCCGAAAGTCTGTCCATGTCGCGGCGCACGGTTTCGGTCGAGACACCGAATCGCTGCGCCATTTCGGTGATGCGTATATGCGGGCGCAGTTTCAGCTCCAGGAGGATCTGGTTGCGCCGTTCCGATTGGCGCAAACGTTTCTCACTTGGCTTCTGCGCGCCGTCCATAGTCCCCCCCGGTTTCCGTCAGGATGTTTGAGTTTTTCCCAGATCGCAAGCCGCGGTTTGTTGTTTTTGCCAAGTCAGACCGTGCGGGATGTTGCTTTTCCCGCAGATCGGTGCTGGTATCCCTTCACGAATAAACACTTTCCACAGGGTCGAAGCCGCCGTCAGGTGCATCGCACCGCGCACATCGAGCCTGGGGATTCGTGTATCGGTTGAACCGATGTCTATCGGTCTGCGTCTCGATGCGATGTCAGTCGGGGGGCGTCGCGTTCAACATCGACAATTGGGAGGACACCATGAAATCAACGCATTCGATCGGCGCAATATCTGTGGCCGCAACGCTTCTGATGGCCGGGGCCGCGCAGGCCGAAAAGCTGACGCTCTACTGCTCGGCCCAGGAGGACTGGTGCCAGCTGATGGCGCGCAGCTTCGAGGAGGCGACCGGGATCGACGTCGACATGACCCGCAAGTCGTCGGGCGAGACCTTCGCCCAGATCCGCGCCGAAGCGTCGAACCCGAAGGGCGACGTGTGGTGGGGCGGCACCGGCGACCCGCATCTGCAAGCGGCCGAGGAGGGGCTGACCGCCGAGTACATTTCGCCGATGCGCGGCGAGCTGCATCCTTGGGCGATCTCGCAGGCCGAAAGCGCCGGCAACCGCACCATCGGCATCTATTCGGGCGCGTTGGGCTACGGCTACAACACCGATCTCATGGCCGCCAACGACCTGCCCGAGCCGTCGTGCTGGAAGGACCTTCTTGATCCGATCTACAAGGGCCATGTCCAGATGGCGAACCCGAACTCGTCGGGCACCGCCTATACGACGCTCGCCACCATCGTGCAGTTGTTCGGCGAGGACGAGGGGTTCGACTTCATGAAAGGCCTGCACGCCAATATCAACCAGTACACCAAATCGGGCTCGGCGCCGATCAAGGCCGCTGCCCGGGGCGAGAACACCATCGGCATCGTGTTCATGCATGACGCGGTGAAACAGGCGGTGGCGGGCTTCCCGATCAAGGTCGTGGCCCCGTGCGAAGGCACCGGCTACGAGATCGGCTCGATGTCGATCGTCGAGGGCGCACGCAACATGGACGAAGCCAAGGCGTTCTATGACTGGGCGCTTTCGGCCGAGGCACAGGCTCTGGCCCTTGAAGTCGACGCCTTCCAGGTGATGTCGAACATGGCCGCACCCTCCTCGGACCTGGCACCGGACATGTCGGCGCTGACGCTGATCGACTACGACTTCGCCAAGTATGGCTCGTCGGACGAGCGCAAGCGGCTCCTGCAGAAGTGGGACGAAGAAGTCTCGACGTTGCCGCAGTAGCTTGGCGCAGTAAAAGGTGCGCAAAGCCGCGAATGAACAGACCACCCACCCGGTCCTGATCTTCTGGATCATCGCCGGGTGGGTCGGGTACTTCGTTCTGCCCTGGTACGGGGTGGAAGACGGATTTTTCCGTCTCGCCTGGCTGTTCGACGGCTGGCCGGTCGATGAAGACTTCGCCCCTGCCGCGTTCCTGATCGCCCAAGGCGAAAAGCTCTGGCTCGCCCCGATGCTGCTGCCGCTGATCGCGCCGCTCGCGGTCATCAGGCGCCGCAAGACCGATCCGCTGTTCTCGGTCGTCCTGATCCTGTCGGGGGCGATCGGCTTTGCCTGGCTCATCGCCCAGGGCTTCGGGATCGGCATCCGCGGGTTCAATTTCGACTGGTTGACCGCGCTGTTCGGCGATCTGGGCGACCGGCAGTTCGGCATGGGCTACGGCGCACTGATCGTCGCGTCGTCGTTCCTGTTTCTGCTGACCCAGGGTATCGCCGCGCGCGGTGCGATCAACGGCGACGTGTTCGTGGTCAGCGCCATTGGCGGCGTGATCGTGATCGTCGGCACCTTCGTGTTCTTCCCGATCGCCAAGATGCTGATCTTCGCCTTCATCGCCGAAGATGGCGGCTACTCGGCAAACGTCTTCGTCTCCAAGTTCTTCGACGACCGGATCTGGGGGCTCGGCTGCCTCAGCGGCGCGCGCTGCGGGGTGGCGTGGAATTCGTTTTTCCTCGCGATCTGCGTGGCGACCGCCACCACCACGCTGGGGCTCACCTTCGCCCTGGTCGTGACCCGCTCGGGCTTTCGTTACAAGCGCGCGGTGCGCGCCCTTACCGTGCTCCCGATCATCACCCCGCCCTTCGTGATCGGGCTGGCGCTGATCCTGCTGTTCGGCCTGTCCGGCATTGTCACCGAGACCGTCTCGGCTTGGTTCGGCACCCAGCCCACCCGCTGGCTCTACGGTCTGCCGGGCATCATGATCGCGCAGACGCTGGCCTACACCCCCATCGCCTTCCTCGTGCTCATCGGCGTGGTCGAAGGCGTCTCGCCCTCGATGGAGGAGGCCGCGCAGACGCTGCGTGCCGACAAATGGCAGACCTTCCGCACCGTCTCGCTGCCGCTGATGCGCCCCGGCCTCGCCAATGCCTTCCTCTTGGGCTTCATCGAAAGCATGGCCGATTTCGGCAACCCGCTGGTGCTCGGCGGCAATTACGACGTGCTGTCGACCGAGATCTTCTTTGCCATCGTGGGTGCGCAATACGACCAGGGCCGGGCGGCGGTGCTCGCGATGGTGCTCCTGTTCTTCACCCTCTCGGCGTTCTACGCCCAGCGCCGCTGGCTCGGAAAGAAAAGCTACACCACCGTCACCGGCAAGGGCGATTCCGGCGTGCATCCGTTGATGCCGAACCGGCTGTCCTGGCCGGTCCTCACGATCGCGGGCGTCTGGGGCACCTTCACCCTCATCGTCTACGGCATGATCGTCTACGGCAGCTTCGTCGATCTCTGGGGGGTGAACAACACCCTCACCTTCAAGCACTACATCACCGCGTTCTCGGTCGGCTGGACGGAACACGGGCTGCACTGGTCGGGCTCGGCCTGGGACAGTTTCTTCACTACGATCTTCATCGCCGCCACCGCAGCCCCGCTGACCGCCGCCGTCGGCCTCACCACCGCCTATCTGCTCACCCGCCAGACCTTCCGCGGCAAGAACGCCTTCGAGTTCGGCACCATGCTGAGCTTCGCCATCCCCGGCACCGTGATCGGGGTGAGCTATATCCTCGCGTTCAACGTGCCGCCGATCGAGCTCACCGGCACCGGCATCATCCTGGTTGTCAGTTTCATCTTCCGAAACATGCCGGTGGGCGTGCGCGCCGGCATCGCCTCGATGTCGCAGCTCGACAAATCGCTCGACGAAAGCTCGCTCACCCTTGGTGCCAACAGCTGGTACACGTTCCGCAAAGTGATCCTGCCGTTGATGCGCCCCGCGATCCTGGCAGCCCTGGTGTTCAGCTTCGTGCGCGCGATGACGGCGATTTCGGCGGTGATTTTCCTGGTGTCGGCCAAGTACGACATGGCCACCAGCTACATCATCGGCCGGGTCGAGAACAACGACTACGGCCTCGCCATCGCCTATGCGACGACCCTGATCTTCGTGATGCTGTCGGTGGTCGCGTCGCTGCAATTCCTGATCGGCCGCACCCAGATCGGCCGACGCACACAATTCATGACGGGGAGATGAGCCATGGTCACACCCAGGATCAAGGGCAAGGCCGCCCCGGTCAGGTTCGAGCGCGTCACCAAGGCCTTCGGCAAGGATGTGATCGCCGTCGATGATGTCAGCTTCGACGTTGAGGCGGGCAAGCTTGTCACCCTGCTCGGGCCTTCGGGCTGCGGCAAGACCACGACCCTGCGGATGATCGCAGGGCTGGAAATGGCGACCGCGGGAAAGATCCTGATCGGCGACAAGGATGTCACCATCCTGCCCGCCACCGACCGCGACGTGTCGATGGTGTTTCAGTCCTATGCGCTGTTTCCGCATATGACGGTGCTGGAAAATGTCGGCTACGGGCTCGGCTTCTCGGGGTTCCCGAAGTCCGAAGTGCGCGACCGGGCGCAGGCCGGGCTCGACCTCGTGGGCCTTGGCGGCTACGGCGACCGGCTGCCCAGCGAGCTTTCGGGCGGCCAGCAGCAGCGTGTCGCCGTCGCCCGCGCGCTGGTGCTCGAACCGCAGGTTCTGTTGTTCGACGAGCCGCTGTCGAACCTCGACGCCAAGCTCCGCCGGCAGGTGCGCGAGGACATCCGCTCGATCCAGCAGGACCTTGGCCTGACCGTCATCTATGTCACCCATGACCAGGAAGAGGCGCTGGCGGTGTCCGACGAGATCGTGGTGATGCGCAACGCCGCCATCGCCCAGATCGGGCCGCCCCGCGAGCTTTACGACGCGCCGGTCGATGCGTTCGTCGCCGATTTCATCGGCGAGGCCAACCTGATCCCCTGCGAGTTGGTTGCGGTCGAGAACGATGTCGCCGAGGTGGCGGTCGATGGATACCGGCTCAGCCTGCCCGCACGCGGTCTCGCGGTCGGGCCAGGCCGGCTGGCGGTGCGCCCGTCGCGCATCGTGCTGGACGGCGAAACCGGGTTCGACGCTACGGTCGCCAAAGCGACCTACGTCGGCGTCCGCATAGAATACTCGCTGCAAACCTCGTTCGGATCGATCTTCGCGGTCGCCGACGATGTCCTCAATCCGCTGGAGGAGAACACGGCGGTGAAGGTCAGCTTCAAGGCCAACGGACCGGTTCTCATCCCGCCGGACTGATCCGGCGACGCGCCCGGATGCAGATCAACCGAAGGCCCGATCCGCCATCCGCACCAAGTCGTCGAACACCCCCGGCAAGCCGACCACCACGCGCCCGCCGGTCTCGATCATCGCGTCGGCATCCTGCACTTCGACCCCGCCACCGGCTTCGGCGACGATGAGTTGCCCGGCCAGGCAGTCCCAGGCGTTCATATGCTCCTCGGCATAGCCAAGGATTCGCCCGGCGGCGACATAGGCAAGCGACAGCGCGCCCGAAGCGTTGCGCAGGAACACGCCCCCCGCATCGTCGATCTCCTGCATCACTTGCATGATGCCGTCATGCGACACCCGGTTGGAATAGCCGATCCCGGTGGTGCCGTCCGCCAGTGTGTGTGCGCCGCCCACTTCGAGGGGCTGTTCGTTCAGCCAGGCTCCGGCGCCCCGCATCGCCGAGAACGTCTCGTCATGAATGGGATCGTGAATGACGCCCACCTGGGTCCGGCCTGACGCGACGCCGGCAATCACGACCGTCCAGGCCGGGATGCCGTTGATGAAGTTGGTGGTCCCGTCGATTGGATCGATCACCCAGACGAACCCCGACGTCCCGTGGTGCGGGGCGTGCTCCTCGCCGACAATCCCGTCCTCGGGATAGGCCGCCTTGAGCGCCGCGCGCACCGCGAGTTCGACCTCCTTGTCGGCCTGGCTGACGAAATCCTGCGCGCCTTTGCGGTCGATCTTCAAACGGTCGCGCGCATTGAAGAATTCCAGTGCAAGCGTGCCGGCCTCCCGCGTTATCCGTTGCGCGGTTTCAAGTCTTTGCGCTAGATCTTCCATTGTGTTCCTTTCAATGTCGGCCGCAACGGCTCGCATAAAGCCGTTGTCGCGCGTTCTGGCTGTCGATCCGGACAAACACCGATGCCCGGGTTTGCGCAAGGCTGGTCATGAGATTTTGAGGTCCAGGGGCGTTGTACCGCAAACCGGCGAGGCCGCCCATCCCGGTATTCAAGTGGCCGCACAAGAACCCTTGCCCGAGGCACGGACAAGACCTCGCGTTTCTGACCAGTGGCCGCGTTTCCTGACCCCTGGAATCCTGTAGCGACGCAACAATCC
>Ga0209121_10002797_pt1 | contig 17372 bp, 15 predicted proteins | sample Cruoilmetagenom3_FD_187292 | JGI IMG/M metagenome (GOLD analysis project Ga0209121, IMG submission 187292) | Oil polluted marine microbial communities from Coal Oil Point, Santa Barbara, California, USA - Sample 3 (SPAdes) (version 2) | ecosystem: Environmental > Aquatic > Marine > Oil seeps ... | reverse complement strand
ATGGTCAAGACCCCCCCCCGGGGCTGTGGACAGATCATTTGCAAAGCTTTTCGAGCTCTCTGACGATAGATTCCAGGCGGGGCCTTAGGTTGATATCGTACACATCAATGCAGCGGATGATTCCATTTTTGTCGATTATGAAAATTGCCCGTTCCGCCGTTCCATCGGTGCGTAATACACCATACGCATCCGCCACTCCACCATGGGGCCAAAAATCGGAAAGAACAGGAAACCATAATTTACCCATCTGATTCGTCCACGAAAACAGGGTAGGAATATTGTCCACTGTAATTCCGAGAAGTATGGCATCATTTTCATCAAATATATCTTTTACAATGTTGTAGCCAGGCCACTGATCCGAACAAACCGGCGTCCATGCGGCAGGCACAAAGGAAATGACCACATTCTTTTTTCCAAGGTATCGGCCAAGAGATATTTTCTTTCCGGAGACTGCGGGAAGGGTAAAATCAGGGGCGCGATCTCCTGTCTTTACTTTTAAAACACTGTCTGTGGGTTTGAGTTTCCCGGGATTGTAAATGTTGTTTTTAAAGGCATCCGAAAGGCCGAATGCGGCCGCATTCATGAGAAAAGCTATTATGATTCCCGACAGTACAATGAGACAGTATCTTTTTTTCATTTCGAGCCTCCCTGCTTTAAACCGGCCAATCGAAGTATCAGCTCCAGAAATTTATCGGCCTTCTCGATGCCGCCAAGTCTGGAGTAAAAAACCTTGTGAGACCCGTCATCGTTGATTTTAATTCCTATGAAGTAAGGAGTCCTGACCTCTCCAAGAATATCGTGAATGGAAAAATCTCCATCCGAAAAAAGAGGAAAAGGAATGTTGTATGTCTTCCGGAATATTTCTACTTCATAGGGAGAATTTCCGGCGCCGATGCCTATCAATTTGATTTTGCCTCTCAGATTCGGCTTATCTTCGACTAACTTGTACATCTCATTTATTTCCGGTGCTTCTTTCTGGCAGTGAGGGCAGTACATACTGAAGATTTCAATGAGTATCACCCTCGCCTTAATGTCCGGTATCTTAAATAAACCGGAGACTGGAAGGCCAAGATAGCTCCTGTGTTCCGATTTTTGGGGCACGGCAAGGTTTATCTCCGGCAGCGTCTCGCCTTTTACAGGAGGCGATTCGGCAGCCGGAACAGGATGATTGAATATCAAAGCACTGACGGCAACGGCTATGAATAGTATTATAATTCTTTTCATCGTGTTCCCCCCTTCATCAAGCCTTCCCACCCGTCTGCCTGCAACGCACAGGCATACAGGGGGAGGACGATCGCGTAAAACTATACGCCTGAAACAGCAGGACAATGTATAAAGATTGTCAGGAATTAACCGCCGTCAAGGCCTCCTCTTTCTTTTTCACGAAACCAGCCTGCCGGATCGGAAAGGTAGAACTTCATATCCGTCAGAGCAGCGTGGTGACCTCTTTCTTCGGCGACCATTTTTCCGATGAACTCTTGCTCCAGGGGATCGGTGGCCTTTGTGAGTTGCTTTTCATAAAACTCAACTGATATTGCCTCAAAGTCAATTCCTGTATCAAGAGCATCCAGGGCACCGGTATCCACGTCTATTTCAACCCCCCGTTTCTTAACCATCTTTTCGAAGACCAGGCCCAGATCATCGTGTGTTGCCTTTAATTCTTTCCAATGTTCCGGCCAGGATTGTTTACCGCTCAGGGTTTCATGTATGGACCTGATACGAACCATGTGATCATCTTCATCTTCCATCAGCATTTGAAATATCTCTTTCCCCATGTCGTTTTTACAGATCGAAACGGCACGTTCATAAAAAGTTCTTCCCTTTTCCTCCATTTCGAGAGCGGCGGAAAGCATCTTCATCGCTCTTTTCAAATCCTCTTTCATGTCATCTTCCTCCACTAATACGGACAATCAGATAACGGGATTCGACCACCTTTCAACCTTTGCGCGCGGTTTCAGCACACCATCCGCAACAAGCGGCAAAATTTTGTCGACGCGGAAGGATTGGACTTTGGATTGGGATAGGTCAGGTGCGTCCATCCATGATAAGTGCGGCCGTCCGGTCATACGTCACTGTCGGTCTTGACAGGGCTGCCACGTTTAAATTGCCTTCAGAATCCGCTGCTGCAAAAACACCGAATCCCTTTGTCTTTTCAAGATATTCAGCTAAATCCATAGACAAAAACCTCCCTTAATCAGTTTTTTCAAAGACCGTGCAGACTGCACGGTATTCACGGAACGTAATCCGTCTACCTTCAATATGAAATTCGGCTTATCCTGAAAGCGTTATTTTAATTTACATACATCTTCTTGCATATGTCAATGCTTTTGCTAAACTCAAATCCACTGCCTAAAAAAAGATGTGGATATTGGGGGCGCTAAAAGGAGTATTTTTTCAAAAATTTCAGAAAAAACTCCGGATATTGCTGTAACATTATGAAAACACTGCGGATCAACCATTTTCAAGCGCGCCGCTCCCTCGATATGCGATTTTACATCCTTATCTCCTGCTTTTTTAGCCTGCCCTGGTTTTTTCCGCTCTATATATATATGAAATTTTCCGGGATGACGAAAGATTGATGACGGAAAGGGAACCGCGCGTGTTTTCTCTTTACGCCGGCGACGCAATAATGCTCTCCTTACTTTCCGCTTTAAACTATGTATTTCAGTCTGTTTCAGCACTTCACGGAATCCATCGTCTGCTTCAGGTTTTTTTATGTCTTCAACACAGTCTCCACCGGCAAGATTAAGAAGAACAGGAGAAAGAACAATCCGACTGTCCATCCCTGCCGCGTTTTTTCAGTTTTATACTTAATAAGGAAGAATGCCTTGTGCCATAATACCTGCGCCTCTTTGATGATGGTTTGTGTCGTTCAAAACTATTCTGTCACCCTGTTTTTACAGGGTAAACGAGGGTTTTTACTTTTTTTGATGGTGGATGGGGGGCGTTGGCGCGAACAGACGGGAGAAACAAGCCTTTATTAAGATTCATGGACTCGTAAAACCGACTTTTCACGAAGGCGCCAGGACTGCGTCAATCAGCGAGAGACAGAATGGCTTGACAAGTTTTTATCTACTTTTGTAAACTTTATCGAAATTAAATTCCGTATTTACGAAAGGAGAGGAACATGGAAAAAGATCCGGAAGAAAAGGGGTTCGTAATTAAGGATAAACGGATGTTCGATAAATCGGGAGAAGTTCGGCCGGCGGAACCAGGAAAAGCGGAAGAAAAGGAAACAGTTGAGGAGGAGCAGCCTCCAAAAAGAGAGGCTAAAGAAAAAGCTCCTTTGCCGGAGATTAATTTCCCCGGCTTTCTGCTTTCTTTAAGTACTTCGGCGATGTATCATTTTGGTGATTTCCCCGACCCGGGATCCAAAGAAACAAAAAGAGATCTTGCCGCCGCAAAACAGACCATAGATATTTTGAGCATGCTCAAAGAAAAAACAGAGGGTAACCTCGATGATGGAGAAAAGGAATTATTGGACGGACTTCTTTTCGAATTGAGAATGAGATATGTAAAAGAGAAAGAGGATAAATGATAAAAAGAGCGTCGCCCGCAAAGGTGAATCTTTACCTGAGGGTACTGCGAAAGAGAGAGGACGGCTATCATAGTATAGCTACCCTGATGCAGAGGATAAGCCTCTATGACGAAATGGAGTTTTCTCCGGGAGACGATGGAATCGTGGTGAAATGTCCCGGTTCAACTCTTCCGGAAAATGAGGGCAATATCGTCTATAAGGCCGCGAAGTCCCTTTTGTCACACGCGTCCTGCTCCGCGGGTGTGGAAATCATAATCAGAAAGGGGATACCGGTAGCGGCAGGATTAGGCGGCGGGAGCTCAAATGCCGCTACGACACTGATGACCCTGAATGATCTGATGGAGTTTAATTACAGCGCTCAGGATCTGATGGAAATAGGGGCGGGACTTGGGGCCGATGTTCCCTTCTTTGTTCTCGGCAAAACAGCCTGGGCCTTCGGTATCGGCGACCGTCTTCAGGTCGCAGGAAATATTCCCAGGTTGTGGTTCGTTCTGATAAACCCGCTTTTCGAGGTTTCAACAAAAACGATTTATGGGGGCCTTAATTTAAGATTGACAACCAGAGAAAAAAAGTTTACAGTTCCCAGGTTTTGTACCTCAGAGGGTGTTGCAGGAGCGTTGCATAATGACCTGGAAAGAGTAACTGTAAAGTTGCATCCTGTCCTTCAGAAGATAAAACAACTGTTGATAGCACAAGGCGCCCTCGGTTCTCTGATGTCAGGAAGCGGGCCGACGGTCTTCGGAGTATTTGCGGATGAAAAAAGCGCGCTGGATGCGGAAAAAAAACTAAGGGCTGAGGGAAAGTGGTTCGTATTCACGGCACGCTCGGTCAATTGACATTACAGTCCCTTAATTGTGAAGTTCGCGCAAAAACGGCTTCCCCCTTCGACAGGCTCAGGGTGCGCTGGTACCTGAGCCCGCCGAAGGGGTCGAAGGGCGAACGCTCAGTCTGACGGCAAAAGAATTTAGCAGCCATCCTCCGCAGAGAACGCAGAGACGACAAAACAATTAAATGGGATTAACCGGCGTGCGTAACTATTCAGGTTCACGGTTCAGTGGCTAAAAAATGGTCAACTTTAAACCGTGAACCTTGAACCATTTCTTGTTGGGGCGTCGTCAAGCGGTAAGACACAAGACTTTGGTTCTTGCATACGGAGGTTCGAATCCTCCCGCCCCAGCCAGACCTGACCCTGTGCTTCACTGGAGGATCTAATGCTTGAAAGAATGAGAATATTTTCCGGAAATTCGAATCCGGCCCTCGCAGAGAAGATAAGCGAGAAGCTTGAAGTGTCTCTTGGAAAGGCGAGAGTGACAACATTCAGCGATGGCGAGACAAGGGTCGAAATCGATGAAAACGTGAGGGGTATGGATGTCTTTATTATTCAATCGACCTGCCCGCCCGTGAATGACAACTGTATGGAGCTTTTGATCTTGATAGATGCCATGAAGAGGGCATCCGCAGATAGAATAACCGCTGTCATTCCCTATTATGGTTATGCGAGGCAGGACAGAAAAGTGGCTCCCAGGGCGCCGATTTCGGCAAAGCTTGTCGCTGATTTGATCACCGTTGCGGGCGCTGACCGTATCCTCTCGATGGACCTCCATGCCGGTCAGATACAGGGGTTTTTTAATATTCCGGTCGATAACCTCTTTGGAACCCCTGTACTCCTGGATTATATAAATAAAAATTACCAGGACAATATGGTTATTGTTTCCCCCGACACCGGCGGTGTTGAAAGGGCGAGAGCCTTCGGAAAAAGACTGGGGGCAAGTCTTGCGATTATTGATAAGAGAAGAGAGGGACCGAATGAATCGCAGGTCATGAATATCATCGGTGATGTAAGAGGTAAAATGGTGATAGTTCTCGATGATATGATCGACACTGCCGGCACCGTCGTTCAGGCAGCCGGAGCACTTGGAGACGAAGGCGCAAACGGAGTTTTAGTTTGCTGTACACATGCTGTTCTGTCGGGACCGGCAATGGAAAGGATAAATAATTCCAACATTAAAGAGGTCATCGTAACCGATACCATTCCCCTGCATGAAAAGGCAATATCCTGCAAGCGAATCAAAGTTCTTTCAGTCTCCGGACTCTTAAGCGAGGCGGTCAGAAGAATTTATTATAATGATTCTGTAAGTTCACTCTTTATTTAGGAGAGGTTAAGTATATGGAAACGGTGGAGTTAAAAGCTCATACCCGCAGGGAATCCGGAAAAGGGCCCGCCGGGAGATTTAGAGAAAGAGGTCTGATACCGGCAGTTTTTTATGGTCCCGGAGCGGAATCAATTCTGCTGACCGTGAATTCATCCGACCTGACCGGATTATCAGGAACAAAGTATGTAAAGCTCATGATCGAGGATGATGGCGGTAAATTAGAGAAGCTGTCGGTGGTGAAAGAGCTTCAGGTTGAGCCGGTGAGCAGAAACCCTCTGCATGCCGATTTTTATGAAATCCGGATGGATCACAAGCTTGTGATGGATATCCCGATTAATCTTACAGGGCAGTCCGCAGGCATTGAAGCCGGTGGAATTTTGCAATTTTCAAAGAGACACCTGAAGGTCTCCGGCCTGCCGTCTTTACTTCCCGATACTATTGAAATTGATATCAGCAACCTGGATATAGGAGATTCGGTTAAAGTGGGAGATGTTGCGCCTGGGAAGGGAGTAGAGACGCTTGATCCCCCAACTGTAAGAATAGTGGCGGTTGCTGTCGCAAGAGCGGTCCAGGAAGTTGAAGAAGAGGAAGTCGAGGAACTGCCGGAAGAAAAGGGTGAAGAACCCGAAAAAGAAGATAGTAAAGGAAAGTAATTTAAAGGAACTGCAGCCGTTCACGGCTTGAAACTTGAAATTGGAAATTCGGGTAGTCCCCGCAAAACAGCGCAGGCGTAGAGATACTGCCCCAAATGAACATTGAACAGTGAGAAATGCAGGGTGTTTTTTCATTCTATGTTTTTCATTTTAAAATTTGATGCACTCATAAAAAGTTGAATTTCGTTAATTTGTCATTTCGACTGAAAGGAGAAATCTTAAGATGCCTCACATTCGTTCGGAATGACAGAAACGCAAGTTGCGACCGTGTCAAGTATAATTTCCGTGAATGCTTACAGGGAACTTCGGTGAAGGTGATTGTTGGGCTGGGAAATCCGGGTGCCGGATACCGGTTAAACAGGCATAATATAGGATTTCTGGTTCTGGATGAACTGGCAAAAAGACAAGGTATTGATATTTGCCGTAAGGGGTTTGATTCCTGTTTCGGGAAAGGAGGTATTGCGGGTTTGACCGTTGTTCTGGCTCAACCTCTGACATTTATGAACCGGAGCGGCGCAGCCGTCAAAAGACTTGTCCGGTATTTTAAAACAGACCTTGATGATCTAATAGTTGTGCATGACGATCTTGATCTTCCGCTGAGCAGTGTCAGAGTAAAGACGGGTGGGGGTCATGGGGGGCATAAGGGACTGATGTCCATAATCGACCATCTTGGCGAGTCCGGGTTTAACAGGGTCAGGCTCGGCATTGGGAAACCGGTATTTAAGGAGATGGTCAACGGATATGTGCTTGAGAGTTTTACTGAGAGAGAGATGGAGATTCTGCCGGGCATTGTCTCAAGGGCGTGTGACGCTGTGGCGGAGATTGTTTCATCCGGTGCTCAGTCGGCTATGTGTAAGTTTAATGTCAGGAACAATAATAAATCAGAGAAGGAGGTATGAACAGAGGTTATGGAAAATTTGGTAAATTACTCGGCATTATTGGGCATTATCGGGTTAATATTGGCGTATATCATTTACAAATACGTTATGTCGTTTCCTCCGGGAAATGAAGTAATGACGGAAATCATGAACAGGATACACGAAGGCGCCATGGTGTTTTTGAAGAGGGAGTATAAGATCATAGTGATATTTATTGTTGTGGTCTTCCTTATACTCTTCTTTGCCTTGGAGTCAAGGATGTCATCCGTGGCCTTTTTGACGGGCGCTATCTGCTCTATGCTGGCAGGTGTATTCGGGATGCAGGCGGCGACTTATTCCAACGCGAGGACGGCTCAGGCCGCCGTGGAACACGGCCAGTCCAAGGCTTTGACCGTGGCCTTCTTCGGCGGGTCCGTGATGGGACTGTCGGTTGCCAGTCTCGGACTGCTCGGACTTGGTGCATTTTTCTATTTCTTTTCGGAAAAGGATCCCGCGGTGATCAATGGCTTCGCCATGGGCGCCTCCTCGATTGCCCTGTTCGCCCGTGTTGGAGGCGGCATATTTACGAAGACCGCCGATGTGGGATCCGATCTGGTTGGAAAGATGGAGGCGGGTATTCCTGAAGATGACCCGAGAAACCCGGGGGTTATCGCCGATAACGTCGGCGATAATGTGGGCGACATCGCCGGCATGGGCGCAGACCTTTACGAATCCTATTGCGGATCGGTTATTGCGGCGATAGCAATAGCCGCAGCAATGCCGGTACATAAGATGGTATGGATGGAGCTGCCGATGCTGTTTATCATGGCCGGACTTATCTGCTCCATTATAGGAATCGGTCTTTTCAATCTCCTCAAAAACATGAAGCCGTCATCCGCTCTGAGCAACTCACTCTATATAGCGGGTATTCTCTTTATTATTGCCTGTTATTTCATTGTCAGGAACCTGACTTCCGGCATGTCGGCAGAGGAGATTAAAGAACTGGGAATGATAAGCCATCTTGGTCCTTTCTGGGCGGTTCTCTTCGGCATCGTTGCCGGTATGCTGATAGGCGCTTTTACCGAGTACTATACAGGAACCGGAACAAAACCTGTTGTAAAAATAGCCGAGTCATCAGAAACCGGCGCCGCCACGAATATCATCAACGGTCTTGCCGTCGGTTACGAAAGTGTCTGCGCTCCAATTTTCTGCATCGCAGTTGCTATCTGGCTCTCCTATCTCTGCTGCGGCCTTTATGGTATCGCTATTGCCGGTGTCGGAATGCTTGGCACCGTAGCGATGACCATGTCTGTGGACAGTTATGGTCCGATCGCCGATAACGCGGGCGGTATCGCGGAGCAGGCCCATATGCCGCCGGAAACCAGAGAGATTACCGATGGGCTCGACGCCGTAGGCAACACAACCGCCGCTATAGGCAAAGGCTTTGCCATAGGCTCCGCGGCGCTGACGGCGCTGGCCATGTTTGCCGCCTACACATCGACGGTAAGAATGTTCCCTGGATTTGAGAATTTGACGCTGGATCTGACCAAAGCGCATGTCGTTGCCGGTGTCTTTCTTGGGGGACTGGTGCCATGTCTGCTTGCTTCCAAGACGATGACGGCAGTGGGAGAGGCGGCCTTTGATATGATCAATGAGATCAGGAGGCAGTTCAGGGAAATCCCGGGGATATTAGAGGGAACAACGCCTCCGGACACAAATAGTTGTGTGGATATAGCCACCACGGGCGCCCTGAAGAGGATGATCTTCCCCGGTGTCTTCGCAATCGTCGCGCCCATTATCGTCGGTATCTTTGTCGGCCCTGAGGCCCTTGGCGGATTTCTTGCCGGAGCGACGCTGACCGGTGTTGTTCTTGGCCTTTTTATGGCCAATGCCGGCGGCGCATGGGATAACGCCAAGAAGTACATAGAGGGCGGCAAATTTGGAGGCAAAGGCTCCGAGGCTCATAAGGCGGGGATCATCGGTGATACCGTAGGCGATCCCTTCAAGGATACATCCGGACCCTCCATGAACATCCTGATAAAGCTGATGTCGGTTGTTGCGCTTGTCACATGTCCGGCTATCGTCGCCGCCTACAAGATGATTTACTGAAACCATAAACATACAACGGGGGTTGGATTTTAATAATCCTGCCCCCGTTTTTAATTGCTATTTACCCCTTCTTCAGCGCGCTCACCTCCGCCGGGGCAGAGGTGGCAAATTATCCCTTCTGCGCAATCGATCCCAGCGTCGGGGCAGTTCATGTTCCGGAAACCCCCGAAAACAACCCGCGCCACTATGGAATTTCTCGATATCGTCGGCCTTGTAAGGCGAGTGCTCAGTCGAACGGCAAAAGAATTTAAGACGATTATGAAAACACGGAATAACAGCGTGGAGACAGGAAACAGGAGAAAAAATATCAGCGATGATCCGCGCAGATCGGCGGCTGAGTGGTTACGTTTGAGGTAACTGCTCAGGTGGATAGGCTGAAGGCTGAGGACTGTCAGGAAAAGCGGGAAATCGAAGATTCATGAGCCGAAGTCGAATCATACTGTACACTTTGAAGCCGTGTTTGATGCAAAAAGCCGCTGCCTCTCCGCCAAGGCGCGGCAATCGTGTTTTTCGGGCACTTTCAGCTTTCAGCCTAAATACCTTCAGTCTGACTGCGTGAGTAGTTACGCCCATTTTACCTCATGCTCACTCTGTACACCTGTTTGAAATCTGTGGCGCCGTTGATGGCCTTCAATAATCCATCCTGAAGGAGAGTAACCATCCCATCGGATACAGCCGCGTTACGCACTGCTTCAACCGTCTCATGTCTTTGAATCAGACTTTTGATCTCATCTGTGGCAATCAGCAGTTCATGGATAGCCATCCTCCCCCTGTAGCCGCTGTTATTACACTCACTGCAGCCTTTTGGTTTGGGACGGTATAATCTGAAGTCGTCACTGTATGGGATGTTAAGTTTTGAGAATGACTCTTCCCCATAGCCACGCGCCATTTGATCGTATTCATCCTTCGAAGGACGATACTCCTCCTTGCAGTTACCGCAAAGTGTCTTTAACAGCCTCTGGGCAAGCACGCAAAGGAGTGAATCGGCAAAGTTCAAAGGGTCTATCCCCATATCGAGAAGCCTGACTATGGTCTCAGGCGCGCTATTGGTGTGAAGGGTGGAAAAAACAAGATGTCCGGTAAGTGATGCCTCAACGCCGATTTTAGCGGTTTCAAAATCCCTCATTTCCCCAACCATAATTACATCTGGATCGGCCCTGAGAAAGGATCGCATGGCGTTGCTGAAGTCAAAGCCGATCTTGGGGTTGATCTGTACCTGGCGGAGGCCGTACTGTGTGATCTCAACGGGATCTTCCGCTGTCCATATCTTCTTTTCCGGTGTGTTTATGTGATGCAGCGCGGCATGGAGGGTGGTGGTTTTACCCGAACCGGTAGGTCCGACAACAAGAACCATCCCATACGGTTTTCGTATTGTTTCCAAAAAGTTCCCATAGTTATGGGAGGACATATTCATCTTTTCAAGAGGCATGGTTTCCCCCTTGGAAAGAAGCCGCATTACCATATCTTCCTGCCCACCCTGCGTGGGCATGGATGCCACGCGCAGTTCAATTTCTCCTCCTCCCCTCCTCCTGAACTTTATCTTACCGTCCTGCGGGAGTCTTCGCTCCGTTATATCGAGGTTGGACATTATCTTGATCCTCGATACGATTGCCGACCTGTAACTGTACGGCATCCTTTGATAAGGTATGCAGTCGCCATCAACCCTGAATCTTACTTCAACATTTTTCCTTTCCATATTGGGTTCGATGTGGATATCGGAGGCATCCCGCAGGTATGCATCGTTGATAATTCTGTTAACAAGCTGCATGATCACACTGTCCGATTCCGTGACTACTGCCTCACCCTCTTCATCCGGGATTTCATCGTCATCTTCGAGCATTCCAAGGATATCACCTATGGATGTATCGCTCCTTTGAGACTGAAAAAAGTGATCGATAAACTTCAGTATATCTTCCTTTATGGCTACATTGTATTCAACCAAATTTGTTTTAAGGAGATTTTCGATCGTATCCCTCTTCAAGATGTTGTTAGGGTCATCCACAAGCACCTTGATCTTTCCTTCTGTTTTTCCCAGAGGAACCCATAACTCGCGGTGAAGATATTCCTTTCTCAGGTTTTTCAACAGGTCTCCCGGTATAGGATATCCATCGCTGAATGGTATAAATTTGCAGCGGTAAAAATCCTCCAGAGACATGCCTATCTCCTCTTTTGAGACCTTGTATTTTGATAAAAGCAGATTCTCTGTGCTTACTTTGTTCTTTCTCGCTTCAATCCAGGCGCTTTCCAGATCTTCCTCTTTAATTAAACCTTGCTCTGCAAGATAATCAAATCTTGTTTTTCTCTTTCCTGCTATCTTCTGCTGGTTATAAAAGGCGATCCCCAGGACATCAGCAACATCCTCGAGACGATCTTGACTGTCAACGGTGAACCCAGCCTCGTCATTGGTATTAAGGAGCTGAATTACACCCATCAGGCTGTTTTCATGTAAAATGGGCGCGGCGAGAACCTGTGTGGTCCTGATACCCGATTTTTGGTCCCAACTGGAATCAAAGATAATATTTGGCTCTATGCTTTTCAACTCCTCACTGTCATAGGCGTCAACTATATTCACCATTCTTTTGTTGCTGGCTGCATAACCTGCGATACTTTCACTGTTTATCGGCAGTCTTATTTCTTTTAGTTTTGATCCGGCCATGTACAACGAATAAATTTCGTTTTTTATGTGGTCTGCCACATAGATGGTAAGTGAATGGGCGTTAAAAAGACGCAAAATGTCATCTTTAAAGTCAACAATTATCTGTTTTATATCTTCAGCGGAGTGGATACGATTGGTGACTTCCTGGACGGATTTGTGAAAACGGAGTTTTTCAAGCAGATCCGATACCTGCGTCCCTTCCGTTTTGTTATGTTGTCTTGTTCCTGGCAGAGAAATGTTCATTTGTATTCATCCATTCGTAAAAAAGTCAGTGACTACTCACGCGGGAGACTGTCAGAGAATGGCTATTTTCCGCAATCTCTGTGTCAGGCTCAGATTTTAATCCTCAAAACATGGAAGTGTATTCCCGCGGTTAAAATCTTCGCCCTCCTTGACCTTGCAAAAAATTTCTCATTCTCGGACAGCATCCGTAGTCAGACTTGCGCTATTTAGGTTATAAGGGAGAGCTTTGCGTAACAATACCGCAAATTCAATTGGCTGAGCTCGAAGAGCGAGATCTGAAACTGTCGAAAAAATGTTTTGAGCGTCGAGGGATTATATTTTTCAAAGCTCTCTGAAGGTACCCGAAAGACACGATTGTCACACTTCGGCAGAGAAATGATTCGACTGAGCTTGCCGAAGACAGCGGATTTTTGCATAAAACATGGCTTCAAAGTGTGCAGTACGATTCGCCTTCGGCTCATGAATCTTCGATTTCCCGCTTTTCCTGTCGGTCTTAAGTCTGCCCGCCTGAGCAAGTTATAAAGGCTGAAACTTTCTATACCAGACAGAAGACGGTTGTCAACCAATGTTTGGCTTCAGGTTGGCAACTGCAGGGATCTGTCGGGAAATATTTGAGGTGAACTATAACTGTTCAGATAGTCTTACTTCCGGAGGTTATATTTTGTCATCTTGAGATGAAGTCCCCTTCTGCTTAGACCGAGCTGCATTGCTGCCTTTGTTACGTTCCAGTTACATTCTTTGAGAACCTTGACGATAATCTGTCTTTCTATCTCTCCCGTCTTGTTTTTAATTATTTCCTTAAAAGATTTTTTCTGACCTTCAAATCCGGGGATTGAGGTCGCTACACCGCGGGATTTCAATCCCGGTGGTATATCTTCAAGCGTGACGGTATCTCCTGTGGCCATCAGTACGAGTCTTTCTATAAGATTTTCCAGCTCCCTGATATTTCCAGGCCAGATATAATCAAGAAACATATATCTTGTCTGTGAATCAATCTTGATACTTTTATTAAGTTTTTTATTGAATTTATCGACAAAATAATCTGTCAATGGCTCGATGTCCTCTTTTCTTTCTCTGAGAGGAGAAACATGAATGGGTATAACGTTGAGCCTGTAATAGAGATCATCCCTGAATCTTCCTTCCTTTACCTCCTGGAGGAGATCTTTGTTGGTGGCGGCAATCAATCTTACATCTACCTTTATTGTCCGGAGACCTCCCACCCTTTCAAACTCCTGATCCTGGATAACCCTGAGAAGTTTTGCCTGCATCTCTATGGGGATATCGCCCGCCTCATCAAGAAAGAGTGTTCCCTTATGCGCCAGTTCAAATCTCCCGGGCTTCCTGGAGACTGCTCCGGTGAATGCCCCCCGTTCATAGCCAAAGAGTTCGCTCTCTATCAGGTTTTCTGAAATGGCGGCACAGTTGATTTTGATAAACGGCGAGTTTCTGCGGGGACTGTTCCTGTGGATTGCGCCGGCAACAAGTTCCTTGCCTGTGCCTGTCTCTCCCGTAATAAGTATTGTCGCGGCAGTGGGAGCTGCTTTGGAAATCGTATCAAATATCTTATCCATGCCGGCGCTGCAACTTATGATGTCATACCGGTCTGTTTCGCCGGGACTAAAGATTACTTCATCATCATTTAATATCCTCGTCCTGAATGCCTTATTGATGGTGTTTTTCAGGTCATCCTGCTCAAATGGCTTGGTGATGTAGTCAAATGCCCCCTTTTTCAGGGCATCCACCGCCGTGTCTATAGTTCCATGAGCGGTAATGATAATGACCGGCGTGGAGGGGTAATTTTTGATCACCTTTTCCAGAAGACCCATGCCGTCAAGCCGCGGCATCTTGAGATCTGTCACAATTACGGCAATATTGCTGTTTTTAAGTATATCAAGGGCTTCAAGGCCATCCGAGGCAGTGGCGACCTCATAGCCCTCCTTCCCCAACATGGCCTTCAGGACCAGCCGCATATTCAGTTCATCATCAACTACTAAAATTCTTTTCATGGCAAATTACCGATTATCAGGCTGAAGGCCGGTTGGCTTTTCATTTCCCATTTCCCATTTCTCATTTTAATATTTGATATCTTGGTGTCCCGGCAGCTGAATACTTACCCGATTCTTATATAAAATGTTGTTCCCCGTCCCGGATATGATTTTGCCTCAATGCCGCCCCCATGTCTTTTGATAATTCTCCGGCAGATCGAGAGCCCGAGACCAATCCCCTTCTCCCTCGTCGTGTAAAAAGGTTTGAAGATGTTTTTCATGTCCTTCTCCTCAATCCCACGGCCTGTATCCTGGATGGCAATCTCAACGCTCTCTTTTCCTCTATTTTCTTTTTTTGATGTTGTAAAACTCAGAATCCCGCCTTCCGGCATCGCATCGATCCCATTATATGCGATGTTCAGGATAACCTGCATAAGTTGTTCGCCGTCCGCATTTACCCCCGGCAGATCCGACATAAGATTTTTCCTGATGACAATGTTTTCTGACAGGTTATTTGTTTTGATAAGAGAGATAACCTTCTCTATGATATTGTTTATATTTTGCGTTTTCGCATTGATCGTATAAGGCCTGGCGTAATTGAGGAACTGTGAAACAACATTGCTCAACCGATCCGCCTCCTCGATGATGACATCAAGAAGTTTACGATTATCGGTGGTGTCGGCTTCCGATCTCATGCACTGAGCGGCTCCTTTGATAGAACCAAGGGGATTTCTTATCTCATGGGCAAGGCCGGACGCCATCTCCTCAAGGAGCATTGATTTCTCCCTCTCCAGTTTTTCATCGATAGTATAGAGGGAAGTGAACACATCCCTGCCTTCAAAAAAGAGGCGACTGACAATTTTTTTTAAGATAAGTTTCACCGGATCGATAAAAATAACGATTATAAAGGATGCCATCAAGACGCTGTTTACCGGAAGGTCTGTATCGCCTCCAAATACCCCGATAATCAGGTAAAAAATAACGATTACAAACAATGTGATAATCATGACTATAAAAGCCCTGGCCATGATTTCATAGAACTCCGGGAGACTGGGATACGTGACAATGACCAAGATAAAGTAGATCAGACCGGCTTCGGCAATGTTGGACAGCGGGGGGAGGCCGTAGCCATAGTGATAAAATATGTCAGAGATACTGATAACCGCCGCAACTGCGCAGGCTATTGCCACATAGACAATTCTCTTCTTTTCCACGCTCGATTCTTTTTCTTTGACGGTGCTGACAAGGACTATGTAACAGTAAGCAGTGATGAAACCAAGGTAGAGGTAAAGGATAATATTAATATGAGACCATCTGAAAATGGGAGTAAAAAAAGCTGCCGCAATCAGAAGGCTGCAAAATACGGTTGACGCTATAATTCTTTTTGGCAGGAGGGTTTTCCGGTTCAGAAAAGATCTGCTGAAGGTAAGAAGCAGCGGGGGGAGTGAAAGAAGTCCGATATAATTAGTAACTCTCCAGAAATCACTGTTGAAGATTCCGTAAAAAAATGCGCCGGTCTTTTGCAAAAAGATGGCGGAACATAAAAGGGCAAAGGATAGATGGACAGCCTTTCTCTTTTTTTTGATGAGCAGAGAAATCGATATCGTGAGGCTGATCGCCGCCAAGGCAAAGGTTTCCATGAAAATATCCGTGTACTGAGACCGTCGATTTTTTTACGCAGGGATAATATCCGCAAAGAGGGGTTAAGTCAAGAAAGGCGGCAAAAACCGTGAATAAGATTTGAAACTCTTTAATAAATATGATAGGTACTCGCACTCGCAATTTTAATCCACAGATTTCGCAGATTACCCCCCGGCGCCATCTGCCGGATGAGCAGGCTTCGCATCCCGCAGGGCAGGCGGGGGTTGCTCTAATCACTTGAAGGACAATGCGAAATCTGCAGGGTTTAATTCCCGGTTGCTTGCGGCGGGGCAGTTCATTTCAGTTTGTTGTTGAGTAATCAGATTGTCGGGAGGTGGCGCGGAATTGGTTGACTGGGGAAAGGCATTTGAGGTGTTTGTCGTCGGGTGTTGCGGGGTGTTTGCCTGTCTCGTGATTTTGCAGGTTAGCGTTAATGTTTGTTCTAAGATAATTGTGAGTCTTGAAAAGAGGATGGGGAATTGGTAACAAGGACTCCCCCTGATGGAATGAGATATTGCCGTAGGCTGTTAGGCTGAAGACTATCAGGCGCTGACAGCCTCCTAAACAACCTGGGTAGTAGTTGCCGGTGAGAAAGGAACTGATAATATGGGTATGGATCTTTGGGGTCGGATATTTATGCAGACGGGGTTAGCCCATTTGACGATGGGTAATATCCTGATGTGGATGATAGGGGGCACGCTTATCATGCTTGCCATAAAAAAGGGATATGAGCCCCTGCTTCTGGTTCCTATCGGTTTTGGAATGCTTATAGCAAATATCCCGTTGACAGATCTGATGAAAGAGAACCATTTTCTTTGGGTTTTTTACCATTTTACTATCTACAAATGGGATTTATTGCCTCCGATAATCTTTCTCGGCGTAGGCGCCTTGACCGATTTTGGGTCTGCTATATCTAATCCCAAGACACTGCTGCTTGGAGCGGCTGCCCAGTTTGGAGTTTATGTAACATTTTTTGGTTCCCTGCTGCTTGGATTTAATATTCAGGAAGCGGCCTCTATTGGGATTATAGGCGGAGCAGATGGACCTACAACGATATTCTTAACATCAAAACTTGCCCCGCATATACTCGGAGTAACGGCAATCGCGGCTTATTCTTATATGGCCATGGTGCCGATTATCCAGCCGCCGATAATGAGACTTTTGACCAGTAAAGAGGAGCGTAAAATCAGGATGAAGCAAATGCGGCAGGTCGGCAAGCTTGAAAGGATCGCATTCCCGGTGCTGGCGACGCTGATTATTTGCCTTCTTGTTCCCAACGCCGCTCCATTGATTGGTATGCTTATGATGGGTAATCTGTTCAGGGAGTGCGGCGTGGTGGAACGTCTCTCCAAGACGGCTCAGAATGAAATAATCAATACCGTGACGATATTTTTAGGTCTGTGTATCGGCGCCACAATGCCGGCGGAGGTTTTCCTGAAGCCGGAATCTCTCTATATATTTTTACTCGGTCTGGTTGCTTTTAGTTTTAGCACGGCGGCAGGTCTTCTCCTGGCAAAATTTATGAATCTGTTTTTAA
>Ga0209121_10002796_pt1 | contig 17374 bp, 14 predicted proteins | sample Cruoilmetagenom3_FD_187292 | JGI IMG/M metagenome (GOLD analysis project Ga0209121, IMG submission 187292) | Oil polluted marine microbial communities from Coal Oil Point, Santa Barbara, California, USA - Sample 3 (SPAdes) (version 2) | ecosystem: Environmental > Aquatic > Marine > Oil seeps ... | reverse complement strand
GCGGGCGCGGAACGCGACATCGCCTTCGGCGACGAAGGGCAGGGCTGGCTTCTGATGTCGCCCGAGGCCTGGCTCGCGCATCCGCGCGCGATCCCGCATTTCAAGTCGCGGGTCCGCGCCGGGCTAACGGGGCTGGACGCGAAAGGCCTGCGGCGCGGGCCGGGACGGGGCTGACGCCGGGGCCTGGGCCAGGTGCCGTAAACAGCACCCAGTGCACCGGGCATGCGGCGGGCATGCGGCGGCGGGTGGCCCGATCCGGGCCCGCCTGCGCGGCCGCCGAGGCCCCGCTATTGTTGCCATTATGAAAACACATTATCTTCAACGCGCTGACGGAGTTCGGCGGTAACACACCGACAAAACCCTGACATCCAGGATGCCCAGAATGGTGGAACAAACCGATGACACCCCGCCAAAACCGGCCCTCGGCCGGTACGGCGATGACCCGTCCGGCCAATATCTTGGATTGAAAGCGCCCACCCCCCACATCATACAGCATCACGCATTTTCATGAGGTAACCCATGTCTACCGAAGAACTCATCGGCCAATTCATCGGCTCGAACGTCATTCTCCTGCTCATTGCGCTGTTCATCATCATTTCGGTGTTCCTGGGCGTCAGGATCGTCCCGCAGAGCGAGAAATACGTCGTCGAACGGTTCGGCCGCCTCAAGGCGGTGCTCGGGCCGGGGATCAACTTCATCATCCCCTTCCTCGACCGTGTGCGCCACAAGGTCTCGATCCTCGAGCGCCAGTTGCCCACCGCGACCCAGGATGCGATCACCAAGGACAACGTGCTGGTGCAGGTGGATACCTCGGTGTTCTACCGCATTCTCGAGCCGGAAAAGACCGTCTACCGGATCCGTGATGTCGACGCGGCGATCGCCACCACGGTGGCCGGCATCGTGCGTTCGGGGATCGGCGAAATGGACCTCGACGAGGTGCAATCCAACCGCCAACAACTGATCACGCGGATCAAGGCGCAGGTCGAAGACGCAGTGGACGACTGGGGGATCGAGGTGACGCGGGCCGAGATTCTCGACGTCAACCTCGACCAGGCGACGCGCGATGCGATGCTGCAGCAGCTCAATGCCGAGCGAGAACGTCGCGCACAGGTGACCCGCGCCGAAGGCGCCAAGCGGTCCGTCGAGCTGAATGCGGACGCCGAGCTTTATGCCGCCCAGCAGACGGCCAAGGCGCGGCGGGTCGAGGCCGACGCCGAGGCCTATGCGACCGAAGTTGTGGCGGAAGCCATCGCCAAGAACGGTCTGGAGGCGGCCCAATACCAGGTGGCGCTGAAGCAGGTGGAGGCGATCGCCAAGGTGGGCGAGGGCAATGGCAAGCAGACCGTGCTTCTGCCGGCGCACGCGCTTGATGCCTTCGCCAACGCCTTCGGCATGCTCAAGGGAAGCGGGAAATGATCTGGGAGATCTGGTGGGTCTGGGTTGCGGCCGGGCTCGTCCTTGCGATCCTGGAGGTGCTCGCGCCCGGTTTCATCTTCGTCGGCTTTGCTGTCGGCGCGGTGGTCGTGGGCGTGCTGATCGCGGTGGGCGTGGTGCTGACGCTGCCCTGGTTGCTGGTGATTTTCGCGGTGGTCTCGGTGCTGGCCTGGGTCGGGCTGCGCCTCGGCCTCGGCACCCGCGAGGGGCAGACCAAGACCTTCGACCACGACATCAACGAGGACTGAGGCGTCCCCTTTCGAAGCGGGCAAATCTTAAGCGACCGGGAAAGCGACCGGGAAAGCGAATGGGAAAGCGACCGGGAAAGCGAACGGGGCGGCCTCTTCATGTGAAGACGCCGCCCCTGCTTTTTTCGCCCGTATTCGTGGCCCGCTTCAGACGAAGAGGGAATCGTCGGTGATGATGTCGGCCGCGGAGAACTCCGAATACACCGCGGTGGCGCTGCCGATGATCTCGTTGGTGTCTGCATCTTTGAACACGATCACGGTGTTACCCGAGAGCAGGGTCCATTCCACATCGCTCGACACGACAATCTGGTCGCCGTCTTCGCTGCTGAAGTTCTTGATCTCGTCCTCGCCGATGTTTTCGAGGTCGAACAGGAACCGGTCGCTGCCCTCGCCGCCATCGAGCGTGTCATTGCCGGTGCCGCCCCAGAGGATGTCGTCGTCGTCGCCGCCGTAGAGCAGGTCGGTGCCGTTGCCGCCGTGCAGCTGGTCGTTTCCGCCTTCGCCGTAGAGACGGTCGGCGTTCTTGCCGCCGTAGAGCTTGTCGCGCCCGTCGCCGCCGGCCAGGTAGTCTTCGCCATCGCCGCCGGTGAGCACGTCGTGGCCCTCTTCGCCATAGATGGTGTCGTCGCCGGTGCCACCGTCGAGCGCATCGTTGTCTTCTCCACCGCCCAGGGTGTCGTTGCCGTTGCCACCCTCGATGGTGTCATCGCCGTCGCCGCCCCAGAGCTTGTCGTTGCCGCTGTTGCCGAACATCTGGTCGCTGCCCTCGTCGCCGCCCATCTCGTCGTTGCCGGCACCCCCTTCGAGACGGTCTCTGCCGAACCCGCCCCAAAGCCGGTCCCTGTCGCCGCCGCCGAGCAACAGGTCGTTGCCGTTGCCGCCCGAGAGGCTGTCGCGGTCATCGCCGCCGTCGAGGGTGTCGTTGTCATCGCCGCCGGAGAGCCTGTCGTCGCCGCTGCCGCCGTCGAGCACGTCATCGCCGGTGTCGCCGCTGAGCTCGTCGTCGCCGCTGCCGCCGATCAGGGTGTCGTCGCCGCTGCCGGCCCAGAGCTTGTCGTTGCCGCCGCCGCCTTTCATCCAGTCGGCGCCGTTGCCACCCGAGAGCGTGTCGGCACCGGACTTGCCGTACAGCTTGTCGTTGCCGTCGCCGCCCGAGAGGCTGTCCTTGCCGGTGCCGCCGTCGAGGTAGTCATGGCCATTGCCGCCCGAGAGGCTGTCGTTTCCTTTCTGGCCCTTGAGCCGGTCGTGCCCGTCGTCGCCGGAGAGGTGGTCGTTGCCGCCTTCGCCCTTGATCGTGTCGTCACCGTCGTCGCCGCTGCCGCTGTCGTTGCCATTGCCGAGGAGCAGCGTGTCGTCGAGGATGTGGCCGTGCACGCTGTCGTCGCCGCTGGTGCCGAAGTAGTAGGACTCGCCGCCGGTCATGTAATAGGTGAGCCAGTGGGCGAGGTCCGAGAGGGTGGCGTTGGCGTTGCCGTCCTCGTTCAGAACCCGTCCGTCCTCGATCTTGAAGCCGAGGTGGTAGATGCCGTCGAACACGGTATCGACCATGTCGTCATATTCCAGGGTCGCCGAGCCGCCGTCGTTCTGGATCAGGTGATAGCCGGTCTCTTCGTTGCCTTCGTCGTCGCCGTGGTTGTTCAGCCAGCCGCGGTAGTTGTTGTCCCGGAGATAGGCGTTGATCTTGCGGATGTCGCCGATCGAGATCATGCCGTCGTCGAACAGGTTTCCGTCGTTGATCGCGCCCGCGATGAAGCTGTTCATCTTGTCGGCGGCCTTGGTGCCGTCGATGATGTCCTGCTGGGAGACGCTGCTGGTCAGGCCGATGTCGGCCCAGATTTCGTCAATGATCGTGTCGAGCCCGGTGCCGGTGCTACCTGATGTCGGATTGGCCATATTCCCCGCCTTTCTGTTCCTTGCCCCGGGTTTTCCGCGGGGTTGCCTACGTCGCTAGCGATTTCTCGCGGGCGAATGTGACCCAATTGGGGCCGGGGAAAATGTATGGCGGAATACCGCCCGGACGGCCGGGACTGTTCGCGGAATGCTGCCAATCGGGGGGGGCGGAATGTGATCTGGTTCCAGACCGGCGGAAGGCCGCCGGTCGGCCGGGATCATGGAAGTTCGATTAGTACAGCTCGGGCCGCGTCGCGGGGTGATTCGGAGGCGGTGATGGGACGGCCGACGACGATGTGGTCGGCGCCCGCGCGAATGGCCTCGCCTGGGGTCATCACCCGCTTCTGATCGCCGAGAGCGGAGCCGGCGGGCCGCACGCCGGGGGTGACGATGAGCTTGCCTTTGGCCTCGGGAAGCGCACGGATCAGGGCGGCTTCGAGGGGGCTCGCGATCACTCCGTCGGCGCCGGCCGCCATCGCCCGGGCGGCGCGTTCGACCACGAGATCGGGTACGTCGCCCGGGGCGATCAGGGCGGCGTCGAGATCGGCGCGGTCGAGCGAGGTGAGGATGGTGACGGCGAGGATCTTCAGGTCCGACCCGGCCTTGCCCTCGACCGCGGCGCGCACCACATGCGGGTCGCCGTGGACGGTGAGAAAATCGAGCCCGTAATCCTTGAGCCCCCGCACCGCGCCTTCGATCGTGTTCGAGATGTCGAACAGCTTCATGTCGAGGAAGATGCGCTTGTCGTATTCGTCGATGAGTTCACGCGCGAGGGCGAGGCCGCCGCCCATCAGCATCTCGAGACCGATCTTGTAAAAGCCGACCTCGGGCCCGAGCTTCTGCGCCATCTCGAGGCCCAGGAGCGCGTTGGGGAAATCCAGCGGGACGATCAGCCGATCATCGCGCTGGCGCAGGGTCCGCTGCGGGGTCCGGGGCGGAGTCTGGGGCGGTGTCTGGGGCGGTGTCTGGGGCGGAGTCTTGGCAGGGGTCTTTGCGGGGGTCATCGGCGGGCTCCATCACGTTGCCCGCTTCTTCCCCGTGGCGCGGCCGGCTGTCAAGCGGCGTGCCGGGCTGTCAAGCGACGTGCCCGTCTGGCAAGCGGCGTGCCCGTATGGCAAGCGGCGTGCCCGGCTGGCAAGCGACGTGCCCGGCTGTCAAGCGGCGTGCCCGTCTGTCAAGCTGTGGCGCGACCGCTCCGGCCGGGGAGGGCTGCGACCTTCGGCGAGGGCGCGACGATCTCGATCTCTTCCTCGCCGCGCCGGAAACCGGGCATCCGGCGGGCCTGGCGCAGAGCGTCGGCGATCAGGCTGTAGGTGACGATGGAACCGGGGCAGTCGGGCGGCTGGTTCACGCGCGAGATGAAATGCAACTCGACTGTTCGTGCTTTGTCCGGCTCCGCGATCATCAGCGAGACATGACCCTCGAAACGCGACGCGATCTCGTCGTATTCCAGGTCTTCGATATCAATATTGATGATTTTCATGAGGTAACCGCCCTTCTGCGCTTGACGGCACAGTCGCATGCGTGCGTGAACAAATCGCAAACATGGCCGAGGATTCTTCCGGCTGCCGGCGTCGGAGGCCTTGCGGGGGCGTCCGGGCGCTCCCATCTCACAATCGAGGCCCGAAAGGGGTGTGCCGCCGGGCGGGCACTCCGAAAGGCGGGCGCTTTTAGAAGGAGAGTCCCATGAACTTGGAGAAGTTCACCGAGCGGTCGCGCGGCTTCGTGCAAGCTGCCCAGACGATCGCGATGCGCGAGAACCATCAAAGGCTCGCGCCCGAGCATTTGCTCAAGGCCCTCATGGATGACGAGGAAGGCATGGCCGCCGGCCTGATCGGCAAATCGGGCGGCGACGTGAAGCGTGTGGCCGAAGCGGTGGACGCCGCGGTTGCGCGTATTCCCAAAGTCACCGGCGACGGCGGTCAGGTCTATCTCGACTCGGCGACGGGCCGGGTGCTGGACGAGGCCGAGAAGATCGCCAAGAAGGCGGGTGACAGCTTCGTTCCGGTCGAACGGTTGCTGACCGCGTTGGCGCTGGTGAAATCGGAGGCGAAAGACGCGCTCGATGCCGGCGGGATCAACGCCCAGACCCTCAACGCCGCGATCAACGACGTGCGCAAGGGGCGCAAGGCGGATTCGGCCTCGGCCGAGGACTCGTATGAGGCGCTGTCGAAATACACAAGCGACCTCACCGAGGCGGCCGCCGAAGGCAAGATCGACCCGATCATCGGCCGCGACGAGGAGATCCGCCGGGCGATGCAGGTGCTGTCGCGCCGGACCAAGAACAACCCCGTCCTGATCGGCGAGCCGGGCACCGGCAAGACCGCCATCGCCGAGGGGCTTGCGCTGCGCATCATCAACGGCGACGTGCCCGAAAGCCTCAAGAACAAGAAGCTGCTCGCACTCGACATGGGCGCGCTCATCGCGGGCGCGAAATACCGCGGCGAGTTCGAGGAGCGGCTGAAAGCGGTCCTGAACGAGATCACCGCGGCGGCGGGCGAGGTCGTGTTGTTCATCGACGAGATGCACACGCTGGTGGGGGCTGGCAAGGCGGATGGCGCGATGGACGCGGCCAACCTGATCAAGCCGGCTCTCGCGCGGGGCGAATTGCACTGCGTGGGCGCCACGACGCTCGACGAATACCGCAAGTATGTCGAAAAGGACGCGGCCCTTGCCCGCCGGTTCCAGCCGGTGCTGGTGGAGGAGCCGACGGTCGAGGACACGATCTCGATCCTGCGCGGGATCAAGGAGAAATACGAGCTTCACCACGGGGTGCGCATTTCGGATAGCGCGCTGGTTTCGGCGGCGACGCTCAGCCATCGCTATATCACCGACCGGTTCCTGCCCGACAAGGCGATCGATTTGATGGACGAGGCCGCCTCGCGGCTGCGGATGGAGGTGGATAGCAAGCCCGAAGAGCTCGACCAGCTCGACCGGCAGATCCTGCAGATGCAGATCGAGGCGGAGGCCCTGAAGAAGGAAGACGACAAGGCGTCGGTCGACCGGCTGGCCAAGCTCGAGGAAGAGCTGGCGGGGCTTCAGGAGCAGTCGGACGCGATGACCACCAAGTGGCAGGCGGAACGCGACAAGCTGGAAGGCGCGCGGGAGCTGAAGGAACAGCTCGACCGCGCCCGCGCCGAGCTCGACGCGGTCAAGCGCGAGGGCAACCTGGCGCGGGCCGGAGAGCTGAGTTACGGGATCATCCCGGGGCTTGAGGCCAAGCTCGCCGACGCCGAAAGCCAGGACAACGACTTGATGGTCGGAGAAGCGGTGCGGCCCGAGCAGATCGCCCAGGTGGTCGAGCGCTGGACCGGCATTCCGACGTCGAAAATGCTCGAAGGTGAGCGCGACAAGCTCTTGCGGATGGAAGATGGCCTGCACAAGCGGGTGATCGGCCAGAACCAGGCGGTGACGGCGGTGGCCAACGCGGTGCGCCGCGCCCGGGCCGGGCTCAACGACGAAAACCGGCCGCTGGGCAGTTTCCTGTTCCTCGGGCCGACCGGCGTCGGCAAGACCGAGCTGACCAAGGCGGTGGCCGAGTTCCTGTTCGACGACGACAACGCGATGGTGCGTATCGACATGTCGGAATACATGGAGAAGCACTCGGTCGCGCGGCTGATCGGGGCGCCGCCGGGTTATGTCGGCTATGACGAGGGCGGGTCGCTCACCGAGGCGGTACGGCGCAGGCCCTACCAGGTGGTGCTGTTCGACGAGGTCGAAAAGGCGCATCCGGACGTGTTCAACGTGCTGTTGCAGGTGCTCGACGACGGGGTGCTGACCGACGGGCAGGGCCGCACGGTCGACTTCAAGCAGACGATGATCGTGCTGACCTCGAACCTCGGCAGCCAGGCCTTGAGCCAGCTGCCGGACGGGGCCGATGCCGCCACGGCGCGGCGCGACGTGATGGACGCGGTGCGCGCGCATTTCCGGCCCGAGTTCCTCAACCGGCTCGACGAGACGATCATCTTCGACCGTCTCACCCGGGAGAACATGGACGGGATCGTCGACATCCAGCTCGCGCGGCTTGCCAAACGGCTCGCGAAACGCGGGATCACGCTCCAGCTCGACGAGCCGGCGAAGACCTGGCTGGCCGACCAGGGCTACGATCCGGTCTACGGCGCGCGGCCCCTGAAGCGGGTGATCCAGAAGGCGTTGCAGGATCCGCTGGCCGAGCGGTTGCTGGCGGGCGACGTGCTGGACGGCGACACGGTGCCGGTCCACGCGGGCACCGAGGGGCTGATCATCGGCGACCGGCTGGGGGCGTCGAACAAGCCCAAACCGGACGACGCCGTGGTGTACTGAGCCCGGTTTGCAAGGCGAATGAGGACCCCCGCTGGAGCGATCCGGCGGGGTTCATTCTTGGGACGGGTGTCTGGCGCGATATGGCCAGGAATGGCAGGGTCGCACCAGACGCCGGGGTTCGGCATTTTCGGTCATTCCGGGTTGTCGGTACACCAACGGTGGGCGTCGATGATTTCGGCGGACAACAGATCGACGTCCGCGTCGGTCATGGCGTAGCCGATCACCGACGCGCGGATGATTTGTCGCCCTGCCCATTCGCCGTGGGTTGGATAGACCTTACCACGCTGCTGAACGCGCTTCAGGACGCGCGCGGTCAATGCGTCGCCGTCTTGCGCGTTGCCGCAGGCGATTGCGACCTGGTTGCTGTGGATCTCGTTCAACACGCAAAGCCCGGGTTCGGCCGAGACCGTTGCGGCAATGCGCTTCGCAAGCCGGCAGTGGCGGGCGACCATCTCACGGACCCCCGAGACACCCAGATGACGCAGGATCGCATAGCTTGGCACGCCGCGCGCGCGGCGCGACAATTCCGGCGTCGAATCCGTCGGCTCCCAATGATCCGTGGTGTCGGGAAGGTAGGCGCCGCGGGCGGACATCGAGGCGACCAGCGGTTCGCGGTCGCGCACGATGACCATACCAGCGTCGAACGGCGCGTTGAGCCATTTGTGCAGATCGACGGCCCAGCTGTCGGCCTCCCGGACACCGGCCAGCCGGTGCTCCAGCTCCGGCACGGCCGCCAGCCACAGCCCGAATGCACCATCGACATGGACCCAGCCTTGCCGTTCGCGCACCAAGGGGATCAGATCCATGAACGGGTCGAACGCGCCGGTGTTGATCTGCCCGGCCTGCAGCACGACCAGCGGCGGCGCGTCGGTCGCGTCCAATGCCTTGCGGAAGGCGTCCGGCAGGACGCGGCCCTCGCCGTCGGTTTCAACCACACGAACCCGCGCCGCACCCAGACCGGCATAGCGCAAGGCCGCGAAGGGAGCGGAATGCGCATCTTGTCCGATCAGCACCGGGATCTCGGGAGCGCCGAAAAGTCCGTCGGCCTCGACGTCCCACCCCTGTGCGGCCAGGAGCTTGTGACGCGCTGCCATCACCCCGACCATGTTTGCAACCGTGCCTCCGGTCACCAAACCGGCGCCACTGCCGGAGGGAAGTGACAATAGATCGATCACCCAATTGCAGACGGCGCGTTCCATACCCGTGATGGCGGGGGTTTCGAATGATGAGCCGGCGTTTTGCCCCCAGGCAGAGACCAGCATATCCGCGGCGACGCCGACGGGATGGGAGGCGCCGAGCACGTAGCCGAAGAAGGAGGGGTTGGCCATGCTGTGCACCGCGCCGCTGGCGTCGCGCAGAATCTGCGTTATCGTCGTCTTCGGGCGTTCCGGCTTCAGGAAGCGGCCCGAGAAAACGGCCCGCGGCCTCATCTAGGTCCACTGTTGGTCGCGCAGGCTGATGCGGAAGGTCCTCGCGAAAGGCCCGCGCGGCCCGCGCCGCCTCGTCCATTGCCCTGCTTTGCGCGTCGGTCAGTCCGCGCGCCTTTGAAGCTTGTTGGTCCATGGTTGTCCCCGTTTCCGCGCAAAGTCAGAACTCAACGTATCACATTGCGGAAGCTGTCGGGACAAACCTGTGGCGCCCTCTGCGCAAGACGTGTCGGACCGCATGTCGGACGTTGGTCTTGACGTAAGCAACCCTGTGCGCGGCTCGGCGACATGTCGAACCCCCACCGGCGTGAAGCGGTGAGGGTTCTGGCCCTTTTCGGGATCAGCCGGCGGGAGGGAAGATGCCGGATTCTCTGGCCAGCGCGATCTCGTCGTCGTTGAGCAGCCCGTCGCCGTCGATGTCGACCTGTTCGAACCCGTCGGCGAGGCCTGCCTCGGGAATGTCGGCGTAGAGATCCTGCAACTCGGCGAGCGAGACCATGCCGTCGCCGTCGACATCGGCCTCGATCGCCTCCTGGGCGAAGGCTGTGGTGGTGCCGGCGAGAAGCAGGGCGAGGGTGGTAGCTGTGGTTTTCATGTTCAAAACTCCCTGGAAAGGCGCGGGCGCGTAGGGGCACGCGGCCGCGGGAAACTGGCCCCCGGAGGCCGTGCGGGCGGTCCTGCGCCCGGTGGTGCTGCGGGCGGTCCTGCGCCCGGTGGTGCTGCGGGCGGTACTGCGCCCGGTGGTGCTGCGGGCGGGTTCGCGTTCGGTGTGGTGTTGGGGGTGAGGGGCCGAAGCACGCCCGGAACCCGCCCGCGTAACCCTCCGGGGGGAAAATGACCCCGCCGACACCCGGCCGGCGGGGGTCTTGGCGTGGGACCGATCAGGTCTCGTTCATCGGCAGGACACCGGCTTCGGCCGCCGCGGCGATCTCATCGGCATCGAGCATGCCGTCGGCATTGGCGTCGGCAATGGCGAAGGTTTCTGCCGTCAGGTCCGGGTAGGCCGCGGTGAATTCCTCCATCGAGACCATGCCGTCGCCATCGACATCGGGGCCGGCGTCCTGGGCGAAAAGCGCAGGCGTGGCGGCGAGCAGGAGGCCGAAGGCGACGGGAGCAACTTTGATGGTTTTCATGGATCCTATCCTCTGTGTTGTTCTGGTGTGTGCGTCGTTGCGCAGGGACACTTGGCCATGGTCGGGCGGGGGCTGCACCGGGGGGACGCGGACCGGGGCGAAATGCGCGCCGGACCGCGGGTTCGGGGGCTTTGCCCACGCGGTTTCATGCCCAACAAAGCGTCCGAATCGAACATTGGCGGAGGCGCTCCTGTCGCGCCGTGCCAAATCAGCGGAACGGCACCGAAAACGCGCTGGTGACGGGGCGGGCCTTTTCCCGCCGACACCACCCGTTGGGGTCGTTGCGGCGGATCACGCGATCTTTGGTGCGTCTGGCCGCGGATGGGGTAGGATGCCTGCAACCGGTTGAGGAGGGTTCTGATGGGCATGATGTTCTGGCTTCTGGAATGGCTGGCGCTCGCGTTCGTCATGGTCCTCGGGGTCGCGCTCGCCGCGGCGATCGTGCTTTTCGTGATCGACAAGATGCAGACGGCCGACGCGGTGCGGCGCAATTATCCGGTGATCGGCCGGTTTCGGTCGCTGTTCACCGACCTTGGCGAGTTCTTCCGGCAATACTTCTTCGCGATGGACCGCGAGGAGATGCCGTTCAACCGCGCGCAGCGCGACTGGATCTACCGCGCTGCCGAAGGGCGCGACAACACGGTGGCCTTCGGCTCGACCCGGTCGATCAGCGTGCCGGGTACGACGATTTTCATGAATGCCGCCTTCCCGCCGCTGGGGCCGCAATATGCCAAGACCGAACCGTTGCTGATCGGGCCCTCGGCGCGCGAGCCGTACCTCGCGCCGTCGTTCTTCAATATTTCCGGCATGAGCTACGGGGCAATCTCGCGCCCTGCTGTCCGGGCACTCAGCCACGGGGCGAAGAAGGCGGGGATCTGGATGAATACCGGCGAGGGCGGGGTCTCGCCGTTTCACCTCGAGGGCGGCTGCGACATCGTCTTTCAGATCGGCACCGCCAAATACGGTGTGCGCGGGCCTGACAGGTCGCTGTCCGACGAGAAACTCGCCGCGGTCGCCGCGCACCCCCAGGTGAAGATGTTCGAGATCAAGCTGAGCCAGGGGGCAAAGCCGGGCAAGGGCGGCATTCTGCCCGGGGCGAAGGTGTCGCAAGAGATCGCCGAGATCCGCGGCATCCCGGTCGGTGTGGCCAGCGCGAGCCCGAACCGGCACGAGGAGGTGGACGACTGGGGCGATCTGCTCGACATGATCGCCCATGTGCGCGAGGTGACCGGCAAACCGGTGGGGTTCAAGGCGGCGGTCGGGCGGATCGACCCGTTTGCCGATCTGTTCGACCTGATCCTCAGGCGCGGCCCGGCGAGCGCGCCCGATTTCATCACCATCGACGGCGGCGAGGGGGGCACTGGCGCCGCGCCGATGCCGCTGATCGACCTTGTGGGGATGCCGGTGCGTGAGGCGCTGCCGCGGATCGTCGACCTGCGCGACCAGCGGGGGCTGCACGACCGGATCCGGATCGTCGCCAGCGCCAAGCTGGTGAACCCGGGCGACATTGCCTGGGCCCTGTGTGCCGGCGCCGATTTCGTCACCTCGGCGCGCGGCTTCATGTTCTCGCTCGGCTGCATCCAGGCCCTCAAGTGCAACCGCAACACCTGCCCGACCGGGATCACCACCCACGATCTGCGGTTGCAGAAGGGGCTGGTGCCCGAGGACAAGGCGGAGCGCGTCGCGCAATTTGCCAGGAGCCTGATCCGCGAAGTCGAGACGATTGCGCACAGCGTCGGTGTGGCTGAACCGCGGCAGATGCGGCGGCGGCATGTGCGGATCGTTCAGTCCGACGGGCGCTCGGTGCCGATGAACGAGATCTACCCAAGTTACACGACGCGCGCGCTCACGTGATCTGACGTCATTTGGATTTTCGGGCGGTTCGGGTTAGCCGATGGTCAAGAGAAGGAGATCCGCATGGCATTCCAAAACAAGCTGACCTGGGCCGACGTGACCCCGAAACAGGCCTATCTCAACCGCCGCCAGATCATGGCCGGCGCCGCCGGGCTTGGGCTGGGCTCGATTGCCGGTCCGCTTGCCGCCGAGGTGCCGATCGAGCGCGAGCCGAACTCCTTGGAGCACATCACCAACTACTGCAACTTCTATGAATTCGGCACCGGCAAGGAAGATCCGGCCAAGAATGCCCATATGCTCACGACCGATCCGTGGAGCGTGCAGATCGACGGGCTGGTGGACAAGCCCGGCACCTACTCGCTTGCGGAGCTGCTCGAAGGCATGGAGATCGAGGAACGGATCTACCGGTTCCGCTGTGTCGAGGCCTGGTCGATGGTGATCCCGTGGAACGGGTTCGAGCTGAACAAGCTGCTTGAGAAGGTCGGCGTGCAGGCGGGGGCCAAGTATGTGGCCTTCGAGACGGCGCTCAGGCCCGACGAGATGCCGGGCGTGCACACGCCGGTGATCGAGTGGCCCTATGTCGAGGGACTTCGGCTCGACGAGGCGATGCATCCGCTGACCCTGGTCGCCACCGGGCTCTACGGTGAGCCGCTTCCGAACCAGAACGGCGCGCCGCTGCGGCTCGTGGTGCCGTGGAAATACGGCTACAAGTCGATCAAGTCGATCGTGCGGATCACCTTGACCGAGGACGAGCCGCCGACCGCCTGGAACAAGTCGCAACCGCGCGAATACGGTTTCTATAGTAATGTGAACCCGAGTGTGGACCACCCGCGCTGGAGCCAGGCGAGCGAGCGGGTCATCGGCGGCGGCTTCTTCGCGCCGCGGATCGATACCTTGATGTTCAACGGCTATGAAGACGAGGTCGCGCATCTCTACGAGGGGATGGACCTCGTGAAGTATCATTGATCCCGGTCCAGATACCGCGATCCAACGCATGTCGACCCTCACCTGTCCGCAGTGCGGCCACCGGAGCACCGAGACGATGTCCACGGATGCCTGCCAGTGGTTCCATGAATGCAAGGGTTGCGGCACGGTGTTGCGCCCGAAGCCCGGGGATTGCTGCGTGTTCTGCTCTTACGGGACCGTGCAATGCCCGCCGATCCAGGCCGGCGTTCCCTGCTGCGAGGCCGGCTGATGACACTGATTGACCGTATCAACGCAGGGCTTCGCAAGCTGCCCACCTGGCCGTTCTATGTCATCGGCCTGCTGGTGCCAGGCTGGTATCTCTATCTCGGGTTCACCGGCGGGCTCGGGGTCGAGCCGATCAAGGAGCTGGAACACCGGCTGGGGCTGCTCGGGCTCCAGGTGTTGGCCGCGGGGCTGATGGTGACGCCGCTGAGGCGGTTCGCGGGGCTGAACCTCTTGAAGTTCCGCCGGATGCTCGGGCTGCTCGCCTTCTACTACATATGTACGCATCTGCTGACCTGGCTGGTGCTGGACGTCGGCGACTTCGGGCGGATCTGGGCGGACATCGTCAAGCGGCCCTATATCACCATCGGCATGGCAGGGTTTCTGCTGCTGGTGCCGCTGGCGATCACCTCCAACTCCGCGTCGATCCGCAAGCTGGGCGCGATGGGGTGGCGGCGGCTGCATATGCTGGTCTACCCGGCGGTGATCCTGGGCGGGGTGCATTTCGTGATGCTGCGCAAGGGCTGGCAGATCGAGCCGCTGGTCTACCTCGCCGCCTTCGTCCTGCTTTTAGCTCTCAGGCTGATCCCGCGTTCGGTGAGCTTTCGCCGCTCCGCGCGGGCTTGAACGCGTTCATTCCAGCAGCGTCTCGCCGGTTGCCACATGGCGCTTGCGCAGGGTTGCGCGGACTTCGTCCGGGGTGAGCGGCGCCCAGGCCGGCCCGTCTTCGATGAACCCCGCCGCGCGCAGCCCCGCCTGCAACAGCGCGAGGTCCGGCTCGCCAGCCGACAGGCGCTTGCGCTTCGAGGCGGCGGGTTGCCAGACCTCGCGCAGAACCTTCAAGACGGACGGCCGCGCGCCGGTGAAGCTCTCGAGGTGCCGGATGATATGCGCCGTTGCCGGTGACCGGCGGCGCGGGATCAGCGCGACCGACTGGTCGGGCCGGCCGATGAAGGCGAACAGGTGCAGCGCCGAGCCCTCGGAAGCGACGACCTGTCGCGCCGCCTTGTAGCGGGCGAGCTGGGTGGGCATGTCGTGGCGCTGCGGGTGGAAGATCTCGTAACCCTGCCGGGCCAATTCTTGCTCGATCCGCTCCTCGCCCAACAGCTTGCCGCGGTTTGGCCCCAGGGCGCTGCGCGAGATATAGAGCTTCTCGCCGCCCTCCGGTTTCACATCGCGGCCGAAGCGGGCGTGCATGAACGCGCGAAAACCCGGGGTGCCGGCGCTGATCTGGCCGAGGCCGAAGCCCTGACCGGGCACGACCAATCGCTCGACCCGGGCGCTGTCGGCCACCATCCGTACGGGCAAATCGATCCCGAGCGCGTGGAAGAAGGCTTCCTGGAACCGGTTGAGCTCCGTGCCCTGGCTGTCGCGGCGGGGGATGTAGAGAATGCCGTCGGGCGGGCGCCCGAGATGGTCGAGCGCCCAGAGCCGTCCGGAGCTTTCGACGATGAAATGCGCGAAGTAGCTCCACAGCGTGCCACCCCAGAGCCAGGTGCCGGGGATCTCTTGCGCCACCGGGTCTGGGGCCGGGAAGGGTTCGTTGGTGCGCCGTTTGCCGTGCCAGACGGCGGCCTCGGGCACGTCCGCGCCATGCGCGTCGGTCACACCCGAGGGGGTGTATTTCTGCGGGGTCAACGGCGCCTGGACGACCGCGTTCGACAGCGTGCGTATCGTGGTCGACCAGCCGCCCCGGGGGTCGGGGGGCGTGGGCCGTGGGCGGGCGCGGGTTTCGGGGCGGGTGCAGGTCCAGACCAGCCGCGACGAGGGGCCATCGAGTTTCTTGAACCCGGCGCGCCGCAGGATGCCCTTGCAGGCTTGCATACCCTCTTTGCCGTAAAGGCTCGGGTGAAACTCGATCACCACAGCGCGAATGCCGGCCAGATCGGCGTGTTTCAGAAGCGCGAGCTCGCCGCCTTCGATATCCATGATCAGCACATCCGGCCGGAATGTTTCCATCACAGTGCGGAAATCCGCGGTCGGGACCTCGACGGCACGGGTGTTGCGCGGCGGGCTGTCGATCAGCGAAGAGCCGAGAAAGGAGTTGTGCAAATGGAAGGTCATCGTGTCTGGCCGGTCCGGGGCCGAGACGAGCACCGCGTTGCGCAGCTCGATCAGGGTATCGAGGCCGTTCTCGCGGTGGAGCGCGCGGATATGCGGGATCAGTTCGGGATTGGCCTCGAACGACAGCACCGCTTCGGGGGCTGCGTTCTTCGCCGTCACCGCGCCGACCAGGCCGAGGCCCGCACCCAGTTCCAGCACCCGGTCGCCCGACCGCACCACCGTGAGCGCGCCGGCGATCTCGTCGCCCTCGTAGCGCGCCGCGTTGATGCGGGCGATCCGCGTTTCGGTGAGGTAAGGTGAGGGCGGGACCCGGACGCCTTTGCACTGCGCTGCGAATTCCGTCTGCTCTGCCGCCACGGGAATGGTCTCACCTGTTTCTATGGGGTCCGCATGGATCGGCCCAGGATCGGCCCAGGATCGTCCCAGGACCGGGCTCGGATTGGGCTCGGACCGGGCTCGGATTGGGCTCGGACCGGGCCGGGGGCCGCGCAGATCCCGAATTTGCGCCACGATGCGGCGCATTGTTTCGCAATACAAGACATTGCTTAAGAACAGGTGGCTTGGTTCCCGTCGGTCGACGCTGGACAGGGCCGCCGCGGCGCCTAGGATATTATCAGCAAGAGGAGGACGTCATGAAGACCCGCATACTTGGTAGGACAGGTTTCGAGGTGTCGGAAATGGGCATGGGGTGCTGGCAGCTCGGCGGCGATTTCGGGCCGATCGAGGACGCGACCAGCCAGCAGGCGCTGACAGCGGCGCGTGAAGCCGGGATTACCTTCTATGATACGGCCGATGTTTACGGGGCCGGGCGGTCGGAGGCCCAGGTCGGGCAGTTTCTCAAAGGGGCGGGGGCCGGGAGCGTCGTGGCGACCAAGGTGGGGCGGACGGCGGAGTTGTATCCCGACAGCTATGACCGCGGTGCCATAGCCAATCACCTGCGCGCCTCGGCGCAGCGGCTCGGGGTCGACCGGCTCGACCTGGTCCAGCTTCATTGCGTGCCGCCCGCGGTGCTGGAAGACGGCGAGATCTTCTCCATCATGGACGAGATGGTGGCCGAGGGGCTGACGGCGCATTGGGGCGCGAGCGTCGAGACCCTGGCGGAGGCGCGCACCTGTATGGCCCAGCCCGGCTGCGCCACGCTCCAGATCATCTTCAACCTCTACCGCCAGAACGCAGGGTGGGAGATTTTCGACGCGGCGAAGAAACAAGGCGTGGGCATCATCGTGCGCCTGCCGCTCGCGTCGGGTCTGCTCACCGGCAAATACTCAAAGGGGCACAGGTTCCCTGAGAGCGACCATCGCAACTACAATGCCGATGGCGCGGCCTTCTCGGTGGGCGAGACGTTCTCGGGGATCGAGATGGACGCGGCCGTCGATGCGCTCGATCTGGTACGTCCGCTGGTGCCGGAGGGGATGAGCCTCGCCAATTTCGCCCTGAGATGGATCCTCGATCATGATGCGGTAAGCACGGTGATCGCCGGGGTGTCGCGCCCCGACCAGGCGCTGCGCAACGCCGCCGCGTCCGAGCTCGCGCCGCTGGGGGCGGATGTGCATGCGGAGTTGAAGCGGATCTATCAGGCGGAGATCGAGCCGCTGGTGCGCTGTCCGATCTGACGGGGTAAACCCACCCGGGCGGGCCGCGCTTGATCGGTGGGGCCTGACATCTATACTTTCCGCAACCCGTGGCCCTACGAGGATCGAGCATGGCAGACAAAAAACCGGCCTGCGTCATCACGATGGTGAAGGACGACTACTTCTTCCTTGAGCGCTGGGTTGAGCACTATGGCGGCATTTTCGGGCGCGAGGCGCTCTACGTCGTGAACCACGGGGGGGGG
>Ga0209121_10002795_pt1 | contig 17379 bp, 9 predicted proteins | sample Cruoilmetagenom3_FD_187292 | JGI IMG/M metagenome (GOLD analysis project Ga0209121, IMG submission 187292) | Oil polluted marine microbial communities from Coal Oil Point, Santa Barbara, California, USA - Sample 3 (SPAdes) (version 2) | ecosystem: Environmental > Aquatic > Marine > Oil seeps ... | reverse complement strand
GATCGGCGCCTGTGAGCACGATGTTCTTCACCGTATCTTCCTTCACTGTCACATTATCACCGTTGGCTATTGGCGGATCATCGGCCGGAGTTACCATGAGTGATACGGTTGCCGGAATGCTGTTCAATGTGTCGTCGCTGACTTTGAATGTAAAGTTATCCTGTCCATTGAAATTCGCGCTGGGTGTGTAGGTCATGTTCGGCTCGGTCCCGCTCAGGCTTCCCTGAGACGGACTCGTCACTATACTGTAGGCCAGTTTGTTTGCATCCGGATCGAGTCCCGTCAGGACAACGGATACCGGCGTGTCTTCCAGCGTCGTAATATTGATATTATTGGCTATCGGCGGGTCGTTGACGGGCGTTATAATAATCGATACAGTTGTTAGATCGCTGTCCACCGTCCCGTCATTAACCTTAAAAGTAAAGCTGTCCGGTCCGTTGAAATTATTGTTCGGCGTGTATGTCAGGTTAGGAGCCGTGCCGCTCAGATTCCCGTGCGACGGGGCCGTTACCACGTTGTAAACCACGGTGTCTCCATCCGGATCGGTGCCCTTCAAAGTAATTATCGCGGGCATGTCCTCGGCCGTCGTTACCGATTGAAGTTCCGCCACGGGTATGTGGTTAGGCGTCATATTAAGGTTTACCATCGCCGGTGTACTGTCCAGCTCACCATCGTTTAGCTTGAAAGTGAAACTGTCCGCACCTGTGAACTTCGCTTCGGGCGTGTAGGTGAGTTTCCCGTTTGTTTCAAAGTCCGATCCGAAGGTAAGCGTACCATGTTTGGGTTGTGTGGCAATGCCAAACTTCAACTCATTGCTATCTATGTCTTTTCCTGTCAAGGTAATAGACATAGATCTGTCCACTTTTGTCATCGCGGACTGGTGATTTGCTATAGGCGGATCGTTAACGGCCTTGATTACAAGCGAAATGCTCGCAGTGTTGCTGTCCGCGACGCCGTCGTTTACCATGAAGCCAAAACTATCCGTGCCGCTGAAATTTAATTCCGAGGTGTAAATCAGTCCGGGTCCGGTCCCGCTCAGCGTGCCGTGAGATGGACCTTTTACTATGTGATAGGTTAATTTGTCGCCGTTCGCATCGCTACCCTTTAAAGTGATCGGCTCCGGCTTGTCCTCCTGTACCGTTACATACCCGTGCATGGCCGTTGGCGGTGTGTTGCTCAGGTACGGACGGAATATCAAACCTGCACCGACGGCAGCTAAAATAATTACCATCATAAAGAGAATAATAAGTATCTTCTTAAAGGTTGACATGCCGGCTGCCACCGGCTTTGCGGCTGGCTTAGGAGGCTTTTGTATCACTTGTGGCGGTGGTACTTCGAGTTTCTTCGTATTCTCCACCTCCTCGACAATCGCCGAGACTTCCTTGGGCAGCCGCCTCTTTCGCTGGTACTCAGGATTGGCTATCTCCTCGGCTAATGCCTTGTAGTCAGAAGCTCCTTTGCTCTCCGGGGCGTAAGTCATAATAGACTCGCCGGCGCTCGGCGCTTCGGCCAGACTTATTGTACTGTGGATAACAGTGTCGAAGACCAGATTGCCGAAAAACTGTCTCATCTGCTGTTCAACCTGCTGACTTAACGTGGCTTTGCCCTCAACGAACGTCAGCAATATCCCCAATATCTTTACCGAGCAGGGATAGAAACGCTTTCTGGCGGTTTTAACCGTTTCGAGCAACTGCTTCAGGCCTTCCAATGCATAGTAATGTACCTGAACCGGTACTACGACGTCTGTGCTGGCAACAAGGGCGTTGAAGGTCAGCAGGCCCAGCGACGGGGGGCAATCGATAATGCAGAAATCATAATTGCCGCTTACTATCTTGAGCTGGTCGGCGAGAATGAATTCTTTGCGGGATACGGAATTAAGTTCCTGCTGAGCCTTAGCAAGCAGGATATTGCTCGGTATCAGATCGAGACCTTCGATTTTCGTGTTTAAAATTACTTTGGAGAGTAAAATTTGTTTATTAGCAAGAGAATGATAAATCGTTCTATCCAGGCTGTCAGGCTCGAAACCCAAACCAAGAGTCGCGTGTGCCTGCGGGTCGAGATCTACTATTAATACTCGATGGCCCCTTTGGGCAAGAGCGGCGGCGAGATTCACCGCTGTGGTTGTTTTGCCACAACCACCTTTTTGATTCGTTATAACTATCGTTCTCATATTTCTCCCGTTGGCTCGCTTCACGGACCGACTTAACAGATACCTCCGCTTTTATCGATGATAGAACCGTCCCTCATGGGGTAGGTCAAACCAGCAAGCAATGTAATATCTCTATAGCACAAAACACATAAGTATCGTCTTTTTTGACTAACTTCTCCTTAAAAATGCAAACTTGCTGCATTCTCTGCCGCGGATTGCCCATTACTAAAATAGTAATTACCTCCCAAATTATGGCTAATGTTCCCAACCACTTCGCTTTTTGTGTTATCGGATGAGACTTCGACGTGCCGCAATTGCGGCTTTTCATCACACCAGCGACCGATAATAGGATATCATATTCATTACGAAAAGTCAAGCCTTTTTAGGCCATATATAGTAAGTACTTCAAGTTAATCAAAAATTTTGTTGTTACATAACCATGATGAGACAAAAACAGGAAAGTTTTAGGACCAAAAAAGGGTCTATACAGTAGTCAGGCTTAAGAATTATCCCCGATAAACACAAGAAAATCCGATATCCTGAGCACTGACCGCCCAAAGCAGTCTGTTTCTTGCACCCTGTGTTTTTTATGAGATGCCAAGTCTGAGCTTGCACTCATCGAGAATGTCGGTCGTCCGGCTGGCGCCAACCCGCGTGACACCGAGAGTCCTGACTTCAAGCAGCGCATCCAGGTCACGAATACCGCCGGCGGCTTTTACCTGCACGTGGTCCGGCGAGTGCTCTCGCATCAGTTTAAGATCATCGATTGTCGCGCCGCCAGAACCGTAGCCTGTTGATGTTTTAACCCAGTCCGCCCCCATATCACCACATATCTCGCACAGCTTGATTTTATGTTCGCGATTAAGAAAGCAGTTCTCGAAAATGACTTTTACCTTCTGACCTCCGGCGTGAGTCAAATCGACGACGGCCTTAATCTCGGACCGGACATAATCCCAGTCGCCGCTGAGGACCTTGCTAATATTAACTACCATGTCCAGCTCTTCACCGCCATCATCAAGCGCCCGCTCCGCTTCGGCAAGTTTGGTCGTTGTTGTATGACCTCCGTGCGGGAAACCAATAGTCGTGCCGGCCCTGACCGTGCTGCCCTTGAGAATCTCGGCGCAACGCCGCAGGTAGCAGGGCATGATACACACACTGGCCACGTTATAGTCCACCGCAACCTGACAACCCTCTTCGAGCTGCCGGTCGGTCAATACCGGGCTGAGCAGCGAATGGTCGATCATCTTGGCGATATCTTCATAAGTATAGTTCATAGTAATCTCTTGAAATTCAATTGCTAAATACACTCGATTTACTTTTTATCCTGCCGACAGATACTGTCTGAGATAACGCTCGCTTTGCATCAGCGCGGCCTTACGGCTTTGCAGTGTCCCCTCATAAGCTCGGTCCTCAACTTCGATGCAGACCGGACCTTTATAACCGGTATCGCCTAAAACCGACAGGAACCGTCCCCAGTTAACATCCCCAAGCCCGGGCAGTTTTGGACTGTGATACTCAAGTGGCGTTGCGAGAATACCGACTCTGTCCAGCCGATCCTTATCTATTCGTGCATCCTTGGCATGAACATGGAAAATCCGGTTGCTGAACTCCCTGAGCGGCTTGATATAGTCGATATGCTGCCAGACCAGATGTGAGGGATCGTAGTTCAGCCCGAAGTTGTCGCCGGAAATCTCCTCGAACATGCGCTGCCATACTGCGGGGCTGTGCGCCAGGTTCTTGCCGCCGGGCCATTCGTCCTTAGTGAAGAGCATTGGACAGTTCTCGATGGCAATCTTAACATCCCTATCCCCGGCAAATTTGACCAGCGGTTTCCATATTTTCTTGAACTGCGGCCAGTTGTCGTCCACCGATTTGGTCCAGTCCCGGCCTATGAAAGTATTGACCAGATTGACGCCCAGCAGGCGGGAAGCACGAATCACCTTCTTGAGATGGTCGGTGTACACTTTCGCTTCTTTCGGATCAGGTGTGAGAGCATTGGGATAGTACCCGAGGCTACTGATGCTAACACCTGCGGAATCCATTAGTTCATTGACCTTTTGTGCATCGGCCTTGCCGAAATCAGCCACATCGACATGCGTAACGCCCGCGTAGCGACGTTCTGCCTTGCCCATGGGCCAGCACATCAGCTCCACACAGGCAAAGCCTTCCTCTGAGGCGAACCGGACAACCTCTTCGAGCGAAAGATCGGGTAAAATGGCACTGACAAAACCAAGTTTCATTTGGAACCTCCTTTCAATTCGACCCACCGGTTTTCGCGGTGGCTGGTAAGAATCGCTTCGCAAAGCACAATCTCACGATGGCCATCGGCAAACGTCGGGAAGGGGGGCGGCGCTGAGAAATCTCCGGCGTCGATGTAGCTGTAAAATGCGCGGAAGCACTGCTTGAACGTGTCGCCAAATCCTTCATTATGTCCGCCCGGATAACTGATAAAGCTCCTTGTTGTGTCCGAAACAAGCGATGGATCACGTATTAGCTCTTCGTTTGCTCTGTCACGATGACCGATCCAGAGATCGTTCGGCTGTTCGCTGCACCATGATAGTGCGCATTTCGAGCCGGCTACTTCGTAGCGAAGATGATTTTTACGTCCGGCCGTCACCTGTGAGACCCAAAGGCATCCTTGCCCGCCGCCTTCGAATCGAATCATTACGCAACCCTGGTCTTCGGTCGTTATTTTAACAGGCTCAGTCTCAACGACCTTCGACTGCTCCTTCGCTTTGAACGTCTGGACTTCACCGGTCGGACGCCGCCGGATTGGATGAACCGTCTTTAGGTCGGCGCAGACGGCCTCAACTTCCAACCCTGTGATATTGTGCACCAGGTCCAGCCAGTGAGTTCCAATATCGGCGATCGCGCGCAGCTCACCGCCTTCTTCGGCCAGAACGCGCCAGTTGTAGTCGGTAGGGCTGAAAAGCCAGTCCTGGATGTAACTGCCGCACACCGAGTAGATATCTCCGACCTCGCCAGCCCGCACCATTTCAGCCGCCTGAAGGCACAACGGATAGAACCGGATGTTATAATTGACACCCGCTGCCAGCCCGCTATTTTTTGCCAGCCTGACCAGCTCTGCCGATTCGGCTGAATTCATCGCTAAAGGTTTTTCACATATAACGTGCTTTCCTGTCAGAAGGGCGCTTTTAGCAATCTCGTAATGCAGCCGGTTGGGCGTCGCTACATGAACGGCTTGTACTTTGTTGTCGGATAATATCTCTTCGAGATTACTGTACGCCTTCGGCAGGCACAGATTCTTTGCCGCCTGCTGAGATTCCTCATCCGAGACACCGAGAATTCCGGTCACTGTCACTCCTGCACGCTGCAGAGCTTCCACATGGACCGGGCCGATGAATCCGGCTCCAATCACCGCTGTGCCTGTTTCAAACATTTTCTACCTCCAACATTGAAACAACGATTTTTCCTAAGACAGATCAAGGTTTTGCCCCGCTCCACCCCGCTTTCAGCATAGCGGCCAACCGGGCTTTTTCTTGGGCATAATCAGGGTTTTTTGCCAGATTATTCTGCTCCCATGGGTCGGCTTGCAAATCGTACAATTCCAGTTCCTGCGAACTCGTTTTCCTGGATTGCCATAGCGCATATCGCCACCTTTTCGTACGCACAGAGCGTCCGACATATCCGGCGATAGAGCAAACCGTGAATGCGGCTTTTTTCCAGGGCTGCTTCGGCCGACGGAGCAATGGGTAAAGACTTGTGCCCTCAATATTGTCCGGTTGCGGCATTTCCAGCAGCTCGCAAAGTGTAGGCACCAAATCGACAAGCTCTACGATCTCGTCACAAACCGCCGGATTGCTCATCTTTCCGGGGATATGCACCATCAGCGGAACACGCGTAGTCTGCTCGAAAAGCGTATACTTGCTCCAGAGGTTATGTTCGCCTAACTGGAAACCGTGGTCGCTCAGGATAATTACGATTGTATTGTCCCGTAATCCCTCGCTTTCGAGGGCGTCCAGTATCAGGCTTATCTGCGCATCTATAAACGAAGCACAGGCGTAATACGCCATGACGGCTTTTCTTGCCGCAAGTGGCGTGACAGGGTGCTTGTAATGACTGTTGAAAATGTCGTAATTACGCCCGTTGCGTTTTGCGATGTCCGGGATGTTTTCATCTCTCTCAGGTGGTGCCTGTGGCTCGGGGATATCATTCAGATCGTAAAGATCCAGGTACTTTTTCGGGCAGCGCAAAGGCGTGTGAGGCTTGGAGATCCCCACCGACAGAAAGAACTGTTTCTTCGTTTTCGCCATTTCTTCGAGAATATGCACGGCCATTCGAGCTTTTCTGCCGTCGCCTTCCTGTTCTTCCAGCAGGCCTGAGTCGCCGACAACATTGGCCTGGGGCTGCTGGAACATTGCCCTGGCCTTGTTGTATTCACGCGTGCCTTCTTTAGCCGTTCGCCAGATTTTATCCCGCTGTGCCTTCAGTTCTTTCAGGCGTTTTTCTTCTTCGGGGTCAGCCGAGTATCGAAAACGCGGCCGGGGCAGCAATTTCAAAGCATCGTTCAGATATTTTGGATAACCTTCCGAACGACCTTTGTAGCCTTTTGGGCGCTCACAGAATTCGAGCCGGTCGAAGGCTCCGAGCTGTTTCTCCGCCGTCCACGTGTGATGAAACAGCTTGCCGATATTAATGCTGTATATGACCTTTCGCCTGAGCAGCTCCGGCAGTGACATTGTTCCTTCGGGCAGGAGACGGTCCATGGGATCCGAATTTGTATAGACCCGGGTCGAGTCGGGCCGAAGCCCCGTCAGAAACGAGCTGCGGGATGGATTACACATGGGTGCCTGGCAATAGCATCTTTCGAACCGAACGCCGCCGACGGCAAATCGGTCTAGGTTCGGCGTTTTGGCGAGCGGATTGCCGTAGCATCCCAGCGAAGCGGCGGTCATGTCTTCGATGTCGATAAGAAGAACATTCATTTTTGAAGTGCCCGGCGAACCGGCTTGCCCGGCGGCTTTCGCTTTGACGTCAGGAATCAAAGAGGCGGCGAGTCCGGCTGTCAAACACTTGATAAAATCACGTCGTTTCATGTCCATTACTTTCAGGAAATCATCATTATTGCTGTTTGTAGAACCATACATTTCGGATGATTCAGGCTACCTCAAAAGAGCAGGCGAATCAAGATGTATTTACCGGACACAGGCAAAAAAGCCGCCGCTCTGAACAAAGAAACTTGACGGAACCGAATTGCCGGTTAATAATGACGCAGATTCACGAAACACAAGCAGTCTATATTATGTGCTGTGCTCACAAAATTAAGGATTCAATTAATAAGGAGATTCGATATGACCTGCAGGTTTGTGAAACGAAAGCTGTATGTATTGGCGCTGATTTTGGCGGGATTTATAATGGCCGGCTGTGTCGCCGTACACTCGAAGGAGACACATAAAAGCCCATCAGAACACAAAACGACACATAATGCCAATAGAATTCGTCTCGAACACGTTGCCGTTAACGTTGAGAATCCCGTCGCGATGGCGAAGTGGTACTGCGAAAATCTTGGAATGAAGGTTGTCAGGAAAGGACCGCCACCCGTCAACATGCATTTCATTTCCGACGCGAAGGCGAACATGATGCTGGAAATATATCATAATCCGCCGGACGCCGTACCGGATTACCCGTCGATGAATCCGCTGACGCTTCACATCGCATTCATGGTTGACGACGTGGAAGGGACATGCCGGAAACTCGTCGCCGCCGGCGCTACGATCGCGACTGATATCACTGTAACCGGCAGCGGCGACAAACTCGCCATGCTTCGAGATCCATGGGGTGTTTCCATACAATTCGTAAAGCGAGCCAATCCCATGCTCTCACATTAGGTTAGGCACAATGCAGCAAACAACAAAAAACAAAGATACAAATTGTCACCATTACACTCGCCGTGACTTTATAAAAGCTATGAGCCTGGGTACGGCAGGTATTGCCCTCGGAACAAGCAACAATCCGGCTTCAAGTGCGGCTGCCGGTACGGCTCGCCAGCCTAATCTTCTATTTATATTCGCCGACCAGTTAGGCTATCAGCGATGCGGGTACGCCGGCGACAGGAAAGCTCGAACGCCTAATATCGACAAACTGGCCTCGCAAGCGGTTGACTTCCAAAACGCGGTTTCCAATATGCCGGTTTGTTCGGCATACCGGGCGTCCCTGTTCACCGGCAAATACACAACTTCAACCGGTATGGTAATCAACGAGCTTCGAATGCGAACAGACCACGAAACTTTCGGCAAGGTACTGACCCGAAGCAGCTACCGGACGGCTTACATCGGCAAATGGCATTTGTATGCGAACCAGTTGGGGCACCATTACGAATCTAAAAACAGCTTCGTGCCGCCGGGGCCTCACAGGCTGGGTTTTGACGGTTACTGGGCGGCGTATAACTTTCATCATAACTATTACAGCGCCTATTATCACACCGACACTCCTGAAAAAATATTCTACGGCGACAATGTTTACGAACCGGACGCACAAACGGATATGATGATAGAATTCATCAGGAAGGCATCGAAATCGAGCAAACCCTTCGGGGCGTTTTTATCTTACGGCACTCCACATGATCCATGGGTGAAGGATAATGTACCGGACAAATATGTCGAGATGTTTAGGGATGTATCGCTGCCAAATCCACCGAATTACAAGGATACGAACGACAAATATGCCGACAACTGGGGCCGGTTAAGACCTCAACAGCGCAAGATGCTTCAAACATGGCGCCGGCTTTACTATGCGATGACGGCCAACCTGGATTGGAATATCGGCCGGTTGCTTAACGCTCTCGAGCAGGCCGGGCTCAGAGACAATACTATCGTTGTATTCACTTCGGATCACGGCGAAATGTTCGGCGCTCATGGACGACGCGCGAAGAACATATTTTATGAGGAGGCCGCCCGCATCCCGTTTTTGATTCGATGGCCGAAAAACATTCGGGCCGGAACTGTCTCGGATGCGTGTATCTCGACCGTAGATTTTATGCCGACCATTCTGTCGCTGATGGGCTTGCAGGTGCCGAAAAGCGTTGAAGGAATGGACCTCAGTTATTGCGCGCTCGGCAGCGGGGGATCTGAGCCACAGGCCGCCTTACTGCAGAATACGGGAGCCTGCGCCGCCTGGGAGGATGGGCATGAGTGGCGAGCCCTTCGAGATAAACAATATACGTATGCCGTCTATCGTGTAGATAAATCCGAGCTTCTGTTCGACAATAAAAACGACCCGTACCAGATGAAAAATCTGGCCGGTAATGCACAATATAAAGGAACGCTTGAGCGGTTCCGGCAGATACTGGCCCGCAAGATGAAATCTCTTAATGATACTTTCGAAAAATGTACCTGGTACAGGGATAACTGGACAGATGGTAACCGAAATATTATCCGGGCGGCCAAAGACTAATTGTATTCTGCAATTTATAAGAGATACGCATGCTCAACAAAAACTATTCAAGACGCAAATTTATCAGGAATCTCGGATTAGGCGCGGTTGCTTTGAATTTGCCGCGTTTGCCTCTTTTTGCATCCGAATCTACACGCAGGCCGAATATCATTTTCATCCTTGCCGACGATCTGGGCTGGGCCGAGCTGGGCTGCTACAGCAACACTTTTAACGAGACTCCTAATCTCGACAGACTTGGAAAGCAGGGGATGCGTTTTACCGATGCGTACGCCGCCGCTCCGGTTTGCTCTCCTTATCGTGCCGCCTTGATGACGGGGCAATACCCGGCGAGAGTGGGTATCACCGATTATCTCCGGCCCAACGATAAGAATCACCTTTCGACACAGCATGTTACGTTAGCCGAGGTTTTGAAGAATGCCGGCTACACGACCGGCATAATCGGCAAGTGGCACCTGACCGGCTATGCCAACCACGGGGCAGAGGAGTTCCCGCCGGCCATGCACGGTTTCGATGAGACAATCGTCTCGGAGAATCGTGGAATAGGGGGCGGCCGCTACTTCCATCCTTATCACTTCAACCGCGAGATTCAAAAACGCCTGCCCGGCAAAGAATACCTTGTCGACCGGTGCAATATGGAAGCTGTCGAGTTTATCGAACGGCACAAAGACGGGCCGTTCTTTCTCTATTTGAGCCACTACGCGGTCCATACGAGGCTTAACGGCAAGCCGGAACTCGTCGCGAAATTCGAGAAGAAGCCTGGTGCCGGTAAAGGGCCCAAGGCCCGCCGGAACAATCCGCACCTGGCCGCACAGCTAAAGAGTATCGACGAAGGTGTTGGTATGATCGTCAAGAAGCTCGATGAGTTGGATCTGAGAGACGAGACGGTTCTGGTATTCTCCGGTGACAACGGTGGGGAAGACCGTGTGACAAGCAATACGCCGCTGCGAGCGGGCAAATCGACGCTTTACGAGGGCGGCATTCGAATCCCATTGATCGTGCGATACCCAAAAATCGTGCCGGCCGGTACTGTCTGCAAGACGCCTACGAGTAACATCGATCTTTATCCTACGCTATGTCAATTTGCTTCAGTCCGGCCTGATTCGAAACAACATATTGACGGTGTTTCTCTTTTTCCCGTTCTGAAGAATCCCAGGGCCCAGCTAAAACGTGGCACTTTATATTGGCATTACCCGCTGTCAAAACCGCACTTCCTGGGCGGGCATTCTTCCGGGGCAGTTCGGAAGGGCGACTGGAAGTTTGTCGAGTATTTTGATGCCGACCGGAAGGAGCTCTACAATCTCGCGGATGACATAAGCGAGAAAAACAATCTCGCGGGCAAGAATCCTGAAAAGGTCACCGAGCTTCGGGGGCTTCTTAAAGCATGGCGCAAAGACGTCGGTGCAAAGATACCAAGCGGGCAATCGGGCTGATCTTCATCTCAGCATTTCTGGCCGGTTATCTCAAGCACAGTCTGCCACAAATGGCCTTCGGGATCGACTTTTTTCCTTCTCAAAACCGTCAGTGACGTGGGAATATTGACGAAGTATTGATTCCAATATCCGACGACCATGTTTGTTCGGCCCGACATGCCTGCGTGTACGGCGTTTTGCCCGAGCATGACGCAGAAAGCCGAATCGTTGGAATCGGCGGGCAGGCTGCGAATAATATAACTGGGGTCGATGTATTTCAATGAAAGTGGCTTTTTCTTCCGCTTGAAATATTCGGCGATCTTTCCTTTCAATATCAGACCGATATCCTGCCGCAGAATATTGCCTGATGCATCCTTTACTGGATCGCCGTTTCTCCCGGTCAGGTGGCCGCCCGCACCTTCAGCGACAACAACGACTGCGTGGTGTCTTTTATCCAGCCTTTTCTCCAGCGCATTTAGGAATTCCTCCAGGGCGAACGGGACCTCCGGTATGAAGCAGAAATTCACGTCGCTGTTAGCTAATGTGGCATAGGCGGCGATAAAACCGGAATCGCGGCCCATCAGCTTGACCAATCCTACGCCGTTCCAGGCCCCTCTGGCTTCTTCGTGGGCTCCGCAAAGCACCGTTAGCGCCGCTTCGACGGCGGTCGAGAAGCCGAAAGACTGCTCTATGCCGGAAATGTCGTTATCGATTGTCTTGGGAACGCCGATTACCGAAATGTTCAAGCCCCTCTTCTTTATTGCTTCGGCCAGATCTCGCGAGCCTCGCAGCGTACCATCCCCGCCGATAGTAAATAACACGCCGATCCCCATGCGCTGAAGATTATCCACCATTTCATCCACATCCTGCGGGCCGCGGGACGACGACAGTATGTCGCCACCCCTGAGATGAATATCATTCACACGTTCCGTAGTTAGCAGCAGGGGCGGCTGCGGCGGTTTGGAGGTCAGGCCGGCGTACCCGTATCGGAAACCATAAACATTTTTTACGCCATACTGCCAGATAAGACTCAGTGTGATAGTCCGCACGACGTCGTTGAGGCCGGGACACAATCCGCCGCAAGTCACGATACCGCAGTTTAGTCCGGCCGGATCGAAGAAAATCTTCCGACGGGGACCGGCCCTCTCGAACGTCGGAAGCTCTTTTCCCGAATCCTTAGAGCCTCTCAGATCATGAGAATGTGAGAAGATAAAAATCTTCTCATCGTCATCGACAAAATGCCGTTTTTTTTGTACCAGAGGAGAATCGATCGTCGGCGATCCAATTTTCTCGATGTTCAAATCAGGTAATTCATCCGGTCTTAAACACGAAGCATCCATATAATATCCTCTATTATTTTTCGAATTATCCCCTATGACATGCCGCCTTGTCAAAGAGTTTCTGCGAACATGTTCGGATAAGTCATACGGAAAAGAAATATCTGGACTCTACATTTTATCCGGACTATAATCGTTTTGTATATCAATAGCAGATCCCAGAAGCGAAGCATCCAGCTTAAGTTAGCTACTTACGGGTACAAGAAAGTAAACGGATAAGACAATCTCGTCGAAGTAATCCGCGGGAAGCCTTTATGAATAGTATGCTGCGAATATCTTCGGTTTGGTTTTGCGTGCTTGCATTAGCCGGTCGAGCGCTGCCTTCGGCAGACCCGGCCGCACTTTTCAAGGATGTTCAGCTTGCCACAGCAACGGTCGTTTCCTACGACGGCGACAAAAACAGCTTGAATAAAGGGGCCGGATTTTTTATCAATGAGCAGGGCCATCTCATCACAAATTACGACATCTTAAAAGGAGCACACAGCGCCGAGGTCGTAACTTACGATGGTAATGAGTATTCAATAAAGCTGGTGCTGGCGGAAAGTGCGGAGAGCGGCCTCGTGAAGGTATCGGTTGATATCCCTAAGGATGCCGTTAAATCCGTAATTCTTGCCGGAGCAGTGCCGAAAGTAACCGAACGAGTAATCGCAGTCGACAGCTCGGCAAAGACCGAGCAAGACCTCAGCGGCGGTATTATTATCGCCGTTCGAGATATACCCTCCGCGGGAAAGATATGTCAAATATCCGCACCGGTTCCGACAGGTGCAATCGGCGGCCCTGTCCTCAACATCAGAGCCGAAGTAGTCGGCGTTGCCGTCACGCGGAAGATAGAAGGGCAGACTGTAAATTTTGCTGTTCCCGTAGAACCGTTTCTGTCTACCGGCACGGCAGCAACCGGCAAGATTTTGAGCCAGTGGTCTTCCGACGTATCTAAAAAGGAAACATCAGCGGGACGGCGTTCATATCATGATGGTATCGGATTTGTCTGGGCCGGCAAGAACAAAAAGGCGATCGATTGCTTCAAGAAAGTCGTCGAGGTCGATCAAAAATCTGCAGGGGCGTGGTTTTATATGGGCTACTGTTATGCCGAACTTGGCAGTCATCTTGAGGCATTGGAGGCCTATGAATCTGCTATCGGCATAAAACCTGACGATGCCCAGACTCACTATTATCTCGGTGCCGCTTATAACTATCTCGGGCGCCATATAGAGGCCATCGGAGCCTGCAAAAAGGCTTTAAGTATCGCGCCAAAGCTGGCAAAGGCTTATTCTGTCCTGGGACTGTCCTATGCCAAACTTACCCGATACAAAGAAGCAATAGAAGCCTTCAATCAGGCCATCCAGGCCAGGCCTGATTATGCGGAGGCTCACTACGATTTGGGTGTGCTCTATGGCGAACTTGGCCGGCATCAGGAAGCTATGGAATCCTTTATACAGGCCATCCGGTTCGATCCTGATTTTGTGGATGCCCACTACAATCTGGGCGTTGCTTGCAGCGAGCTGGGCCGCCGGGAAGATGCGATAGAAGCCTTCCGGCAAGCTCTTCGGATCAATCCCGATCTAATAGCGGCTCACTACAGACTTCGAACAGAATATTCCGCGCTTGGCCTGTATGACGAGGTAATCGAGTCTTGCAGGCAGGCCATCCACATCGAGCCCGATGAACCGACAGTATACTTTGACCTGGGCGTCGCCTGCGATAATCTCGGCCGTTATGAAGAGGCGGCGGAGGCTTACGAGCAAGCAATCCGTCACAAGCCGGATTATCTTGAGGCTTACTATAACGTTGGTTTAACCTATGGCGAGCTTGGCCGTCATGAAGAAGCAACCGAAGCCTTCAGGGAAGCTATCCTTATCGACCCCGAATACCCAAATGCTTATTCCGGCTTAGGACTCACCTATTGCGAGCTTGGTCGCTATAAGGAGGCGATCGAGGTCTGTGAATTTGCGCTCCAAATACAACCCGACCATGCGATGGCCTACCTGGGTTTGGGGATTGCCTACGGGGGGCTCGGCCGGCATGATCAGGCTATCGAAGCCTTCAGAGAAGCGGTCGGGGTAAAACCTGATTTTGCCGAGGCATATCTGAATTTGGGAATGACCTATGGCGGGCTAGGCCGCTACCAGGAGGCAATCGAGGCTTGCAGGCAGGCGATTGAAAAACAACCCGATTATGCGATGGCTTATTTCGGGTTGGGGATGGCCTGCAACGAACTCGCTCTTTATGAAGAGGCGTTAGAAGCCTTCAAAAAGGTCGCCGCCTTGGAGCCGGATTATTCCGATGCTTATATCAACATTGGATTAACCTACGGCGAGCTGGGCCGCTACTCCGAAGCGATCGAAGCCTTCAAGAAGGCGGTTTCTCTAACACCCAAAGATGCAAACGCTCACTTCGGATTGGGATTATCTTACCTGTCGATAGGGGACAGGGGCTTAGCCCTTGATGAATACAAGATTTTAAAAATCCTGGATGCCGATATGGCCGACGAGCTTTTCGACCGCATCTATAGATAAAGACATCAAGATACCCGCAACAGGGTGATATGTCCTGAATGAGAGAACTAAACCTTAAAGCAAGCCGATTCCTGCATCGCGCCGTTGTTTAATTCAGTTGCTCCATTGAGGTGCCCAACTGCTCCAGGATATTTTTGAGTTTTTCCTTGGGTTTTTCTATTTGCTCTTTAGTTTCTGGAGGCATATCTTCAAAATTGTCTATCACATAGGGCGTAATAAAAACGAGCATTTCGTTGTTGGTTGTTTGACTTTCTTCATGGCTGAAGAGACCTCCCAGCAATGGTATATCACTTAATCCCGGAACTCCACGCTTGATAAGACTTTCTTCCTGGAAGAGGATGCCGCCAAGCATAAGCGTCTGGCCGTCACCTACAATCATGTTGGTCTTCGTCTCCATCTCGGTTCTGACAGGTTGGGCGTTTTGCTCTTCGCCTTTGAGCTGGGAAATTATAATGTTTATAATCATGTCCACGTCTTTCTTGGGCGTAATGCTCGGCCGGACAGCCAGAGTCATACCGACTCTTTGAAATTCGAAATCCTGTACGTTACCCGCTGTTGCCGAACTCGTCGCGCTCGTGAAGAACGCAACTTTTTCGCCCTTGAAGAAGCTTGCTTCCTCGTTGTCTTGGGTCCACAAAGTTTGTTGATTGAGAACCTTTGCATTCAATTTCTTGTCGAGGAAGTCAATCAGCACGCTAATATCTGCTGAAAATGTATTCTCGATCTGGGTTCCCGAGACTCCTTCTGCTCCAAATATGAGTGACCCATGTCTGTCGAATTGGCTTAGCGCATTGACAGCCATTATTGAGTTTTCATCCAGAGTGCCAAACGCAGATGGGTCCGAGGCCAGTTGTACTCCCAACGAAGAGAGATTTTTGTGGTCAACTTCCACAATTATCGCTTTTATCATGACCTGTTTGCCGGGCACATCAAGCTGTTCGATCAGCTTTTCTATCTGCGGCATAAACTCCGGAGGAGATAGAACAAGGATTTTTTTTGTGCGAGGCTCGGGAACGAAGCGAATCCTGCCTATGACATTGCTTATCGGCATTTCCTCATCGACGGTGCGTCGAGCGCCGGAGCCGGACCACCATGGCGTGTATTGGTCCTGACTCGTGTTCTCGGCAGAGGTGGCCTGCGTTTCGTCCATCGAGTACTCGCTCAGTCCTACGGCACTGCGACGGAGGCTCGCGGACGTACCGGCCTCGGCAAACATGGCATTGAGGATTTCACAGAGCTCTTCCGGATCCGAGTACTTGAGCTCTATAACTTTCGGTATCTCGGCCATTTCTTCCTTATCAAGATCCCTCACTAAATCCTCAATCACATCGTAAGCCTCGGGAATCTTGCTAATCACAATGATCTTCTTGGTGCCGGGCACTTCTGCAAAAGTCAACTGCCCGTAGAGCGCCCCGACAATCTTCTGCTGGTCCACCAACTGGCTGCTGAACATACCCCGAAATATATTCATGCCGCGGCCGCTACTACCGCTGCTGCTGTCGCTAAAGAGTGACGTAAGAAGATCGGCCATCTGGACGGGGTCACAGTTCCGCAGCTCGATGATTCTCGGTTTAACCGAATCGACATCCAGAGGAACGTCCCATTCGTCGATTCGTTTTCTGATTTCTACCATATTCTCCGGTGAGGCGATCACTGTGATCTCCTTAAGCGTAGTATATGAGACGACTTTCACCATTTCGGAAGATTGTGACGAACTTCCCCGTCCCCGGGAATAAGGATTATATCCACCGAAAAAGCTTCTGCTGCTGCCGGTCATTCCCTGCTGATAAAGCTCGTCCAGCTTCTCTTTGACCATGTCGGGATCGGCATGTTTGAGCTTAATATGCGCCGTCTCGAACTGGCCCGGAGGAACGTCTATTTCCGCAATCATCTTCTTGACAATCTCCCGCAGATCCTTACGACCGAAAACGATTACCTGCTTTGTCTGAGTCAACGGCTGAACGAGAATGCTCGGCAGAAATTCCGTCCCCGGCAAATCCCGGAACCCGTCCCCGACGCTGTCCTCCACCTCTCGGGGATCGGCGTATCTGAGCTGAACGACTTCGTACTCCGATCCGACCGGTTCTTCCATGTCAAGTTTATTCACCCACTCCCTGATTTGCTTCAAATCTTCCGCCGATGCCTTTGCAATGATCCATTTACGCCTGGGCTCGGGGATAAGAACTATCGGTCCGCGCGTCGTCCCAACTACAACAGATGTTGCCGAACCATCTTTCGAATCGGTTTTCCTGGCAGTGCTTAAGGGCTTTTTGGATGAACTGCCTTGTGAAGATCTTGAAGACGAACCCTGACGGATACGACTTTGATACATGTTGTATCTTGTTGTGCTGATGCCCTGGGTTTCTCCCAGCAGGATGTTCAACATTTGAACAATCTCCGAAGGGTCGCCATAACGAACTTCAACAATGTCAGTGACGGTCTGCTCGGAACCGGGCACATCAAACTGCTGGATAATCCGTTCAAGACGCATAAGGTTTGCGACCGTATCAATCACCATCAGAGTGCCGCTGGTCTCGTCAACACTCACGTAGCCGCTC
>Ga0209121_10002794_pt1 | contig 17379 bp, 13 predicted proteins | sample Cruoilmetagenom3_FD_187292 | JGI IMG/M metagenome (GOLD analysis project Ga0209121, IMG submission 187292) | Oil polluted marine microbial communities from Coal Oil Point, Santa Barbara, California, USA - Sample 3 (SPAdes) (version 2) | ecosystem: Environmental > Aquatic > Marine > Oil seeps ... | reverse complement strand
CTTGGATGATAAGGGATGTGAGTCGGGTGTCAAGGTCGGATTTTCGCTACGCCGCCATCTGCTGACCGGCCTTCGATTTCAGATTGTAGATTGGTGAAAGAAATACCGGTTTAATTTTCTCTGGAGTTTCGGGGACACATTACTTAACTCCCACCCATCCAACTTCGTCTGGCCGTCTTGCTTATCAATCTTCATGGCGGGGAGAGATGAGTATTGTGTCGCCTTATCTCCCAGACTTCTTGGCATCGTTGTTGCCCATGATGATGTAAACGCTGGGCATTCCGTCTCCTTATGTCTCTTTCGGTTTCCTGGACTTGAATTGAGGGTTCAGAACTGCGGTCGCGTAGTGTTCTCTTGCCAGCCGCTCTTTCTTATCTTCAACAACTACCCAGCGTACCGAGCAGTTCTTCTTCAGGTATTCCTTGGCGTCGCCTTTGTCCCTGGCCTTCTTGTGCCTAACCAGCAGCTTCTTGAAGTTGGAAGCCTGGAGGTTGCCTTGCCAGTGGTTCCTATAAACTCTCTCTCGCAGGTTCTTGGTCTGTCCGATATACAAAACGGCTTCTTTGGGGCCGCCGAACTCTGAGATGACATAGACCCCGCCATTCTTTGGAATGGCACTGTACTTCAGAGATTTGAAGCTGGTCTTTCTCTTTCTGGCAAGCCCATCTAGCCACTTGCTGAGTTCGAACACTCTGCGGTGGTTTATCTGCATAGCTTCACTCCTTTCCTAAGTCCGAATGTCTTTTGTTCATCACCGAACGCTAGCGGAAAGACGGGGAATGTCAAATGATGGCAGCTAAGAGCTGGTAGCTTACGGCGAACAGCCGACAGTGTACACCCGAAATTAGTATTATGTTTCCTTGGGAGTTTCGGGGACTCATTACTTATCTCCGACACATCCAACTTCGTCTGTCCGTCTTGCTTGTCAGTCTTCATGGCGGGGGGGGGTCAATCCGCTTCGCTTCCGCGAATCCGGATTCGTGTTTCCTCGACGACCCATAACCGCTGAGCCAGCGGTTCCTTGGCCACAAGAGGGATGACACGCTGCATAACCTGAATTAAGTGCTGCTTGTCCTGCTGAAGGTAACCAGAATCCGCTCCTCCTTCCGGCATACCTCGGTAAGTGATGGGTCGGTGTCGCCCTTTCGCCCCTGGGCTACTACTGTTACCGCTTCATATCCAGCCGAACGCAGGAGTTCTGCCAGCTCTGCCGGCAGATTCTCATCAACCTTGAACTTCATCCGTCGGTTCAGCCCGAGACCGGCACAATTCGCTCATGGGCCAATTCGGTGGCGTAGGCCAGGGCTGCCCGAATGTCATCCGGGACAAGCGAGGGATAGCTCTTCAGAATTTCTTCCTCGGAAACGCCAGCAGCAAGGTTGTCGAGAATGACCGATACCATGATGCGCGTGCCTTTAATGCAGGTCCTACCGTGGCACACCAATGGGTCTGCCGAAATCCGTTCTCGCCAGTTCATCACAATATGAGTTATAGCCAAACTACTCTTGGTGTCAAGGAATCCGGCTGACCGCATACCGCTGACCGCTGGGCAGGAGAGATTTCTCGACTTCGGTGAGCCACAAGCCAGCGGATGGCAGTTTCCGCTCCGCTCGTCTTCCTTGTCAATCTTCATGGCGGCGGGTGGAGATACGTATTGTGTCGCCTTATCTCCCCCAACCGCCAAGGCCGCCAAGAAAGAAGCAGTCTGCGCTTGAACCCTTGAATCCTGGTTCTGCGTCCTCGCAGGTGCCGTCCGACGGCTCAACCCTTTCCGCCTTCAGCGGTCAGCGGCTGGCGGTCGTTGCGAGCCTGCCACAGGCAGCCGTGGCAATCTTCCTTCCTCCAATCTGCAATCGGAAATCGGCAATCTGGAACCGAAGGGCGGCCAGGAGAGACCGAAATAGGCGGCTGTCCCTAATTACTGCGTTCATCCGACCAGGAGCCGGATGCACGCCCACAGAAAAACTTGACATTGTTAGGTAGGGTTGCTAGGAGTTAGGGTAGAGAGAGGGGTAACCCCCCGACTAGCCCCGGGGTCTACCCCACCCCTGACCTTTTTGGGAGGGGAAAAGAACAGTTTATATTGGGTATCGGACTCATAGACAATGACTTATAAGCTGTTCTTCGGGAAAAGAAAGTAGAGAGGTCATGGGTGAGGTCATAGGGTGTTCTCGTCAAGTGTTCTCGTTCTGGAAAAATACAACTGGGCACGGTACCGCCGAAGCCAAGCTGCTGCCGTTGCGGCATCTTCGGCCTGCTTCCACAGGAGTTTCGGGGACTCATTACTCTAACTCCTACCCATCCAACTTCGTCTGGTCGTCTTTCTTGTCAATCTTCATGGCGGGGGGGATGTGTATTGTGTCTCCTTAATTCCCGATTACCGGATTACCCGGTATGACATCATTAAAGAAGCTTGAGCTCATAGTAAAGTGTTCGCTCGGGTTTCCGTTTGAGATAAGTCGGTCTATACGTTATTGGAAACGAGTAAGCGACCCGAACTTCCCTATGATTTAGCCAAAAAAGAAAAATACCCAATACTTGTACTTTAGGCCCAAACGGTGCCACAACGATATTGAATGGTGTTCTTTGCGAAGTAGATTCTTTGCATCCTTCGTGATAGATATCTTCAAGCAGGTCTCTTGTCGCATATATCCCATATGGAGAGGGAAAACGCCTTGAGTCTACAGACGGCCTGGAGAGGAAGTGTTCATTCAATTTCTCCACATATTCTAGGTATTTTGGTTTCGATGACGAAAACGACTTGATAGCTATTGTTCTTGGGGGATAGTAATGTTCCCATACTGCAAGAGTTCTTTCTGGGTCAAATCCCAAAAATGGAATAAACAAAATTCCCTTTCTTGAGGATAATGGTGCGGAAAAGTTGAATGGGACTCTGATTTCTTTGACACCCTCAGTAAGTGGAACACATCTATATTTTTGCAATGTATAGATGATATGGATATTGCGCACCTCATAGGCAAAATACAAACTGTGTAGCAAATCTAGCAAATAGACTTTTGTGAAGCTACTAATATCTAAGGCGATTATGGCATGATCCATTTGAATTTTGCAGTCATTCACAATCTGAATGAATTGAAGAATTCCGTCTGAAGGGCTGTCCCTCAGGCAGAAGATAGTATAGACTTTTTCCATAGTTCTCTCTTCCAGTATCCCTTCGATTATTCCAAGAGAATCCTGCGTTTGCTTTTCATATCCTTGCTCTTCGATGACAAATATCACAGAGACTCTGGTTTTGAAGTTGCTCGGGAGAGTCTTGACAAAGTAATGACTCCTTTTCTCAAAGCTGGCGCAACAAATAAAGACATCAACATTGCTCCAAGAGTCCGAATCCTTTACTTCCTCAATCCTAACAGGCTCCTTGATAGTTTTTGTCACTCTATGCCCCGGCAGTTTGAAGAAAGTCCTTTATCGTCTTCAATAGGTCACTCTTATCTCGATAAGGAATAGCCAGCTTCCCTTTCCAATTTGTAATCAGTCCTTCCTGCTTGGTATGGTAGATATTCAATATATCCCGCCGCATCCCGAAAGCAAACCCCAGAATTCCACAGCTATTCCATTCTTTTTTGGATGTATCAATTATGCAGAAAGTCGAACGCCCTATTGCTCTGCACCGAGGGCAAATAAACGCGTGTTTATCGTTAGTTTCTGCACGAAGTGAGAAATCCGTTAGGAGAGATGATGTAAACGGATATACAACCAACCCTACATGTTCCACGATGAAGTTCTTTATGTCTTTGAGCCAGGCATAAGATGGAGCAGTATCTGGGAGATGTAGGAAAACTACAGGTTGTCTTTTTTCCCTTGTTGCCTTATCTAACGGCATAACTTTGCATTTGGAGTCTAGGAAGCATCCCTTTTTCATAGCCTTTCCATAAAAGGCATCAAGTTTCAATAGCACGGCCCTTAATGTATCTACTTCCTTAGAAGTTCCATTCGTAAAAGAATACGGTTCCCAATGTGCTGCGTTTTTCAGAAACAGAATTTCATCAACATCTACATCCATATATGTACTTTCTCGGATTTTTGTCCTCATGCGTTTTTTCATTGCTTTGTTTTGTATAAAATAGATTCGTTTTTGGCGAGCAATCGCAAATCCGTATTCGAAAATAATATTCTCATTGGGATAGGTAATATCGAAAATGCAGTAGTCCGCTGCTTCAATCCTCCTTCTCACTGTCTCAACAACTAGGCCGGTCTCACTGTGTACACCTTCCCCAGTTAGCAATTCTTCTGGACAGAGTGACTTTATGGTTTCTCGGACTTTATCTTCCCATTTCTCCCTAAAGCCTATACCTAGGAATTTCTTCGGTTTAACTTCGAGTTTCATTTCGGGCTGCTTCAGTCTGTACACGTGTCCGAACATCCTTTTGAACTCTGACCACTGAAGTACCAAAGGAAAAGTGACAACGGGGGGAAGGTCATTCGGTACTGCATAGATTCCGAGAAGGGCGAAACACCGTTCATCCCTAGAAACGAAGTTGAAGTCTTTTATCTCACTGATTATCCCAACGACCTCTGCTTCCTCAATCGCACGTATGCAATCATCTTTAGGATATGGAATTTTAGAAACGCTGAAAGCATTGATGGGTGAATTCGCATATCGAATGAAGCCTACCTTGAACTTATTCCCTATGTTTCCTAGAAAATTCATTAGCATATCAGCGAGAGCTCCTTCACCATCAGAAGTTTCCTCAAGAACTAGAGACCTTATCTTACTTCCCAACCATGCTGTTGCTTCGCTTCTTATGAATTCGTCTTGGCGGTCGTATGAAACACCTCCTTGTTGAGCAACAAAACCAAGGTCCTTTTTAAAGGTTCCAACTAACACTGCATGAACGATCTCAAGCGTGTATCGAATGAAGCCAAAAGAGAGAAGTGATATATTGTCAACGCCAGTGTATATGGGACGTTTCTTTGCGGCTAGGATAGATCTGTACTCAAGAACGTTATCTACTATTAACCCTTTCCAAGCGTGACGGTCCATTTCTGGCTGCGTCTGCGGAAACAGCGAACCTTCAGTGGAGCCTACTGGGCTGACTTCCAATTCCGTCATTTGATCACGGATAGGCTTTCCAGGCAATAGTGTGTCAGCAGCCCTGAAAAGAGAAGAGATTTCGGGATAGTCACTTAGTTTCTCCTGGACCTTATCAAATATCGTCTGGATAACTTTCTTTGCAAACGCTGCATAGCATTCCGTAGTCTCAAACTCTAGGTCTACTATCGGTAGCTCATCATCCCTGATCTTGATATGGTCCAAGTTCTCACGAGACTTGATTTTCTTCATATGTAAGCATCCGACTTTGACTGAGTAAAAAGAATTGTCTTGAATTATCGAATTGATAAGAGTTTGCTGGGCGTATGTAAGTATGTCAAACTCATCGATAAGTATGAAGATCGGTTTGCTTTTCTCACTTACCTTATGAATACCCTTAGAAACAATCCGTATAAGCTGGGGAAATTCCTTTATGCTCTTGAGTTCCCCGCGATACATAGTTTTGTCGCAGTAGTGCCTTAGTAGATTTTTCCTCTCGAAAAACAGAGGGAACTTTTCTAGATACTCTTTGAGTTTACCTTGCTGTCTATCAAAATACTCGATTACATCATCCACATTGGTCAGCAACGCCTCTCTCATACCAAAGAAAGAATTCCACAATTCTCCAATGATTTCCTTTTCGGCCTCATTGTGCATTCCAAAAATCTTTTGAGTATTCATGAAATGCACATTCTCGAGCAATTTGCCTACTACAAAGAGATTGAACCAGTGCCCCATTAGTAACGAAATGTCTGTGTCTTGGTGGGGATCAAATCGTAAGGAGGGGACAAAATTCTTGACATTAAAGTAGACGCCTATAAATCCACTGCCGTTGCGATCGAGATGGTATTGGACAGGGACAGTTAAGAACTTAAGAATCATAGTCTTACCTGTACCCTTCCTACCTATCAGGAACTGATTTTTCTTGTTCTTGAGCTGCGCTAATACCTCTTCTCTTCCTGCAAAATACGCAGCGATTTCCGAGTCCGAAAAGTCCTCGGCCTTAATCCTGAAACATTGACTGATTTTGGCTATGATCTCTTTTGGGAATTTTTGGGAGTTACGGGGACACATTACTTTCTCCTACCCATCCAACTTCGTCCGGTCGTCATCTTCGGCTGACAGTTTATGGCTTACAGCTATCGGCTGCTGTCGGTCGGAAGGTGAAAACCGTTCCTTTTGCATCCTCTGGATGGTAAGGGATGTGAGTCGGGTGTCAAGCTCGGATTTTCGCTACGCCGCCATTTGCTGACCGGCCTTCGATTTCAGATTGTAGATTGGTGAAAGAAATACCGGTTTAATTTTCTCTTGCACTTGGCCCGTGATATTCTAAAATCGTTCTCATAAGCATTACAGGAGGCAATTTGAAAAGATTATTCTCGGTTTTGTTTCTGGTTCCAGCCGTGCTTTTGGCCGGAACTGTAACCCGTGTTTTGAACTTCGACCAGGCAGAATTGCATTTCAGTGAGTATCAAGGGTATGATGTCATAGAACTTGCCCGTGGATTTGTGATTCCTGACCCTGGTAAACCAGCTATCCCTGAACTCACTGTTACTTTTGTTGTCCCGGCCCGGTCGAATGTGACCGGTATAACTGTCATCCCTGTCCAGACCGTAGAGGTTCCCGGGACTTTCAATCTGTGTCCAAGCCAGCCAGCACGGCCTTTGTCAGCAGAAGAGAAACCCGCATTCGTGCAGCCTGACCCGGAAGTTTATGCTTCGGATAATCTTTATCCTGCGAACCTGCACCGGGATTTTACAACCGGCACGGCTTCGGGTTTCAGACTGGTTGCGGTGAATATCTTCCCGCTTCAATACCGGCCCGGGCAGGCACGGCTGTTCCTTCACACCCGGCTTAGAATCAGTATCAGTTATGAGGCTAATGCTCTGCATTGCCAGATGTTAACGACGCAGCAAGTAGAAACGGCAGAAGCCGGTTTGCGCAGCCTGGTAGTAAATCCTTGTGACCTTGATAAGTTCGCACCTCTCAGTGCTGAAACCGACCAGGCCGAAATCGAATATCTTGTTATTACCGGAGACCGACTCGCGCCGGAATTTGAACCTTTCCTTGCATATAAAACCGGCCGTGGCCTCAGAACCGATATGAGAACCGTGGAATGGATTAACCGTAATTATCCGGGCCGCGACCTGCAGGAAAAGATTCGCAACCTGATAATTGATTATTATGAGCACCGTGGTCTGTCTTATGTGCTCCTGGCCGGAGACAATCCGGTAGTGCCTTCACGGAAGATTCGTGTCTGGGTTGGCGATACCCGGGGTGATATTCCAACCGATTTATATTACGGTGACCTTGATTATTCCTGGGATTCTAATCACAATAACCTGTTCGGTGAGATGTCAGATTCAGTAGACCTTTACGCTGATGTTACCGTGGGTCGCGCATCGGTTGATAACGCAACCGAGGTTCTGACTTTCATATCGAAAGTCAGAACTTATGAGGAAAACCCGGCCACGGATTATATCAAGCGGGCATTGTTCCCTTCGGGCTGGCTCTGGCGCGCAAAGGGCTATCACGGGAAATTCGTCAATGATTCTATTGCGAATCTGACCCCTTCAGGCTGGACCGATATCAAGATGGAAAACCCGTCCGGATGCCTGGTAGTTGCCGATTCGTTTGACAACGGGTTTGCGATTTTCGACCCGAGCGGGCACGGCAACGAAAACGGCGTTTATGATGAAAGCGGCACTTCTATCTATACTAGCGGTGTAGCATCCAGACAGACCAATGACCGCAGGTTTACGATTATGACATCGCTTGCCTGCACACCTGGTAATTTCGAGGCCGAGGATTGTATCGCCGAACATGCCCATAATTGCCCGACCGGCGGCTGCATCGGTGTAATGATGAACTCCCGTTACGGCTGGGGTACCCCACCCTTGATGGGCCCGTCTGAAAGACTGTGCATCCGGTTCTACGACTATTTCTTCAACCGGAATGAATATCTTCTGGGTAAGTGCCACGACCGGTCGCGCGAGGCATACGCCGGCTCGGCCCAATCCAATTCGCTCTGGCGCTGGTGCATGACCGAATTCAACCTGCTCGGTGACCCGACGCTCGACATCTGGAGCGAACCTCCAACCCGACTCTGCCTGGATGTCCAGGATACAATCCGGTCCGGCTCACAACTGCTTCATGTCCGAGTCACGGAAAGCGGCAACCCTGTTTCAGGCGCACTGGTGTGTGCATGGAAGAATCGGGAAGTTCATGCTACCGGTCCTACCAATTCCTCTGGAATAGTGAATCTTCAAATCCATCCGGTCACTATCGGCAGTCTGAGCATCACTGCTACCGGCCACAACAGATTGCCTGACCGGAAAATAATGACTGTCATTGCCGGAACACCAGAACCGCTAATCACATTTCTCCATGCGAGCATCAATGACCAGGGCCAGCACCACCCGAACGGAATCCTGGAACCGGGCGAAACCGGACAACTGATTTTGGCAGTCAGAAATATCGGCACTGCATCAGCAGCCAATGCCCGCCTGACCCTGCACCCGATAGTAACCAACATCTTGATTCCGGATTCTACAGCAGAGTTAGGCACAATCCCGGCTGGTGATACTGCGGCGACCAATAGCCTCATAGTCACTGCTATGCCCGATATTCTGCCGGGTTCTGACCCTGGAATCCTGGCTCACATCCAATCAGATGAAAACGAGTGGGAATTTACTTTCGCGCTCCATATCGGCTTTCCGGGCAGGGTCACGGCAGAAATCGACACTACCGCATGTGCCTTGACTGTCACTGCGCGTGGTGCTATCGGGTTCGACAACGAGGACACACGGGAAGGCCGCGGATTCAGATTACAGGAAACAGACACGAGCAGTCTCAATATCGCCAGTCTGTGTCTTGGCAATTCAGCCGACTATGTTGTTGACCGGTTCTATACAGCATCAGAAACCGAGCTTGACCATGACTGGACCCTGAACGAAAGCCTCTATGTTATGGCACCGGCCTGGAACAGCCGCCAGTTCTTGAAAGGTGCTTTCACCGATGCCGGCCATCCTCATCCTGAGAACATCCTGGTTGTCCAGCGCGCCCTTGGAACCGACGAACCTGACAACGACCGATTCGTAATACTTGTTTATGACATCATCAACAGGGGAACTCAACCCCTCGACGGTCTCTATGCAGGAATCCTTGCTGACTTTGATGTCACCGCGACCGACCGATTCCACGACCTGGCTCAAACATCTACTGAATGCCGCACCGCTTATATGCATAATGTCAGCATCGGCAACCGATTCTGCGGTGTAAAACTACTCTATCCTGATATCGCATCCCACCTTGCCTGTATTGACCACAGCCTGTATATATACCCGGACTCGGGGTTAAGCGATGATATGAAATTCCGCTGGCTCAAAGGGGAACTCGGCCTTCCCGGTTCTGACCGGGTATACAACTGGTCAGTCGGTGTCAGCGCCGGGCCGTTTGACCTTCATGAAAACAATAGTGCCCAGCGTGTCGCATTCGCATTTGTCGCGGCCCAAGACTCAAACTCCTACCTTGCCACATGCCGGAGATGTCAGGAATGGTTCAACACCAATGTCGGAATTGTCGCACCTTATATGTCACGGATTCGTAAGCCATCTGGTCTGACAGTTCAACCCAACCCTTTTACCCGTAGTCTGACTATCCATTATCACCCTGACAGTCCAACCAGTGTAAATATCGAGGTGTATGATGCGGCCGGCCGGCTCCACACCCGGCTGACATCGTCAGAACCCGGGTTAGAACATACATTGATTTGGTCACCGGCAAACCTCGCGGCCGGGGTTTACTTTCTGGAAGTAACTGCCAAAGATACGGATTTGGTCCAGCGTGTGATCCTGGCTCGTTAGTCTTTCTGAAAACAGACCGGGTTCAAAACCGTTTGACTTGCGGCATAATTTGCGGTAGTTGAGGAATGTATGAAGAATACAGTGCTCGGAAATCGAGCCGTTGCCATAGTAATTCTCATTGCAACAATGCTCACTTTACCTGGTTTATTGCAAGCCCAGATAGTGAACGGTGATCAGGAGTACCGCTATGCAATTATCGTCAGCAATGCGACCAATGCGGATTCAGGCTGGGCCGAAGTGGTGAACGCTCTGGCATCAAAACACAGCGGCCAGATATTCACTTACAGTAGTGATATTTCTGAAACCCAGGCCCAGGTAGCATCATATGCACCGGATTATATCGCTTTTGTGTGCCGGGTTTCCGAGACATCGCCTTCGTTTGTGCAGAGTCATGCCTGGCCATACATGCGGGCATTGGATTCTGACCCGTTTGTTGATGCGGTCTGGGGTATTGTGACTGGGGCCGAAGCCTCAGATGCATTGAAGATTATGACCGGGCCGACCCAGATGACAATCAGCACGATGCTGGGCGGAACATCATCCTGCAATGTCAGCAACTTCCCCCAGGGAATCGGGACCAACGAAGCGACTTACGGCCGGTACTATCTCAAGCATCCGGATTCGGTGAAAGCATATACTTGTGACGACGGACCCACCGACCGGACCAACTGGCTGGTTGATATGATTAATGGTGACAGTCTGATTTTCGGAGACACGGTTGACATCTTTGTGACCAGCGGTCATGGAAACTACAACATCTGGCAGATGCATTATCCGTCGTCCGGGAATGAAGGGTATTTCCGGTCTAATGGCATGGGTCATCTTTATGGCGACCCCCATTCAGGCCCTGATGTCGACATCATCTCTGCCCATCCTAAAATCTACTTTGCGCTTGGAAACTGCCTCATCGGCAAGATAATCAGTGCCGGTTGCATGATTCCGGCCTGGATTCACAGCGGCGCTTATCTGTCCACCGGCTATGTAATCAGCGAAGGCCAGTATAGCTACCAGCACGGTGCGACCAAGGCATATTTCTGTCTCCAGGACCATTATTCCTGGCCCAAGGCGTTCTTTTTGGGTAATGCGGTGTTCAAGTTCGATCTGGATAATCATACGCCCGGAATCGGGAGCCCGCCTGATTTCAACGGCTCGGCGATGTACGGCGACCCGGCGATTGATGCCCGGGTTCCGGATGAAGGGACTTATGACACCTTGCTCTACGCTAAAGAACTGATTGTTTCCCCGGGTTATGACCGCGACACCATCACTTTCAGGATTACGATGAACAAAAATGGCCGGCCCGGATATACCAGCAAATGGGGATACCGGTCGCCAATCGTCCTATTTCCGTTCCGGGTTGACAGTGTTGAAATCCTCTCAACGAATGCGGATACCGCGGTGATAGCGGACAACTTCGCCCTGATGTATATCTGGCATCAAGGACAACCTGACCTGCCGCAAGGCACAGAGCGTTATGTTACTTTTGTTGCGGTCAGGCACCATGTCGGAGTTACCGAACCAGCAACCTTGCCACAGTTGCCCGGGATTGCGACACTGATTTCCACTAGTCCCAATCCGTTCTCGGACAGGACTACAATCAGATACAACTTGACTGGAAGCGAGACCAGGGTCAGCCTGAAGGTGTTTGACCGGTCGGGCCGGTTAGCAAAAACTCTAGTGGACCAAGAGCTCCGGCCAGGTATCCATACCGCAGTCTGGGAGGGCCGGAACGATGCTGGCCAGAACTTGGCAGCCGGGGTCTATTTCTGCCGTCTCCGTGTCGGCAGCCAGACCGATACCAGAAAAATGATGCTTTTGAGATAACAATCATACGGCAGGAGCGGCTTTGGTCGCTCCTGCCGATTCGGCGAAGGAGAAGAGATGAAAGAAACCATAATCGCAACATTGGCATTCCTGGTACTTGCGGTTCCAGCGATAGGCCAGGAATCAGATTCCTGGGTCTTGATCGATTCGGTTACTTTCCAAGCAAGGATTAGGACCAGTGAGCGGTGCTGTGTCTATTTCGACCGGTCGGCCGAATCCTTGAGAACAATCATCCCAGAAAACGGATTGATTCAGCTCGCCAGGGATGCGGTCAGGAAGGCACCCGATTGGCTAAGATTCGCTCTTGAGGACAACTTCTCAAGAATGGACAGTGCGCATCAGGCTACTTATGCAAACCTAATCCTTAATGCTTCTGACCCTTATGTTGACGAGATTGCATTCACGATAGCGCATCTTGCGCCCCAGACCCTTGTGAGTTCTTCGATGAATACCGACATGCTGCTGGAAAATGCCGAATATGTTTACCGCAATGACTCGTTCCTTGATTATGTCACAATCATTGACTCGGGCAGCTCGGCCCAGGGCGGGGACTATTTCTCGACCACCTGGTACGCGGTCGGGGACACTATCAGTGGCGACACCACGGTCTACGTTCTGCCCCGTGACATCTACTACTGGTTCCTGGTTTTTCCCAAGCTGCACAAGGAGTTCCCAGGGTATGTTGACCCGGCTACGGGCGGTCTTGCGCCACCGCCGACCGGTAAGTTCTGGAGGAACTGGTTGTTCAATGAGGCCGAGTCGGGCTACCCGGTGCTCAAAGACCGGCTGGTCGGCTGCCAGACCCTGTGGGAAAGTACCCCTGACAATATCAATAACGGTGCAATCGGACTCGTCACCCAATGGATGAAAGCCGTAATGGAGTTCATCTCCACGCCCCATCATGACCAGCCGGTGAGAATCTACCACCTGCACCGGGGAACCTGCAGCGTCTGGTCATACCTGACTTCGGGGGTGGCCCGGGCCTGCCTGATTCCGGCAACTGTGGCCGTGGCCTATCGGAACAACCATAAATGGAACGAGTTCTATGAGCGGCGCTGGGTCCACTGGGAACCGGTCAATACCTATATGAATTCACCCTGGCATTATGAACACTGGACATCTTTTGGCCATGCAAGGGGCACATTTGACTGGCGCGGTGATGGCTATGTCTGGACTACTACCGAGCGATATACCCCGGTCTGCACCCTGGTAGTGGATGTGGATGATGCGAACGGAAATCCGGTTGACGGTGCCCGAATTATCATTGACGGGCCGGGATACCCGGGACCAAGAGCCACTTTCGGGCTGACCAGTACTTCTGGTGAGTGCCGGTTTCTCTTAGGCGACTCGATAAGCTGGTTCTCGGGCCAAGTAACGAGCGCGGTCGGCAGCGAGCCGACAACGACAATCATCAACAACAGCCAGCCGGGTGAACTCTACACCTGGGATGTCGACCTCACCGGCACGATACCTTCGCTTCAAGCCGAACCGGATACGATGCCGACTCATCCAAGGAATGAATACCGACTGGAATTCCAGTTCAATGTTCCGTCCGAACTTGACTATGCCGAAAATCCGGATGACCATGATGTCTTTTCTGAATCCTTCTCACCCGGAAACCTGGATTTCTTCATCTGCGATTCAGGCAATTATGAGGCTTATGTTTCAGGGGACAGTTTCCGGGCGTTCCAGATTTCACTGGATATAAGCTCAAAAGACGGCTCTTTTGTAATCCCCACTGATAGCTGCTGGTATCTGGTCCTCTCAAATGAAGATGAATCTACTGCCTCACAACTGCTGGATATTCATGTTAAGCTCTTTCATCAACAGACCGGAATCAAATACAGAACCGGTTTCAAAATCGCACCCATCAGATTCTGGGTTAGTCCGAACCCGTTCCACAAGAATACCGTAATCCATGGATACGGCCCAATCGGTCTAACAGGGAATTTGACAGGTTCTCCTCATGGCCTATACTGGTAGGAGCATGATAGTTAAGAAGATTGCTTGTCTGCTTGCATTGTCCTTGGCAGTAGCCGGGGCTTCATACGGGAATGAACCGGGATTCGGGGAACACCGTCTTGGCTTGATTCCAGAGGACCTGCGTGATGTGCCGGGTGTTGTCGAAGTGCATCGTGTGGACGTTCTGCCCGGTCGGCCTTGCGCAGATTCCATAGTCCATGTTGATTTGTCTCCTCAAATGCCGCCGGTGGGGAACCAGGGTGCTCAGGGTTCGTGCGTTGCCTGGGCAACAGGGTACTACCACAAGACTCATACCGAATGGGTTGAGCACGGCTGGAATGTGAATGACCCCAGGTACCAGTCGAGCCCGGCATTCATTTACAATCAGGTGAACGGAGGTGTGGACCGGGGTACGAGCGGCAGCGTAGTGATGAAGCTCATCTGCGAGCAGGGGTGCGCAAGTATGGCCGACTGTCCATACAACCAGTACGATTACACCACCTGGCCTTCCGAGTCCGCATTCTGCCGCGCGATGTGGTTGCGGGGCGACCAGCCGCACTGGATTGGGGTGTGGAATACTACCGGCATCAACCAGGTCAGGCAGCGTCTGGCTAACGGGTACACGAGCTTTCTTGGAATCCAAGTCTGGGCCAATTTCGACAGTATCCGCAACTTCAACTACACTTACTGCTCGTGTGAGAGATACGGCAGTATGCGCGGCTGGCATGCGGTGACAATTGTGGGCTATGACGACACCCTGACCACAAGCGACGGGCCGGGTGCTTTTCGGCTGGTGAATTCGTGGGGAACCGGTTGGGGAGATGCCGGGTTCTTCTGGATGTCATACGTGGCGATAATGGACACGATGATGACCGGCCGGCAGGTGGAGTATGCGTCGGACCGGATTGATTACCGGCCGCTGTTACTCGGCCGGGTGCGTATCAGCCATCCTTCGCGCGAAAAGGTCGGAATCAGGATGGGACTGGTTCCAATTGAATGCCCGCTCTGGTACCGTGATTTCCGTTCCTGGCGCCGGCCTGGAGCTGACCGGCCTTTCCCTGACCACAATATCGTTTTCGACCTGACTGACGGCGAATGGCTGCTTTCCGGCGGACCTGAAGATTCGGTTTTTGTGGGCTGCATTGATGATTTCGCTGACGGTCTGGTCGGGACGATTGATTTCTTCTCAGTTGAGCACCTTGATTGGCACACTCTCGGGATTTCGCCTGACCCGCCGGTAGCGATACCAGATGCCGGAGTCTCGGTGCATGCGGTCGCACACATTCCAAGTGCCGGGGTTGAAGAACGCCGACCGCTGCCCGCTTCCCGCCAACCGCTGACCACAACTATCGTGCGTGGGGTGCTGTGGCTACCAGCGTCTGCTATTCGACATTCGACATTCGCACTTCTGAATTCCGCGGGTCGAAAGGTCGCAGAGCTTGTGCCCGGCCCCAACGACATCCGGCATCTGGCCCCGGGCGTCTACTTCGTCTCTCGGGCGTCCGGCAGTGAGCGTGAGGCGTCGAGCGTCCACAAGGTTGTGATTCAGAGATAGAGAGGAGCCATGAAAAGCACCGCCATCTTGTCCATCATGCTCCTGGCCGCGTCCGTCGCGTCCGGCCAGCACTGGGACCTCGAGCAACTGGACAGCGCCGGGCGAATCGCGGTCGTTCATGTAGAAAAAGACAGCTCCGGCCGACTGTATGTCTGCTATGACACCATGGGTGCATCGAACGGAACCGGGGTCGTCCGGCTTGCCAGGCAGGATAGCGCAGGCTGGCAACTGCAGGATATCTTCGTGGGAGGCTTAACTACGGCAGGCCGTGTTTCACCATCGGGCTGCACGGCGAGATGTGCGCTGCCTGCTTCGATACAACGCTGCGCTGCTGGCTGTCAGAGCGAAGTGACACTGGATGGGTGGCCACTGCTTTTCCGTTCGCCAACGCAGGCGACGTATCGGCGGTCTATGACACCGCGGGCAGACTGCACTGCGGGTTCATAGTCGGCATTGGCCCGAGCACCTTCTGGGCGGCGGAGCGAGTTGATACCAGCTGGTCCGCCGCGCAGGTGTACAGCGGGAACCCGGGAGGTTTCTACGTGTTCTCGAATCACTGCTTCGAATTCTCACGTGACAACAGGGCGTGGTACCTCGCCTCCTACTACTGGGAGATAACGCAACGTATCTGGGGCAGTACCATGGCCTTGTTGCGGTGCACCGGCGCGGACTGGGACACGGTCTGGCGGAACGACCACGATGCCTTCCACGCCGTTGCCCTCGCCGCCGGTCGGGACTCGGCAGGATTCTGCCGCTATGCCGGCCCAAGTGGCCCCTACCTGCACTACATCGACGAGCTCGTCGAGCCTATCTGGTACTGGCAGGACGGGGGAATGACATACGATTCGGCTTTCACGCCGCACCTGGCGTACCTGAGCGAGCCGGGTCAAGGGCCGGTGAAGTATGCCTTTCGGACCAACCGCTGGCACATTGACACCGTGCCGGGTTCTCGTGAGGCACGCTACGTGGACATTGTGGTGGACACGCTGGGCCAACCGGTCATCGTGTTCGGCACACCGGACTCAGGCGTGTGGCTTGCCCGCGGGATTGGCGTCGTCGGCTCCGAGGAGCGTGAACCGCTGTCCGCTTTCCGCCAGCCGCCGACAGCTACCATTGTGCGAGGCGTGCTGTTTGTTCCGCGAGCATCAGGCGTCGGGCGTCATGCGTCAAGCGTGCTGCTTGACATCACCGGCCGCCGCATCATGGAACTTGCGCCGGGCGAGAATGACGTCCGGCATCTGGCACCGGGCGTGTACTTCCTGAAGGCTGAAGGCGGAAGGATGAAGGATGTAACTGCCAGGACCGCCAAGATTGTGGTGCAGAGATAGGAGAGGAACATGAGCAGAACCGTTCTCAGTCCGTTGTCGGTGTTACTGTGTGCCGTCTTTCCCGCGGTCGCGATAGCTCAGGTTGATACCGCCTGGGTACGGACCTGGCGCAGTCCGCACGGTGATGCAGCGGCACGCTTGGTCGCGGTCACTAGGGAGTTTTGGGGACACATTACCTATCTCCTACCCATCCGACTTCGTCGGGTTTCTTGTCAATCTTCATAGCGGGGAGAAGGGAGAAAGGGTCTCTCTGTTCCTCCAATCTGCAATCGAAAATCGACAATCGAAAACCGGTGGGCGGTCAGCTATTCGGTATTATGTCCCTTTAATTCCCGACCCCGGCAATAGAAGTGTAGTGGTGTCCCCACACGACCCATTTGTTTGTCGGCACATAATCGGTTCCGTCCTGTAATTCGTGGGCAGTAGTAACGGTTCTATCATTCAGTTTGAAGACCCTTTTGGCAATGTAGGTTCCGTATACCTTGTAGCCAATGACGAACCAAACAAAAACAGCAACTAATAAAACGAGCCCCATATTATTTATCCTGTCAGGAAACAATCCTTTTCATACTTCGCAATAATATCGACTAACCCGATTTTGTCAAGCTGCCGGATTGTTTCAGCCGCGCTCAGACTAGAGATGCCGTTTTTTAGTTTGCTGTCGCAAAGGGCGCTCCAGCTCATCCGGCCAGAATAGAATCTTCATTGGCAGTTTTCTCCAGCCGAAACCTACGCTTTTGCGATAGGCCCGAGCCTTTTGTTGCTGTTGCAAGGCTGAATCGTGATGCTTTC
>Ga0209121_10002793_pt1 | contig 17381 bp, 28 predicted proteins | sample Cruoilmetagenom3_FD_187292 | JGI IMG/M metagenome (GOLD analysis project Ga0209121, IMG submission 187292) | Oil polluted marine microbial communities from Coal Oil Point, Santa Barbara, California, USA - Sample 3 (SPAdes) (version 2) | ecosystem: Environmental > Aquatic > Marine > Oil seeps ... | reverse complement strand
ATCGCTTCACTATTACCCAATAATCTCCCCGGTGCTGAGCAACTGGTCAAGAAGATCCTCGAGCTGATGGAGCATTACCATCTGGATCATCTCCTGGTGGGACTGGAAGCTACTAACCTTTACTGGTGGCACCTTGCTTGCTTCGTCAACTCCTCTCGGGAGCTTTCCTCCTTCCAACCCAAGGTCTATGCCTTCAATCCTCGCTTGATCAAGAGATTCAAAAAGGCCCTCTCAAATACTCAAAAGAGCGACGTCAATGATGCCTATGCCATTGCCGAGTGCCTCCACTTCGGTCGACTTCCTGCCCCGTTCATCCCCTATGAGCTCTATCAGCCTTTGCAGCGTCTAACACGCTTCCGCTGCCACCTGATGCACCAGATTACCAGGGAGAAAAACTACTTTCTCTCCTTTCTCTTCCTCAAGTAATGTCATTGCGAGCAGGGCGAAGCAATCAGCGAGTATCAAAACCTTGATCCCTTCTCCAATACCTTCGGTGCTGCCTCCCTAGAGCAGCACTTACAGAATACCTCACTGTAGATGAGATAGTAGCTACTCCGTTAGAGGAACTGGCCCAGCTCATAAGCTGCGGAAGGCAAGAATCATTTCCCCAGCCCTGAGGCTATAGCGACTGTAGTTAAGAAGGCTGCCCAGGATTTCTGCCACCCTCATCCTACTTTGAATGAGCCCTTGAACCTCATACTGGGGGCTACTCTGGAAAACATCCGCACCCTATCCCGAAAGATCAAGAAGTTAGATCAAGCCCTTGAACGGGAAATCGAGAAGTTTCCCCACCCTTTGAGTTCAGTACCGGGTTTGGGGCCGGTCTTTGTGGCAGGGATATGTGAGCTGAAATCCAGGATATCCATCGCTTCCCCGACCAATCATCCCTTGAGCTAAATTCGCTGGGCACATCTTTCGTACCAGCGAGTCAGACTCATTCCAGGCTGAGGAAACCTCTATGGGCAAGTCAGGTAATGCCTACCTACGCTATTACCTTATTGAGGCAGCCAACTCGGTCAGGATGCACAATACCGAGTATGGACGCTATTACCACAGTAAGTATGATGAGAGCACCAAGCACAAACAAAAAGACGGGCATTGGTGCTGACTGCCCGCAAGTTAGTGCAATTGGTTGATGCTATGGCTGCGACATAACCAGCTCTACGTCCCCCCACCCATAGACTTGACTAAGGAGGTGGATAAGCGGCCTCTGACTTCGGCCCGGCCAGCCAAACAGCACCGCTATCGGCAACCCGGATCCCGACCTCCAGTGCACTGCACCTGAGAGCTGACGGGATCTTTTTATGTTATGCTCCTCCTTAACTCGTGCTTACTACACGAGAAGGGGGAGCTGTTGCCTAAAGACACCCTTTATTCTGTTGTTAATGTACAATCCCAAAACTTGACATTCCACCGCAGGGCTTTCTTTGAAGATGCTCCCTTTTTAAACTATTTCTGGAGGGGGGTGACATAATCATATTGCATTAGTGAGACGACATCACCTTGACAAAACTAAAGGACTTGCTGTATGGTTAGATGAGAATGAAAATCAATCGCGTCCACGAGCGAATGAAAGCCAAGCCAGCTACACCACAGAGAAGGCTTCTCTTGAGTGTTATGCAAGAGGCTGAAAGGCATCTAGACGCTAAGGAACTGTATCGCCGAGCCAGCGAGAAGGATGCCGGCATCAGCCTTGCTACAGTTTACCGTAATTTACGCTTATTTGAGGAACAAGGTCTGATAGAGGAAAGACATTTTGGTCACACGCGCTGTTGTTGCTATGAAATGAAGCATTCGGGAGAACATCAGCATCTGATATGCCGGGGTTGTGGGCAGGTTATTGAATTTGAGAGTCCCCTGATTTGTAAGTTGCTGGCAGAGGTGCAACGCAAAAATGACTTTCGCGTCACCAGAATTGAGTTATGTTTGGAGGGTTATTGTCGTGAATGTAAGAAGAAAGGAAACTAGCTTCTTGCGGATACGACTATGATTGAGGTGGTTACACTGGTTCAGACATCAACTAAAGGTGGGGGTATGAAAGCGGAACAGGTTGACAAGGTTTGCGTAGATTGGCTGAAGGAAAATTATGAGGTCAGAAGGAAGCTCAAGTTGTCGGATGCCAGGACTCCAACTCCAGAGGTTTTCCTAAAGGCTTTCGCAAAAGCTTATGAAGGAGGTTGAGAAATCTGTGTCCATGCCTGCAAAAATGTGTCACTCCCCACCAAATGAGCAGGAAAAAAGAACTGCCAAATGTGTTGGTAATAAAAAATTTTCGCATATAGGAGGAATACCATGGTACAGGAAATCGTAGATCAGAATTTTGAGGACGAGGTTCTAAAATCTAACTTACCTGTAGCGGTAGATTTCTGGGCCCCGTGGTGCGGACCATGCAATATAATTGCCCCGATAACTGAGAAGCTATCTAAAGAATATACTGGTAAATTCAAGTTCTGCAAGCTCAATGTGGACGAGAACCCTCAGACAGCTATGAAATATCAGGTTATGAGCATTCCTTTGCTGCTGTTTTTCAAAAGCGGTCAGCTTATTGATTCCAATCTAGGCGCCGTTCCTGAAAACAAGATTCGGCCTAAGGTGGAGGCGTTGCTCTAGCTAGAGAAGGAAAGATGCTGCAGCCCAAACTGAAGGTTGCCGTGGACTATGAAAAGTGCTACCCGGATAAATGCGACAAAGGAGTTTGCGCTGCTGTTCTCGAATGTCCCGCTAAGCTCTGGAAGCAAGAAGAGCCATACGATTTACCCTACCCCATTCCAGGCTTTTGTCAGGATTGTAGCGCATGTGTTGAGTCTTGCCCTCTAGAGGCGATTAGGATGCTATGAACTAAGCGCATAGCGGGTATCGATATTAAATAAAGGGAAACATGAAAGGAGGCTGTTAAATGGATGTATTGGAAGCAATCAAGGGCAGAAGAAGCGTCAGGAAATACCAGAAAGAGCCTATATCTGAAGAGCAACTCGTGCAGATACTAGAGGCTGGAAGATGGGCCCCATCGAGGGGCAATAGCCAGCCCTGGAAGTTCATAGTTTTGAGAAATGCCCAGGGCCGGACGGACCTAGCTGAGGCTATCCCTACGGGCAAATTCTTGGCTGAAGCGCCCTTGGGGATTGCAGTAGTGGTTGATCCCAAGGCCTCCAAGCATCCAGAGCAGGAGGGAGCAGCGGCAATTCAGAATATGTTGTTGGCGGCATATACACTTGGCTTGGGAGCATGCTGGATCAGCGTTTATGGCACAGACGCTGAAAAGAAAGCAAAGCAGATTCTGCAAACCCCAGATGAGGAGTGGCTGCTATCAATAGTTTCAATCGGTCATCCTGCGGAAACACCTGAGAAGGGAAGGAAGGGGCTGGATGAAATTACCTTTAGTGATAAATATGGTGTTTGTTAAGCAGGTACGCTGTTTGCGAATTAACGCAACTCAAATAAAGCAAGTATGTGGTGAGTGGGGCTTGAGTGATAAACTAAATCGCTTGATAGCTGAGCTAAAAGGAGCGTAGTCCTCATGAATAAATACAAAGTGATGTTCTTGCCTGACCAAAGGGAAGCGGAAGTGGATGAAGGTACTAGCCTGTTTGAGGCAGCGGAAAAGGTAGGAGTCTACCTCAATAGCCTCTGTGGAGGAGAAGGTGTTTGCGGTAAATGTCGGGTTCAGGTAACCAAAGGAAACGCTAAGGTAGACGAGCACTCTATCGCTTTTTTCTCCAGAGAGGAGATACGAAATGGTTATGTTCTTGCTTGTCAAACTCAGGTGAAAGATAATCTAGAAGTAGTTATCCCGCCAGAGTCCCGTCTGGAAGAGGAGCAAATTCTGGCCGAGCCACGCCTCGAGGCACGAAAGACTTGGACGGAAACATCTCCCATCAGCTATAGCAAACCTGATTGGATTTGCCTATATAGGAGACCTTCTGATCCGGCGTGTCTTTTCGAGCCCCTGGTCAGGAAAGTATACCTGGAGCTTCCCGAACCAAGCATTGACGATAATATTCCCGATAGCGGCCGTATCACCAGAGAACTGGAGAAAAAAATCAAGTATTCTTCGTTTGAAATGCCTTTACCTTGTCTACAAAAGCTATCCATGAAGCTTCGTCGCCACGGGTGGAAAATCACAGCCACTGTAGCTAGACACAATAATATAGGTCGAATATTGCAAATAGAAGGAGGGGATACTGCGGATAAAAATTATGGTGTGGCTATTGATGTAGGTACTACCACTGTAGTTGCTCAGCTAGTTGACTTTAAGACAGGTCAAGTTATAGGGGTGGAAGGCAATCATAATCTACAAGCTCATTTCGGGGAGGATGTCCTCTCGAGAATCGCCTTTGTTTGTGGCAAGGGCTCTATGGATGTTCTCCAAAAGGCAGTGGTTGAAAACATCAATACCTTGATCGAGACTTCGGCTGAAGAGAAAAGCATTAATGTTGAAGACATTAACTGTATTGTAGCTGCAGGCAACACTACCATGAGCCATCTTCTTTTAGGTTTGATGCCCTGTTCCATTAGAGACGATCCCTATGTCCCCACAATTGACCTTTACCCTCAAGTATTCGCCAGAGAGATAGGCATTAACATAAATCCCCAAGGAATCTTGCAAGTAATGCCCAATGTGGCTAGCTACGTCGGTGGCGATACTGTAGCTGGTGTCCTTGCCTGCGGTTTGGCCAATAGGCCCGAGACAACATGCCTTATTGACATAGGCACCAATGGGGAAATTGTTATTGGCAATAATGAATGGATGCTTTCCTGTTCTGCCTCGGCTGGCCCGGCCTTTGAAGGTGGAGATACAAAGTGTGGCATGCGAGCAACACGAGGAGCAATACAGCGGGTGGAAATAAATAGTGGCAGACTAGTCTATGAAACCATCGGCAAAACCAAACCAAGAGGAATTTGCGGTTCGGGTTTGATTGACTTAATTTGTGAATTGGCTAGGAATAAGATACTAGACATAGATGGGAAATTTGGCACTTCGGTTCAAGATAAGCGAATCATAGAACAAGATGGCGAGCTGAAATATATAGTGGCTTTCCCCGAAGAGACGGAGACAGAGCAGGCTTTGGTCATAGCTCAGACAGATATAGACAACATTATAAGGTCGAAGGCGGCAGTATTTGCCGCAATTAAGTGTCTTATTGACTACGCTGGTCTTACTTTCAGCCAACTTGAGAAGATTTATGTCGCTGGCGGCTTCGGAAACTATTTGAATGTTGACAAGGCTATTAGCATAGGTTTACTACCAGATATACCAAAAGAAAGGATAGAATTTGTGGGCAATAGCTCTCTTATGGGCGCCCGAATGGCTCTTATCTCCGTTCATGCTTTCGAGGAAGCTGCAAGCATCGCTCAGGGAATAACTAATGTTGAACTCTCTGCCTTTGCTCCCTTCGGGGAGGAGTACATGGCGGCACTTTACATACCACATATAGATAGGGAGTTCCTCTTCCCGTCAATCAAATTTGCGTAATGGAAGATAATAAAGTGACGATGTCAGCTGCAAGCAACTTTGAATGGGACAAGGATTAAAGGAAGAAATAGAAGGCGTGTTAGCCAGGATAAAGCCAAGCCTGGGGGGAGCCGATGTTCAGTTAAGGGACATCGGCCAGGGGGTAGTAACGGTGCAGTATTATAGGCTGCTATCAAATCTCTCAGCCTGCCATGTGGACAGGACATGGACAACTAAAGAGATAGTGATTGAGATACTTGAGGATCAACTCAAGGAAGTGATACCCGAATTCAGGAAGGTGATTCTCCTTGGTTTGGTGAAGAATAACGGCTAGCCTGTAGGAGATAGATGAAGATTTCGGTTTGTGGAAAAGGTGGCAGCGGCAAAAGCAGTATAGTCACCTTACTGGCAAATGAAGCTCGAAATAGAGACTACCGAGTGCTGGTCGTTGATTCGGATGAGTCAAACTTGGGGCTTTCTCGCATGTTGGGTTTTGACAGGGCACCTGTTCCGCTTATGGAACTTGTCGGCGGAAAGAGAGGTTTGAAACAAAAGATGAACCAACCGCAAGTCTTAGCCCAAGCTGAGATCTGGTTAAGAGATATCCCTTCTGAGCATATGCTTGAGAAGAATAGAATCTGCTTGGTTGCCATAGGCAAGATACTTCAATCTCTGGAGGGATGCGCCTGCCCTATGGGGGTCTTGAGCCGGGAATTTTTGAGAAAACTTCACCTGAAAGATAAGGAGATAGCAATTGTGGATATGGAGGCAGGCGTGGAGCATTTCGGCAGAGGCGTGGAGACCAGCATAGATAATGTGCTGGTTGTGGTTGAGCCTTCTTTGGAATCTATAATGCTCGCTGAAAGGGTAAATAGCTTGGCTACCGGGAGTGGAGTAAGCAATACCTGGGCTGTGCTCAATAAGGTGAACTCGGCTGGGATGGCCTCTAAGTTGAGACGGGAGTTGAGCAAGATGAGCATGGGAGTCATTGGAGCTATCCATAACCACGCGGAGATTTTTGAGGCTTGTTTCGAGGGTCGTCCACTAGGGGGAGGAAAAGCAGGAAAGGAGATCGGAGAGGTTCTGGATTCCTTGCTTTCAGAGGATAAATCAGGAGACGGAGGGAGTCGAAACAATCTGAAGTAATCTAAAACGAAAGGAGGTGTTAAAAGTGTGTCTTGCTAAGCTGTATCGAGAGGGAAAAAACGATAAGCCAATTTTGGAGGATATTGCCTATGTCAGACTTGACGGTGAGCAAACGGAGTTACAAACTCTGCTTGGGGAGAGTAAGGTTCTCCCTGGGAAGGTACAAGAGATAGACTTTATGGGCTCCAAAATCATCATCAAAATTACGGACCATTTAGAAGAATAAGGAGGTGTCTATGCTTACTACTAGTCAGCCCAGAATCATAATCTTTACCTCATCTTCATGTCCTTGGTGTAATAGAGTCAAACAATATTTAAGGGAGAAGAAATTCAGATTCAGGGATGTAAATGTAGAAAGGGACTGTGAAGCAACCAGGGAGCTCGAGCGTCGAAATATAAGGGGCGTGCCTGTCATTTTAATTAATAACCAACCCATTGTCGGTTTCAATAAGGCGAAAATCGATAAATTACTGGGCATCAAATAAGAAAGGAGGTTTTTAAGATGCAGATCAAACCATTTGAGGACCGGGTCTTAGTTGAACCAGAAGAAGTTACGGAAAGCAAAACCAAAGCAGGTATAATCCTTCCTGATACAGCAAAGGAGAAACCAAGAAGAGGCAAGATCTTGGAGGTTGGAACAGATGAGGAGCTTGCTGAGAAAATTAAAATAGGGGATACAGTGGTTTACACTAAATTTAGCGGCGATGAGATTGAACTTGAAGATAAAAAGTATTTAATCATCTCCAGAAGCGACATCCTCGCCGTAATTAAATAATGATAAATAAACTGAAGGAGGTTAGCAAATGGCTTACAAAATTACCGAAGAGTGCATCAGTTGTGGTGCCTGTGAAGCGGAGTGCAAGAATGAAGCAATCTCAGAGGGGGAGGAGATTTATGCAATCGACCCCGACAAGTGCACTGAGTGCGTGGGCAATTTCGAATCACCTAAGTGTGCTGAAATATGTCCGGTAGGTGCCGCTATACCTGATTCAGGCCATGTGGAAAGACGGGAGGAACTTTTTGCTAAGTGGCAGAGGTTACATCCGGGCGAGACCTCTGCATCTACCTAAATTATGGAATGAAGGTGGTTAATGCCAAAATATGAAGTAATCATTATCGGAGGCGGCCCTGCCGGGCTTACCGCCGGGCTCTATACTTCACGGGCAGGCCTTAGGAGCTTGTTGATTGAGCGTGGTATATTCGGAGGCCAGATAGTAAATGCTACGCTAATAGAGAATTATCCTGGCTTTTCTGAGGGCATCTCCGGTGCCGAGCTGGGTTCACTCATGCACCAACAAGCACTCAAATATGATCTGGAGATTGTAACTGCTGAGGTTACAGGCCTTACCCAAGGAGACCTTTACAATGTTTCCACCACCGAGGGCAACTTTGAAGTCGCAGCCATAATCATCGCTGCTGGGTCGGAGTATCGTAAACTGGGGGTCATTGGTGAGGAAAGGCTCTCAGGTCATGGCGTTTCCTACTGCGCCACCTGTGATGGCTTTCTCTTTCGTGACCGGGAAGTGGCAGTGGTTGGAGGGGGCGATACCGCCATCACAGATGCTCTGGAATTGACTCGCCATACTAAGAAGGTCTATGTAATACATCGACGAGACCAACTCCGGGCAGGGCAAGTCCTCCAGCAACGAGCCTTTGCCCAGCCCAAGCTGGAATTCATCTGGAGCACAGTGGTAGAGGAGGTCTTGGGGGAGAAAATGCTAAGCGGGCTCAAGCTACGCAATGTCAAGACAGGGCAACAGTCTAACTTGAAGGTGGATGGCGTCTTTGTTGCCGTAGGGCTCATGCCCAACAGCCAGCAATTTTTCAACATTCTGGAGCTTGACGACACTGGCTACATCATCACTGATGAAATGATGGCTACCTCGGCTCCCGGCATCTTTGCTGCTGGTGACATACGCAGGAACTCGCCTCGCCAGGTCGCTAGTGCCGTTGGTGATGGTGCTACTGCTGCTATGTCCGCTTTTAGATACCTTCAGGAGAGAACTTAAATCAGAAGGAGGCAGTATGAGCAAAGTAATAGAAGTTACCGATCAAAATTTTGACCAGGAGGTTCTAGGGGCAGACCTTCCCACAGAGGTTGATTTCTGGGCTCCTTGGTGCGGTCCTTGTAGGATGGTTTCACCCATATATGACAAACTGTCAGAAAAGTACGATAACTTCAAATTCTGTAAAATCAATGTAGATGAAAACCAACAGACAGCAATGAAATACCAGATTATGAGCATACCCATGCAGATGTTCTTTAGTGATGGTGAGAAGGTCGATGAAATCCTCGGTGCAGTTCCTGAGCAGACGATCCGGTCGAAAGTTGAGGACATTATCAAAAGATTCCCCACTGATGAAAAGGGAAGGCTCAAAGTGCTTCTAACCTCCTGGGTGGAGCATAATAAGCAGGATAGCCAGAAATTCAGTAAATGGAGGGAGAAAGCCAACAACGCAGAAGGCGATCCTATTTATAATAGCATATTTCAGGCAGCCCAAGGGATGAAAGAAGCGAATGAGAGATTATTCCAGTTATTGATCGAATTAAAAAGACATTAAAAATGGCCATAATTGAGCCTTTTGAGCAGCACTATATAGAATATGAAAATTGGTTTGAAAAGAATAAATTTGCCTACCAGTCAGAATTAGCTGCAATAAGAGAGTTTATCCCGGGCCACATAAGGGGAATCGAGATAGGTATAGGGAGTGGAAGATTTGCCGCCCCGCTGGGGATCGAAATTGGCATCGACCCCTCACCCAAAATGAGGGAAATAGCCAAAAGCTACGGACTTGAAGTTTATGGCGCTGTGGCAGAAGCCCTCCCCTTCAGCGATGGCGCCTTCGATTTTGCCCTAATGACAACTACAATCTGCTTTTTGGATGATGTGGAAACCGCGTTGAAAGAGGCATACAGGATAATAAAGCCCGCCGGTTCTCTTATAATTGGATTTATTGATAAGGATAGCCCTCTTGGGAAATTATACCAGCAACATAAGAAGGAAAGTGTATTCTATAGTGTGGCTACTTTCTATTCGGTGAATGAGATTATCTTTCAGTTGGACAAAGTAGGTTTCAGCCATTTCAATTTTGTCCAAACGATATACCATAATTTGACAGAGATAAGTGATATTGAACCGATAAAGGCGGGTTATGGTGAAGGGTCATTTGTTGTAGTCGCTGCAGCAAAATGAAAAGTAAGGGATGCAAAGCTACGTAAATGAAAATAGCGAGATGGATGGGTTAGAAAGAGCCTTAACTGCTTTTTGAGCCCTAGTAAACTTGCCGGCCTCTTGGCTCAGGTTTTAACTCAGGACTGCAGAGCAGGAAAGGTTTCCTATAATGAAGTAGAGGAAATAGCTAAGGATGATTCCGAAGATGTTTTACTTCTAGGCTTCCAATAGAGATTGCTACTTCCAATTAAGTCGACTAGAGGCACTTTAGAATGGGGGATGCAGTATTATTACCCAAGCCGGGAGAAATGTATAAGATGCCTAATGTAGTTGAATGTCTGGTAGAAGAAGCTAGCTAAACCGGCCGATGGGAACTAGAAAATGCCAGAACTGGTGCGTAAATTGGGCAAGGAAAACAAAAACTACAAGGTCAACGCAGTCCAAATCAAATCAAGAAAATGTGTAGAGAGCTTGATTTAGAGGACAAGGTAGACACCTTGATCGCCCAACTTAAAGGGAGCGGGGTGATGAGCCCCAAGCTGGGTTCACTTATTGAAGTGATCAGGCAAGGTTCACCTGTCTGTGAACTCAATCCATCCCTTTTCGCCAATAGGACAGGAAGATGCTTATAAAGCCAGTGCCATCCAGAAAGATGTGATCATGGAGTTTGCATTGCCGGTCACGCTTGCCCACATAAGGCGTTCTTTCAGGAACAACCGTATGACTTTCCCATGCACATTGCAGCTATGTGTATAGGCTGTGGCTCTTGTTCCTCTGCATGTCCCTTAAAAGCGATACGAATGATATGAATTAACGAGGTTTTAGAACATTAACCATAGAAGGGAGACGGACAATGGTAGATAAAAAGGATATCAAAGAAAAGACAAGGAAAGTCTATGAGGTTTTACCTAAATTAGATGATCAGCGATGCGGATATAAAGGTTGTGGAGAATTTGCTAGGGCAGTAGCCGAAGGAAAGGCACCATGTTATGGATGTGTTAGTGGTGGACCAGAGGTAGCTGCTAAAGTGTGTGAAATTATGGGAGCCAAAGTTCCCGAAGAAGCAATTCCTCAATTTGGTCCTAATTCTGGATTTTACCAACCTGGATTAAATGCAGGTAGAGGTATGGGAAGAGGTTTAGGCAGAGGTCGGGGCATGGGTCCAGGCCGAGGTATGGATCCTGGTGATAGCATGGGCAGGGGTTTTGGCCGACGTCGGCATGGAAGATAAAAAGAGGAGAGGAAATAGTGGATTCCTTAACCGCGGGGTTTTAAGAAAGAATAGTAATAAGCGGAGAGAAGTAAATGAAAATGTTGGACTCTACTCGACGAGACCCTAGAGAAATGACCAATGAGGAAGCAATGAGGTGGATGCAGGAATTAGTTAATAAGTTAGTGAAAGAGAAAGGCTCTGCAGGGGGTGCATGTTCTCTCGAAGCCCTAAAAAATCCCGTTCGAAGAAATATTTTAAATGTTTTAGAGAAAAGGGCTTTAGAAATAAGTGAAATTTCTGAAAGAGTAGGAGTTATGGGACCTGCACTAAGATATCATCTCAACTTCCTTAATAGTTCATATTTTGTGCAAATAGAAGGTAACAGGGTCGACCTAACGCCGGGAGGTGTTTCTGTTGTAAGAAGCAATAGGCGGACTTAAGCAAGTTCATTTTTAGGGTAACGCTTCAATCAAAACTAAAAGGAATAAATTATGCATCCTTTTGCTAGAAGACATTTTGAGAAGGTATTGAGGGGAAGCGAGCTTCTAGGGATCGACAAAGGTTGTAAATATTATCCTTGCCATAATGGTTTGGAAGATTGCACCTTTTGTTATTGTCCGTTTTATCCTTGTGGCGATGAATCTACAGGAGGAAAATGGATTACAGAAGCAACTTGGTCATGCCAAGATTGTAATTGGATTCATCGGACCGAGGTCGCAAGCAAAGTTTTAGGAGAAATGGAAAATTTCGGCATAGATGAACCGGAAGACATTGAGAAAAAGTGGGACAGCATTAAGGGAATAAGGGAGAAAGTTAAAACTCTTTACCCGGTATGAAATCTGAAAAATTCTGGGAGGGTTGCTATGACGGGGATTGAAGTTTTATATTTGGTGCTTTGCATCGTCTCTGTTCTGGCAGCCGCATTTTTCGCCAGCGCCGAGATTGCCTTTATCAGCTTACAAAAGATCAAACTGAGGCATTTAGAGGAGAGCGGCGTTCCTGATGCTAAGCGAGTGGCAAAGATAATGGAACATCCTGGTAAATTCCTCTCCACCGTGCTCACAGGGATCAGTTTCACCGAGACTGTTGTCGTGGCATTAGGCTCTATGCTTATTGTATCGCTGATAGGTAATGAAGCTATAGGAGCCCCTATCTCTATCCTGGTAATGGCTATAATACTACTGTTGTTCGTCAAAGTAATACCTAAAACTATTGCCGCAACCAATCCAGAGCGACTCGCCTTACGCTACGCTGACTCCATAGCCATAATATCCAAGGTATTATCGCCTGTTGTGTCTGGGCTTAGCTGGATCACAGACAAATTCACCAGACCTATCGGCGGACATACTATGCCCGGGACACTATTAAGTAGAGAGGAAGTTCATACCGCCGTCTCCATAGGGGAGGAGTCAGGGACAATAGATAAGGCTTCAGCAGACATGCTCAAAAAGGTGCTCAAAATTGGCGACCGCCAAGTTCAAGAGATAATGACACCTCGAGCTGAGGCGGCTTGGATAGAGCAAGGAACAAAGTTAGCCGATTTCCTCAACATATATACTGACACACCACACCCGCGCTACCCTACCTATAAGGATAAGCTCGGCAATGTGAAAGGCATGCTTGCTACCAGGGATGTGCTTCTGGCACTGGCTCAGGGTTCAGTGGACAGGGAAAGCACTATTGCTGGGTTTCTTCGTCCTGCCCACTTTGTCCCTGAAAGCAAGTTGGTGGGAGAGCTTCTTATCGAGATGCAGGATAGAAAATCTGAAACGGCAATAATGGTTAATGAGTATGGAGACCCCTCTGGGATAGTAACCGTATCACAATTAGCTCAAGAAATCATGGGAGAGGTGAGATGGACGTTAGCTGAAGTAGGAAGGGGCGGGGGATAAGGATAATATATGGAAATGGAGCTTTTTCTTTATGATTCACCTGCCTTCAAGAATTTTCTAAAAGATAATCCTCATGAACGGGGAGAAATAAAATTCCTGGAATCAATTGTCAAAGAGGGAATGACTGTCATCGATATCGGCGCGAATATAGGTATTACGACTGTGGCCGTAGCAAAGAAAATTGGAAGAAGAGGTAAGCTTTACTCTTTTGAGCCAACTCCTGAGTATTTCGACATCCTGAAGGAAAACATATCTTCTAATGGATTAGAAAATGTAAAGGCTTATGAACTAGCAGTGACCGATCAAGTAGGGCGGGTTGATTTTTATCACAAGGGGCTTTCCAGCGGGATCGTTTTTGAAGGTGGAGCTAAAAAGTTCAACATCTCCGCTACTACTATAGACAGATTTTTAAGTGAGGAGAAGATGGAAAGAATAGACTTGATTAATATGGATTGTGAAGGCAGTGAGCTGTTAGTTCTTGAGGGGGCCAAAGAGACCTTGCGGGAAAATAAAATCAAGATATTTTGTGAGGTCCATCACGATTTCTTGAAGCAACTAGGTCAGTCCGTTGAAGATCTTGTCCAATATCTGCAAGGATTGGAATTTCAAGTGCAAAGCGTTTCTTTGAATGATCTGGAGCTGGGGAATAATTTTGAAAACTGCGAATATATTTACGCTCACAACCTAAATGAAAGCAGGAATTATGCCTACCTATGATTATGAATGCAAGGAATGTGGAAAGGTGTTTGAAGTTTTTCGTCACCTCTCAGAGCTGGATAGAGACGTGAAATGCCCCAATTGTGGCAGTGAAAAAACAGAGCAAGTTTTCTCTGTTCCTTATATTAAAGGTGAGACTGTTTCGGGCTCCGGCTACGGAACTAGAGCTTCTGAAACTGTTCTAGAAACAGATCTAGGAAGAGGCTTAGGGAGAGGAGGGCCTGGTCAAGGCCGGGGCTTAGGACGTGGTGGTGGAAAGGGAATGGGCAGAATGAAATGAGGGGGTGGCAGCCAAAGGAGGGTAATGAAAAGGATGGGACCCGGACGACAAGAAAAGGAAGCGGGCAACAAAGTCATGCTCGAAGCTGTATGCTTTGACTTAGGGGACACTTTGATTAGTGAAGAAAGCGTTACCCACGATAGCTCCGGCCAAGCCATTACTGCCAACGCCGTCGAAGGCGCACTCAAAGTCTTGAAAGTCATAAGAAAACATGGATATAAGGTTGCCATAATAGCAAATGGAGATAGCAATAGTTGTCGAAATATTATAAATGTCACTGGGTTACAAGATTATTTTGACGCCATAATAATCTCTGAAGAGGCAGGCAGTGAAAAGCCTGACCAGGAAATTTTTAAGATCGCACTAGCGAAGCTTGGTGTCAAGGCTGAAAATGCAGTCATGGTCGGCAACAGGATTGATGCAGATATTGTTGGAGCAAATAGAATTGGCATGAAAAGTGTATGGTTTAAGTGGAATAACCGCTATGAAGACAAAATAGACAGTCAGGAGGAGAGGTCTGACTTTATAATTAAGGAGCTAGCTGAATTGCCACAGTTACTAAGCAGTATCTTTAAAGAGGATCGGAGCGAAGGAAGTTGAAGGATAAACAGAAAATAAGGCAAATCTATGAAACTTTACCTAAGCTAAATTGTGGTCTATGCGGATTTGGTAACTGCGGGCAATTTGCCAGAGCAGTGGCTGAAGGCAGAGCCTCACCTTTTGGTTGCAAGCAGAATCCTTGGTCAGGTTACGAAATAAGTGAAATTATGGGAGTGAAAGTGCCAGTCTACAGCCATGGATTCCAACCCACTTTCTTTTCTCCATTGGGAGTTAGCCCTTCCCCGAAAGCCTTAAGAGAAGAGATTAAAGGACTATTTCAAAATGTGGATGATATCCTGGCTAGGATTGAAACCCTGAAAGTAAGGAAACAAGATGCAGAGCAAACAGGAAGGTAGCCTAATTTTTATAAGGTTATTTCCGGGTGAAGATATCTACCATGAATTAGAGGAAGTGTGCCAAAGGCACAAGGTTGAGACGGCAATAGTCTTATCTGGTATAGGTCAGTTAAAGCAATTTAAGCTGGGTTATTTCAAAGAGAATGGAAATTATACACCACAAGAGTTCCAGAAGCCCCATGAATTACTTTCTCTAGCTGGAAGTATTTCTAACCAGGAGGGGAAATATGATTTTCATTTACACGTGGTTCTAGGAAACGAGGAAAAGAACGTAGTTGGGGGTCATTTAATTAAGGGCATAGTTGAGGTAACCAACGAAATTGTCCTGCTCAAGACCAGCCTAAAATTGGAAAGAAGGCTGGAAGAAAGCACCGGTCTTCAAGGGATGTTTTTGGAAGGGGGATAGAATGGAAACTTCGCAATGGAAAGCAAATCTGGAAGAAGCACGGGAAAGGAAAGGCACTTTCTTTGCCCAACATGGGCAATCACCAATACCATCTCAAGACAGACCTCGATTTAAAGGCTTAGAATATTATCCCCCTGACCTAAATTACAGATTTGAGCTTGAGTTTCATGAGCATCCTGGAAGGCAGGTAGTGAGAATGGCTTACTCCAAAGGTAATGAACAGGATTTCCTTCGCTGGGGTGAATTTCGATTCAAGATAGGTGGAAAGGAGCAAGCTGTCCAAGCCTATAAGGCTAACTCTCAAGAGGAGATGCTGTTTATTCCCTTCAAGGATATGACCTCTGGTAAAGAAACCTATGGCGCTGGTCGCTATCTCGATCTTGAGCCAGATAGAGATCGTACTCAGGAAGGCAAATGGATCCTGGATTTTAACCAGGCTTACAATCCATGGTGTGTATATAGTGAAGCTTATACCTGTCCTTTTGTCCCTATGGAGAATTGGCTCGAAGTTCCAATCAAGGCTGGTGAGAAAAACTATCCTTTGGAATAGAGTCAGTAAAAATATAGAATATAAAATGTGGCTTCTAAAATCTGCTAAATTGACTGAGAAGCCTGCTTCTAAATGAAATTCATCTTAGATGGTGAGGACAGGAATGAATTTGGGAATACTAGATAGTGATTATTGTTAAATCCGAGGGTGAAATTGCTACTATGCGGCGAGCAGGAATGGTTGTTGCTTCCATCTTGAAGACACTCTCTAAGGAAATAAAGGCTGGAATGACAACTCACGAGCTTAATGATATTGCGGTAACAGAGCTAGCAAGATATGGCGCCACGTCATCATTTAAAGGCTACGGGGGATTCCCCGCCACTCTTTGCGTATCAATAAATGATGAGATAGTACATGGTATCCCTGGGAATAGAGTAATTCGTGAAGGTGATATTGCCTCTTTAGATTTTGGCGCCATCGTGGATGGTTTTCATGGTGATGCTGCCTTAACAGTAGGAGTAGGTAATATCAGTCCCCAAGCAAAGCAACTTCTGGAGGTAACTAAGGGTGCTCTTGAGGCTGGTATCGCTGTTGCTCGACCTGGGGCACACCTTAGCGATATATCGGCGGCTGTTCAGCATTATGCAGAGTCAAGGGGTTTCTCGGTGGTGCGTGAATATACTGGGCATGGCATTGGGCGCAAGATGCATGAGGATCCTCCAATACCAAACTTTGGATCACCAGGACATGGCCCTGTCCTTCGGAAAGGAATGACCTTGGCGATTGAACCGATGATAAATATTGGTGGTTGGAAAACCAAGGTTAAGAACAATCATTGGACAGTTGTTACTGCTGATGGTAGCCTTTCTGCACACTTTGAAAAGACAATCGCTATTGCTGATGGCGAAGCAGAAGTGCTCACAGCCTGGGATGAGTAAGTCAGTTGTGGAGAGGTTTGAGGCTCATAGCAATCTCACCAATTCGTCACTTCCCTGATAATTCTGTGTTAAGTTCTGCAACCGAGGTGTTAGATATTTAGCCTCACCAGTAAAATTACAAATAATTGTGGGCTTAAATAAGATAGTGAAAACCTTAATCCAAGTAATTTCGATAGTACAGAGAGGAGGTAAAAATGGCAAAAATTACACAAGATATGAGAGATGCTGTAGAGCAGGCAAAGGTAATCGCACTAGCTACAGTCAGTGAAGCAGGCGAGCCAAATGTAATTCCCATCGCATATAAGAAGGTGCTTTCCGATGCTGAACTTCTGCTAATGGATATCTTCATGAAAAAGACAAAGGAGAATATAAAGGTAAATTCTAAGGTAGCAGTTTCAGTTTGGTACACAGACAGCTCCGGTATCTCAAAAGGATATCAGTTCAAAGGGAAAGCTAGAATCGAAGCCTCAGGCAGGGTTTTTGATGAGGGAGCCAAGATGGTCAAGGCTGCAGAGCCTGAACTCAGTCCAAAAAGCGCCGTTATTATCGATGTGGGCTCAATCTATACTATCTCGCCTGGGCCTAACGCTGGTAAGCAAATAAGCTAAGACTATAATACTCCCCAAAAACTGGACAAGGGAATAAGGTGGATGTTAGCCTGCCATTCTAAGAAGGAGGCAAGGAATGGTAAGGAACATGCAAAGGAGCCACGATGGGG
>Ga0209121_10002791_pt1 | contig 17383 bp, 14 predicted proteins | sample Cruoilmetagenom3_FD_187292 | JGI IMG/M metagenome (GOLD analysis project Ga0209121, IMG submission 187292) | Oil polluted marine microbial communities from Coal Oil Point, Santa Barbara, California, USA - Sample 3 (SPAdes) (version 2) | ecosystem: Environmental > Aquatic > Marine > Oil seeps ... | reverse complement strand
GATCGACTTGATGGATTTGAATCCATATTTCCACGGCACCACCAGACGCATCGGCGCGCCGTTTTGATTTGGGATGTCCTTGCCATAGATACCTGTGGCCATAATCGTCAGCGGGTGCATCGCCTCATCGAGGCGCAGACCCTCAACATAGGGCCAGTCCAGAGTAGGGAAATTGACCCCCGGCATTTCATCCGGGCGATTGGCGGTTTCGAATGCCACATATTTGGCCGTGGACTGCACGCCCGCCAGCTCCAGCAGATCGGCCAGCTCGAATCCGTCCCACGGCACAACCATTGACCATGCCTCGACACAGCGGAACCGGTACAGGCGCTCCTCAATGGTCATCTTCGACAGGATGTCTTCCAGCGCATAGTCGCCGGGGGTGTCCACCAGCCCATCAATTTTAACCGTCCAGGGGGACGTAACCAATGTATGAGCATTGGCGGCCGGGTCTTCTTTGCTGGTGCCGAACTCATAATAGTTATTGTAGTTGGTGATATCGTCCCAGGAGTTCGGCTTCAAAGCCTCGGCCTGTGCGGTTTGGCCAGTTCCGGCCAGACCCAATCCAGCCCCTGCCCCGGCAATCAACTGGCGGCGGTTCAGCCATAATGATTGATCCGTCACCTGCGACTCTTTCAGATCATTTTTCCAGCGATAGGCCATGTGGCACAACTCCCGTTCACATACATATATAGTGTTGGGATAGACTGCGGCTTTGTGCGGCGCAAAACAACTCGCCTCACGATCAGTTTGAACGTTGTAACAATCGCCTCAAACGCCCAGCGCATTGGCGAAGGCGTCCATGTCCGTGACCACAAGGTCACAATGCGGGGTCAGATCAGCCGCCTGCCCCTCAGCGGCAAACCCGATGCAACGCATGCCAGCGGCTTTGCCGGCCATGGCCCCACTGGCGCTGTCTTCAATCACGACGCAATCCTGCGGGCAAACACCCAATTGCGCAGCAGCATGCAAATAGACATCTGGCGCGGGCTTGGGCTGGTCCAGATCAAGCGCTGAATACATATGAGGCGCCAGCCGATCCAGCAGCCCGGTGCGGCCCAGCGTGATCTGCATCTTGGTGAACGGCCCGTTAGAGCCGACAGCCATTTTAACCCCCGCGCTGATCAAGCGATCCATGAGGTCTGACACCCCCGGCACCGCCTCAACTTCGGCGGCCAGGACAGCAAATGATTTCTCATAGAATTGCGCGGCCCATGTATCAGGCAAGTCAGCCCCCAGGCTGCGCGCCTTTTGCCCATCACCTTCGATGGTGCCGCCAACAAAAAGCGCCATGATTTCCCGAAGCGGCAGGTCAAGCCCACGCGTGGCCAGATCATCACGCAACACCTGGTTGGTCAGGACCTCGCTATCCACCAGCACCCCGTCGCAGTCAAACAAAACGGCGGCGGGTGGGCTATGCATTGTCGGCGTCACTCAGTTGAATGCTGGGGCGTATTTGATTGTAGGGAACCGAGCTGCCATCCCCCTGCACTATCCGTACATGGCGTCGCCGCATCAGGCGCGGTTCGGCCACGCCAACGGAATGGGCAATCGTCTCAACCTCTTTGACCACCGATTTGGCGTAATGGGCGACTTTCTTATACTTGTCTTCAACCACCAAGCCTGCTTGCAGACGTGCGTCATGGGTGGTGATGCCTGTCGGACAAGTGTTCTTGTTACACTTCAGCGCCTGAATGCAACCAAGCGAAAACATAAACCCGCGCGCCGAGGTGACGAAATCTGCGCCCATGCAAATGGCCCAGGCCACATCGCCGGGATTGACCAGCTTGCCACTGGCGATGATACGAATGCGATCCTTCAGCCCATGCCTGTCGCGCATATCCACCATCCGGGGCAAGGCATCACGAATTGGCAGGCCCACCAAATCCATCAATGGCATCGGGGCTGCCCCGGTGCCACCTTCACCACCATCCACGGTGATGAAATCAGGGGCGCTGTCTGGTCCCCGAGAATTGATCAGCTCAAAGAACGGCGCCCATGCCTCGGATGAACCGACGACGGTTTTGAACCCCACTGGTTTGCCTGTCACGTCGCGGATATGGCCAATCAAATCCAGAAGCGTGCCAAAATCATCCACCTCTATGTGGCGGTTGGGGGATATACTGTCTTGCCCTGCCGGAATGCCGCGAATACCGGCAATGACATCCGTGACCTTACTGCCGGGCAGAATGCCACCCTTGCCGGGCTTAGCGCCCTGCGCCAGCTTCAGCTCGAACATCCGCACATTGGGGTTTGCCGAAATATCGCGCAGCTTGTCATCACTCAGCTTGCCATCCTTGTCACGCACGCCGTATTTGGCCGTGCCAATCTGAAACACCAGATCGCATGCACCCAGATTGTGAAATGGCGACAGCCCGCCTTCGCCAGTGTTCAACCAGACGCCCGATTTGGCTGCCCCACGGCTGAGCGCCTCAACCGCGGGTTTTGAGATAGCCCCAAAGCTCATGCCTGAAACATTGAATATCGACTTTGCCATAAAAGGAATGGCCGCAGTTGGCCCGATCTGTAATGGCTCGGTCGCTGCAAACTGATCATCCAGCGGTGGAAAGGCTGCGGGCACAAAAATCGGTGTGCCCGGCAAGGTCAGGCTTCGGGTTGATCCAAATGCCACGGTATTGTCTTTGCCCGCAGCGGCATGTTTCACCCAATCGCGTTGCGCCCGGTTAAAGGGCATTTCCTCGCGGTCCATGGCAAAGAAATACTGACGGAAGAACTCGCCCAAAGTAGAGAACAGGTGCCGGAACCGCCCGATCACCGGATAATTGCGCCGGATCGCATCACCGGTCTGGGTTTTGTCGAGGATGAAAAGCAGCACGACCGCAAAAACGATGATGCCCAAGATCAGCACGAACAGCATAGCCAGCAGTTGAAGCGCGTTCATGGCAAAATTCATGGCAGTTTCCTTGGGCTGGAGGGATCAGTGCCACTATTCATCAGGAGCGCCGTGACAACAAGCGCGCGCCGCCCGGTTAACAGGCCTGAAAGGCCCCGGGCCATTGTCAGACCCTTACCGCTTATGAATAACTGCCACCTGATCTTTGCGCTTTTTCTGATAGCGTACCGGTTCAATGATACAGCCCGAAATCTGCGGGATCAGGGCATTGAACTGCTCGGCCATGTCTGGGTCCGAATGGCTGAACTTGCGATCATCCAGGAAACTGCGAAACAGTGCTGCTGTTTTGGTGATACCCGGTTTCTCATAGGGTTCGGGCTGCCAGCGCAGATCTTCAATCACATAGAGCCCCCCTGACGGCAGCTGGGGAAAGATCTCCAGAAAGGCGTTCTGCTGATGGTGGCTGGCGTGGCTGGCATCATCCAGCACAATATCGGGGGTCGGTGTGATCTCTGATACCGCACGGGCGATCTCGGCCCGGTCATCCATATCACAACGGTGAAAGGTAAACCGGTCATGTTTGAACCAGGAAAAATCCGACACATCCAAGCCATGAATTTGCGCCTTGGGGAAATACTCCAGCCACATGCGGATCGACGGGCAATCACTGGTTTCGCGGTCTTTGTCAATTCCGTGCTCAGGCCCGCCAATCAACAGGCCCATCTCAAGAAAGGTGATCTCTTGCTGCCGGTAGGGGTGAAAGAGCATGTGATACAACTCTGTATACCGATGCTTGGTTGATCCCTTGTCTGATCCAAAGCGATCCGCCAGATCGGTCAGGTTTTCTGCTGTGCTGCTCATCATGTTCATCCTTTTTCGTCTCCTTCAGCGGCCGGCGTTTCCTTTACAGGAATTGGCGCCGCGCGCGGGTCGATCTTGTGCTTCTTCAACAGGTGGTCCACCAATCCGCCCTCATCGGGCAGGCCTTCGGGCCGACTGGCCAGAAAATGGCGCATACGGCGGCCATAAAGATGGATCGAGAGAGTGTTATCCGTCAGCCATTCTTCAGCTTTGGCCCGACGGCGGCTATTGACCATGTGTCGGCGATTCTGAAATGGCACCGGATAAAGCACCTCGCGTGGGAAGGCGTATTTGTTTTCACCGGATTTGTGCAGATAGGCCGTCACGGCGTGCGGCCCCCAAACACCCCAAGGTAAGTCGCTGACATGCGTTGGGATGCCTGCGGCCTGCGCCGCCAAAAGTTTGGCCTTAGCACCGTCACTATACCAAAACGGAATGCCATACTCGTCACCGGACATTTCCAGCAACCCTGCCAACGCTTCGCTGTCCTTAGGCAAGCCCAAAACACCACCGTTGATATGGTGATCACTTTCCCAACCAAAGAAATGGCCGGTCGGAGTAGTGAAAGGGCGCATGCAATAGGCATCGGTGTCAGCCCAGATCGTATGATCCAACTGATTCAACATGTGATACCGGAATACATCTGAAAAAAGCGCCATGCTGCCGGTGCGGCTATGAGCGATGAAGTTGTCTTTGTCCAGAATGTCACGGCCATGCACTATCGCTGCACCTTCAGGCACGTTCTCCACCGGGCCATAATGATACAACGTTACATCATGTCCATTATCAAGAAAGCTCTGAACACAGAGTTGCTCGACATAACTCAGCGGGCCTTCGACCCACAGCATGGCGATATGATGTAAACTGCTCATCCTCAATCTGCTCCTCATTGGCCACACTTCTTTGGCGTGGATCCGTTTATCTGTATCGTTGCGCGAACAGTACGGTGAAGCAGATCATCGTGCAATATTTCAAAATAGCTTGTTCCGGAATTGTGGCGCTTCTAAACTGGCAAGAAGAGAATAAATACAGGCAAGATCATAATGCACGAGCAATCGCCCGCCCCTTTGTCATTCTGTGTTTTACCGTCTCGCTTACCAGGGCGCGAGCTTCCCGAGTGGATCGACCATGATGACCAGGAAGCACGCGATTTTTTTGACAATAATACCCTGTTCTACGATGTCTTTCGTGCCTCGAAACCCGGCTCGGTCTTTGCTGTGGGCCCCGCATTACAGCGCCCGTTTCGCACATTCATCAAACAAGCGAATTTCCGGTTGGACGGCGCCCCTGCCCAAGTGACGGAGGTCAGTCAGTCGCGGCGGTCCTGCACGCTGGAGTTCACATCCTCCGTGGCCGCGCCCTCAATACTCGAAGTTGAGCACCCCTCGATAAGTTTCACTCAGGCCATCGTGCCCTCAATGATTGACAAATATGCAGGCACCCGCGCGCTCTTTACGCTGAGCCATAATAATGAACTGGATTGGATCCGGGATTGGGCCCGTTTACATGTTGATATGCAGGGCGTTGAATCGATCGTTCTGTTTGACAATGCATCCACCAAATACGGTGTTCGGGATTTGTTGGGTGTTTTGGGCTCAGTGCCTGGGCTCAAAGCCTTCGACGTGGTATCTGTGCCGTTCCAATACGGCCCCACAGGCAGCACACGCGAACAGATCAGCTCTCGCTTTCTGCAATTCGGTGTTTTCGAAATCGCGCGGCGCCGCTTCTTACAACAGGCCAAGGGTGTTTTGAATCTCGACATTGATGAGCTGGCATTCAGCCCCCCAAACCTGACCGTTTTCGATCAGCTGGGAATGCAGAAGGAAGGCTTTCTCACCTTACCTGGCGAATGGCGTTATCCCAAACGTGGCGCAGCGTTGCGCCATGCCTCGCATGTGATGCGCGCCGAGCCAGAAACCGAAACCATGTATCCCAAATGGTGCCTAGACCCCCAGGGGCCGCAAAAAGATAAGATCTGGCGTACCCATGGCCTCAAAGGCCTTCCCGAGCAGATCAGTGAAAACTTCGGATTTCTCCATTGCAGGATGATATCGAACCACTGGCATTATGACCGGGCCGAGTTCGCTGCCCGCGATCTGGTCACCGATCCATTGGCACAGCGCGTGTTGGGCGACGAAGCCGCCTGATCGCTCAGCGGTTTGAAGACAGCATGGTCACATCCAGTTTGCTGCGAATATCATCCACATCTCGCTCGTACATACGGGTCAGGTGTTCACGTTCGCTGGCCGTCCAGGGATCATAACCGGGATATTCGGGACCGCGTGGAAACTTGTCCTGAATCTCAACTCGATGTTCCAATGCCTCGCCGCTTCCCAACCGCTCCATCTCGGCCAGAAGTTCCCGGATCGCCCGATGCGAGGCCGACGGCCGCCCACGCGAGCGTTTCGGGGTGGCCAAAGACTCAACATCAATGTCGGGGCCACATAAATTGCCGATAATCTGCGGGCTTAAGTCACGAAAATCCTCATGTCGCCACAAGATCAGCTTGGCATCGCCAAAGGCCTGTTGAACCAGTTCAATGAATTTGAACCAGTTTGGCATTTTGGACAAAACCGCGCGCTTCATAGCGTTTTCCATCAACGCGCCATCGCCCTTGGCCGATCGCAAATACTCAACATAAGCCGACGCAAAGAAATCAGCATAGTTTCGAATGGCCAAATGCACCTCACGGGTTGGGTAATAAATGTTGTCGGCAAAGATCGGGATCAGGGTATGGCCTTTGCCATAAAGCCTGCCTTTGAGAACGCAATGCGCACAATGCCCCGGCATATTTTCGTCCGACAGAACAATCCGTTCGCCCGGCTTGGCCTTTATCTTCTTGAAGAAGTTTTTTGACTTCTGCTTTAGCTCTTTGTCCGAGTACTTGCGCCGATAATCCAAGCCCAGTTTTTCATAGCCGTTCAACTGGCAGGGATAGGTGAATTCCTTGCGCGTGTCGCGGTGATGCAGGTAATGCACCCCGCTTTTGCGCAGCTTGCCTGAATTGCGTTGCAGGATCGACTGGACATAGCTGGTCGCAGTTTTATGCACGCCACCATGGACCACGACATAAGGATCTGGCTTTGCCATCGTGGATCAGCTCTTTTCCAGTTCCGGGGCCTTGTTGATTTCGGTGATCTGATCCCGAAATTCAGGCCACCCATCCCGCGTCAGCAACTCTTTGATCTTACCACGATGCCAGGTGCATGCCTCCTGGTGCAGGCGCGCCAGCTCAGGGTCTGCCAACAGCCGGGCCATTTCTTTGCGCAACTCAGGCAGGCGGGCATGGATCGTGGCATCCTGTTCTGAGTTGAAATTCATGTTGGCCCAATAGGTCACACCTTGGTCATCATTCACATGATTGGTGCGGCCTCGGTCACGTTTCACCAAAAAGCTTTCGACAGACCTGACTGCATAGTGATGCAGGCGTGCGTGATCATGGGTGAACCCTTCAAAGGTTTTCCAGCCTGAATCAATATAGATACTGGGCATCGGGTGCCCGCCCGCATCAACCCATTTCACATCGCCCTTATCCACATGGAAAGCCGGGCGGTGGATACGCAGCTTGAAGAACTTCTCGGTGTTGCGCACCAGCGTTTTCATACCGCGCGCACGGTAGTTGGGGTATTCCTCTTCGCCAAGGCAGCGATCAAACCGTTCGGTGATAAGATCCTCGGTATAGTCAATGTGACCGCTATTGCCAAAAAGCTTCCAGCACAGCGAAATGGCATCCGCATCACCCACCGCAGCAAAAAGATCATCCAGCCGACCCTTGCCAACACGGATGTTCAAAAACTCATCGCAATCCGCACAAATCAGCCAGTCGGCATTCTTGTAAAGCGGCTCTTTCTTGGCGGCTTTCAGTGCTGAGCGTTGCGGGCTGCCACCTTTGCGGAATTGGTTGTCACGGTGCTGTGCCAGACCCATCTGTTGCAAACGCTCTGCAATGGCATCGGTGCCGTCATCACAATTGTTGGTGTAAATCAGAAAATCCGTAAACCCGATCACCCGGTTAAACGCGACCCATTCCAACATAAACGGGCCTTCGTTTTTCATCGTGGTGACGATAAGACGGCTTCCCATATCCTCGGGCTTGATCTCGGCTGGGGCCTTGCCGCCAGCGTTATTGGGCCTGACAATTCGGCAATTATGCTCTGGCTTTTCCTTTGCCGGGCTTACCGGTTTTGCCGCTTCACCTTGGGCAGCTTCAACAACCGTACTGGCAATCTCAGTCGGGGTCGCGGCCTCATTGGCCTGCACAGCGGTCTGGGCCGCGCTTGCATCCCCCGGCACACCACGCACCACTTCGCCTGACTTGATCTTTTTGCGCAGGCGGGCGCGGAAAGTCTTGCTGAATTTATCAGCCAGCTCTGTGCGGCCCTTTTCCGAAAAGTACCCGGCGACAGATCCGCGATACCACGGCAAGTTACGTCGCTTGCGGTACATCTGATAAAAGTTCTGCTCGGTCAGCTCGTCGAAAATGCAATGTTGCATCACCGGTTTCAGCGCATCAATCTTGCGCAGAAACACGGCTGTTTTATGTGCCGAGAACCAGCAGTTAAACGTCCGGATATTATCACCGCTGAAGCGATCAATATGTTGCTGATCGAGCGCGTGATAGGGGTCGTAGAAAATGTTCACCCGCCCCAGTTTATCGGTCAGCGTGGACGCATCCGACAACGGCAATGTCCAGTCTTGTCGGCGGCCGTTTTCATAGCGCGTTTCCCATGGCACCAGATCACTGTTCAGCGTGCTTTGCGGGTTGATCGACACCACATGTGCACCCGGCACCAGTGAGCCAAAGGCGATAGCGGCATAGCCCCCCATCGACACGCCGGCAAAAGTCACCCGTTCGTAATTGTCAAAGAAACCATCTGACACCAGTTGCTCGAACCGCTTGATCAGATCCGCATCACGGTACCAATCGCTGACATGGGCCAACACGCCCAGATGCGACAGGCCGTTATCCTGCGCAAATTTGAACGCCCAAGGCTCGCGCTCAGGTGAAATGTCATTGACGTTTGACAGGTTATCAAATGTGACCAACAGGCGCGTCGACGGGCGCTTGATGAACATCAAGGAATGCCTAAGGCTTTTCTCCAGAAATCCCAGCCCCTCGCCACCCGGGCGCAGTTCTTCCAACCAGCGCGGTACGACCGGGCCATTTTCGGGGGGTATGCCCTGCTCTGCCATCACTCAAACTTTTGACTTTGTTAATGAAACACCGGTTTGCGGCGAAGGAACCTGCCTGTTTTCCTCATCCCCAATATACGCGGCGGATGAAGAATTTCGCAACAGCTGTATCAAAACACAAAGATTGTTTATGAATATAGAACAATCATGCAACGTTAATCGTTGCATCACCTCCAAATCGAGACGGCAATAAAGCAACCGCGCCCCACAGGCCGTAACCCACGGAGCGCGCATTATTTAGTGCACCACCGCATCCTCGGGTGGTTGTTGGCGGCCGGTGCCATCGCGATCATCAATGATCAGGCCTTCGGCCCCGGCACTTACCTGCACGGTGCTGCCATCCAGTATCTGCCCTGACAACAGCATTTCAGCCAGCGGATCCTGCAAGGCGCGTTGGATCACACGTTTCAGGGGACGTGCACCAAACACCGGGTCGTATCCTTCATCGGCCAACCAGGTTTTGGCATCCGCATCCAGATCCAGCGTGATCTTGCGCGACGCCAGACGTTTCACCAAACGTGCCATCTGGATATCCACGATCCCATCCATATCGCCCCGGCTGAGGCGGTCAAAGATGATAGTTTCATCCAGACGGTTCAGGAATTCGGGCCGGAAGTGCGCCCGCACCGCATCCATCACATCGCGCCGGGCGTCCTCAGCATCCGATCCTTCGGGCAATTGGCTCAGAGCCTGCGACCCGAGGTTCGACGTCAGGATAATCAGCGTTTGCTTGAAATCCACAGTGCGGCCCTGACCATCGGTCAGCACCCCATCATCCAGAACCTGCAACAACACGTTGAACACATCCGGGTGCGCCTTTTCGACCTCATCAAACAGGATCACCTGATAGGGCCTGCGCCGCACCGCTTCGGTCAGAACGCCACCTTCGTCATAACCGACATACCCCGGAGGCGCGCCGATCAGACGGGCCACGCTGTGTTTCTCCATGAACTCCGACATATCAACGCGCACCATGGCGTTGTCATCGTCAAACAGAAACTCGGCCACCGCTTTGGTCAGCTCAGTCTTACCCACGCCAGTTGGCCCAAGGAAAAGAAACGAGCCAAGTGGGCGGTTCTCATCATTCAAACCGGCCCGCGCACGACGCACCGCATTGGCCACCGCCTTGACCGCTGAATTCTGGCCGATCACCCGGTTGTGCAGGTTTTCTTCCATACCCAACAGCTTTTCACGGTCACCTTCCAACATCTTGGCCGTCGGAATACCGGTCCAGCGTTCAACCACCTGCGCAATCTGCTCAGGGCGCACCGCCTCTTCGACCATCATGCCGTTTTCTTCGGCGGTTTCGGCCTCGGCCAACTGCTTTTCCAGTCCCGGAATGACGCCATAAGACAGCTCTCCGGCCTTGCCCAAATCGCCATCACGTTTGGCATGATCCAGTTCGATTCGCGCGCGGTCCAGCTGCTCCTTCAGGTCGCGGGCACCAGCCAGCTTATCCCTCTCGGATTGCCATTGCGCCGTCATCTCGCGCGAATGTTCCTGCAAATCCGACAGCTCTTTTTCCAGCTTTTCCAAACGGTCTTTGGACGCGGCATCATCTTCTTTCTTCAATGCCTCCGCCTCGATCTGCTTTTGCAGGATTTCGCGGTCCAGCGCATCCAGTTCCTCGGGCTTGCTGTCCACTTCCATGCGCAAACGGCTGGCGGCCTCGTCCATCAGGTCAATCGCCTTATCGGGCAAGAACCGATCCGTGATATAACGATGGCTCAGCGTTGCTGCGGTTACCAAGGCACTATCCGAAATCCGCACACCGTGGTGCAGCTCGTATTTTTCCTTGATGCCGCGCAGAATGCTGATGGTATCCTCCACCGTCGGCTCTTCAACCACAATCGGTTGGAACCGTCGTGCCAAAGCTGCGTCTTTTTCAACGTGTTTGCGGTATTCATCCAGCGTGGTGGCACCAATACAGTGCAGCTCACCGCGCGCCAGCGCTGGTTTGATCAGGTTGGCGGCATCCATTGCGCCATCCCCTTTGCCGGCCCCGACAAGCGTGTGCATTTCATCAATAAACAGGATGATTTCACCAGCCGCATCTGTGACCTCGTTCAGAACCGCTTTTAGGCGTTCCTCAAACTCACCACGGTATTTGGCGCCGGCAATCAGCGAACCCATATCCAAAGACAACAGGCGTTTGTTTTGCAGGCTTTCGGGCACGTCACCATTGATAATGCGAAGGGCCAGACCCTCGGCAATCGCGGTTTTACCCACGCCCGGTTCACCAATCAGAACAGGGTTGTTCTTGGTCCGGCGGCTCAGCACCTGCATGGCACGACGAATTTCATCGTCACGGCCAATGATGGGGTCAATCTTGCCTTCCTCAGCCGCCTTGGTGAGGTCCTGCGCATATTTTTCAAGCGCCTCATAGGTGTCTTCGGCGCTGGCACTATCGGCCTTGCGCCCTTTGCGGATGTCATTGATGGCCGCATTCAGGTTCTGCGCGTTCACGCCGCCCTGATCCAGCGCATCTTTGGCCGGGCTTTTGACCACGGCCAAGGCGGTCAGTATCCGCTCAACCGGTACAAAGCTGTCACCGGCCTTCTTGGCCAGTTTCGCCGCCTCATCGAGCACCTTGCCGGTTTGGCTGTCCATATAGGTTTGGCCGGTGTCGCCCGTAACCTTGGGGATTTTCCCCATGGCCAGATCAACACCCTGCACCACGCGTGCGGGATCACCGCCCGCGCGTTTGATCAGGTTGCTTGCCATCCCCTGATCATCGTCCATCAATGCTTTTAGCATGTGTTCGGGGGCCAGTTTCTGGTGGCTTTCCCGCATGGCGATCGTCTGCGCGGCTTGAACAAAGCCACGAGACCGCTCAGTGAACGTATTCAGGTCCATCCCAACTCTCCTTTTTATAAGCGATACCCTGTCGCCGCACCCTGAGTAGGCATGCTGCATATGGCAACCTTAAGTCTCAAATGGTCACATAACTGTGATATTCAAGGGATTTAAGCCGCTTTCTCTGCCCATTTTGATCCATTTTCCGCCGATACCGGGCTTTTTATCGTTTCTACTGTTGAAAACCACGCGAATGGCACATTTATCCACATAGTTATCCACAGGCCCCTGGAACAAGGCCGAACGAGAGGATCAAGACCATGCGTATCAACATGCTTCAGCTGACCGATATTCACTATAACGCCGAGTTTGAGTGTTTTGAGACCAAAGTAACCATCCAAGAGGGCAACGAAATCTTCGTTTACCCGGTTCACATCAATGCGCCGATGACCGCCGAATTTGCCGTCATTGCCCGCGGGTTGACCGAAAAAGCCCGCCAGGCACACCGCGCGCCGGTCAAGGGTATGCATTTGCATTTCCCGGCTGTCACCTTTGACAATGCGCTGGACCCCCGCCCCCGGCACGCCGCCTAAACCATTCCCCCCGCAACCCATGGGGGGGGAGACCGGACAGTTTCATGCCACCCAGCCTACTGGCGGCCTGATACATACCGAGGTTCTTGCGCAGATCGGGCCGCGGGGCTAGACAGCCCTCAACCCCAATGCCGGAGCCCCAAATGCCACCTGATGACCGCCTGATCGTTGCCCTTGATGTCCCCAACGCGCTGGAGGGGCTGCAACTGGCGGAACGTCTGGGTGATGCTGTTTCCTTTTACAAAATCGGCCTTGGCATGCTCACCGGTGGTGGCTTGGCGCTGGCCAATGAACTGAAACAAGACCTGGGCAAGCGCATCTTTCTGGACATGAAGCTGTTTGACATCGGCGCCACAGTCGAGGCCGCAGTGCGCGGATTGGTGCAGTTTGATCTGGATTTTCTGACCGTACATGGTGATCCGCATGTTGTGACTGCGGCCAAGGAAGGCGCTGCCAACTCTGGCACCAAGATCCTTGCTGTCAGCATTCTGACGTCACTTGATCGTTCTGATCTGGACAAATCCCTGATAAAACCCGGCGATATAAAGGACATCGTTCTGGAACGTGTCACGCGTGCTTTTGAAGCGGGCGCCGATGGCGTGATCGCCTCGCCGCAAGAAGCCGCTTTGATCCGCGCATTACCGGGCGCAGAAGGGCGATTGATTGTCACCCCGGGTGTGCGCCCAACAGGGGCCGCACTGGGCGATCAGAAACGCGTGGCAACCCCTGCGCAGGCCATCGCAGACGGGGCTGATCATATCGTGGTTGGGCGGCCAATCTGGGCGCAAAAAGATCCACGCGCGGCCGTTGATGCCATATTGGCTGAGCTGAGCGCCTGACGCTTATCGACTGGGCGGCGGCTCGCCCAGGCACTCCAGATAATCCCGCACACGCAGACGAAAATGCGGAACGGCCTCATCGCTGCCCACATAGTTTTGTGGGTCCATTAGCATCCAACCCTGCCCTTCATCACCAAATATCACATCGGTTTCAGCCCCAGCGGGCAAATGCGCGGCAAAGAACCAGGCCGGCGTTGGGTCTTCGGGGTAGAATTGTTTCCAGATCAATTGATCCGCACGCAGCGCCAAACCAACCTCCTCGCGGGTTTCACGCAATGCGCAGGCCTCAGGAGTTTCATCACCTTCACGCCCGCCGCCGGGCAGATCAAGATATCCGGGCCAAACCAGGCTAGGTTTGACATCACGACGGATCACCAACAGCCTGCCATCAATGAACAAAGCCAACTTGGCGCCTGCAAACTCTCTGTTTTCCATGCTGTTCATCAGCTATGCTTTCCATCACCAACCAAGGTTTCTATCACCCAACGTCTGCTCAGATAACGCAGGTCAACCGCTTACCCATGCCGTCATTGTGCCGTGAATGTCTCTGTCAGTTTTCTCATGCTCCACGATGCCCTTCGTGCCGCAGCCCACGCGTGTTGGCGCATGATGAATTATTTGACCTCTCTATCGCTCATATGGATTGCGATGCATTTTATGCAAGTGTTGAGAAGCGTGATCACCCTGAATTGGCCGATAAACCGGTGATCATCGGCGGGGGTCGGCGCGGGGTTGTGTCAACGGCCTGCTATGTGGCGCGTATCCGTGGGGTGCATTCGGCAATGCCGATGTTCAAGGCGCTAAAGCTGTGCCCCGATGCCGTGGTGATCAAGCCGCGCATGTCAGCCTATAGCGAGGCGTCGCGTGCGATCCATGCCTTGATGCAGGAATTGACCCCCGATATTGAACCGCTATCGCTGGACGAAGCGTTTCTTGACCTTTCAGGGACACAACGCCTGCACGGTGCCCCCCCCGCTGTGATGCTGGCGCAATTGATCAAACGCATGAAAGATGAGTTGGGGCTGACCGGCTCAATCGGCCTTAGCCACAACAAATTTCTGGCCAAGGTCGCATCTGATCTTGAGAAACCGCGTGGGTTTTCGGTGATCGGCAAAGCCGAAACAGCAGACTTCCTGCGCGACAAATCCGTGGGGCTGATCTGGGGCGTGGGGGCTGTCACCCGCGCAGCACTGGACAAGGCCGGCATTCACACATTCGCCGATCTGCTGCGCTGGGAACGTGACGATCTGATTGCGCGGTTCGGCTCAATGGGGGAACGCCTGTGGCATCTGGCGCGAGGTCAGGACAGACGGCGCGTGTCAGCCAACGCGCCGGTCAAATCCATTTCCAAAGAAACCACGTTTTTGGAAGACACCGCCAGTGACGATATTCTGGATGGCCATATCTGGCGATTGTCCGAACAGGTGGCCGACCGTTGCAAGGCCAAATCCACCGCCGGGCGGGTCGTGACCCTAAAGCTGAAGCGTGCCGATCATACGCTGATCTCGCGGCGGTTGGCGCTGAGGGACGCCACCCAGATGGCCGATACGATCTATCGCACCGCGCGCAGCCTGCTAGACTTGGTCGACGGGTCGGGCGCGTACCGGCTGATTGGCGTCGGCCTGAGCCATTTGGTGCCCGAGGGGGATGCTGACCGCTCAGGTGATCTGCTGGATCCGGATAGCGCCAAACGTTCACAGGCAGAACGGGCAACAGATGAAATTCGCAAGCGCTTTGGGCGGGATGCAATTCAAAAAGGCCGGGCCTTGCGTTAGCAGATCAGCGGAGCGCCCAAATTCCTTGTTTGCGGCCGACAACCATGCGCATAAATGTTCAGGTTTTTTGCATTGCCTCAATGATCCGATCACTGGTTCTTCTCAAAAAAGACATGTCAAATTTTACATGTCTTCTTTGCGGGGTATGTACGCAACACAAGGCCAGTATTGCAGCACCAGATGCCGGATACCGGAAACTAAATCGCATTCCATGATTTCAGATGGCCCTGGCTGGGGGCAACACACCCCATCACAAAACAGACGCCCAGCTATTCCGCCGCCAAGGACTGCGGCACAGGGCGTCCGATCTCAGCAATCTCTGCTATCACGCCCTGCAACGCAGTGCGGAAATTCTCAAAATTCCCATTCGGGCGGATCAGCTGTTCGTTCATATAGAGCGAGCGATCAATTTCAATCTGCACCGCGTGACGGCGCTTGTTGGGACGGCCGTAATGCTGGGCTATATACGCACCCGCAAACGGCGTGTTGCGCACCACATGCAGGCCAAGTTTGGCAAAAGCCTGTTCAATCCGATCGACAATCACACCATCGGCAGAGGCGCCAAACCGATCCCCGATCACCACTTCGGGGCGGCGCACGCCAGCGGTGGCGAAACTGTCCATCGCCTCATGCGGCATCGAGTGGCAATCCACCAAAATCGACTGGCCAAACATCAGATGTGCCTGATCCAACTGCCCGGCAAGCGCGCGGTGGTAGGGCCGCCAATAGTCTTCAATCCGGCGCTGTGCTTCGCTCAGCGTCAGCTTGCCATGATAAATTGCCTGACCATTGGCCACCACACGCGGGATCACACCCAACCCAGAGGTAACGCGGGGGTTATGCCCGACTTTGGGCACACCTTCGATCAGGGCCGGGTCCAACTCATCGGCGCTGCGGTTCAGATCTACATAAGCCCGCGGCGCACCGGCCTTGATTAAGGGCGCGCCCACCTGTGGGGCTGTTTCAAACAACTGATCCACAAACGCATCTTCCGAGCTGCGAATACTGTGTTCATTCAGCCGGGTTTTGCGTAAGAAACTCCAGGGATAATCACGCCCGCTGTGCGGCGAGGCAAAAACCACAGATGTGCTGCGCCGCTCAGGATGTGTCAGATGATAGGCAACTTTGGGCATGACTGCTCCTTTGCACAGCATCATAGCCTGAAATTGGGGTTCTAAAAGCCCTTGATCCGCTCGGCGACTCCTTTTATAGACCCACAAACGCCGGCGCGGTTTTCCGCGCCCTCATTTTTTGGGGGTGATGGCTGCGGCGGAAACTACGGGCGATTAGCTCAGCGGTAGAGCACTTCGTTGACATCGAAGGGGTCACAAGTTCGATCCTTGTATCGCCCACCATATTCACGCTCTGGCCGTCGGTCAGGCACCCGCAACCCCGAGGCGCAATCCGCGCCACGACAAATGAGGAGAAGAGCCATGAAGGTCAAGAACTCACTTCGCTCGCTCAAGAACCGGCACCGTGATTGCCGTGTCGTGCGCCGCAAAGGCCGCGTCTATGTGATCAACAAAACACAGCCCCGGTTCAAAGCCCGCCAGGGTTAAGCAGCTTTTTCATCCCTTTTCGGATGGATTGAACCTCGCCTTGGGGCGGGGTTTTTTCTTGGGCTATCGAAATTCTGCTAAACGCCTGTCGCAGTTGCGCCCCACCCTCATACGCGATTGCTCAACAAGAACAGGCCACGAGGCAAAACAGCCCTCTTGCCAAAACCCGCCCCTCATGGTCTCGATACCCCCAACAGGACATGAGAGAGCCCGACCATGACAACCCCTCCAAAAACCCTGGTCATCGGAGCAGGCATCTGCGGTCTCAGCTCGGCCATCTGGCTACGGCGTGCGGGCCATGACGTCATGCTCATTGACAAAGACGGCCCCGGAGCGGGGGCATCTTGCGGCAATGCAGGGCTGTTGGCGCAATGGGCGATGATCCCGGTGAACACGCCCGGCATTGCCAAAACCGGCCTGAAATACATGCTCGACCCAAACGAGCCGCTGTTCATGCAGTGGCGCTTTTTCCCCAAGCTGGTCCCCTGGCTGTTGAAATTCATGTCCAATGCCACCGACAAAGGCGTGCGCGCCACGGTAGATGGGCTGATGCCACTGATCGGCGATAGCGTCAGCCAACACGAGGCGCTGACCCGTGGCACAGCTGCCGCCAAATGGATCACCAATAGCGATATCACCTATGCCTATGCCAACCGCAAAGCCTTTGACAAAGAAAGCTATGGCTGGAACTTGCGCCGTGAACTCGGGTATATCCCCGAGTTGGTTGAAGGCCCCGCCGTGCAAGAAGCAGAGCCAATGGCAGGCCCCAACATTCAGTGCCTTGCCACACTAAAAGGTCATGGCCATATCCTGAACCCCGGTGCCTATTGCGATGCCCTTGCCCAGGTCTTGCAAGAAGAAGGCGGCACCATCAGCCAAGCCACTGTGCAAGACTTTGACATCAAAGATGGCA
>Ga0209121_10002790_pt1 | contig 17391 bp, 11 predicted proteins | sample Cruoilmetagenom3_FD_187292 | JGI IMG/M metagenome (GOLD analysis project Ga0209121, IMG submission 187292) | Oil polluted marine microbial communities from Coal Oil Point, Santa Barbara, California, USA - Sample 3 (SPAdes) (version 2) | ecosystem: Environmental > Aquatic > Marine > Oil seeps ... | reverse complement strand
GGCGACCTGTTGCTGCGGACCGGCCGCTACGATCTCTTCTCCATGCGGCGCCAGGATGGTCTGGCCTGGACCGAGGCGGTCGCGAAAGCGCTGGCGGCAACCAGCCCGGACATTGTGCATCTGCACGGGCTGGACCGTCTGGGCGCGGAGATCGTGCCGCTTCTGCGGCGCTTGCGTCCGTCGGCGGGGCTGGTGCTGACGCTGCACGACTTCCAGCTCATCTGCCCCGACCGCGGCCTTCTGCTGCGGCGCGACGGCGGGCTCTGCACGCGGGCTGCGCCGGACGCCTGCCACCAATGTCTGCCCGACATCGCGACGGGCGCGCATGCCTTGCGCAAGGCGCGGCTGCTGGCCCTGCTGGACCAGATCGACCTTTTCATCGCGCCCAGCGAGGATGTGCGCAGCCGCTTCATGTCCTGGGGGCTGCCGGGCGCGCGGATCGCGGTGGTCCGCAACGCCGTCCCGGAAATGGCGCCGCCGCCGACCGAGGCGCGCCAGCGTCCGAACCGTTTTGCCTACTTCGGCAGCTTCGCGGAGCACAAGGGTGTGCAGGTCCTGTTGAAAGCAGCCGAACGGCTGGCCCGGACCGGGGGCGACTATCGGGTCAGCCTTTATGGGCGGCTCCATCATCCGAGCAGGGAAACCGAACAAACCTTCACCGAAGCGCTGTCGTCGGCGGCCCCCGTCGCGCAGTTGGTCGGCCCCTACGACCGGTCCGAAGTATGCAATCTGATGGCCGGAAACGACTGGATCGTTCTGCCCTCGCTCTGGTTCGAAAACGCCCCTCTCGTCCTTCTTGAGGCCCGCAGGGCAAGGCGCCCGGTGATCTGCACGGGGCTCGGCGGAATGCGGGAGTTGGTCCGCGACGGCATCGACGGTGTGTTGGTCCCGCGCGGCGACCCGGCTGCACTCGCCGAGACCATGGCCGAGCTGGCGGAGGATCGCGGACGCTGGGAGCACCTTGCGGGGAACGCGCGCCAGCCCCCCGACCCGGAGGAATTCGCCCGCCAACACCTCGACCACTACGCCCTGACAAGAAAAAGCGTTCCCGCATGAAATCACTTCTCGACACCGCCGCGCCCGACGTTCCGGTCGGTCTCGTTCCAACGATCGTCATCCTGCCCGGCGGGAGCTGTTCGGTTTTCTGCTTCAGCAATCTCGAACGACCGCTTCCGGAGACGGCGCGCCTGTCGGACACGAAGGCCGACAGCTGGCGCGCGCGGTCCTGGGCCAGCCCGACCGGCTACGACGGACTGGCGGTGGTCGGCGCCTCTGCGATGGGCAACTTTCGCGCCCACGATCCGGCAGGCGAGACCGTGCACCGCATCGGCACAAGCGACGCCGTCTCGGCAGAGGCCGCGGATCTCGCGGCGCACCTGCTGTCGACAGGAGCGCCTGCGTCGGAACTCCTGCATTTCCTCGGTGAGGCGTTGTCACGGGTGGGCGCGCTGGAGGGTGCGCAGCGGTTCCTCGCCGATTTGCTGCTTCAGACCTCGGTTGCCGACGGCTATGTCGAGGTGGTGGTCAGACCCGAAAGTGGCGGTTTGTTCCTGCAGGGCTGGACCCAAAGCCGCCTGAGCGGCCCGCTGAACCTGCATGGCCACGGCGCGGGCGTCGGGGCGTTTGCGGCCACGTTCGAGCGCGACGATGTCCAGGCTCCCGCGGCGGGCTTTTGCATTTTCGCCGGGGACTGGCGCGGCCAATTGGGAGAGACCGGCACCTTCTTCGTCGACCATGATCAGCGTCTGTTGCGCCTCGATCTGTTGGCGGCCTCGGAACCGATCAGCGGTGGCGCGGCGACGGAGCACGTCCGCGCGATCCTGCCGCGCCTGTCGGCGCCGACGCGGTCGCTCGACGCCTTCAAGAGGATCACCCGGGCGTCATACCTCGGCCTTAACACGCTGGAAGGTTACACCGGCGCTGTCACGGCCGCGATCGACCGGATCCTGGGAACGCCCTCCGGCGGGCTCTTCGTCTCCGGCTGGCTGCTCGACCCGCTCGACCATGTCGCGCAGGTGGTTCTGATGAGCACCCGGGGCCTTCACGTCCCGCTCCAGGACCGCTGGCACCGTGCCGACCGTCCCGACCTGAACAAGGCGTTCGGCACCGATCCGCGCTTCGCCGGTCTCATCGATCCGCGCGAGCGCCTGCACGGCTTCACCTGCACCGTCCTCGCGGAGCCAGAGGCGCTCGACGGGGCGGAGCTCTATCTCGAAGTCGTTCTGAAAGAGGAGAGCTGCCTCTTTCTGCCTTGCGCGATCACGCCGTGCGATAGCGACGGCGGCGTGCATCCGGTCCTGGAAACCCTGCAGCCGGACGACCCGGCGCTCAAGGCGCTGATCGCAAATCACGCAGCGCCGTTTCTGGCCACCGTCCCGGAGCGTGCGCTCAACCTTTCGCGGATGACGGTGCAGACGTTGGCCGATGGCCCCGCGGGGGGCGAGACGGCCGCCGTGATGCCGCTTGCGAACATGTCCCACCTGCTGCCGGTCATGGCGAGCCTTGCCGACACCCGGGAGGCCGCGGGCCTCGACCTCGTCCTGGTCGCGAACCGGGAGGGCGCGGCGACGCTTTGCGAAGAACTCGATCACCAGTTTCGGTTCTTTGGACTGCGCGGGACGCTGGTCCTGGTGCCCGGCCACGAGACGCTCGGGCGCCGGCTCGACGCTGGCGCGCGAGTTGCGCGCGCGCCGGAGATCCTCGTCTGGCAACCCGCGGTCCTGCCCAAGGCGCCGGGCTGGCTGGCGGCGCTGCGCAACGCATCCGCCATACTTGGAGACGACGCCGTGGTGGCGCCGCTGCTGAGCTACGAGGACGGGTCGGTCTATTTCGGCGGCGGCCGCTCCGGCGCGGCGCCGACCGGCGCGCCATGCCCGCTCGTCGGCTTCGAGCGCCACCGCCTGGACAACACCGGACCGAGGGCGGCGCAGGCGTTACCGGCGGAGATCCTGCTTGTGAAGAGCAAGCTCCTGTCCGCGGCGGGCGGTTTGCGGGGCGGATTGTTCGGCGAGCGGTTCGTCGGGCAAGACCTCAGCCAGCGCCTGAAACGGGTCGGCGCCGAGGCCTGGTGCATCCCCGAGGCGGAGTTCTGGATGCTCGATGCCTCCCCGCCTGGCGGCAATTCCGGCGCCCGCAGCATGATCGACCGGCTCGACGCGGCGCTGATCTCGCAACGCGTGGCAGCTGCATCCACAGCGCTGCCGGGCAAGCTCGCACTGGAAACCGGAGGCATCCGCTGATGAAGGTGCTCATCATCTCCCACGCACATCCCGACTTCTCCATCGGCGGGGCGCAGGTGGCGTCGCACAACCTGCACCTGGGCGTGCGCCAGCAACCGGGATGGACCTCGCATTACCTGGCAGGCATCGGTGATCCGGTGACGCCGCATCGCGACACGCCGCTGATGGCGCTCGACCGGGCGGAGGACGAATCCCTTTTCTGGTCAAAGGAGTTCGACTGGTTCCACCTCGGCTCGACGGATGTCGGCGCGCTGATGGCGCATTTCGAGCGCTTCCTGGTGGAACTGCAGCCCGACGTCGTCAACATGCATCATGTGATGGGGTTCGGCGTGCAGGCGATCCGCTCGATCCGCCGCGCGCTCGGCGATGTGCCGATCGTCTACACGCTGCATGAGTATCTCCCGATCTGCGCCAACCACGGGCAGATGATCAAGCCGAGGACGCATGCGCTCTGCCAGCGTGCCACGCCGTCTGATTGTGGCATGTGCTTTCCCGAGACCGGGGCCGCGAACCTTCTGAGGCGCGAGACCTTCATCAAGAGCTTCCTGGGTCAGGTCGACGCCTTTGTCAGCCCGTCGCATTTCCTGCTGTCGCGTTATGCCGAGTGGGGCTTGCCGCGCGAGAAACTCGTGATGATCGAGAACGGTCTGGATGGCGGTATCGCGGCGCCTGTCCGCGCGCTGGGGCAGGGGGGCCGCCGCAACAGGTTCGGCTTCTTTGGCCAGCTCAACCCGTTCAAGGGTATCCGGGTGCTGGTTGATGCCGTAACGCGGGTTCCGGCCGACATCTGGGGCGACAGCATCCTCAATGTCTATGGCGGCAACCTCGAGCAGCAGCCGGAGGACTTCCAGATCGCCGTCAAGGATCTGTTCCGCCTTGCCGGACGACGGGTACGATACCGCGGCGCCTACAAGAGCCACGACCTGCCGGCGCTGATGCGCGACATCGACTGGATGGTCATCCCCTCGACCTGGTGGGAAAACTCACCGGTGGTGATCCAGGAGGCCTTCTTCCACGGCCGTCCGATCATCGCGAGCGACATCGGCGGCATGGCCGAAAAGGTGCGCCACGGTGTGGACGGCCTTCATTTCCGGGTTTCGAACGCCGACAGCCTTGCCGAAACCATGACCCAGGCGATCACCAGCCCGCGCCTTTGGGACCAGCTTCACGCCGGGATCCGGGCGCCGAGGACGGCACAGGACACCGGTGCGATGCACGCCGAGCTGTTCGAGAAACTCCTGGCGCGGCGATCGGCGCGCCGCGGCCCAACCATCGCGGCGGAGTGACCGGCATGTCCGATCCCACGGCGCGATACGCAGAGATGCTGCGCGACCTGATGCGGGGCGCCCTGGCGGCCGGTGTGGTCGGTCTGTTCGTCAACGTGCTGCATCTCGGGCTTCCGCTGTTCACGATCCAGGTCTATGACCGGGTGCTGTCCAGCGGCAGCAGCGAAACGCTTGCCGCGCTGATCGTGCTCGCCGTCACCATTCTCGCCTTCCAGACCCTGCTCGAAGTGTTGCGGCAACGGATCCTCGTGATCCTCGCCAACCGAGCGATGATCCGGCTCGGGCGGCCGGTCTTCGAGGCTGCGGTGGAAACCAGCCTCACAAAAGGCCCGCAGGCGGCGAGCACTGCCCTGCAGGACGTGTCCGAGCTGCGGGCCTTCCTGGCCGGGGGCGCTGTCTCCTTGCCGCTCGACCTGGCGTTTTCGCCGATCTTCCTGGTCGTCCTGTTCGCGCTGCACCCGGTCTACGGTCTCGTCGGGGCCTGCGGCGCGCTGATCCTGGCGGGCGCCGCGGTGGCGACGGAGCTTGCGCTGCGCGGGTCCTCGCGCGCGGGCAGCATCGCGAGCGCCAAGGTGAACGCCGAGACGGCCGAGGCGATCCGTCATGCGGAGGTCATCACCGGGCTCGGCATGCTGCCCTCTCTGGCAGGGCGCTGGCGCAGCGCGCAGGCGGAGGCGATCGCGCTCTCCGAGCAAGGCGCGCGGCTGGCGCGGACGTTCTCCACCCTGACCCGGAGCCTGCGCGTGGTCCTGCAGATCGGCATCATCGCGTCCGGCGGGATGCTGGTGATCAGCGGAAACGTAAGCGCGGGCACGATCATCGCCGCCTCGGTTCTCACCGGGCGGCTGCTCTTGCCGTTCGAGCAGACCGCGACCGGCTGGAAGCAATGGCTCGAAGCGCGCGAAATCCTGCGCCGGTTGCGCGATGTCACCAGCTCGGGCGTGACCCCACGCTCCTCGATCCCGGTGGAGATCGAGAGCGGGCGACTGGTCGCGGAGCGGCTGGGATGCGTGCTGCCAGGGGCGTCGCGGCCGGTGCTGCAGAATATCAACTTCAGCCTCGAGAGCGGCAGCATGATGGGTGTCATTGGCCCGTCGGGGGCCGGCAAGACGACGCTTTCGCGCCTGATCATGGGCATCGCCCGGCCCAGCATGGGGGGCATGTATCTCGACGGACAGAGCACATACGCCCATGAGCGCGGCAGCTTCGGGCGCGCCGTCGGCTACCTGCCCCAGGAGCCCACGCTTCTTACCGGCAGCGTGCGCGACAACATCGCACGGTTCGGCGATGGCCGGATGGAGGACGTGGTGCGCGCCGCGCGGGCGGCGGGTGTGCACGATATGATCGGCGCCCTGCCGCAGGGCTACGCGACCCGGCTGGGGAGCGGCGGCTACCAGCTGAGCGGCGGCCAGCGCCAGCGGGTGGCCCTCGCCCGGGCGTTGTTCGGCGGGCCGCAACTCATCGTGCTCGACGAGCCCAACTCGAACCTCGACGCCGAGGGCGAGGCAGCGCTGGTCTCCGCAATCGAAGCGGCGCGGCAGGCGGGGGCGACCGTCGTCGTTGTGGCGCAGCGGATGTCGATCCTCAGCCGCGCCGACCGGCTGCTCAGGCTCCAGGACGGCGGCATGGTGCAGTTCGGGCCGCGCGAGGAGGTGCTCCAGGCTCTGACGCCGCAGCGGCTGTCGCAGCCGCAGCCGCGCGTGGCACAGGAGGCAAGCCAATGAGCGTGATGGCGATGCATGCCGATGACGAGCCGCTGCCGAGCTACCGGCCGGTCCTTGTTTCCGCCCTTCTGGTCGCGCTCGCGTTTTCGCTGGCGCTCCTGGGATGGGGCCTTTTGGGGCGGCTCGACGCGGCGATCGTCAGCCACGGCGTTTTGCATGCCGAAAGCGAGCGCAAGACCGTCGAGCATCTCGAGGGCGGCATCCTGTCCGAGCTTCTGGTGCGGCCCGGCGAGATGGTCGAGGCCGGGCAGGTCGTGGCCCGGCTCGATGCGACGCAGGCGCGCGAAGGCCTGGCGCAGCTCGACGTCGAGGCCGACGTCGCGCGTCTCGCCCTGTGGCGGCTGGAGGCCGAGGAGGCGGGGGCCGCGCTCGCCCCGGAGACGGCTCCGTTGAGCGTGTCGGGCGACCGTGCTGCGCTGGTCGCCGAAGTGCTCAGGCTTTTCGAGGCCCGTCGCAGCAATCACCTGGCGCAGGTCGTATCGCTCGAGCGCCAGATCGCGCAGCTTCGCGGCGAGATATCCGCGAACGAAGGCGGGCAGGCGGGCGCGCAATCGCAGCTGACCCTCTGGCGCGACGAGCGCAAGCTGGTGGCCGACCTCGTCGAGCGCGGTGTCACGCCGCGCCGCGATCTCCTGGACTTCGACCGGACCATCGCGGCGCTCGAAGGCGACCGCGATGAGTATGCCGGTCTGATCGAGGCGGCCCGTCAGGGCATTGCCCGCGCGGAGGCCGAGATTGAAGCGCTTGAGCAGGCGCGCCGCGTCGAGATCGCGCAGAGCGATGCAGAGGCGCGCGCGCGTCTGACCATGTTGTCGTCGCAGATCCGCGCAGTTCAGGACGTGATGGAACGCCACCTGCTGCGCGCACCCCAGGCCGGGCGGGTGGTGGAGATCACGACCGTGACCCCGGGCGCGGTGCTTGGATCGGGCCAACCGCTGATGGAGATCCTGCCCCGCGACGACCGGCTGGTCGCTTTGGTGAAACTGCCGCCGGATGCCATCGACACGGTGCATGTCGGCCAGCCCGCGCGGCTGCAACTGACCGCCTACAAGCGCTCGACGGCGCCGAAGGTGACGGGCGAGGTCTCCTACGTCTCGGCTGACCTGCTCGAAGACGACCAGACCGGAGATGCCTATTTCGAAGGCCGCGTGATCCTTGATCCCGAGAGCGTCGCCGCGCTCGACGGGGTGCTTTTGACGGCCGGGATGCCGGTTGAAGTGTCCCTGACCATCGGCGAACGCCGCGCCGGAGATTATTTGCTCGAACCGATCCTGCGCCACTTCCGGCGGGCATTTCGCGAAGAGTAGCAGGCGCCGGAGCAAGAACAGGCGAGGAGAGACGATGACACGCAAAGCGATCCTTCAGATCGGCACCGAGAAGACCGGCACCACCAGTTTGCAGACCTTCCTGGCCGCCAACCGCGACCGGCTGGCCGAGCGCGGCTATCTCTATCCGCGTTTCTGCGGCGCGTTGAACCATACCGGCCTGGCGGCTTACGCGATGGACGCCGACCGACCCGACGAGTTGAAGGCGGCCTTCGGCGGCGAGACGCCCGAGGCCGTGCCGCAGATGCGCGCGCGCCTGCACCGGATGGCGGAGGCGGAACTGACCGGCGGACGAACGGCGATATTCTGCAGCGAGCATTGTCACAGCCGGCTGGTCTCGCCGGATGAGGTGCGGCGGCTCCGGGACTTCCTGTCGGAGTTTTTCGACGAGATCGAGATCTCGGTCTATCTGCGCCGGCAGGATCGGGTGGCGCTCTCGCTCTATTCCACAAGGCTCAAGAGCGGCCTTGCGCCGGATCGGGTCCTGGAGAAGGCGCCGGCCGACCGTCTCTACTACAATTACGACCGGTTTCTCGCGCTTTGGGAAGACGCGTTCGGCGCGGAGGCGATCTCGGTACGGCTGTTCGAGCCGGGGCTCCTCGCCAACGGCAGCGTGGTCGACGATTTCCTCACCTGCTGGGGGATCGGCGAGATTGGCGACTTCCACAGCGTGCCCAACGAAAACGGGTCGATCTCGGTGGCGGCGCAGGCGTTCCTGCGCCAGATCAACCCGCATCTGACAGCGCAGGCCGGGCGGCCGGGCACGCGGTTGCGCGGTATCGTTGTCACGGCGCTCGAACGAACCTATGCGGGGCGCGGGGTGCGGCCTGCGCGCGACGAGGCGCGCGCCTTCTACGAAAGGTTTCGCGCCGCCAACGAACGTGTCGCAGAGCGCTACTTTCCAGGGCGCGATCCGCTGTTTTCGGAAGATTTCACCGCCTATCCCGAAATCGCGGATTCAAGAGAGACCGCACCCGAAGAGATCGTTGGCATCGCGGCGAAAATCTTGAACGGGGCGGCTGTCCGGATCGACGCCCTGGAGGCCGAAATCTGCATTCGAGAGGCGGCCGTCGCCTGGCGCGACGATCCGCAGTCGGCGCTGGGTGTTGTCCGCGCCGCGCTCACGCGCTTCCCCGAGCACGCCGGATTGTACCGGACGCTCGGCGAATACCTGTTGCGGCTGGAGCAGCCGCCGGCGGCGGTTGCCGCTGCGGAGACGGCCTGCGCCCGATCGCCGGCGAACTGGGAGTTCCAGCATTTTCTCGGCATCGCCCGCGCCGCGGCCGGCGACGATGTCGGCGCCGCCCGAGCCCAGAAGGCGGCGCTGGAAATCAACCCGGCATATGAGGGCGCGCAGATGGCGCTCGCGGCGGCGCAGGCGCGACTTGAGACAAAGGCACGGCGGCACGCCTGAGGAACGAGATTGGAACCGGAGAAGAGGATGGTCATGGACAGCACGAAACGCGCGCGCAAAGCGGCGGCCCTGCGGGGCTTCCCCCCGCACGGGTTGATCCTGGGCGGATTGTCGGAGACCGTGAGACTTGCGAAAGGGTCCTGGATCGAGGCGCCGTCTGCGGTCCAGGCCCGGATCGTAAACGGCGCCTACCTGCGCGTCGGCGCCTTTTGCAACCTCAACGGCGGAACGCTCAACAATATCGTGGTGGGGCGGTATGCCTCCATCGCGAGTGGCGTGGTGACCGGCACCCACGAACATCCGACCGACTGGTTGACCACGTCGCGCGCTGCCTACTATCCGGAGCTGTACGGCTGGGACAAGCTGGCCGCCGGGGCCGAGGCGCCCTCCATCCATTCCCGGAAGGCATACTACCCGGAGAGTTGTCCGATCACCACACTGGGCCCCGATGTCTGGATCGGCCAAGGCGCCTTTATCAAGTCCGGCGTCTCGATCGGCGCCGGTGCCATCATCGGCGCGCGCGCGACGGTGGTGAAGGACGTGCCGCCCTACGCGATCGTCGTCGGCACGCCGGGGCGGGTGCTGCGCCTGCGTTTCCCCGAGCCCGTCGTCGAGCGTCTCTTGCGGGTGCAATGGTGGCAATACTCGATCTACGACCTGTTCGACGCGCCGATGGACGATATCACCCGCGCGCTCGACGTGATCGAAGACCACGTATCCTCCGGAAGGCTCGCGCCGTTCGAGGGGCTGGTCCTGAGGGACGAGGAGCTTACCGATCTGCCCGCGGCGCTCGCACGGTTGGAGGAGCGTCCGCTTGCGCTGGCCAACTGACATCGAAGCGGATCAGATCGCGCTCAGGCCCCACGCGGCATTTCGCGTCGAGCGACATGCGGACCAATGTGAGCCAGAAGCGTGTCCCCACCGTCTCGAAGGTCCGCGACCCGCTGTCAGGATCGACCAGCGAGGCATAGGCGTGTGCGTAGCTGTCCGCGCAGTCCCGCGCCCAGAGCAGGGGCATCGGTGCGAGCAGAACGCGGTCGCGCCAATGGATGAGGTCTGTGGACGTGAAGGCCCAGAACCCGACGGTGCGGGTTCCGTCGATCTCTGCGACCATCGGCGAGACGGCGAGGTAGCGCCCGGTGGCTGGCTGCCGGACAATCGAGTTCAGCGGCGCCGTCAAACCCGGCAAGGGCGTGCAGACGTGGCGTTCGGGCTCCGTCAGACCCGGGGCATAGGGATCGGCGAAGCGGATGGAAAAATCCTGCCCGTCCCAGCCGCGCCAGTCGGCCGGGCCCCCGTCAAGCTTGCGCCGGGCCAGGCAGACCCCGCGCCGCTGTACGCCGTAGGCTTCGGCGAAGAAATAGAAGTAGAGGTGGTCGCCCGCCACGATCATGTTGGACGGGTTGAAGTAGCCGCTGCGCCGCGACTGGTCCCGGTCGTAGCGATAGGGCAGGGCGGCGACCGGCGGCCCTGGCACGCGGGTGAAGCTGCGTCCGCCGTCGTCGCTTTCCAGTGCCACGATGGCATTGCGCCAGCAAGACATGTAGTCGTCCGCGGCGCAGGCCCGGCCGTGCCGGTGCCCATGGTATTCCGCGTGCCCGAGGGCCTCGATCCGAACGCCGTCCCGGGTGAAAACCGACACAATCCAGACCCGGTCGTTGCGCGCCGCAGGATCGGGGTCCTCTGCGCCCGCGTGCACCAACCGGCAGACGTGCTCCAGGTGGCGAAGGTCGGGGCCGACGCTTTCCCGGTTCGCCTCATTGCCGGCGAGCATATGCACCTGCCCGGAGGCGTCGCGCCAGAACCGGGCCGGCGCATCGGGGATGTCCCAGCGATCGCAGCGCTCGGTTTGCCAGTCGAAGAGCAGGGCCGGGTCGGCCGCAGCTGCGCCAGCGGCGGCGAGCGCAAACGCTGCGCACAGGCGCGCGACGTGGCGGAATATTCTCTGTCTGGCCATCGCAGCAAACCCTACCCCAAGCCACGCACCAATTCACCAGGCAAACCGCCTGCGGTGGGACGTGACGCCTCACGAAAGCCGATTGAATGACCTCCCAAGCACCTGCAAAAAACCTTCGGTCGGACCGCGCCGCACCGGCCGCCGTCCGCATCAACGGGGTCTACGATCTGCCGTCGCCGAGCCGGATTGCCGGCTGGGCCATCGACCGCGCCGACCCCGATGCGGCCGTCGAGGTCGAGATATACCGCGAAGGCGCTCTGCTGCAGCGGACCCGCGCTGACCGCTTTCGTCCAGACCTCGAACGCGGTGGGATCGGGACCGGGCGGTACGGGTTCTCCGTCGATCTCGATCCACCGGTCGCGCCGGAGATGGTCTTTACCCTCACCGTGCGCGCGGTGACCGGCGATGGCACGTCGGGCCCGCTCCGGCCGACCGGCGAGGCCACGCCAAACGACGATCCGCTGTTGCGCTTGCTGGAACGGACCTTCGACGAGATGGCCGTGCTCAAGGCCGATATCGCGACGCTGCGCCGGTCGGTCGAAGCGGGCGGCGACCCGCCGGAACACAAGGAGATCGTTGCTGTTCTCGACCGGATCGAGGTGGTGCAGGCGCGTCTCGACGGGGCTGCCGCGGTGACGCAAACACCGGCCGATCCCGCGGTCGGGCCGGGGTTGCGGACGGCCGTGGGTATCGCACTCGCGATGAGTGCCCTTGCGCTGGTGCTGGGCCTCTGGTCGGTCTTCGGATGACACGCCTGGACCCGCCCGCGTTGATCGGACAGCGCAAGCCGCAAATACTCTTCGCGCATGACAGCTGGCCGGGGCAGTTCGGCGGGTTCGCCCGCTGGCTCGTCTCCGACGGTTGGGACGTCTGGGCGGCGACAGGGCGCAGCCCATCCGCGCCGGACGGGGTGCGGGTCTTGCGATACGTGCCGCACAGGGCGCCCTCCGCGGCCACCCATCCCTACGCGCGGCCGTTCGACCGCGCGGCCCTGGTGGGCCAGGCCTGCGTGCGCCAATGCCTGGCGGCACGCGACGCCGGGCTTTCCCCCGACCTGATCGTCAGCCATGCCGGCCCGGGCGCGGGCCTGTTCCTGAGCGAGCTCTTTCCCGAGGCAGTCCACGTCGCCTACTGCGAATGGTGGTACAACACCCCCGGGGTCGACACCGCCTGGCTCGCGGAAGTCAAGCGAGAGCATCCGGCACGCGCACCCGAAGCGGCGATCCTTGAGCGGTGCCGGAACCAACCGATCGCACAGGAACTGATCTCTGCCGGGCATGGGCTTTGCCCGACCGAGTTTCAGGCAGCGCAGTTCCCCGCCGCCTTTCGGGGGATGCTCCGGGTTCAGCATGACGGCATCGATTGTGCTCACTTCCGGCCGGGGCCGCCCGGGCATACAAGCCATCCGCTGCTCGCGGGGCTCGCGGACGATACACCGGTGGTCACCTACGCGACCCGCGGGATGGAGCCACATCGCGGGTTTCCCCAGATCATGGCGGCCTTCGCCGAGATCCAGGCCCGAAACCCGCGGGCGGTCGCGGTGATCGCCGGCGACAACGGCGTGCACTACGGCGGCAACGCCGAGCGGCGGGTCGACTGGAAGGCGGAGGCGCTCCGCCGGCTCGACCTCGACGAAAGTCGGACAGTCTTCACCGGCATGCTCGCGCCCGAGGATTACCTTTGGCTGCTCAGGCGCAGCGACGCGCATGTCTACGCCACGGTGCCGTTCGTTCTGTCCTGGTCGATGCTGGACGCGATGGCCACGGGCACGCCGCTGGTGCTCTCGGACACCGCCCCGGTGCGCGAGTTCGCCGATGCCGACTGCGCCCACCTGGCCGAGCTTTCCGACCCCATCGACATCGCCGACAAAATCCGCGACCTGCTGGATCACCCGGGCGACGCCCGCAGGCGTGGGCACATTGCCCGCGAGCGCGTGTGCGCGACCTGCGACGCCCGCAGGATCTACCCTGACAAAGCCGAATGGCTCTTCGATCTGGCGTCTGCCACCCGGTCGGTGGCCGGGGCACCCGCGCCCTCAGCGCCCGCGCCCGTGATTGTCTCCGAAGCCGCCAGCGCGGACGGTGCGTCGAGGTCATCGACCTGACCAAGAGCCGGCCTCTGAGCGCACGCTGGTCGAAACCTACGCGTCGCGCGTGCGGCCCCTGTCGCGGGCGATAAAGAAGGATATCGAGGCGCTGCTGCGGTGATCGGGCTTCATCTGGCCAGGGATGTTTGAGCGCAGGCGGCCCCAAGCGATCCGAAAGACCGTCGAAGCGGCGCGCGCGCGTTCGGGTCTTCGACCGGATGCAGGCCGCGTCGCTGCCCTCGGTTATACCCACCCGCGGCTCTCCGATCTGCCCTCGCAACGGCCGGGACCGCCGCGCGCGCCGCGTCAGTCGTAGCCCGTCATCTCGAGGTATCCCCGGCCGCCATGGCTGCCCGTGACAGTGACCGGACCCTCCCAGTACGGCACCGACACGGCCATCCAGGCGTCGGGGTTGAGCGCGGTCACGGTCACGTCCAGCCCCTTGTCGGCAACCGAAACGGCCCAGGCTGTGGGAACCTCCCGGCCGGCCACGTCCGTCCAAGCCAGCGGCGTGGCCGTGAAGGCGCCGTCTTGCAGCGATGAGGCTGTGCCGTCCGGCGCGATCCAGGTCGCCGACGAAAAATGGCTGCCGTCGGTCTGGCGCAACCGAAATCCCATGGCTTTCTCGCCCCTGTCGAAAGACAGCGAGAACCAGTCCCACCCGGTCTGATCGGCGGCGAGAGGTTGCGAGGACCATTCACGGTCGAGCCAGGCCTGCCCGGTGACCGCAACCTCTCCCCCGGGCAGGATAATCCTGCCCGCAACGGCAAATGCGGGCTGCGAATAGTAGTAGCTGGCCTGCCCCTGCGCCGACTTGACCGAATAGCCGTCGGCCCCGTGGAACACGAGCGGTCCCTCGGCCCGCAACGCCACGTCGTAGGCGAAATCCACACCGGCCGCCGAAAGCTGCATCTCGTCGAAACTGTCGCCGCCCATCTGCCATTCGTCGATCCAGGCCGAGAACGGTTCCGGCGTGACACCGGCCTGCCCGGTGCCGCCGCGTGCGAACCGCTCGGCGAAGAAATGGTCGTCGGGCGTGGTCACCGCCGCATGGGCGAACCAGACCTGCGGGCTGGCGAAACCGTCGGCGTTGCCTGGCGCAAGCGCCGAGCGGAACAGCGTCCATTGCAGACCATAAGGCGTACCGTCAGCCCCGTTCAGATTAGCGGTCAGGTACCACCATTCAATCCGGTAGTCGGGATGGGCGCCGTGATCGGCCGGGAACCGGAAGACCGGATCGGGATGCGGCTGGGCAAACCCGCCGGCCTCGGTGCCCATCCCGGCAAACCCCTGCGCCGATGCGGCGACCGGCAGGAGGAGCGCGGCGGCAAGTACCTTAACGTTCATTGGCGAACACCTTGAGTAGATCAGACGGGGGAACGCGGGTGAGCTGTCGCGCAGGCCAGAGGGCCGCGACGATGGCCGCGCCCAGCGAGAAGACCCCGAGCCGCAGATAGTCGGCCGGGAACAGATACATCGGCAAGCGCCAGCCGAACGCCTCGACATTGACGATGGCGAGTAGAACCCAGGCGAGCGCGAGCCCCAAAGGCAGCGCGAGCAGACCGGTCAGGGCGGCGAGCACGACCGCGCGCAGGAGTTCCAGCCGGCCCAGATCGGCCCGTGTGAACCCCAAGGCCCAAACCGGCGCAAGCTGCGGGACCCGCATCGCCGCGAGGGTCAAGAGGTTGGTCAGGATCGCGAAGGCAGCGACCGCGAGGGTCAGCACATTGAGCGCGCCGGTCACCAGGAATGTCCGGTCGAATACCTGCATCGAAAAGGCTTTGAGGTCGCTCTGGTCGATGATGTTGCGCGCAGGCAGCCCGAACGCCCCGGTGAGCGCAGTGGCCAGCGCCGCGGGATCGTCGCTGCGGATGCCGAAGCGCGTTGCCCGCCGGTTGGGGAACAACCGGCGGAACAAAGCCTCGCCGATGATCGCCTGCCCGATGGGATTGCCATAATCGCCAAAGACCCCGGCAATCGGCAAGTCCGTCTCGGGACCGACGGCAAGACGGTCGCCCACCCAGCGATCTGCCCGGCGCGCGAGTTGTTCGTTGACGATGACCGCCGTACCGTCCGCGACCTGCGCCCAGGCGTCCGGGTCGGACGCGAGAAACCGCCAGTTCTCGGCATAGGTGGGGCCCACCCGCGCGCCGAATAGCTCCGCCGGCAAACCGGCGAGCCGGGTCTCGATCGCCAGCCGTGGCAGCACCGCGCGGCTTCTTGGCGCGACGAATTCCTCCAGTGCCGCGGCCTCGTCGGCGCTGTCGGCGGATACGTACAGGTCCGAGGCCAGCCGCTGGTCGAGAAAGCCCGTGAAGGTCAGCCGGAAGCTCGACACCATGGTCGATACCCCGACATTCGCGGCCATCGCCAGCAAAAGCGCCATCAACGCCAGGCTGAGGCCCGGCAATTGCTGCCGCGTATCGGCCCAGAACCATTCCCACACCACCCCGCGCGCGGTCCGCTGCGCCACGCCCAGGGCCCGGTCGAGGATCAGCGGCAGCGCAAGCGCCGCCCCGAACAGAAGGCAGGCCAGAAGCGCAAACCCGGTGACGAGCCCGCCACCGACAGCTCCAAGCGCGCCCGCAGCCGCAAGCAGCACCGCCGCTGCAAGCGCCTGGAACCGCCGCCACCGGCCGGCCGCCATCGACCAGGCCCGGGCGCCGCCGCTCGACAGGATCGGCATGCGCGCGATCCGCCGCAGCGCATCGGTTGCCGCCAGCGCGGTGCCGGCGAGGGCCATGGCCAGGCCCGACAGCCACCAGACCGGGCGCAGCTGAAGGGTGCCGGCCACCTGAGCCCCGTAGAGCCCTTCGAGCGTCGCCGCGACGCCGGGCAACAGGCTCGCGGCCACCACATAGCCCAGCCCGATCCCGATGGCGCCGCCCGCCAGCGACAGAAGCGCGAGTTCCAGGGCGAACAGCACGATGATACGTCTGAGGGGCATACCGACCGCGCGCATCGTGCGGACCATGCCGCGTCGTTGTTCGAAGGCCAGGCCGATGGCGCCATGCACGATAAAAATGCCAACGGCAAAGCTCAAGAAACCGAACGCCGTCAGATTGAGGTGGAAGCTGTCCGTGAGCCGCCCCACCTGGTACCCGCCCGCCGCCTCCTGGCGCACCAGATCGGGTGCGACGGCTTTGAGCGGCGGCTGACCGATGGGTTGCGCTTCGGCGAGGATCAGCCGGGTCAACGCGCCCGGCCGCTCAAGCAGAGATTGCACGACGGCGATATCGCCGACCGCCGTGCCGGGGGCAATCCCCGGATCCGCAATGACACGGGCATCGATGGCGCCGTCGAGCGCGGCGGCAGTGTCCGGACCCGCAAACACCACGCGCCCCGACAGGATGTCCGTGAGACCGACCGCATCGTTCGGGCGCAGTTGCCCCAGGCCGGTCGGTGCCGTCAGCGGGTCCATGCCGACGAGGCGCACCGAGGTCTCACCGGCTGCGATCCGCCCTTCCAGAACCGGGCTCACCAGCCATCCCGCGCGCCGAAGCGCCACGAAGCGGTCGACCGGGATGGTGTCGCCGACCCGCGGCAGGAGCGCGTCGTACCGGCCCTCGCCGAGCATCGCGGCGGCCGCATCGTAGCTGGCCCGGGCCTCGGCGTTGACCGCCTGCACCGCGGACCAGAGCCCGGTCGCCAGGGCCAGCCCGGCCACCAGCGTAAAAAGCTGGAGCGGATGGCGTCGCCAATGCGACCAGAGCGCTGCCAACCCCGCTCGGATCATGTCAAACGTCCCTGGGTCAGATGAAGACGGTTCTGCAGGCGCGCGGCCAGGGCCGGAGAGTGGGTGGCCATGATCAGCGCCGCCCCGGTATCGGCAACGAGGGCACGCATCTGGTCCATCACGTCCGAGGCCGTCGCTTCGTCGAGATTGCCGGTCGGTTCATCTGCGAGAACCAGCCGCGGCCGTGCCACAAGTGTCCGCGCGATGGCAACGCGCTGCTGCTGTCCGCCCGAGAGCTGTTCGGGGTATTTGGCGAGCTGCGCCCCGAGCCCGAGCGCTTCGACGAGGCTGCGGGTGCGGTCGGGGTCGTAGCGGTCGGCCAGACGGGCCTGAAAGGCGATGTTCGCTGCGACGGTCAGAGAAGGGATCAGGTTGAACTGCTGGAAGACGACCCCCACCGTCTCGCGGCGCAAGGCGGCGCGGCCTGCATCGTCCAGCCTGGTGACGTCCTGCCCGGCCAAGCGGATGGATCCGGCATCGGCATCGTCGAGCCCGCCGATCAGGTGCAGGAGCGTGCTTTTTCCGGAGCCGGACTCGCCTGTCAGCGCCAGCGTCTCGCCAGCATCGAGCGCGAGGTCGATCCCGCGAAGCACGGTCAACGGCCCTTCGCTCCCGGCAAAGGAC
>Ga0209121_10002788_pt1 | contig 17392 bp, 16 predicted proteins | sample Cruoilmetagenom3_FD_187292 | JGI IMG/M metagenome (GOLD analysis project Ga0209121, IMG submission 187292) | Oil polluted marine microbial communities from Coal Oil Point, Santa Barbara, California, USA - Sample 3 (SPAdes) (version 2) | ecosystem: Environmental > Aquatic > Marine > Oil seeps ... | reverse complement strand
AGGGAAGTCTGCACCAGCCTCAATAAAGAAGGTTTGTATCCCGGTATCCTGACACATGGGTGCTCCTGTTTCGCGGGAGACCTTTATATTCAGAAGGATAGCCTCAATCTGAACTTTAGCAGAACCCTCTTCAATCTCGTGTGCCTTCTCAATGGCAGATACTACATCATCGGGTAACTGTGTTTCTGCACGTTTGATAGCCAGAACTAGTTGATCCTCAATGTCTTTTGGACTCACTATATTCCTCCTTTTTTTGATTGAATTTTGATTGTTCTTTTCTTTTTTTTTTAAGACTCTAACAGGATTACAGTAATTGTCAACCCATATTTTTCCCGCACAACTATTCATCATTAAAGAGCTGAAAGCTGACTACTGACTTTGGACATTGGACTAACAAAAACTATTTAACTATTCAACTACTCAACTATTTAACTTTTTTACTCTGCGTCCAATTCAGGGGTTAGGATATAGGATATAGGATTTAGGATTTGGAGGTGTGTTTCGGGTTTATTGAGTTCATAGGGTTCGTTGAGTTCATTGGGTTTTTCCTAATCAACGACTCAACTACTCAACCATTTAACTATATCCGTGTTTATCTGTGAGAATCAGTGTCTATTCTTTGGGTGGTGTGTGTCTTTTATCTGTGTCTATCTGCGGTTAGATTTCGGTGGGGTTAGGGGTTTTTATCAGTTGATATCAGTGTCCATCTGTGTCTAATTTAGGATTTGGGTGTGCATCCAATCATTGACAACAAATTAAATCGTATTATCATTTGTGTATGAAGTTTAAAAGAATTGTGATAGAAAAAATTAAGAGTGCTAAAAGGGGGTTTGCTCTTACCGGTGCAGGTATTTCTGCCCCTTCCGGGATACCGACATTCAGGGGAGAAAACGGATTCTGGAAGGATAAAGACCCCCGAGAACTCGCCTCTTTAGAAGGTTTCGAAAAGAACCCGGAACTCGTGTGGGATTGGTATAACGAGCGGAGGGCAATAATAAGAAAGACAAAACCAAATCCTGCACATTATGCTCTTACCGAAATAGAGGATTCTTTTGAGCAATTTGCAATAATAACACAAAATATAGACAATCTCCACGAGGAAGCTGGTTCCAGGAACGTCATTGAACTCCATGGAAATATCTTCAGGAATAAATGCAGTGAATGTGGTAAGTTGTTTAACGATATCGAACAGTTAGAAATTCCCAGATGTGATGAGTGTGGAGGTCTTATTCGCCCTGATGTTGTATGGTTTGGAGAAGCACTACCAAAAGAAGTTCTACAGAGAGCTATACAGTGGAGTGAACTTAGTGATATCTGTATTGTAATAGGGACCTCCGCTATGGTCCAACCGGCATCCTCTCTCCCATTATTTGCCAGAGAGAATGGTGCCTTTGTGTTGGAAATAAACAAAAATAAAACCGTGATATCATCGTACGCCAATGAAACTATCCTTGGGCAAGCTGAAACAATTCTCCCCGAACTAAGTAAAATTGGAATTTAGATACCGATAGATATGGAAATCCTAAAAAAAACAAAAGAATTAAAAGAAAAATTGAATAGAATACAGGAAGAACTCCAAAAACCCGAGGTTTTAAAGGACAGGGAAAGACTAATAGAACTCTCCAGGGAAAAGAAATCTTTAGATGGAATCCTATTCCCTTACGAAGAGTATTGCAAGGTAACCCAGAAGATTGAAGAAGATAAGAAACTGATAAATGAAACGGGTGACAAAGAACTAATTTCCCTTGCCAGAGAAGAAATCGAGACACTGGAGGAAAAAAAGGGAGAACTTCTCATAGAAATTAAAAATGCTATGATACCTTCTGACCCCAAAGCACATAAGAACGCTGTGCTTGAGATACGTGCTGGAACAGGAGGGGAAGAAGCAGCATTATTCGCCGCTGATCTTCTCAGGCTATATAGTCGCTTCTCGGAAAGTAAAGGATGGAAGGTTGAAATCGTTGATTACAACCGAACCGATATGAACGGATATAAGGAAGTGATAGCACTAATTTCAGGAAAGAATGTTTATGGGCAATTAAAGTATGAAAGTGGTATCCATCGAGTTCAGAGGGTCCCGGAAACCGAATCAGGCGGAAGGATACACACTTCTGCTGTATCGGTTGCCGTACTCCCCGAGAGAGAAGAATTAGAGATAGAGATTGATCCTGGAGACCTTAAAGTCGATTTTTACTCTGCATCCGGCCCAGGAGGCCAACATGTTAATAAAGCTTCCACAGCAGTAAGGATTGAACATATCCCTTCTGGTATTACTGTTGCCTGCCAGGAGGAACGCTCACAGCATCAAAATAGAGTAAAAGCAATGAAACTTCTCCGCACCCGATTATATGAAATGGAACGGCTGCGGGATGAGAACCAGCGAAAATCAAAAAGAAAGAAACTAATCGGGTCTGGTGACAGAAGCGAGAAGATACGAACATATAATTTCCCTCAGAACAGAATTACCGATCATCGTATCAAATATACCAAATATAATCTAAATGCTGTGCTGGATGGAAATCTTCAGGACGTGATTGACTCACTACTCCAGGCAGAAAGAGAGGAATTTTCTCTTGAAACTGCTTAATGCGCTTGACTTTGGAATCGAACAATTAAGGCTTCACACCGAATCTCCTGAATTTGAAGCAGTGGTCTTACTAAAAGAGGCTTCCGGTAGGAGAACGGCAGAAATCCTGACTAACGATACTCTCAAGAAAGTGTACTTCTCCAAGTTTCAGAAGTATGTTAGAAGACGAACCATTGGAGAACCATTGCAGTACATAATTGGAAGAACTAATTTTCTCGGAGTAGAGATATTCATAAACGAGGAGACCTTGATTCCTCGACAGGAAACTGAATTTATGACTAATTATGCAATAGAGGGCGCAAAACCTATCGAGAATCCAAAAATTCTTGAAGTTGGAACAGGGTCAGGTGCAATTGCAATATCTATGGCTATCAATCTTCCCAACTCCATGGTATTTGCCTCGGATATTTCAAAGGAAGCCTTGATAACCTGTAAAAGAAATATTAAATATCATCACCTGGAAGAGAGAGTCTTTACTGTCTCTGCTGATGCATTAGAACCATTTAAAAAAGATATGCAGTTTGACATAATTATATCCAATCCCCCCTATATTCCCAAAGAAGATTTACTAACTCTCCCTGAACTGGTCAAGAAAGAGCCACTTATAGCCCTTAATGGAGGTAAGAATGGAGTGAGAATTATAAACCGTCTTTTACGAGAATCTCCCTCTCTTCTAAAGAAAAACGGCATCATGTACATTGAACTCTCTCCATCCAATATCCCCTATCTAAGAGTTCCCGAAGAACTATCCTACTCGATAGTAAATGACCAGTTCGGTAAAAAAAGAATCTTGAAGGCTCTTAGAAAATGAAGATAGTTATCTTTTACACTCCCAAAAAGAAATATGTTAAAGAAGTTCTAAAGAAGATAGGAGAATGTGCAAAGAGAAATAAACTGGAAGTAATAGAGTTTGACGGAGATAAAGAACACCTCAAAGAATTTGACCTTGCAATGGTTGCAGGCGGTGATGGAACATTCCTTCGAGCCGCATATCTGGTTCATGATTACGGAATCCCAATACTTGGTATAAACCTCGGGGGACTTGGGTTTTTAACTGATATAAGAAAAGAAGAAATAGAAGAAGTTTTTAAGAAAATAACAAAAAACGACTACGATATAGAAAAAAGAATGATGCTCCGTGCAACCCATAATAATGAAGTAGATTATGCACTTAATGATGTAGTCTTATCAACGGAAAAAGGGAGGATGATAGAGTTAGAAATATTAATCAATGGGGATTTTGTCACTAACCTCAGAGGAGACGGCCTGATTATCAGTACACCTACTGGCTCAACTGCCTATTCTCTTTCATCTGGAGGTCCGATACTCACACCGGGTACTAATGGTTTCGTTATAACCCCCATCTGCCCTCATACTCTCACTTTCAGACCATTAGTGGTGAGCGGTGATTCGGAAATCAGTATATGTAGTAGAGATAGTGTCCGTCTTATGTATGATGGGCAACGGAATGTAAAACTCACTCCAGGAGAAACGGTCCATATTAGAAAGAGTGAACATCTATTGAAGGTAGTAAAGATTAAAGGTAAGGATTATTTCCAAATACTTAGAGACAAACTCTACTGGGGCAACAGATGATAAAAGAGATGAGAATCAAGAACTACGCTCTATTGAATGAAGTTGAGATAATCTTTGATAATGGATTTAATGTTCTCACGGGTTCGACTGGTACTGGAAAGTCAATCATTATAAATGCACTGTCATTGCTTCTGGGAGAAAAGGGGGACATTGGTTCTATCCGAAGAAAAGAGGATAAGGCAATCGTCGAAGGGGTCTTTACCAGATCTAAAAGGATAGATAAGTTATTAGAATCCAATGGAATCCCGATAGATGAGGAACTGATAATAAGACGTATAATTAATAGAAAGGGTGGAGGCGGAATATATATCAATGGTTCCATTGCAAATCTTCGAATATTAAGAGAAATAAGTAAACTACTCTTTGATATACATGGACAACATGAGCATCAATTGCTTCTAAATGAAGAAACTCATATAGATTTTTTAGATGCATACGGAAAACTACTAACAAAAAGAAAAGAAGTGGCTGATCTATACCATAAAGTTAATCAATTAAACTCCGCACTCGACAAAAAGACGAGTGAAAGGGAAGAAATTTCAAAAAAAAAGGAATTATACGAGTTCCAAAAAAAGGAACTTGAATCACTAACCCTCACTCCCACAGAATACGAAGGGGTAAAGGAAGAAAAGAAGATACTTGACAATTTCGAGGAAATCTCAATGATAGTTCTGGATGCAATAGCAAAGATAGATGAATCGGAAAACCCCATGCTTGCCACGCTTACAGGAATAAGTGAGGAATTAAAGAAAGCGAGTAATTTCGACAAGAAACTCATCCCTGTATCTAAGAGAATTACGGAATCCGATCTTATTCTCCAGGATGCTCTCCTGGACCTCTCTCGTTACCGCGATTCACTGGATTACGATAGAGAGAGATTGGGAGAACTTGAGGGAATCATAGACAAAATAGAAAATCTTAAGAAGAAATATAGTTGTGATTATCCAGGATTAATCGAACTGAAAAACAAGTTGGAGAATAAGATATACAACATTGATTTCCTTACAGAAGAAATAGAAGCACTAAAGGAAAGTATCGGAAAAGAAGAGACGAAACTCCTTGAGAAAGCCGTCTCTCTCTCGGAAGAAAGAACAAAGATTTCAACTCAATTTAAAGGGAAAGTTGAAGAAGAACTAAAAGACTTAGGATTCGAAAAAGCACATTTCGGGGTAGAGATAAAAGATAAAAAAGATATAGATGAGAAAGGAAAGGACAGAGTGTGTTTCCTCTTTGAGCCTAACATAGGGGAAGGATGGGAGCCATTCTCAAAAATTGCCTCTGGTGGAGAGCTATCACGGGTTATGTTAGCTCTTAAATCAATCCTAAGTGATGTGGATGAGGTAGAGGGTGTGGTGTTTGACGAGATAGATAGTGGTATTGGAGGTACACTCGGAAAAAAGATCGGAGAAAAGATGAAAAAAATCGGGCACAAACGTCAGGTCCTCTGTGTTACTCACCTGCCAAATATAGCGTCTGAGGCCAATTTTCACATACAGGTAGATAAAAAAGCAAAAGATGGAAGAACAATAACATCCGTTAGAACAGTAGAAGGGGAGGAAAGAACCAAAGAAATTGCACGGATGCTCTCTGGTGATAGTTCCAGAGAAACCGCAATTAAACACGCAAAAGAATTATTAAGGGAGGCGTAAATGAGCCTGGAAGATTCTGCAAAGATAGCCGTGGAAGTAGCAATGGGATTAAAAAGTGATGAAATTGCTCTTATTATTTGCGATCAAAAAAGCAGAAGAATTGGATACAGCTTGCTCACAGCTGCAAAGACTGCAAGGGAAGCCGTTCTTATAGAGATAAATGAGAGAGAGAGCAATGGGGAAGAACCCCCTTCCCTGGTAGCCAATGCCATGCTTCACTGTGATATTGCCCTTATACCAACAACAAAATCCATGAGCCATACCAAAGCAAGAAAGGCTGCATGTGATAATGGAGCGAGAATTGCAACATTACCTGGAATTACAGAAGATATGATGGAAAGGACTCTGGATGTTGATTATAAAGAGATGGGAACTCTTTCGAATAGATTCGCCGACTTAATATCTATAGCGAATAAAGTTGAAATCTTCACAGAAAAAGGAACTAATTTAAGGTTCTCTATAGAGGGAAGAGAAGGGCATCCTGATACGGGGATCTGTCACACTCCTGGGGATTTTTCCAATTTACCTGCAGGTGAAGCTTACATTGCACCTGTTGAAGGAACCGCATCTGGAACATTGATTATAGATGGTTCTCTTGCTGCCTACGGGTTATTGCAAGAACCTCTTCTAATAAATATAGAAGAGGGATTTATTGTTGGTTTAAAAGGTGACGGAGCAAACTTCCTAAGAAATACACGTGATAAGTACGGACGTAATGCCTGGAACGTAGCAGAACTGGGTATCGGGACAAACCCAAAGGCAACCATAACTGGAAATGTTTTGGAGGACGAAAAAGTAAAAGGGACTATTCATATTGCATTTGGAGATAATTCCACCTTTGGAGGGAATGTATCAGTAGATTCTCATCTCGACGGAGTTATAGAAGAACCAACCTTGATTCTGGATGGGAAAACTGTTATAGATAAAGGAGAATTGCTCATTTAATCTTTAGAATCTTCAGTTATTCTAAGGACTTGATCTATAAATGTTCTTCTAACCTTGCTATAAAATCTGCCTCTTTACAATAGAATTCAATAAGTTTATCCTTTGAAGTCCTTCCCTTTACAATATTGACAGTAATACCTGTAATATCCTTTAGATAACTTATTAGTTCTTTATTTGCTTTGCCCTTCTTGGCATGTTCCTTAACGGAAATCTTAATGGTCCCATCTGCCATCTTTTCTACTTTGTTCTTATTTGCCCCCGGCTTTACTCGAACCTTTAGTTTTGCCATTAATGAATCATACAACAGGTATAAAATTTGTCAATGAAATACATCATCTATTGACAGAGAAATTAAATCTTCTTATATTGTTCTTATGGATAATAAGTCAGTTTATGAACAGATAATAGGAAGCACGAGGAAATATTTTACGGAGAGCGGATTCAAAAAGGCAATAATTGGATTAAGTGGAGGCATAGATTCCGCTCTATCAACTGTGCTCACCTCCGATGCAATCGGAGGCGAATACCTCTCCCCTATCTTTATGCCCACTGAGTTTACCTCTGATGTCAGTAAACAGAATACTATTAAATTATGCAAGAATTTAAGTCTCCACTTAACAGAAATTAATATCACACATATATTCAGTAAATACATTGAAACCTTAGTAGAAAAATTTTCTATAGAGGGAATCGATATACCTGAGGAAAATCTGCAAGCAAGGATAAGGGGTAATATACTAATGTGGCTTGCAAATAGGAAACACGCCCTTGTTATAGCTACCGGTAATAGATCAGAAATCCTTACCGGATATTGTACACTTTATGGAGATACAGTTGGAGCTATTGCACCGATTGGCAACCTCTATAAAACAGAAGTATACGAAATGGCTCGCTGGATAAATAAAGAAAAAAATGGTATAATTCCTATTTCCATATTAGAACAAACTCCCTCTGCAGAATTAAATAAAAACCAGAAGGACAAAGATGAACTCCACGCCTATAACATCCTGGACCCTATTCTAAAATTCTACTCTGACGAAGGGAAAAGCGTGAAGGAAATAGTAGACATCGGGTTCGAAAGAGAAGTAGTAGAGGATATAGTCAAGCGAATTAAAAAAAATAGATTCAAAATAAAACAACTCCCTCCTGCAATAGAACTAAGAAAGTAGCCTGATTTAATTAAAATGAGATAACACCACCTACCTTAAGGAAAGGTTTTCTCTACCTTTAAAATCCATCCTTTAGCACCAAGCTTTTTAAATATTTTCGTTGCCTTAGTAAAATATTTTTTTGAATTGATTTTATCACCTGACTCTTTAAACATCAAACCTTGATAATAATAAACTTTAGCAAGTTCAAACTTGTTTTTTAATCGTTTGAAAATTTCAGCCGATTGGGAAAAAGAAGGCTCTGCATTATCCCATTCCTTCTCTTTTGTATAGAGTCGACCAGAAAGACAAAGTCCGCAAGCCTTCATCCTCTTAGCGTCAAGTTCAAAAGCAAGAGATACACCTTGCTTTAGTCTCTTCTTCGCTTCAGTAAGGTCATCCTTTTCTATAAAAAATGAAGCAGTAACAAGGGAAATATCGGCCAGAAGTGGTTTCGATTCAATTTCTCTGACAATAGAATAAGCCTTGCTATAATACTTTTTTGCATTTGAAAAATTATTTGCTTCAAGATAAGTGTTCCCAATACCTATAAGGCTTTCTGCCTCGGTTTTGCGGTCGCCGATATCTTTTGCTATTTTTAAAGAGCTCTTGCAATATTTCAATGAGGTAGAATATTCGCCAAGATTACCGTAACTAACGCCTATGTTATTGAGATTCATTGCTTCTACTTTGCGGTCACTGATCTCTTTTGTTATCTTTAAAGAACTATCGTAATATTCCAATGCCTTATGATACTCGCTACGGTCTGCATAAATAATACCGATGTTATTTAGGCTACTTGCTTCGATCGCTCGGGCCCCGATCTCTTTTGTTATCGCTAACGAATTCTCATAATATTCCAATGCCTTGGAATAATTGCTAAGAGTCGCATAAATAAGACCGATATTGTTGAAGGCTATTCCTTCGGTTTGGCGGTTGCCTATCTCTTTTGTTATCTCCAACGAATTCTTGTAATATTTCAACGCCCTATGATATTTACCAAGGTTCCAATAATTGATAGCAATATTGCCTAGCGCCATTGCTTCACCTTCGCGATCGCTCAACTCCTTTGCAATCTTTAGCGAACTCTGGTAAAACTCCAGAGCATCTTTATATTCATCAAGATACCAATAAGCAACGCCGATGTAATTGAGACATTTCGTTTCACCCTTTTTATCCTTTAGTTCCTTATAAATCTCGAGAGCCATTTCCGCCTTTTTTGTAGCCTTATTATATCGAGCTATATACAAATAAGCCTTACACAATGCAATAAGACAGTCTGCTTCTTCTTTTTTATCTCTTATAACTTTGGCCTTTTTAATCGCTTCTTTTAAATCACCAATTGCCTTCTTGTTCTCTCCTATTAAATTTAACACATTGGCTCGATTCCGCAGGGATTCTATCTCCTTTATCTCCTTATTCTTGACCTTGCTTTTGGGTAAGTATTTGATCGCCCGAGTATAAAACCTTATCGCATCCTGGTTTGCATAAGAGGCTTTTGCCTTATCCCCTGCAATTATACTATATTTAATTGCCCTCTCCCTATCACCACTTATGAAGAAATGACTTGATAACTCTTCTGCTATCTCGGGAACACGGCCTTTATGAAGCCTTGACAACTCCTCTCCAACTATCTCATGATAATGCTTTAATTTGGCCTCATTTATCTCCTTATAGATTATCTCCCTGATTACATCCTCGGAAAAACAATATCTCTCTCCACCGCTCTCTTTTAACAACCTCACCTCCAATATCCCATCCATTAGATCAAAAAGATGCCCCTCATTCATTTTTGTTATATCCCGGAGAAGTGCAAAATCAAACTCTCTACCAATCACTGCCGCATACTCTAAGAGGTTATGTGCCTCACTATCCATCATACCTAACTTCCTCAGAACAACATCCTCGAGTGAATAAGGAATAACAATCTCCTTACTCCTATCAAATACCCACTCGTTATTATCCAGGAATAGAGCTCCATTGCTCTCCAGGGATTTCATTAACTCTTCAATGAAAAAAGGATTACCGCCCGTCTCTCTATATATATAATTGGTGAGTTCCAGTGAGGGATTACCATCTATAATCAACGAGAGCATTCGGGCAACACCGGCAGTCTCCAAGGCCTCTAGATTTATCTCCTCATATAGACATTCCCTACCCATCAATTGTAATATCCTCTGAAGAGAACTGTTCCCTACTTCCTCCACACGATATATCAGTAAGAAAAATACAGGATTATCTCTTAGAGTCCTTACCAGGTAATGAAAAAGTTCCAGAGAACCATCGTCTGCCCAATGACTGTTATCTATACATATAAGCAAGGGTTCTTTTGAACACTGCAATGCCAATAATCTCCTTACTCCCTCAAATAGTCTGAACTTATCTACCATGAAGATATGCTCATCTCTCCCCTTTGATTTATTAGATAATTCAGGCACTATCTTCGCAAGTTCAATTTGATAGGCCCTGGGTATTTCCCTGGTAATATCCGTTCCTTTTTTATCTATAATAGTCCGGAGGGCAATAGCCCTTAAGACCTCCCTTATGGGATAATATGGAATTGACTTTGTCGTTGCTGACAAATTACTACTCAAGAATGGGATATTCTCTAAATCAGCATCCCTTGCAATCTCATTCACCAATCTTGTCTTACCAACACCAACCTCACCGCTTATGCATACTGTACCACCATTCCCGCTAAATATCGGATTGATGAATCTTTTAGCAGTTGCTATCTCTTCTTCACGCCCAATAATCTCCTCTGTAGGGATAATCAGTCCCTTCTCCCCTTCTTTAAATGTCCCTATCTGATCCCTGCCATGTCTCTTTGCACTGTACAGGTTCCTGTCAGCGAGCTCAAATAGACCCTTCCAGTCCCCTGCATTCTCCGGAAATGAAGCTATCCCAATACTTAAGGTTAATCTGTTCTTGGCAAACTCCTTTGCCCGACATCTATTCATAAAACGCCCGGATACCATTACAGCCTGCGCGTGATCCGCATTCGGTAGGATACAGATAAATTCATCACCACCATAACGGTATACCGTGTCATTCTGTCGTAGTTCTCTTTTTAGAAACTCCCCAAACTCCTTAAGAACTACATCACCACGGCTATGACCGTATGTGTCGTTTACGTTCTTGAAATGGTCCAAATCAATAAAAACTATCGATAAAGGCATGCCTTTCTGCTCTGCACTCTTTAGTTTCTTTATTGCCTCAAGAAGAAGATAACGACGATTGTAAAGACCTGTTAAATCATCAATGTATTCCTTTCCTATTTTAGCCATATCCCTGTAATAATATGCACTTTTCCCTATTTTGTCAAATTATTGTGGGTAAAATACAGTATTTCACAAAGGGTATTTTCAGTTAAAATGCCAATTAGTCTCTTGAAAAGGACAAAATAAACTAAACCTTCACCTACCCAACTCACCAACAGATTCACTCATATACTCTTCTACCTATATACTTCTCAATTATAATACCTCAAAATCACGATATTCGGTTCTTCAGGCTCTTCCCAGAAGGTGAAGCCATTCTTCTTAAAGAGGTGTAATATTGCTGCCCATTCCTCAGGGAACATTATATCATATGTATCTGCACCTTTAGAAAGAAAGTTAAAACAAGGAATGTACTCCCTTAGTGCCTCTTTACTCCCATTCAAAAGTATAAATGTTTTTTCATAACCTGCAGTATAGAATTTATATTTACCCGTAGAATAAGCCTTATTTCTTTCTACTACCCACTTAAAACTCTCTTCCGTCTTTTTTACAAATTTCCATCCTGCGGAAATGTAACCCTTATAACTCATTAGGTCACCAATAGAAAGTATCGCTATGAGGGGTTCCTTTTCAGGACCCTCCTTTTTCCTATTGAGTACATAGAAACTTTTCACCGTCTTAAAACCCGCTTTCTTCGCCATATGCAGGCTTTCTTTGTTCTTATAATAAGTCGCAAATTCAATAGCATTTATAACCCCGGACTGTCTTAATTCTATTGCGTAATTCAGTATAAAATCGTTTAATTCTCTCCCAATCCCCTTTCCCTGATAGTCGGGATGAACCCTGAGTCCTTCAAGCCAGGCTACTTTCCCCGGGAGAAAAGTAATCTTTGCCGTCCCTATTACTCTTCCATCTCTAAGAGCAACAAAAAAACCTCCATCATCTATCCATTCATCAAATACCCTGGAAAGATAATCCTCGCCTTCCCAGATGAGACTGGAAATATCTTCGATATCCTCTCTATCGCTTAATCTACATTGCCTCATTTCTACCATGGTATAGAATTTAACGATTTAAGTGACTCACTAATTTTTGCCAAAACCCTACTCTCTTATCTTAGACACTTTACCCCGATTATTTCTACACATAACATTATGGAATTTTCATCTTGTATTTAACCTAAGTTCAGGGGCTTAACTTCAGGATCGGTAAACCCTTTCCTTCCAAAATACAGCTTTATTCAGGAGTGTTAATTGCATAGAATTGAGAGCAATAAGAAATCCAAAAAGGAGGCTCAAAGGATGCAAGATAATTAGCCACAAATTTATCTTAAATCGGAGGGAAAGAACAAATCTGTGCAGAGTTATTAAAGATACCTGCAGGAAAGGAAACAAAGTTAATTGGAATTTTAGTATCCCGGATAAGAATAGAAAGTATGGAAGTAAGTAGAGGCAAAAGTTAAAAGAAAGGAACAAAAGCAGAATCAATGGTGAGTTATCAAATGCAGCAAAGGAATTTTTGGAAAAACCATTCCACAGGTCTTTAAAATTCGTGTAGAATCTAACCGAAACTTCGTCACTCCCATCCATAAAAACAACCTTTCCACCGTTTTTCTTAACTTCCTGTGCAAGTTTCAAATCATCTACAATTTCGCTCTTATTCTTCTCATGCCCACCCATCCTTCTATAAAATTCTGCATTAATAAGCATAAAAGGTCCCATAGCGATAACAGCCCTTGGTTCCTTTATAGTGTTCATCATTCTAAGAGGTAGAAAACTCAAGAGTGCAAAATGGGCCAGAGGCATAAATAGTTTCTCCGAAAAGGATTTCATGACCAGGCAAGGCATAAGGGAAAGTAATTCCGCATTTTCTCTTTGAATCGTCGCTATAGAGGAGGAAATTGAATTTTGCGCATGAACGGTATCAGCGTCTGTAAAGAGTAACCACTCGCCTTTCGCATACCTGGAAAGTGTATAGCATGCAAAATTCTTGCCAGTCCATCCCTCTAATAAAGGTTCGCCCGAATGGATTATAAGATTGGGATATTCTCCTTTTATCTTTTGCAATTTTTCCATTGTATCGTCCCCGGAATTATCATCAAGAACTATAATCTCATAATTCGGGTAATCTTGATATAGAAGAGAGATTATGCATCTTTCTATATTCTTACTTTCATTCCTTGCAGGGATAAGTACTGAAACAAACGAAGGCTCTACGAGCGAATGCTTTGTATACGGTTTTTCTTCTTTTTTTAGATGCTTTAACAACTCTAGATTATTAAGAAGATTTAACAGTATAGCCAGAAGAATCACTGTTACAATTATGTTATAAATTATCATCCCTTATCCCACCCTGATGCTTCCTTAATCTTTCTCATATGAGGTTCATCTATAAGCCTTTTTATACCGAGAAAGGAGAGATACCCAATGGTAAATATGATTTCCTTAGGTTCATTTTTAAAGAGGGGCATCCATAAAAGAGGTAAACTTCCTATTCCAATACTTGCTGCAAAATGGAAATATCTCCTGACAGAAAATAGGATTAGCATGAGAAAAAGGGCAGCAGATGTTGGCATTGGAAACAGAACGAATAAAAAGCCAAGAGCTGTGGCAATTCCTTTGCCTCCTTTAAATTTCAAAAAGACCGGAAAATCATGTCCGAAAACAACACCGAATCCTGCAGTAATAATGAGGGGAAAACTTAGATTTAATGATAAACAAAGAAACGCAACTACTACACCTTTCAAGAAATCCAGAATACCCACGAGGACACCGTAGGGTTTTCCAATACTATGCAATACATTCCTCGCTCCCACGTTCCCTTCCCCTGCATATCGAATATCAACACCTTTAACCATTTTAGAAATGATAAAAGCAAATGGTATATCTCCTATCGCATAAGAAATCAAGAATACACTTATATATATAACCCAACTATGCATATTTTAAGCTCCCCATAAACTCTATTGGACTCTTGCCCCCTATTTATATTATCCATAAGAAATCTTTTGTCAACAACATCCTTTTATTTTTCTCACCTTTCATATTAATGTTATCTTACGCCTTCCTCTATTACTCAATCTATTAGATAAGAATCAATGCTTTCTATAACTGATAATTTGAGAATAACTGGCAGAATTCATCAATCTTTACACAATTCCCTATAATTACAATAATTACATATCCTATTGTTAGTGGTTTTTATGAATTTTTTCTTATCTTCCGGGATGTTTTCTCCTACATCGCTACAAAAAGAATACATTTCTTCTGTTTCTTCTCTGACCAATATTATGAATTTTTCAATGTCGTATTCATTGAATTTCATTGTCTTCTCATCGTAAGAGGGTTGTAAGTAAGCAATTACCGGGATGACTTCTTCCGGATTCTTACCAAAATGATAAGAAGCCCATGAAACATAGCCCAGTAACTGTTTTCTATGTTTTTCTGCATCCCTCTTACCGGTTTTCCAGTCTGTTATATAGACTACATTATCAACAGGGAAAAGAAAATCCACCTTGCAATACGCTTTTATACCTTGAAGCCTGCACTCACCATAGCCAGAAGGTTCAATCAACCAATTATCCTTACTGTTTATAGCTTTCGTCTTTAACCATTTGTATCTTTTACTATTTAAAAAATTCATCAAATCTTTCTCTATTTCATTGAATAAGTCCTGAGGATTAACAAAATTAATCTCCTTATAATATACCTCAGCGAATGTATTTTTCCGACAATACTCTTCGGTTTCCCTCCTGGCAAAGTCCAGAAAGCGCTTAATATCAATTTCTTCCTCTGATTTCAATAACCGTTCAAGAAGAACCTTGATAACTTCATGAACTGTTATACCTATTGCCAGGGGAATGCTGGTCAATTTTTTTAACTCGTCAATTTTATATTTTGGATACATACTATCGAATCTTGCGTAATACTCATAATAGTATTGCCTCTTGCATATCTTAAATCTATCATATCGACTGACAGACCATCCCAGGATAGCTGTATAGTCAAATTTCTTTATCATTTTCAAAACCCCACTAATTCAATAAATAAACCTCTATTTCCTATGTTTATCGGCTATCAACTCCCCGTTTACTCCAACATTCTCGGGAACATTTTCTCGTATGAGTACGGTTATGTGCTCTATTTTGTATATTTCAATAGCTACATCGGTAAGCCCCTTCACCAGCTGTCTCTTTCGTTCAATCTCCGGAATTGGCGGCCCTTCTACCGTAATTGTCGGCATAAGAATTTTCCTCCTTTTATTGTAAAATTATTAAAAAGATAACCATATCACAAGAAAAATAAATGGTTTATGCGGGGCTTGCATAAATTAAATGATATAGAGTGTTCCATTCGCACTCCCCGGATATCATCCATATACAGTATAACTACTCACCCAGTTCCAGATTGATCTCGCCTATACCAGCCTCAATATCTATATGTAGTGTTACCTTTGATTCACCAAAGGCTTCGTTCTCGTATATGTCTCCTTCCTTTTTGAGTCCACTGGCGTTTACGACGCCAATACCTCGCTCGACTTTGACGCGCACCCCAACATTTTTAGGTAATAGTAGCGTTGTCCTACCGATTCCTGCTTCAATATTGACATCCAGGTCACTCTCCCGGTTACCAGTTAGATCTACTTCAACTTCACCCACGCCTGTCGATAAATTGAGCCTGGTCAGGGATAAGCTACCCAGATTGAGCTGATTGTAACCGGCACCCAATTCAACACTAAGATCCATTGGCACATCATTATTAAAATGTAGGTCCCATTCATAGCGAATCTTCTCCACTCTAACGTGGCGCGTTTCAGGCTGCTGAATTACGAGTTTACCCTCATCCCCGCTAATACTATAGTCAATCCTGGGTTTCCATGAAGCAATCCTGTAAGTAAAGTTACCTTTCATTAACTCATCGGCACCACCGGCAACCTTTAATTTACCAGTACCCATTTCTATTTCAACTCGAACAAAACTTGCTCCACCCAACTCAACGGATTCTACTTCGGTTCGTAACTTGCTACCTACGGTGCAACCAGCAATCAGGAACAGAACCACTGCTATAGCAGGTAAACCAATCGCTTTCAATATTCTTGTGTTCATAATTAATCTCCTCTTTTTATCTCCTCAACTCAAAAAACCAGAACAATATCTAATAAAACCTTACTTGAGAATATTGGAATTGAGCCAAATGTCAAGATTGGGTTAGTGACACACTACCCCCCATTTTGTTCACCAAACCCGAGAAGTTTCTCGCAAAGCCCGCAAAGAAGAAATGAGTTGTAGGAGGGACTTCCCAGTCCCGACCCACTTTTTATCCGACACAGAGACACCCCGGTACGGTCGGTTCCTCCCTACAGGGCAGGCAGAGAAATATGTTAGGATTATCGTGGTATGTGGTAAGAGATAAGAGATATGTGATATGTGGGAATTAGTCTATAGTCGAGCGTCCAGTGTCCATCTTTTAGGTCTTAGGTGTTTGGTCTTAGGGTTTAGTTTTATTTTTTTACCAACTTAACTACTCAACGACTCAACCATTTAACTATATCCGTGTTTATCTGTGTAAATCTGTGTCTATTCTTTGGGTGGTGCGTGTCTTTATCTGCAGTTATCTGCGGTTTCGTTTAATTTTGGACTTTGGGCATCGGACGTCGGACTTTCCCAGATACCTGCAAAAAACCTCTTGACAGTTTAAATCCAGAACTATATAATAATATATATTATCAGGTAATAGAGGAAAAAAGTTCAATGTTTTTACTGGAGTTAAAAACTCAGAGATTTATTTTTTATTTAAGAACAAGGCAGCTTAAAAAAAGATGAAAAAGTACTTATTCCAGAAGCAAATTACAATCATACTTAAAAGAACACTTTTATCCAATGCAAGATCCGAGAGCTATACCTATACTCAATAACAAGGAGGTATTATGAGGAGGTTTTTATTTTTAGTAGTCTTGTGCTTTTTAGTATTTATAAATGTGGGGGCACAAGAAAAGAACGAAGGTAGTTCTATAAAGGGAAAAGGGACTACAACGATAGAAGGAAAGACGATGAGATGTGTAAGGGATGAATCGGTTGAACCTTCCTTTATAAGAAGGGAAAACGTCATTGTTATCCCCCGGGTTATGCTCAATTACGAAACAAGGGACAGCATAGAATGGGTGTATACGGATTCCCTTTTCATGCACTGTGTCATACCAGGAAATGGAAGAGCTATCTTCTCTATCGATACAGGAACCGATACTATA
>Ga0209121_10002787_pt1 | contig 17404 bp, 15 predicted proteins | sample Cruoilmetagenom3_FD_187292 | JGI IMG/M metagenome (GOLD analysis project Ga0209121, IMG submission 187292) | Oil polluted marine microbial communities from Coal Oil Point, Santa Barbara, California, USA - Sample 3 (SPAdes) (version 2) | ecosystem: Environmental > Aquatic > Marine > Oil seeps ... | reverse complement strand
CCCCGTAGGGCCTGGATTCGTGTCTCAGAATCCATCTCCGGGCTCTTGCTCTCACAACCCGTACCCGTCGTAGGCTAGTAGGTACATTACACCCACTACTACCCTGATAGGCCGCAGACCCATCCTTGGACGCCGGAGCTTTGAGCCACAAAGCATTCCAGCATATGTGGCTTATCCGGTATTATGCCCAGTTTCCCGGGTTTATCCCAGATCCAAGGGTAGGTTGTCCACGTGTTACTGAGCAGTCCGCCATGTTCACGAAGAACATTCAACTCGCATGGCTTAATCGAATCTCGATAGCAGTAACCTCTGGCAGGATCAACCAGAATTTATGGAAAGTATTTTTTGCGTATCGGTCGGAATTGGCCGAGTCGCCAAGGCTAATGTCAGACGAGAACATCTCAATCCAGATGCATCTTCCCGTCTCCATGTTATCGCTAATATACCGCAACCAGAATCCAGCCCGCCAACGATCTCTCACGTTCTCCGAGCCGACCCCGATTACATCGCGGCCATGGGGCCTCGCCCCATCGGCCCCTTCACAAAGGGACCATTCGTATTTAAGCCTTATGGTTCCGTCCCATTTTCCGGTGCCATCGAGGCACCAGGACACACCATCTCGGCCCGACAAACTCCCGGGCCGTTGTATATAAGCCTTCTGGCCATCTCCGAAGAGACAGTCCCATGAAGACATCTACAACGTCTCAGCAAGCCGGTCTTGCACCACCTTGCTAGGCGGGCAGACTCCTCCAACACCGCTCCGGCATATAAGCTTTGTGTTCGAGCCGTGGGGTCCGACCGAGCTTAACTATTTTATCCGCTTAGATTCTAATGGGGGGCGAAGAAGGAGGATATGATCTTGAGGTTTGCAAACCACATAGCGGAGATAGACATATCGGGCATAAGGAAGAGCTTCGAGGCTGCGGGTGCCGACACCATAAACCTGGGCCTGGGCCAGCCAGACTTCGAGACACCCGATCACGTAAAAGAGGCTGCTATCGAGGCCATCCGGGAAGGGTTCACCGGCTACACCATGAATCTGGGCACCGCCGAGCTGAGAGCGGCCATCAGCGAGAAGTTCCGGCAGGATAACGAGCTCGAGTACTCGCCCGGGGAGATCATGGTTACCAGCGGCGCCAGTGAGGCTCTGTTCCTGGCCATCGCCGCGGTGGTGGAGAATGGCGACGAAGTTCTGATAGGCGATCCGAGTTTTGTCTCTTACTCGGCGTTGACCAGGATCACAGGAGGGCGACCCGTAAGCGTGCCCCTCGACCCGGACCTGAAGATCTCGCCCGAAGATGTAGCCGAGAGGATCACCGAGAGAACCCGGGCCCTGATAGTCAATTCTCCCAACAACCCCACTGGCTCGGTCCAGACCGCCGAAGAGCTTCGCGCCCTGGCCGACCTGGCCGACGACCATGATTTTGCCCTGGTCTCGGATGAGGTCTACGAACACATGATCTACGAAGGAGAACACATCAGCCCTGCCCGGTACTCGGATAACGTGATAACCGTGAATGCGGTCTCCAAGACCTACTCCATGACCGGATGGCGGCTGGGATACGTGGCCGCTCACGAGACTGCCCTGCAGAACATGCTCAAGATCCACCAGTTCACCCAAGCCTCTGCCTCCTCTATATCCCAGAGAGCAGCACAGGCGGCGATAACCGGACCCCAGGACTGCGTGACCTATATGAGAGAAGTGTTCAAGATGCGGAGAGACAGCCTGGTAAAGGGCCTCCGGGATATGGGCGTGGAGCTGGTCAGACCCGATGGTGCCTTCTACGTCTTTCCCTATGTAGGAGACGGAGATGCCGCGGCCTCCAGGCTGATGAACGCAGGGGTGGTAACCGTACCGGGTTCGGCCTTCGGCGCCCACGGTGCCAGGCACATAAGGATATCGTATGCCGCCGCCATCGAAAAGATAGAAGAGGCGTTGGAGAGGATGAAAGATATTCTTTAAATAGGAGTCCCGTTATTCGTCGAGAGGGTTGATCTGATGAAGGAACAGGTGGAGACGAGAGCGCTTAAAGAGGGCAGATACGTAATCATCGACGACGAACCTTGTGTGATAAAGAACATTGCCAAGTCCAAACCGGGCAAACACGGCTCAGCCAAGGCCAGGATCGACGCTATAGGCATCTTTGATAACCAGAAGAGATCCATCGTCCAGCCGGTCACGACCAAAGTCTACGTTCCCGTCGTGAAGAGAAAGTCAGGGCAGGTGCTCACCATAAGCCAGAACAGCGTCCAGCTCATGGACATGGCCGACTACGGCACGCTGGACGTCCCCATTACCGAGGAAGACAGGACCAAACTGGTGGTGGGAAAAGAGGCCCCCTACCTCGTGGTGATGGGCAAAACTAAGATGGACATGCGTTAATGTTCCAGACCTCTCTTTTTGCCGATGCGTCCACCAGCCTGGCAGAGGCGGACTTCATCCTGGTGGGTGCACCCTTCGACGCTACCGCATCCTTTCGGGCAGGAACTAGAGAGGGACCTGATGCCATCAGGCAGGCGTCCTACAACTTCGAGACCTATGAAGACCGGTACGACGTCGACCTTCATGACCTGAAGATCTTTGATCTGGGAAACCTTGTGCTCGGGTCCGATCCTGCTTACGCCTGGGAGACCATCGGAGAGAGTTTTGCCTTCATACCTGCGGAGGCCACCCCCATCTTTCTGGGCGGCGAGCATTCTATTGCGCCGCCGGTGGTGGCTGAGGTAGCCCGTCGCCACGAACTTGGGGTGGTCGTCTTGGACGCTCACCTGGACCTGAGAAACGAGTACGGAGGCACCAAGATGAGCCACGCCTGCACCAGCCGCAGGGTCCTAGATATCTGTGACAGGTACGCCTCCATAGGGATCAGGAGCGGGTCCCGGGAGGAGTTCCTCTACGCAAAGAAGATAGGGCTCCATTACCATTCCAGCAAGGAGGTCGCTGAGCGAGGCATTGGTCCCGTCCTGGAGGATGCGCTCGCAGAGGTGGGGTGCGACCGGATCTATCTCTCCATCGACTTCGACTGCCTGGACCCCGCCTTCGCCCCGGCCGTGGGAAACCCGGAGCCCTTCGGGCTGGCGCCCCGGGACGTGAGACGAGCGATAGAAGTCCTGGCGCCCATCGCCGCGGGCCTGGACGTATGCGAGATCGCACCCCAGTACGACCACGGCCAGACAGCCATCCTGGGTGCCAGACTGGTCAGAGAGTTCATCGCCGCCAAGGCGGCAGGAACGGATCGCCTGCCAAAATCCGACAACAGGTCCTGATGCGCATCCGGCGGTCGCCACCCATCGATCATCTCACTCGGCAAGAGGTGCCGTCGCCGTCATACCCAGCAAGGTGGACATGTCGGTGGCGTTCTTCGCCTCCGAGGGCAGCTCTATCACCACGGGCCGGTTATAGTCGCGGTAGAGCACCGCCGAGTCCGACTCCACCAACATATCGAAATCGCCCACATCCTCAACAGGCAGCCCCATCATCTCCGGGGTCATCTTCATCTTCATGTTAACCTGGATCTCCAGCGGTAGATAGGAGTCCTTCGAAAGCCAGGTCGTCCACTCCATCTCAGCGCTGCTGTAGATATCCGTCAGGTTCATGCCGACGATGGGCATGGAACCCATCTGCTTCTCCATGGTGGCGGAGAAGGCCTCCATGTCTGGGACGACCTTAAGCACGTAGGTGTCCTGGCCGTCGATCTTCTCGGACCCCTCCAGCTCGACCCTGGAGTTGTTGAGCATCTCCATCTGCATCTTCAGCTGGTTCTGCTGATCCATCATACCCTCCGGGAGGAGGCCGGTCATATTGGTCCAGTTGCCATCGATCTTCATGTAGAAGGCATCTCCCAGCATGTACATCTCCATCTCCATGGTGACGTTCTCCGCATCTCCCATCTTGCTAGTCGTGATCATGAGGAGCTTCATGGCCTGTGCGGTCATGTTGACCTCGCCCTCGCCCCGCGAATCGGTGATGATCGTCTCGGAGTCGGTGACGTTCGTGATGGTGGTGGTCTGATCCGTGACCATGGTGAACTTGACCGTCTCAATGTCCTGCCCGGCAATGATCATCATCGTCTTCAGATCTTCCGCGCTGGGCTCTTCCTCGACGCAGCCCGAAAAGGCGGCGACGATCAAAGCCAGCAGAAGTAATATTTTCTTCATGCTGTGACCGTCCTCATCCTTTTTATTTTTACTTTACGGTTCTCCCTATCCAGTTCCGGGACATGGGGCATACTGTAACCAAACACGGAATATAACCGCAGAGTACGCAGAGGGACGCGGAGGGGAAATAAATGGTTAAATGCTCTGCGTTCCTTTGCGCCCTCCGCGGTTATTTTTCTTGCTAGAAAGTACAGGATCGCAATCGGGAGACCAATTAACATACCTGAGTAGTTACGGTCGTTATACTTTATGTACTACCAAAAAGCAAAAATGAAACGGGCAGACGACCGCTGCCCGGCACCTACCTCGTAACAGGAGAATATACGGCTATCACATTACCCGTCTCGTCAGCCAGTGTGGCTACATCGCCATCGTTGTTCCATACAGAACTTGCCATGTTCCAGTAGAGGTCGGTGTCCGTGTTGTTTCCGGTTTCCGTATGGACCGTCACAACACCTCCCGGGGCCAGGGCGAAACCCGGGAACGTGTAGGTGTGGTTCTGTTCATCTTGCAGCGTCCAGTTGGTCAAGTCTTGGGCAGGTTCGCCCACGTTGCTTATCTCCACCCATTCATCAACCCAGCTGGCGTTGGAGATTATGACGGTGATCTCCTCGCCATCCTCTGCAGTGGCGATGCCCAGCCCGACGGTGAAGACGAGGAGGGCAGATACCAGCGCTAGTATATACGCAGTTGAGATATAGTTTTTCATACACATACCACCAGAATTATCTTTATCTGCCGCGTTCAAGAGACTTAAATCTTTTCCCACAATTGTTATCGTCACCACATGAATCGCAGAACGATCCGCAGATGCTCAGAAACTATCCTGCCGGAGGCTTCCATCAGGGTCGTCATCAGGCCATCATCTCATATCGGCTCTATGGTATAGGTCCGAGGAGGCAGTGCATCGGATCTATCGACGCAAGAAAATGAGTACGGAAAACAGGATGCAGGTGGGATCTTCAGGCTGGTTGAGATGTTCAGATAAATTTATTTGCAAACAATCACAGTTAAATGCTTATGAAAGCCATCGCTCTGCTATTGGCCTCTATAATCTTACTGAGCTCGGTCCCGACTCTTGCTCAGGATGGGTTGGATGAGGAGTACACCCTCGAATCAGACCACTACGATGAATCGACAGTCAATGAATCCATCATATCGTACAGGATATTGATGGTGATCTCTCCGCAGGATTATAGCGAGCCGGAGTTCGACATCCCCCGGAGTTATTTTGAAGATCAAGGATTTGAGGTGCTGGTGGCCTCCAGAGGCGTGAATACGGCCACGGGAGACAAAGGTTCCGAAGCCGAGGTCGACCTGAACGTCAGCGATGCCGATGCATCGGAGTACGTGGCGGTGGTCTTCATCGGAGGGATGGGAGTAGACGACCTTCGTCTCTACGACGATGAGGACTACCTCGACCTTGCCAGGGGTGCCGGCGAAGAGGATAAGATAGTGGGCGGTATCTGTCTATCTTCGAAGATCCTCGCAAACGCCGGTCTCTATCAGGGAAAGAACGCGACCGTATGCGGCAGCGAGAGGTTCCATGATCCCATAGATTACATCCAAGAGAGAGGCGCGGTCTACGTGGCGCAGCCCGTAGTCCGAGATGGGAAGACCATCTCTGGCCGGGGACCCCCTGCATCCCAATCCTTTGCAGAGGCGATCGTGGAGGCCATAAGGGAAGAAGAGAACGGCGCCGAGGCGATCAGAGCGCCCACCGCGGAGAGGGCCGCCGCCCCAGCCTGAATTTTTTTAATACAGTTACGTTCTGGTGCTGCCGGCACCGTCCTGGATGGCCCTTCTCAGGGCCCGTCCCAGGGCCAGGGTCAGAGCCTCGACCTTCTGCCAGTCATCGCCACCGGCGGCGCTGAGGTGTAATGTGAGATTGCCGTTGTAAGCCAACGTTCTCATGAAGTGGGTGATGTTCTCCAGCTGCATACCGTCCAGCGACCGGGCCAAAAACTCGAAATCGCCGGAGTAGCCGGGCTCGCCCAGCCTGACAGCGGCCTCGGCCAGGCACCCTCCCGAGGGCACCATCGAGCTCCCTATACCCTCTCCTGCCAGCTTTGCCAGGACCATGCCCAGGGCGATGGCCACGTCCTCCACGGTGTGGTGGTCTCCTGTGGGCGTGTCGCCCCTGGCCTCGATCCAGAGATCGAAGCCGGCGGCCCTGGACAGAACGAGGAGGACCTCCTCCAGAAGGGGGATCTCGGTCTTGATCTCGGCCCGACCGGAACCTTCCAGGTCCAAGGAGACCGCAACGCTGGTCTCTGTTGTATCCCTCTTGAAAGACGCTCGCATGATGGAAGATCATCCCAAGGATATTTTAACCTATTCGACGCTCAGACCGTATCGCCCCGTTCTGTCGAAGGTATTATGTACCTGCAGCTCAAATTATACCATTCCAAAAGGTCATCAATATGATAGAGAAGGATGAAGTCAAAGAAATTTTAGATGGGTATGACCAAAAAAACCTGACCATCGCCACCGTATGCTCTCACAGCAGTCTTCAGATATTCCATGCGGCTCGCAAAGAAGGTTTTAAGACGCTGGGCCTATGCATGGGCGATCCGCCCAAGTTTTACGACGCCTTCCCCCTGGCCAAACCCGACGCCTTTCTCAGTCTGAACAGCTACGGCGCGCTTCTGGAAGAGAGCGATCGTCTGGTGGAAGGAAATTCCATAGTCATACCTCACGGGTCTCTGGTGGAATATCTGGGGGCCGAGAAGTTCGAGAACTTGCCCGTGCCCACCTACGGGAACCGGAGGTCCCTGGCATGGGAGAGCGATCGCGAGCTGGAACGCGAGTGGCTCAGCGAGGCAGGGGTCGACCTGCCCAGGCGGTTCAAGAGCGCCGACGATATCGACCGGCCGGTTATCGTGAAGTACCACGGCGCGAAGGGCGGCAGGGGCTTCTTCATATCCAAGAGCAAAGATGAGTACCTGAAGAAGGTGAACCTAAAAGAGCGCCACACCATCCAGGAGTTCATATTGGGGACCAGGTACTACATACACTATTTCTATTCGCCCATCCGGACACGAGGATATAGGCTGAACAAAGGCATCCTGGAGATGCTAGGGATCGACCGACGGGTGGAATCCAACGCCGACGAGATCTTCAGGATAGGGTCCGTGGACGAGCTGGAGGCGGCAGGCATCTTCCCCAGCTTCGTGGTGACCGGAAACCTCCCCCTGGTCCTGAGAGAGTCTCTCCTGCCCAAGGCCTTCGACCTGGGCGAGAGGGTGGTGGAAACCTCGCTGAAGCTCTTCGGAGGCATGATAGGGCCTTTCTGCCTGGAAACGATCGTCACCGACGACCTGAAGTTCAAGGTCTTCGAGATATCCGCCAGGATAGTAGCAGGCACCAACATGTTCATCAGCGGTTCTCCCTACTCCGACCTCATCGAGAAGGACCTCTCCACCGGCAAGAGGATCGCTCAGGAGATCGCGCTGGCCAGGGATGAAGACGTTCTCATGGAGATCCTCAGCTAGAAGGCAAAAGCTTATCACAGCCACCTGCAAAGTTGTCTTCATATGGCAAGCCCGAGCGAAACCTTCGATAAAGCTACCAAACTCCAGTGCCAGTTCATAGAGAAGCTATCCCGGCTCGACCGGGAGAACGTGAACCTCTTCGCCGGGTCGCTGGCATCGTTCCTGGCTGGCGACGGCAGGAACAAGTTCGTCTACGGGCTGGCAGCAGGAAGGAGCGCACTATCCCTCTACAGCTTTCTCCAGCTTCTCCACAACCACCTCGATAACGTCTTTCCCTGCACCCTGGAAGACCCCGTCCAGAAGCACTTCCTGACGAACAGGAACAACCTGGGAATCGCTGTTTCCGGGTCGGGAGAGACTCCTGCGGTCAACAAGTACATCGAGGACATTAAAAACCAGGGTGGGGAGATCAGGCTCATCACCGCAAACGAGAACGGGACCGCCTACAGACTCGTGGACGGTTACGATAAAGGATCCATCCTGGTGATCGAAGGAAAGACAAAATACGACACCGATCATACCCTGACGTCCAAGCTCTCCCCCATGGGGACCGAGTTCGAGCTGGAGGTCATGGCCTTCCTGAACGCCGTCTTCACAGAGATCCTCTCAGGTGTCGAGGGGACCTGCGACGGTTCCTGCAGAGACTACCTTTCCGTTGTCCAGGACTTTGCAGATCACTGTCACCTGGTCGCCCGGATGGATCCGGTGAGGCTGGAGAGATGGTTCGGTAGGCTCTTCCCCCGCAGCGGGAGGTACATCATTGGCGGAGTGGGCAGGTCGGGTCTGGTGGCCAGAGCCTTCGAGATGAGGTTCACCCATCTCAACAAGACTAGCTACTGGGACCGGGACTTCAACACCCCCAGCTTCCAGATCGGAGACGTCTACATACCCATCACCGGTAGCGGCAACACCTACGAGTGCCTCCAGGGGACAAAGAGCGCCTTTAAGAACGGTGCCGACGTCATGCCCATCACCCTGAACAACGACTCCCGGCTCGTCGAGATCATGGAAGTGAAGGGGCGATCTGACGATGTAGTCTTCATACCAGTCAAACAAGAGTTTGCCGACATCTTCCACAACGATGGTGAGGGCACCACCTCATCACTGGCCTCTGATTACAGCAGGTTGAGGTATCCCATATTTGAGCTCAACGCCACCATCTTCACCAACAGCGTCGTTGCCGTGGGCGCGGAGTTCCTGGGGATCGAAGAGTCGGGGATGAAAAGGCTTCACGCATGATCCGGATTTTGGCCCTCTCCGATACCCACCGTGGCGGAGATCGAGGTCGGAAAAGGTGAGATCTACGGTTGGATACTGCCCTTGGGCGAGGCTCCTGCGATTACATCAGCTACTCCCGATCCCTGGCCGATGGCGGAGTGAATAAGGTATGAGACCTTGGTCTCTTGCGTCCTTCTCTGCTAAAACCCATCCGCCGGACAGATCATCGGTCGCCGGGTGTAAGGTTTAGATACTATACCAGGTCTTAACCACCCTCATAATGAGCTCAGATCCGGTTGCCAAGTGGGAGGTGTTCGTAAGGAACAGGTATTGGGACGAGCTTCTGGAGCTTGCCGACTCTTATCCGGAACGCCGCAGCCTGTTGATCTCTTTCTCGGACCTCGATAGGTACGATCCCGAGTTTGCGGACGACCTATTAGAGAACCCAGATCCCGCGTTGGACGCGGCCGGGACAGCCCTTCTGGAGATAGACCTTCCCATAGACGTCGTCCTAGAAGAGGCTCATGTCAGGATAGTGGAGCTTCCTCAAAGGTTCAATACCAGCGAGTTGAGAAGCGACCAGATCGGGAAGATGATCGCCATCGACGGGCTGGTCAGGACCGTCACCGAGGTCAGGCCCAAGATAAACTCGGCCGCCTTCGAGTGTCAGAGGTGTGGTCATCTCTTCTATAAAGAACAGACCAGCTCCAAGTTCCAGGAGCCTTACGACTGTCCCAACGAGGCCTGTGACCGCCGGGGCCCCTTCAAGCTATTACTATCCAAGTCAAGATTCGTCGACGCCCAGAACGTGAGGATACAAGAATCTCCCGAGGATCTCAGAGGTGGCGCCCAGCCGCAGACCCTGGACGTCCAGCTTGAGGACGATATGGCCGGTCAGATCTACCCCGGCGACCGGGTGATCCTCAATGGCATACTGAGATCTTATCAGCGGACCACCCAGACCGGGAAGAGCACCTACTTCGACCTCTACTTAGACGGCAACTCCATGGAGATGACGGAGCAAGAGTTCGAGGAGATCGAGATATCTCCCGAAGACAAGAAGATTATACTGGATCTGAGCAAGAACCCCGAGATCTATGACGAGATTAAGAGGTCCATCGCTCCTTCCATCTACGGTTACGACGATGTCAAGGAGGCCTTGGCCCTCCAGCTCTTCTCGGGCTTCGCCAAGGCCCTCCCCGACGGAACCAGGATCAGGGGCGACATACACATACTTCTGGTGGGCGACCCCGGCATCGCCAAGAGCCAGCTTTTGAGGTACATATCCAAGCTCTCTCCTCGAGGCATCTACACCTCGGGCAAGAGCTCCACGGCGGCAGGCCTAACGGCCACCGCGGTCAAAGACGAGCTGGGAGATGGTCGCTGGACCATAGAGGCCGGCGCCTTGGTCCTGGCAGATAAGGGCATAGCCGCGGTGGACGAGATGGACAAGATGCGCAAGGAAGATCGGAGCGCCCTCCACGAGGCCATGGAACAACAGACGATCAGCGTAGCCAAGGCAGGGGTCATGGCCACCCTCAAGTCCCGGTGTGCCCTCCTGGCGGCGGCAAACCCCAAGTACGGCCGTTTCGACAAGTACGAGCCCGTAGCCCAGCAGATCAACCTATCCCCGGCGCTCATGTCCCGTTTCGATCTGATCTTCGTCCTCACCGACGATCCCAACGACCAACGCGACTCCGCGATAGCCGGTCATATCCTCCAGTCCAACTACGCCGGAGAGCTATCTCTTCAAGACGGTGTATCTCAGGATGAGATTGATCTCGCCATGAAGGTCATACAACCTGCCATCGAGCCCGAGCTGCTCAGAAAGTACATAGCCTACGCCAGAAAGAACATATTTCCCACCCTCACCGAGGAGGTCAAGGACCAGCTCAAGAGCTACTACGTCAACCTGAGAAAGCAGGGAGCGGACTCAGATAAGCCCGTTCCCGTGACCGCCAGGCAGCTCGAGGCCCTGATCCGGCTGAGCGAGGCCAGCTCCCGGCTGAGGCTCAGGAATGAGATTACCCTTGAGGATGGGGAGAGGGTGATCAGGATAGTCGAGTCTTGTCTGCGCCAGGTGGGCGTGGATCCGGAGACGGGCCTCTTCGATGCCGACGTGATCGCGACGGGAATTAGCAAGAGCACCAGGGACAAGACCCGGCTGATAAAGGATCTGATCAGAGAGGTCTGCACGGAGCACCAGGGATCGGCACCTGTGGAGGAGGTGCTGGAGAGAGCAGAAGAGCAAGGGATAGATAGACATAGGGCCGAGGACATAATCGGGCGGATGAGACTCTATGGCGAGATAATCGAACCGAGAAACGGGTTCCTTAAGATTCCTTGATATGATACTATGTCTGACGATGATATGATGTACCTCAAGATCTACGAGGTCGAGAGGGAGGTCCTGGTGGCGGTCTGTGACTGTTATCTTATGGGAAAGTCCTTTGCCGAGGGCGATCTCAGCTTTTCTGTAGAAGCTTCTTTCTTTGGTGAGGAACAGGCCACCCCCCAAGAGGTCAAGACGGCCCTGATGAACGCCTCCATAGCGAACATCGTCGGCAAGAACGCGGTTGCCTGGGCGGTCGAACTTTCTCTCGTGGATTACGAGAACGTTCTGCATATAGAAGGCGTTCCCTGCGCCCAGATGGTGCGGATGTGAAGCTCAGCAGCATCTGCCCCGGGTGCGGTTCGCCAACAGTTGAGGGGCTCTGCAAGAGGTGCCGTCTGGAGTCGACGACGTTATTGAGCTGTCCCCCCCGGGTCGAGGTGATCTCTTGCCCCGTCTGTGGAGCCCAGCGGCTCCGGGGGAGGTGGCAGTCTGTTGATCGGCCCGTCGAGGTCTTGGTCTCGGAGGCGGCGGAGAGGTCCGTCGAGATCTACAGAGACCTGGCGAACCCCCAGGTCACTCTTATGGTGAGCAAGAGGGGTGCAACGAGGTACATAGCCGAGGTCGAGCTAATCGGCGAGTTTGAGGGCATGCCTGCCGAGGACAGGTGCACCATCGCGGTCGATCTGCGGTACGAGACCTGCGATCGGTGTAGCAAGATGGCAGGAAGGTACTACGAGGCCGTGGTCCAGCTGAGAGCCAGAGGGCGGTCTCTTTCAGCCCAGGAGATCGAGGAGTGTGAGAAGATTGTTCTATCCCAGGCCGAGAAGAGTCTGGAGAAGGGCGATCGTCTGGCGTTCGTACGGGAGATGAAGCCGGTCCGGGGCGGGGTCGACATCGTCGTGGGGTCTACCCAGATGGGAAGGTTAACCGCCAGGTCGATATTGGATCGGTTTGGCGGAAGGATGCGAGAGTCCTACAAGCAGGTGGGGGCGAAAAACGGGAAGGACCTCTACCGGACGAACATACTGGTCAGGCTCCCGAGGCTCAGGGAAGGGGACGTGGTGGTGGCCAGAGGCACTGTGCTGGAGGTCCGAGGCTATGGGGGAAGAAAAACCCTCTGTCTATCTCTGATGGACGGGGGCAGGGCATTTCTTTCGGAAGAGGAGACAGATGCGGCTAGGCTTCTGGGGAATAGATCCGATTCTCAGAAAACCGTGGTGGTGGACATGGACGAGGCCGTTCTAGAGGTCCTGGATCCAGTAAGCTACAAGACGATATCCGTCACCAAGCCCGGGAATCTGGATGTGAGACCGGGTGACGAGGTAGAGGTTATCGGGTATGGGGATGATCTGGTGCTGCTGTCGCCCCTTTAAAACGTCTCATCATCTATACCATTTTTAGAATCGACCACAAAGTTATTAAACTAGTCTCGCGCTAGTTTTCCCTGTCATTAACTTGTCAGCACAGAAGCACTAAGCGTCTGGGCTACAAAACTAAAAATGATTAAACCCACCCCGTGGGATGGGTGATGCACTGGAGATGAAATTGTCAGACGGAACGCTCACTTGGATCATCAAACAGGGCTATGGATTTGATGATCAGACAAATAGTTAGATAAATGCACACGTCACACGTTCACGATGATTCACCAATCACCTGTATGCGCTAGTGTTTTTGGCCATACACCACCGTGGTATGGAACCGATTGCATAGGTGTCAGCAAAAGACTGAGGCTGCTCCTGGGATAAGCTGGAGCGTCTTCCGACCGGTAGTCGAGTTTATTCCAGCAACATGATGGGATAAACGGCTCTGAAACGCGGCTGGCGCAGATAGTTGTGGTGTTGGTGGAGTTTTTATCTATCTATTTTAAAATTTGAGGTGTATTCAATGCAAAATGTTGACACGACTAAATATGTAATTTATGCTGAGATCACAGCAGATGGTATCGTAGAGAGGCCAGACGTAGTCGGGGCAATCTTCGGCCAGACCGAAGGCCTGCTCGGGAGTGACCTAGATCTGAGAGACCTCCAGAAGACGGGGAGGATCGGTCGGATCGACGTCCAGATAACCTCCAGCGGTGGCAAATCCGGCGGCACGATCTCGATACCCTCCAGCTTTGATAAGGTAGAGACCGCGATCCTGGCGTCGGCCCTGGAGACCATCGACCGGGTCGGTCCTTGCATCGCCCACATCGCCGTCGCTAGGATCGAGGACGTCCGCGCCGCGAAGAGGAAATATGTGGTGGATAGGTCTAAGCACATCCTTATGGAGATGTTCGATGAGAACCTCTTGGACACCCTGGAGATCACCGAGCAGATCAAACAGTCTGTGCGCGTTGAGGAGATCACTCACATAGGTCCTGACCATCTCCCTGCCGGGCCCAACGTCCTCGACTCCGATGCAATCCTGGTCGTCGAAGGACGGGCAGACGTTCTGAACCTCCTAAAGTACGGTATCAAGAACGCCGTGGCCGTCGGTGGTACCAATGTACCTCCGACCATCTCAGACCTCTGCAGCAAGAAGGTGGTCACAGCCTTTACCGATGGAGATCGTGGAGGCGAGCTGATAATCAAAGAGCTACTCCAGATCGCCGACATAGATTACGTGGCCAGGGCTCCTGAGGGCAAGTGTGTTGAGGACCTGTCCCAGAAGGCGATCGTCAGGGCGCTGCGCCAGAAGATCCCGGTGGAGCAGGTGCTGGACCAGTACAAGATCAAGGTTCCTTCGAAGAAGGGACGGGAGGTGACCACCAAGAGGAAGAGCCTGATCAGAGAGAGACCGGTTCGCATCGGCCGGTCTGCCGAGATCGAGCGTCAGGAGCGCCAGCTGGACGATCGGTCCGCCGAACTCGATCTCATTGAGCGCGAACCGAAGGACCCCATGGAGTGGTTCATGTCCAACCTGGAGGATCTGAATGGCACTCTTTCTGCCAGGCTCTTCGACAGAAACAAGACGATGCTCAAAGAGGTGGCGGTAAGGGACCTGGCTAAGGAGCTGAAGGACTCTAACGGCGATGTGACAGGGGTTGTCTTCGATGGTGTGGTCACCCAGAGGATCCTGGACATAGCTGCATATAAGAGTCTGGAGTATCTCATCGGGGCCAAGATGGGCAACATCATCAAGAGCCCGGTCTGCGTCAAGGTGGTAACCCGGGAGTCCTGATACGACGCGCCGAGTTGAGCCCCGTCTTTTTCGGTAGCTGTACCGGGACGGTCCTCATGGAGACCGGCAACGCAACACCGGATATACCAGAAACGAACTCATTGCCAGAAGGCACTGCTTGTTCTTCCATCTATGATCTTCAGATCGTACGATATCGAGGAGGGTGAACCTGGCTGGTATACCACGCAGAGAGTTCACCGGGTCGACCGAAAACCATATATTCGACGAGCGTCGTACAAGTATACGGCAAAAGTCGGACCATCTTTACCTCCCTCCTACTCTCTTCATCTGGCTTTTGCCCCCCTCCTTTTCCCTGACTTTGTTTCCTATTTCAAAGATGTACGAGAAAATCCACTCTTCCGTCGGATTTATTCGGAGTACACAATGCTATACATTAGATTGGAGAGCGTCATCTATCATGAAGATCATATCACCTCGATCCTGGACGTCCCCTCCACCCTGACGGCGTTGTACGCCCAGTCTTCAACCTCGACGATCACCAGGTACGCCCCCGGATCCGCATCCAACTCCTCCAGCTCGAGTCTGTAATTGAAGAGGGGCGACCTGGAGAGCAGAAACGGCTGGTGGAACATCTGATACGGCTCTCGATGACCAAAGGGAACCACAACCCTGTAAAAGGCCACCATGCTATCGTCCTTCTGCAAGGTGATGTTCTTCGCCATGTAGTCCATATAATCGACATCATGCGAGGTCATATTCAAAACGTCCCGGGACTGATAATGAACACGCCCGAGAGCGTCCGTCAGCGCGTTGAACTTCCCGTCGTCTCCGAAGTAGGCAAAAGCAGTTATCAGCAGATCACCCTCACTCAGCTGCAGGGCGCAGGTCGCGTAGCGGGCCAGATACGAGCTTACGTTCTCCGGAAGACCTGCAGTATCGACGGCGAGGACAGGAGCTGTCGAAGATCGATCGTCGGAGACCTGGAAGATCGTGCCGGGCCAGGAGAACCGGACCTCGGCATCGCCACCGTCCAGCGCCCTGAGATCGGACCAGACGACCTCACGAGATTCGTTCTTCACCACGTAGAGCAGAGCGCTCTTGAGGTTCCGGTCAGGATCTCTGATCTTCAGATCCACCGCCGCCGGTCGGTCCCGGCTTGCGGTCCCGGAGAGCACGCTCAGATCGACATCGGGCGCGGGAGAGTATCCGACGGCCCTTATCATCCAGTTAGTCTGGTTCTTTTGATACGCTTCAGCGTCCCATTCCAGTATCCTGTTGGGGTTTCTGGCGGAAATCAGCGACCCGCCGGGGACGGAATCCAGGCCCACGCCGACGTAGACCCCGGCAAACTCGTAGAAGGAGACGAAGAAGTCTCCGGACACATCGACGTCGGGTATGTCCACCAGCGCCCAGTCGAACTCGTCGCCGAAGAAAGAACCGGCCCTGTCCGTGACCTTCGATACCAGGTTCAGATCTTCGTCCCAGACCTCGAGCACGAAGATATCCGAGCGAGATTCGGGAGATAGCTTGCCATAGATGGCGGCCCCCGAGAGGGTCCAGTTCTCACAGGGCGCGGTGAAGAGGACCGAGTGCCCTCTCATATCGTCTATCCAGAGGCCGTCCTCTGCCTCGCCATCGTCGTAAGCCAGGGTTACGAAGCTATCACAGAGAGCAGCCTGGCAAATCATAAAGAGAAGGAAAATGATAACGAAAGACATCCTGGCAGCAGTCATATGCGTATCTCTATAAAGGCAATATAAAAACGCTTTCAAGGTATCGTCCGGGTATCACACCATCGCGCCTCACATCAGCGAGTCTGAGCCGACAGATCGAATAAACAAGAAAATCCTCCATTCTGCCGGGTTTACTCGAGCACAGAATGTTATACTTTATGTACAACAAGAAAAATAACCGCGGAGGGCGCAGAGGAACGCAGAGCATTTAACCATTTATTTCCCCTCTGCGTACTCTCTGGTTATATTCCGTGTTTGGTTACAGTATGCCACATGTAGTTCCTGCATAGTGAAGTCCCCCCACAGTGGTTTAGGTACCTGAGTAGTTACACAAAATATATAAAATATCAGTAGCCTCGATTAGGGGTCCAATGTGACAGTGTCGAGTTCGACGGGGAAGTATTTTATAGAGTGATGTACTCAGGTTGAGATATGCAGAGGGCAATGATCACTGCAAAGGGCGATGTCCAGCGTGTTGGCTACAGGGATACAGTCCAGAAGATCGCCAGAGATCTGGAGATCACCGGTTGTATCCAGAATATAGGGCCGTATGATGTCAAGATGATCGCCGAGGGTTATGAGAAGAGACTAAAGCAGTTCATAGAAGCGATAAAGACAGAGAGATATCCGATCTTTGTCAAGGAGCTGGACGTCGAATGGGGCGATGCAACCGGCGAGTTTGAGTATTTTAATATAATTAGGGGAGATTGGAGAGAGGAGCTATCCGAGAGGTTTGATGTTGCAGGGGCATTGTTGTATCGAAGTGTTGAGCTTGGCGAAAAGAGCATCAAACTCGGCGAGGAGAACATAGTCATCGGGAGGAAGATGATCGAGAAGCAGGACTTGATGCTGGAGAAGCAGGATACGATGATCGAAAAGCAGGATACGATGATCGAAAAGCAGGATACGATGATCGAAAAGCAGGATACGATGATCGAAAAGCAGGATACGATGATCGAAGAGGTTCGTGGGGTCAGATACGATCTGAAGAGCTACATGGAGAGCAGGTTTGAGAGGATCGATAGCGAGATGGCTGATATCAAGCTGGCCTTGAGGCAGCGCGGTATAATCTGAGTTTGATTTCCCATGGGTCCGATATGGGCCTATGCGCTCGACCTGCGGGCGAGGTTATGCAGGTACTGTGTTATTTCTGTGTGTTTTTGGCGCGCTTTGCCATGAAAATGACGACCCACCCAGGTTGCCTATGCCATGCCTGCCGATTTTCATTCTTCGGGCACGAGACGGGGGATCATGGTCGTTTACGTGAGCACATAATATTATACATTATATATAACAACAAACATCAGGACTTCGCGTCTTCGCGTCTTCGCGTGAATAAGAAA
>Ga0209121_10002786_pt1 | contig 17407 bp, 14 predicted proteins | sample Cruoilmetagenom3_FD_187292 | JGI IMG/M metagenome (GOLD analysis project Ga0209121, IMG submission 187292) | Oil polluted marine microbial communities from Coal Oil Point, Santa Barbara, California, USA - Sample 3 (SPAdes) (version 2) | ecosystem: Environmental > Aquatic > Marine > Oil seeps ... | reverse complement strand
ATTTGCAAAAATAATGAAAGGAAAGAAGTTTATTACAGCAAAAAGTGAAAAGGATTAGAGGATGGACAAAAAAGTAAAAGTAAAAATTAAAAATAATAGGTATTGCTTTTTCTTTGTTTCAGAACTAGTGGGGTGGGGCAAGAAGGAATTTTGCGGAAAATTATAATAAATGTTAATCTAGCGTTCATGAAGCGTAAATTTAATTTTAACTGGAAAGAGATTGTTTTAATAGTTTTTGCCGCGATCGTAACTACTCTTTTTGTTTCTTGGAACATGAATCGAATTTATCCAGATTGTTCTCCTACTGATCTTCCTCACCATTTTCGTTCAATCAAAAGCATATTTGTAAACAGAAAGTTTTTAGCTTATCAAAAATTTGTCTATCCTCCAATAAATCATTTAATTCTAGGGGTGGCGATTCTACTGACCCACGGCAATTTTGATATTCTCCCTTCTCAATTTCGAAGCTTAGCTTATCACACCTGGTTTTTCCTCCTAGGATTACAATTTATTTTATTATACTTTTTAATTAAAAACTATTTAGAAAACAAGAAAAAAAGTTGGCAAATCGCCATATACGGCTGTTTGTTATTAACTATTAACCCGACTAATACATTACTTTTGTTTAGATGGTTTGGCTTTGCTCAATGGCTTGGGGTATTTTTTATCACTTTATTAACTCATATTTTCATTAAGTATTATCAAACTAGTAGAAAAAACCTGGTCCCAATGTTTGGCTTATTTCTTTTTGTTACAACTCTTACACATGTTTATACGGCAGTAATTATTTTCGTCGTTTTGGCTCTCTCTGTTGTTATATTTTTTTTAAGAGGAGAAAAAAAACTGTCAAAACGATTGTTAACTCTAATACTCATAACTGGAGCTTGTTCCTTTTTTCTCTTTTACTACCACTTTGTATTTAAAAATTATATGGGCGCTAAAAATATTTCTTGGTGGATAAACTGGCAATTCAATAACAAAACATTTAAGCCTTATTCTATCAATGTATTAACTCTTAGCTTGTATTTAAAAAAACATTTTTCTAATCTAAGCTCCATAATAATAATATCTTCAATTACGCTTGGGTTAAATAATTTAATTAAAAAAGTTAAACCGGATAAGGTTTTTGTTAGTTTAACTTTTCTAGTGCCATTTATTTTCGGACTCACTCCCCTTTTGAGGCATCCAACTTATTTCGCCGCGCGCATGCCACATTTTTACACTCCACCGGCTATTTTCCTTTTTTGCTCTTTTATACAAAAAGTTAGAAAAAAATACTCTAATTTAGCAATTGTCTTTGCCCTCTCGTTGTTTACTCTTTACAATTTTGGAATTTTCTGGACATATCATTAAGTTGATAAAAAAATCAAAGAGTTATTAAGAAAAATAAAGTACTATGAATAAATATCTTTTGCTTTTTTCTAGTATATTCTTGGGTGTCGTTGGCCAATTGTTTTTGAAATCCGGGCTGGCACAAAGAGAAATAAGCTTGAGTTTTAATAGCTTAATCTCAACCATCCTTTCCCCCAAAGTTTTTGCCGGCTTTTTCTCATACGGTCTCTCTTCAATTGTTTGGCTCTTTGTTCTCAAAAAATTCCCTCTCTCGGTTGCTTTTCCAAGTCTTAGCATGAGCTATGTTGTTATAATGGTTCTCTCTTGGAAATTATTTAACGAGCAATTAACAATCAACAAAATTGGTGGCTGTTTACTAATTACCCTGGGAGTATGTTTGCTGTTTAAATGAAAAAAATATCAAAAATTTCTATTATTATACCTGCTTATAATGAAGAAAAAACTCTTGAAGAAATAATTAAGAGAGTAAGTAGAGCGCCAACCTTAGGGTTAAATAAAGAGATTATTATTGTTAACGATGGTTCGACAGATAAAACACAAAGAATCTTAAACAAATACAAGAAGCGAAAGGAATTTAAAATCATAAACAAAATTAAAAATGAAGGCAAGGGCAACGCTTTAAGAACGGGTTTCAAGGTGGCCACGGGAAACATTATTATTGTTCAAGATGCCGATTTGGAATATGATCCCAATGATTATCCTCTTCTCATTGAACCCATTCTTAAAGGTGAAACAAGCATTGTTTATGGATCACGCTTTTTAAAAAAAATGAAAGGCACAACGCTTTCCATGTTTCTCATGGGCAAAAACGAAAAAACTCGCCTTCGCTTTTACTTGGGTGGAACAATGCTAACAATTATGGTAAATGTTTTATACAATGCCAAAATAACTGACGAAGCTACTTGTTACAAGGTTTTTAAACGCGAGGTTTTAAAGCGTGTTAAACTAAAATGTCGGCGTTTTGAATTTTGTCCAGAGTTTACGGCCAAAGCCAGAAAAAACAAGTTTAAGATAAAAGAGGTTCCAATAAATTATAATCCCAGAAGTATTGAAGAGGGGAAAAAAATTAAAGTCATTGATGGCCTTTATGCAATTTGGATCTTAATAAAGTACAGATTTATAAATTAGAAAGGAAAAAAAATGAAAAAAAACAAATTGAGGCATGTAAGGTGTAACCTCTGCGGAAAAGATAGTTTCAATGTTTACATTAAAACTAAGCCCCTTCCAGACCAAACTGAAGAAAGAAAATTTGCCACTACCAGTAATTATGTGGGCAATGAACAAATAGTAAAATGCAAAAATTGCGGTCTTATCTATGTTAATCCCCAAATAAAGCAAGAAGAGATTATTAAGGGCTATGCGAAAGCGGACGAAAGCACTTATATAAAGGAAAGCAAGGCTAGAGCCAGGACATTTGCAGGTTGTCTTAAGGAGGTAGAAAAATACAAAAAACCACCTGCGAAATTACTTGACGTTGGTTGCGCCGCTGGGCTTTTTCTAAATCTAGCAAAGATGAATGGCTGGGAAGTTTATGGCGTCGAGCCGAATAAATGGCTGGCCGAATGGGGAAATAAAAACTTTGCTCTTAAAATAAAGGTTTGTTCTTTTGAAAAAGCAGCATTCCCTTCTAATTATTTTGACGTCGTTACTTTTTGGGATGTGCTAGAACACCTTTCTAACCCAAAGCAAAATTTGAAAGCTGCGGCAAAAATTCTTAAGAGAGGAGGGTACTTAGTTGTCAATTATCCCGATATTGGTTCACCCTTGGCACGATTATTCGGGAAAAAATGGTGGTTCATTTTGTCTATTCATCTTTACTACTTCACTCCAAAAACTATTACTATGATGCTGGAAAAAACTGGTTTTAAGGTAATAAAAATAAAACCCCACATTCAAAGACTTAGTTTGGGCTATTTAATCCAAAGGCTCAAGCCATACAGCCCTCTTCTTTATAAGCTGATGAAAAACTTGGTGGAAATTACCAAACTAAAAAATTTGGAAGTTCCCTATTACGCCGCTCAAACAATGGTTATTGCTCAAAAAAAATGAAGAGAAGAAAAGCAGTAATTCTAGGCGCCGGCATTACTGGTTTAAGCACTGCCTATAAATTAAGCTCTTTGGGCTGGCAAATAATCATCATTGAAAAGGAAAAATTCATTGGAGGGCTAGCTACTACTTTTAAACGAGGCGATTTAAGTTACGATTTAGGTCCTCACAAGATATATACTCAAATACCACTTGTAGAAAAAGAGATTAAGCAATTGTTGGGAAAAGACATTTTAACCCATCCCAAAAAAAGCAGTCTCTATTTATTTGGAAAATTTCTTAAATATCCCATTAGTTTTGGCGAACTTTTATCAAAAATGCCGAAGACTCTGATAGTGAAATTTGGCATTAGTTATTTAATGTCCACGATAAAAGGAGCATTCGCTAAAGTAAAACCAAAAAATAGTGAGGAATACTTCAAAGCTAAGTTCGGCAATAAAATATATCAAGTAATATTTAAACCCCTATTTAGCAAGGTCTATGGAAATCCTAAAAAATTAAACCCCGGTCTAGCTGAAACCAGGGTTTCATTTCCATCACTCCTAGAAGTGGTGAAATCGGCTATTTCTCCGAAAAATCGTAAACCTACTTTAAGTGCCGAAAAGTTTTTTTATCCCAAGAGGGGCATTTTAGAACTTTCCCAAAAAATGGCTAATTTTATCAATAAAAAGAACGGAAAAATTTACCTTAATTCAAAAATTGAAAAAATAAACTTAACCGAGAAAACCGTAAGTTCAATAAAATTTTCTTCAAAAAACAAAAAAAATGTTGTTAACAAACCAGACATTTTAATTTCAACTATTCCCTTGAACTATTTAATCAAAAAAATCTCTCCTGAACCATTTCAAAAAGTCTTTCAATCTTCTTCCCAATTAAAATACAGGCCGCTCACCATTGTCTATCTATTAATAAATAAAAAAAGACTTTTCAAGGACGCATTTATTTTTTTCCCGGAAAAAAAATTCAGTTTCCAGAGACTTTCAGAACAAAAAGCTTTTAGTAAAACTATGATCCCTGAAAACAAAACTTTACTTATGGCCGAAATCACTCACTCTTCCAATACAGATCTGAAAAAAATTTCAGAAAAAAAACTAGTTAAGTTGGTCATTAAAGAACTCAAAAACGAAAGTTTAATAAAGGGTAAAGATGTGGAAAACTATTTTTGTAGAAGTATCCCCAAAGCTTACCCCTTCTATAATACCAGCTACGAAAAAACTTTAAAAATAGTTTTAAATTATCTGGAGCAAATTACTAATTTATATACTGTCGGTCGTCAGGGTTTATTTCTTTACACTAATATGGATCACAATTTTGATATGGGAATAAAAATAGCAAAGCATTTAGAAAGTAAAAAAAATAAAAATGAATGGCTGCCAATCAGGGAGGGTTTTAGCAAATACAAAATTATCGATTAATCAAGAAAAAACGATTTTTTCAATTTGTTCTGCAATAATAAAAAATTGAAGCGAATAATTCTATAGGGAATCATTTCCATTTTGGTTCCAAATTCCCTTCTGAAAAAATTAACTCCCTGTTGAAAAATTTTCAGAGGATGGTAAATTATTTTCCACAAGACAAATTTAAAGTAGAGTCGAATTCTAAACTTTCCAAGACTATCATAATCTTTCCTCCATTTAGGAGAAAATGTTAAGCTCGACAAGTTTTTATACCCTTTCAGCCTGCCGAATAAATAAGAACCTGGTAAGGGGGTAACAATGAATAAAGCAATTTCATCAACACCTAATTTCGTTATTTTTTCAATATACTGTTCTGTTTTCCAAAGATCTTTTTGCTTTTCTCCAGGAAAGCCAAGAACAAAACATGCCTGAGTTTTAATGCCTAATTTTTTACAAGTTCTCATGATCTTTTCAGCATGTTTATAATCGAATTGCTTATTCATTAATTTCAAAACTTTTTCGGAGCCCGTTTCCGGAGAAATAGAAATATAATTACAGCCAGCATCACGCATTAATTTAAGAGTTTGGGGGTTAAGAGTTTCTGCTTTAGTACCGGAAGCAAGCTTCCATTTTATTTTCAGATTGTTTTTAATAATCAGATGGCAAAGTTTTTTTATTCTTTCTTTATCTATTGTTGGATTTAAGTCTTCTACGTGAAATTCTCTAACTCCAAATTTTTTGAACAAATAATTCATTTCTTGGTAAACAAATTTTGCCGGTTTTGGCTGCCAACGAGATTTATTAACTGAAGGATTAACACAAAACTTACATTGATAAGGGCAACCATAGGAAGTTAATATTGCTAGAAATTTTTCTTCCACTGGGCCGTGAGAGTAACCTAGCTTCCAATAATTTTTTAGAGGAAACTCTTCCCAGGCAGGAAAAGTTAATTCATTTGTATTTCCTATCTTAAAGCTCATTGGTGTAGTAACGGTTTTATTGCTTTCTATATAAATCAAGTTTTTCATGCCTCTAGAAGAAAAATTATTTTCGATAAGTTTCTTCGTTGTTTTTTCAATATTGTTATAAACAATAAAATTGGCGCCAGCTGTTAAAATTTCCCTGGAAACAGGAATAATGTTAAAGGCCGTTACTGCTTGTGTATTGGCCAAAACAATAATTTTAATTTTGCTGAAATTTTTTCTTATTTCTTTTATTAATTCCAAATTGAAATTATAGTTAGTAATCGCTGAAGCGTAAATAAATATTGATTTTTGCTTTTTATTAATTTTTTTGATTATTTTTTCGATACTTATTCCCTGCCAATAAAAGCCGTTTCTTTTTTTTAATTTAAAAGGATTCTCGGCAAAAGAGTCAATAACTTTTACTTTAATTCCATACTTTTTTAAGTAGCCAACCGTATAGGCTAAAATATGTGGCATAAAGGGAATGCCACTTCCTAAAAAATCCCCTTTTTGAATTACTAGATTGGGATTTATAAAAACAGGGAAATTTTTACTCATCTATTTTAGCTATTTAATATTTAATAAAACATCGTTTCCAAAATCTCTATTCACTTCAACATGCCCTGTTTTCATCACGGCGGAAAAGAATTTTTCCGCCTCTCGCCTAGTTTTAAATGATTCTTTATGAAACAAAATATACTTAACTCCACTTTTTTTTAATTCAGTAACTAATTTGCCCATTTTCCCTTTCCCATATAAAATAACCAATTGACTAAAAAAGTCAGGAAAAAAACCGCTTATCCCATTTACTAGTTTTTTTCCGTGATATATTGAAAAATACATATATTTAAACTGCATAAGGAAATAAGGGTCTTGAAGGGCAATTCTAGAAATAAAGGGTATCTCAAAAATCGCAAACTCGTCTTTTATTCGAGACAATTCCTGGTATGACCTGGAAATCTTTGAACCAGAATAAGAAAAATTCACCGTATTTATTTTGCAATGGAATTCTAACGCTAAAATCACTATAACAAAAAGAGCAAACAGAATACTTAATGCCCGACTTTTTATTCTTTTTAAAAAGCAAGGTATCCCCAAAGAGATGATCACAGAAAGACTAAACATAAAAAGAATTATATAATTAGGCACATATCTTATCGATTTACCAAAAATCAAAAACTCACTTAATCTGGAAACGAGATTCGGAATTAATTTTATTCCCGCGATTTTTATACTAGGACCAAGTGAAAGAAAAAAAGACAAAATTAAAAAAAGAACAAAAAATAACTTCTCCTTGTTAGAGTAATCAAGTAAAAAAGAAATCTTCTGCCTAAACTTTTTTATTGTAAAAATCGAAAGAAAGAGTAAGATATAAACAAGAAAACCGGGAAATACTCCAGATATCACCCAGTCTGGGCGAATGCCTTGAAACCTGAGGGAAAACTTTCCATAAGCTTTACTAATTGGGGAAGAGGAAAAATAAAGCAGTAGATCATTGCCGTACGATTCAAGTCCAGCCATCGCTCTAAAGTATCCGTTTAAGTATGATTTAAGATAAGGTAAATAAAATGGTATGACTATTATAAGAATCGGAGAAAAAAGATAGAAATTTTGTTTAAACAACCTTGCCCTTTTTTTCCTTGAAGAATTTACAATTATCCATAAGAAATAAAGAAAAACTAAAATATAGAGATAAATCGTGTTGTACCCCCAGGAAACGACTTGAAATAAAAAAGATAAAGCAGATAATGTCCCAGACAAAAAACTAGGACTGTCTAAATACTTTATATATAAATAAAAGGCTAATAAAAACCACTGGGTGCTTATTTGTTGGAGATGAGGTAAGTGGGCATAACGATAAGGGAAAAACCCGAAAATAAAACCAGCTAAGCAAGATGATAAAACGTTCTTGCTGAAAAAGAAAGCAATTAGATAAACAAAATAGGCCGATAGCAAAAAAGATAAAAAAATTTGAAAATTATAACCAAAAACAAATTGGTCCAATAAATAGAATGGGATAAAAATAATACTTTGAGCAATATTAGCTTCAGCAAAAGTTCCAGCGGCTTTCTCCGGATAAAATATATTAGTTTCGAAAAAATTGAATTTAAGTTGCAAAATTTTTCTTGCGTTAAACCCCATAATCCAAATATTATGGATTGAATCACCTAGGTCAGGAAGCCGAGTTTTTGCATTAAAAACAAGAGGTTTAAGAAAAAAAATAGTAGATAAAAAATAAAAAAAGAAAACTAAAATATTAACTTTACTTTTTTTTAACCTCATTAAAACGACTTCTATTGTCCTAACGATCTGGTCGGCAATAATTTTCATAATTTCATATTTTTTTAACGCCTTAAGGTTTGATGAAAAACTAATCTTTACTAGACCAAATTAATACTCCAGCTCAAACCTCGCAGGATTAATGCTGAGAGATTTAATTCCTCTGCTCTTTTTTAATTCCCTAAGAAGAGTGTCCACGGTAACTTTCAGCCTAAGAACTAAAGAAGTAGTAACTTCTAACTTCTTACCGTCCTTTATTGATTGAACATTCAAAAATTCTTGTTTTTTTGCCATTTTTTCAATTTCAAATCTATGCAGCAACAAATATTACTAATTAAAAACACAACTCCGAAATTTAACGATATAAAAGCTGGAGTTATATACCTTATGCAACAATATTTTAACTTATAAATATTCATATTTTCACCTGCCAAATAAAAATAAAGAAGGAAAAACGAAGACAAAATAAAAAATTTTTTGGCGATTGTCGATTTTTTGTTTTTAAAAAAGAACAACGCGAGACCAGGCAAGCTAAGCCACAACCAAGGGTTGGTTTGTAAAATTGCCTTTACTCCAATTTTGCCAAAATCCAAATTTCTCGCAGAAGAATTGTAAACAACGTCTATCAAATTATTGGCAAGTCTCTCCTTGTTTGTGTAAGTAAGAAGTTTTCTAATGTAAGAAATGTTTTGATCCGAAAGTCTACCAGTAGAAAAAATGCTTCCTGCAATTTTAGTTTTCATTATTGGTTGGGGCAAATAAAATAATAAAGAAATTAAAATCAAAAAAAGCAAGTTTTTCCCCTTTATTCTATACTGTTTGCTAGCAATTGCTAACAACGGCAAAATAAATAAAACTGACTCCTCGCGAGAACTAATAGTTAAGCCCGTAATTAACCCTGTTAAAAATAATAATTTTAAATTAATTTTTTTTCTTGACCAAAACAACCAAAAAAAGAAGCTAAAACAAAAAAACAGCACTTGATTATTCCAAGATACAGCAAATATTTCAATTGGATAATTTAATGTTCTTGCTGCTCCATCCCCCCAGAATAATAAAAATAAAAATAAAATAATAAAAATTGGCGAACTAAAAGCAGATTTCGCTCCAAAATATAAAAATGCTAAACTGGCTAAAAGCAATAATAAACTAACGGGCATAAAAGGATTTTGAGGAAATAAAAAATAGAATAGCGCTCCTAAGAGGGGATAACCTATCTGATAACTAAAAATGTTCGCCGGAATGGATTCTTTCTTCGCCAATTTCTGGGCAACCTTAAAATATATAGTTTGGTCGCACCAGCCCATGCCAGCAATTGGATGTGATTTGTCAAAATACCAATGATAAAAAAACCAGCCAGCCATCAAAAAAATAAGTAAAAGAAAAAGCTTATTTTTTGAGACACTTTCCTTTAACACGATTTAGTTTCTTGTATGAATAACATTTAAAAAACTCTCTGCTGTTTTCTGCCAAGTAAATTTTTGATAATTATCACTTATTTTATCACCTGATTTTTTTAAGAGTACCGCCAAAATTCCTTCCTTAATTTTACTCTCATTTTTTGGATTAACCAGAATAGCTGAATCTCCTAATACTTCCGGTAAGCTGGCAACATTGGAAGCTACTACTGGACAACCACAGGCCTGGGCCTCAAGAGGGGGAAGGCCAAAACCTTCATACAGAGAAACATAACAGCAACACTCAGCGACGCTGTAGATAATCGGCAAATCTTGATCCTCGATAAAACCGGTAAAAATTACTTTCTTTTCTAATGCCAAATCTTTAACCAACTGGAATATATCTTGGTTTTTCCAACCGGCGCGACCGCCGATGACGAGAGACAATGAGTGGTGGGTCTTGAGAAGCAAATCGAAAGCTCGAATTAAGCGCTTGAGATTTTTTCTCGGTTCAATGGCCCCGACATAAACCAAATATGGTTGTTTAATCTTATATTTTTTTAAAACTTTATTAATTAGCTTTTTATCTTTAATTGACTTAAATCGTTCATCCACGCCTTCGGGAATAACAAAAATTTTATTATTTTTTTTTGCCTGCGGATAAAACTTTAATAAATCTTTCTTCGTGTTTTGGGAGGGACAAACAATAATATCGCCGTATTTAATTGTTTTTGCTAATTTTCTTTTATGGGCTTTTACAACTTCTTCCGTGTGCCATCGAGGAAACAATTTCCAAGTTAAATCATGAACAGTCGTGATGCCTTTTGTGCCCTTTAAAAGTGGCGGACGCAAAAAGTCAGAAGTATGAAAATAATCCATTTTGCCGGTAAATAATTCTATTGGAACAATATGCCACTTTCCCCACCATAATTTCATTAATCGCGGCGGAAAATGACAGGAATGAATTTTGGCCCCGAGTTCTTTCAATTTATCAAGGTAATAAAAATTCTTGGGTCTCCTTAAGGAAGAATAAAACAGATGATATTCATTTTTCTTGTCAATCAAAAGCAAGTTTTTAACCAGATTATATGTATAGGTTGCTACTCCCGACCCAACATAAACGAGCATTGATATATCAAATCCAATTTTCATTATAAACTTCGGTATAAATAAGAGGGGCGAGTAGGTTTTTTATTGCACTTTTTTACTGCCAAAACATACAAATGGTCCCCTTGGTCTTTATTTTTTAAAATCCTTTTTACTGCAAATCTTAACGCCCGCTCTTTTGGTTGGTTACTAATTGGCTTTTTAAAAAACGACCCTGCTTTTTCTATCTTGAAACCATTTACGAAAAGAATGTCCCTAAGTTCGTTGATGGTGTATTCCCTATTGTGACGCCCATAAGCACCATAACCACTATATGGATCGTAAATATTCTCTCCTCTTATAAGCTTAAACCAATTCTCCCTTCTATTAACATTTGGCGTAGTAATTAAAAGACGGCCTCCTTTTTTTAGAATTCGATGAATTTCTTGAAAAGATTTCACAGGATCAATAGTAAGATGCTCCAATATTTCACAATTAATCACAAAATCAAAAGAATTATTCTCATAGGGAAAAGGGTCCTTTTCAATATTAAAATGCTTAAATTTAAATTTATGAACTTCCCCATACTTATTACTAGTTATTATTTGTTCACCACTCTTTCCTTTAAAGTTTTCTCCAAAATAATTACTCAGTCTTGGCTTCAATTTATAATATTTTTTAAGAATCAGAGTCAAAAAGTAGGGATTGGCGCCCAACTCAAGCATTTCTCCTTTGGCAACGGAATTTGGAATCAATTCGATTGTTTTGATAAAACGCCAATAGGCATCGGCCAAATATCCTCTTCCTTCCTCTTTGTTCCTAAATAAATCAAAACTTAAAAGGTACTTGTATAATAAATCGTGTTTAAAATTGATTTTCATTTTTAGGGAAATTATTAAAAAAGTATATAATTGTCCTTTTTGGAAATCAAATTCTAAGTTTCATATAGTTTATTAACTAATATATAAACTGTTCAAGGTAATAAAAATTTTTAGGTCTTCTCAAAGAAGAATAAAACAGATGATATTCATTTTTCTTATCGACCAAAAGCAAACTTTTAATTAAATATCAAATCCAATTTTCATTGTGCTATAATTTTAACATGCCAAAAAAGAAAAAAGGGGAAGAGAATCAAATTATCACCATTCAGGATTCTTCTATCGATGTTAAAAAAATCGTTCGTCAAATCAAAGACGAGATTAAAAAAAAGAAAGTCGCATATTTAAAAGAGTTAGAAAAAAATCTCCCTGGCGTTATCGACACTACCGAAAACAGCGAATTTTTGCTTGACGGCTGGTATGAAAATGAAAGCGTTTGCGGTTATCGAGCGCGCTGGACAAAAAAGGAGTTTTCTTTTTTGTTCAATCCTTTTGATTCCGACACCCTGGCTTTGCAAATAATCGCCGCGCCGCCAAAAGTAAAAAACAAACCCTTGACTCTAACTCTTTACTTTGGCAAAAACAAAATTGGCAAACAAGAAATTAATAAAAACAAAGAGCAAATAGTTAGATTTGGAATCCCCCGAAAATATCAAAATAAAAACTTAACCGCGGAAATTAAACTTTCGCGGGTGTTTACCCCAGTCCAAGAAAAGCAAGGAATGGATATTAGGAAATTGGGCTTGGCGATTAAGAAAATTTCCAATTTACCCTACACCGAAATTGGCTCAAAATATATTCCCAAACTAACTGAATTCGAATACCAGGCGCCGCTAGAATTAGAAAAAATTAAATATCATATTAATCCGGAAAATCTCCTTCCTCAAAAAACTCGGCTCAAATTTTTTAAAAAGCTAATTTTAAAAACAATTGGAGTTTTCACCTCAATTCAAATTGGTTTTAACGCTTATACCCAGGAATTCCTAAAAAAACTAACTGCTTGTTTAATTAATTTATCTTCTTACATAAAATCGCTGGATTCTAAAATTACCGAAACGCAAAAAGAAATAGAAAAAATAAAACCTTACCAACCAACCTACTGGGAAAAGGAAAAAGATAAATTCTATCTTTTCCATCAAGATTTTTTTAGAGGTAGTTTTGTAGATATCAAAGAAAAATTAAAAATTTATTTAGAGTATTTGAACAAGTCAAATTTTTATAAAAGTCACCCTTTTGTTGATTTCGGCTGCGGCCGCGGTGAATTTTTAGAATTACTAAAAGAAAAAAACATTAATAGCTTGGGGGTGGACACTAATAAAAAATACAAAAGAATTTACCAAAAAAAACGAATAAAATTTTCTAATAGCGACGCGCTAAATTTTCTTAAAAATTATCAGAACAAATTGGGCGGCGCTTCCGCTTTTCATTTAATTGAACACCTTGAATTTCCCCAATTGTTTGATTTCTTGAAACTTATATACAAAAAGTTGAAAAGAGGAGGTGTTTTGATTTTGGAAACTCCCAACCCCGAAAATTTAACTGTCGGAAGTTGGCAATTTCACTACGATTATACCCATAAAAAACCGATTCCCCCTTTGCTTCTTCAAAAAACATTAGAATTTATAGGGTATAAAAATATTAAAATTCTTAAATTACATCCGGAAAAAGCTACTAAAACAGAAAGTCAAAAAAGGATATTTGGCCCCCGAGATTATGCTGTTATTAGTTGGAAATAATTATGGAAATTCACCAGTTTCTTGAGTCTTTTTCTGATGCTGACGCCATTGGTTATCATGTTCTAGAAATCCAAAAACTACTCCGCTCTTTGAATATAAAAAGCAAAATCTACGCTAATAATTTTGACGAGAAAATGCAAAAAAAATGTCTTCATTTTTCCGAATTTAGCCAAGGAAAACATTCCCGAAATATTAAACTTATTTTCCACCATTCCATTTATTCCCAAGCATTTGAATATTTCAAAAAACTCCCCTATTCCAAAACTTTGATTTTCCATAATATCAGCCCCCCGGAATTTTTTGGTTATCGCCCTGAATTCCAAACTTTGCTTCGAAAAGGATACCAGCAACTTAAACAGTTTAACCAAGTATTTAATATTGCCATTGCCGATTCCTTGTTTAATCGAAATATATTAAAAAAATGTGGTTTTAAAAAGGAAATTATTATCATTCCCCCATTTGTAAATTTAAGAAAAAAATTTCAACCATATATAAAAAAGCGCTTTAAAAAAAACAAAAAAACAAACAAAATTATTTTTGTCAGCAAAGTTGCCCCTCATAAAAGGCAAGATGAGATTATTAAAAGCTTTTTGGTTTATCAAAAACTTTTTAACCCCAAAGCCAAACTTTATATCATCGGCAGCTTTAATTCCACTGACAGTTATTACCAAAGAATTCAGAAATTATCGGAAAGCCAACCTTTAATTAAAATTACCGGAAAAATATCTCTTAGCCGCTTGGTTTATCATTATCAAACCGCTAATTTGTTTCTTTGCCTCAGCGAACACGAAGGTTTTGCCGTTCCTCTTACTGAGGCGATGTTTTTTAATTTGCCGATTGTCGCCTATGCCGCCGGCGCTGTGCCGGATACACTTGGCTCAGGAGGAATTCTACTCAAGAATAAAAATCCCCTTGTAATTGCTGGCGTTATTAACGAATTAATGAATAATAAAATGCTTCAAAAAGAAATTATTAAAAATCAGCAAAAAGAATTAAAAAGATTCGGTTTTAAAAAAATTGAAAATGCTCTAAAGAAATGGATAATCAAAAACTAAAAATCGCTATTGTGGTTTCCCGTTATGGAGAAAACATTGCCGGCGGAGCCGAGCTTCACGCCCGGTGGCTAGCGGAACATCTAAAAAAATACTGGAAAATAACAGTAATTACTACCAAAGCTAAAGATTATGTCACTTGGGAAAATGAATTTAAAAAAGATAAAGAAATAATCAACGGAGTAAGTATTTTGCGTTTTCCTGTTGATCAAGAAAAAAAAATTGAAGAATTTAACAAAATTTCCGCTAAAATTTTCGGGCAAAAACACGAATTTAAAGATGAAATCTTATGGATGAAAAATCAAGGCCCAATATCTACCCCTTTGTTCAACTATCTGAAAAAAAATAAAGGAGAATATGATGTTTTTATCTTCCTCACCTATCTTTACGCTACCACTTATTTCGGTTTGCCCTTAGTTAAAAGAAAGGCTTTTTTAGTGCCAACCGCTCATGACGAACCGCCAATCTACCTTGAAATTTTTAGAGGTCTCTTCAACTGGCCCTTGGGAATTATTCCCAGCACTCTGGAAGAGCTTGCTTTAATCAGAAAAATTGCCGGCAACCGGCAAGTTCCGGCTAAAATAACCGGCATCGGCATTAATGTTCCCAATAAAAAACTAATTAACTTCCCCAAAATCGAGAAAAAATTCAAGCTTAAAAATCCCTACATTCTCTATATGGGCAGAATCGAGGCGGGGAAGGGTTGCCATGAGTTGTTTGAATATTTCCAAAGATTTAAAAGCCAAAATCCTATTAATTTGGATCTAGTTTTAACCGGCAAGGCAATAATGGATATTCCCAAAAGAAAAGATATCAAATTTTTGGGTTTTGTTTCCGAAGAAGAAAAGTTTTCTCTAATCGACGGTTGCGAGTTTTTAATCAACCCCTCCCAATTTGAATCTTTATCAATGATTATTATGGAGGCCTGGCTGCTTAAAAAAGCAGTTTTAGTTAATGGCCGCTGTGAAGTGTTGAAAGGTCAATGTACCAGAAGCCAAGGCGGACTTTACTATACTAATTATGAAGAATTTGAGGCAATGATTAATTGGCTCTTAACTCATCCCAAAGAAAGAAAAATAATGGGCAGAAACGGGAAAAAATATGTTAAAGCCAATTACTCATGGGAAATAATCGAAAAGAAGTTTTTAGAATTTATACCGAGCAAAATTTAACTTCTATTGCAAAAATAAATGAAAAGGATTAAAAATATTGCCTTTGTTATCTCCCGTTACGGAGAAAACATAACAGGAGGAGCCGAAAAATTTGCCCTTTGGCTATCTGAGCATCTCCAAAAATATTGGGATATTACCATTCTAACCACTAAAGCCAAAAATTATGTCACCTGGGAAAACGAGTTTGCTAAAGACGAAGCAATCGTGAATGGTGTAAAAATACTCCGCTTTTCCGTTGATAAACCAAGAAAAATTGAAGAATTTAACAAAATTTCCGCTAAAATTTTCGGGCAAAAACACACCAAGGGTGAAGAAATTAAATGGTTAAAAAAGCAAGGTCCTTATTCCTCCGGTTTGCTTCAATACATCAAGGAAAACAAAGGCAAATTTGATGGTTTTATTTTTTTTCAATACTTATACGCTCCGACATACTTTGGCCTACCTTTAGTTAAAAATAAAGCCATTCTGGTCTCCACCGCTCACAATGAACGGCCTATTTACCTTAAAGTGTTTAAAAATGTTTTTAGTTGGCCACGCGCAATTATCCCCAGCACCTTAGAAGAATTAGAATTAATTAGAAAGATATTTAAAAACCAAAAAGTTCCAGCTAAAATTATTGGAACAGGTATTAACACTCCCAATAAAGATCTAATTAATTTCCCTAAAATAAAAAAATGGTTTAAGCTGAAAAATTCCTATATAATCTATATGGGAAGAATCAGCGTTAGTAAGAGTTGTCATGAGCTTTTTGAGTATTTTCAAAGATTTAAAAACCAAAATCCTATTAATTTGGATCTAGTTTTAACCGGCAAAGCGATAATGGATATTCCCAAAAGAAAAGATATCAAATTTTTGGGGTTTGTTTCCGAAGAAGAAAAGTTTTCTCTAATTGACGGTTGCGAGTTTCTAGTCAACCCCTCCCAATTTGAATCTTTATCAATGATTATTATGGAGGCCTGGCTGCTTAAAAAAGCGGTTTTGGTTAATGGCCGCTGTGAAGTGTTGAAAGGTCAATGCACCAGAAGCCAAGGTGGACTTTACTACACCAACTATGAAGAATTTGAAGCAATGATCAATTGGCTCTTAACTCATCCCAAAGAAAGAAAAATAATGGGCAGAAACGGGAAAAAATATGTTAAAGCCAATTACTCATGGAAGATAATCGAAAAGAAGTTTTTAGATTTTATCCCTCGAGTATTGCGTCAAAATCAACAAAGCCATCGGCTGAAGAACCAGCCTGAAAAACATTAAAAGAAAACTCTTTTTCCCGCCAATCATAATTTTGGTAAGCGGAATTATGAATTGCCGCAGTAACTAACACTTTTCCACTCAAAACAGGTAGTTTGTGAACCGAAAATTCAACTGCTCCCCTACCCTTCTTAATTTTAATTTTTCTGTCCTGCAATAAACTGTTAGTTCCGTAAAGGTGGGTTCCATCATCTCTATAAAAAGCAATGCCGAAGACAACGTTATCTAGTTTTTTTTGCGCTTGATAGTTAATATTAATAATCATCTTTTCTCCGCTTAAAAATGTTGTTTTGACCCTGCCTTTCTTATCAAGAAATTTAACCGCGGTTATTTTTAATAATTTATTTACCCTCTTTCTCTTAGAACTAACTGTTTTCTCGCTCCCCTTCTCTTTTGACTCACCCTGGGAGAAAATGTATCTATCTACCATTTCATCGGAATTTCCCGCCCCTTTAATTTTCCCCTTGCCCAAAAGAAATACTTTGTCGCAAAAAGCCCGAATTGAACCCAAATCGTGGCTAACAAAAACGATTGTCTTTTTGTCTTTGATTTCTCGCATTCTTTCAAAACATTTTTGTTGGAAACGCAAGTCGCCTACTGCTAAAATTTCATCAATTAACAAAATATCAAAGATAGCGTGAACCGCGATCGAGAAGCCGAGGCGCATATACATCCCTGAAGAGTAGCGCTTAACGGGTTGATCGATAAAATCCCAGAGTTCGGCAAAATCGACAATCTCTTTAAATTTTTTATCAATTTCTTTTTTAGGCAAGCCCAGAATGGCGCCGTTGAGATAA
>Ga0209121_10002784_pt1 | contig 17407 bp, 18 predicted proteins | sample Cruoilmetagenom3_FD_187292 | JGI IMG/M metagenome (GOLD analysis project Ga0209121, IMG submission 187292) | Oil polluted marine microbial communities from Coal Oil Point, Santa Barbara, California, USA - Sample 3 (SPAdes) (version 2) | ecosystem: Environmental > Aquatic > Marine > Oil seeps ... | reverse complement strand
ACTATAAAAAACTCTACCAACGCCTCAACCCTTTATCATTAATATAATAAAAACCTCTCCAATAATTTATCAGAAACTTCAACTTGCCTATTATATATATAGGTATATCTTTGTGGGCTAAAATTTATACCATATATAATGATTAAAATTACTCTACCTGATGGTTCGGTTAGATCTTTTAACAAAGATGTAACTCCACACGAAGTGGCTGTAGATATTAGCGAAGGATTCGCCCGTAATGTTATTTCAGCAAAATTCAATGATAAAGTTGTTGAAACTACAACTCCATTAACCACAGATGGTAACTTAATCTTATATACGTTTAGAGACGATGCTGGTAAGAAAGCTTTTTGGCATTCTTCTGCTCATGTTCTGGCTCAAGCCTTAGAAGAACTATATCCTGGTGTAAAGCTTTGGGTTGGTCCTGCGATTGATAATGGTTTTTATTATGATATTGATTTAGATGAGGGAACAATTTCTGAAAAAGACTTTAAAACTATTGAAAACAAAATAATTGAAATTGCAAGAGGCAAGCATAACTTTAAAATGCGTGATGTTTCTAAAGCAGAAGCACTATCATATTATAAAGGAAAAAACGAATACAAAGTCGATTTAATTGATGGTCTTGAAGATGGCGCAATTAGCTTTTGCGACCATTCAACCTTTACTGATTTATGTCGCGGTGGTCATATACCAAATACTGGAATCATAAAAGCGGTCAAAATATTGAGTGTTGCCGGAGCTTATTATAAAGGTGATGAAAATGAAAAGCAACTCACCAGAGTTTATGGTGTTTCATTCCCAAAGCAAAAGGAACTTACAGAATATCTTCATTTATTAGAAGAAGCAAAAAAACGAGATCACAGAAAACTGGGTAAAGAACTAGAGCTTTTTACATTTTCTCAAAAAGTAGGTCAAGGGTTACCTTTATGGCTACCAAAAGGTGCTGCCTTACGAGAACGATTAGAAAACTTTTTAAAAGCTGCTCAGAAAAAAGCAGGCTATGAAATGGTAGTAACACCTCACATCGGAAGCAAGGAATTATATGTAACTTCTGGTCATTATGCAAAATATGGAGAAGATAGTTTTCAACCCATTACTACACCTGCTGAAGGAGAAGAATTTTTATTAAAGCCAATGAATTGTCCTCACCACTGTGAGATATACAATAGTAAACCTTTTTCATATAAAGAATTACCTAAACGTTTCGCTGAATTTGGTACAGTATATAGATATGAACAAAGTGGAGAGTTACATGGATTGACACGTGTTAGAGGTTTTACTCAAGATGATGCACATATTTTCTGTACTCCAGATCAGTTAGATACAGAGTTTAAAGAAGTTATTGACTTGGTTTTATATGTTTTTGGTTCTTTAGGATTTGAAGACTTTACTGCACAAGTATCATTGAGAGATCCTGAAAAACCTGAAAAATACATCGGAAGCGATGAAAATTGGAAAAAAGCTGAAGACGCTATCTTAAATGCAGCTATTGATAAAGGTTTGAATTATGTTGTAGAAACAGGTGAAGCTGCATTTTATGGGCCAAAGCTAGATTTCATGGTAAAAGATGCGCTAGGTAGGCAATGGCAACTAGGTACAATTCAAGTAGATTACAACTTGCCTGAGCGATTCGATTTAAACTATAAAGGCAGTGATAATGAGATGCACAGACCAGTTATGATCCACCGTGCTCCTTTTGGAAGTATGGAACGATTTGTAGCAATTTTATTAGAACATACAGGAGGAAATTTCCCGTTATGGTTAATGCCAGAACAAGCAATTATTATCTCAATAAGTGAGAAATATGAAAAATACGCTGAAAAAGTTTTAAATTTGCTAGAAAATGACGAAATTCGCGCCCTTACAGACAACAGAAATGAAACTGTGGGTAAGAAAATTCGTGAAGCTGAATTGCAAAAGTTTCCGTTTATGATTATTGTAGGTGAGCAAGAAGAAAATGACAATACAATAACTGTACGTCAACATGGAGGTGACGATCTTGGCACAATTACTGTAGAAGATTTTGTTAAAATCGTAAAAGAAAGAGTAAATAAAAGTTTAAAAACTTTTAAATAAATAACGTTTAATTTAAATATATAAGCCATAGCAATACGTAGAAGAAAGAATTATAGTAGACGTGTGGTCCAAGAAGACCAGCACAAAATTAATTCTAAGATTAGAGCTGAAGAAGTTCGACTTGTTGGAGATAATGTGGAGATAGGTGTATATCCTACTAAACAAGCTCTCAGCATAGCAGATGAACAAGGCTTAGATCTTGTTGAGATTTCGCCAAATGCGAATCCGCCAGTTTGTAAAGTAATGGATTACAAAAAATTCCTTTACGAGCAAAAGAAAAGAGACAAAGCATTAAAATCTAAAGCAACTAAAGTAGTTGTAAAAGAAATTCGATTTGGTCCACAAACAGATGATCATGATTACGAATTTAAAAAGAAACATGCTGAGAAATTCTTAAAAGATGGAGCAAAGCTTAAAGCTTTCGTATTCTTTAAAGGACGTTCTATTGTATTTAAAGAGCAAGGACAAATTTTATTATTAAGACTAGCTCAAGACCTTGAAGAATATGGCAAAGTTGAACAAATGCCTAAACTTGAAGGAAAGCGCATGATAATGTTCATTGCGCCTAAAAAGAAATAAATTTAAGATACTGATAATTCAGTACAAAAGATAAGCGAAACGTAAATTAAAACTAGGAGAAAATGCCTAAAATGAAAACAAAATCAAGTGCTAAGAAACGTTTCAAACTAACTGGCACTGGTAAGATTAAAAGAAAGCATGCTTTTAAGAGTCATATATTGACAAAAAAATCTAAAAAGCGTAAGCTTAAGTTAACTCATGACGGTTTAGTACATAAATCAGATGAGGATAATATTAAAACAATGTTACGTTTAAAGTAATAGTGTTTTAATTGGTTAAAACAATTTATAAACCCTGGAGTTAGGCAAAATAATTTAGCAAGTGTCAATTTAGACCGCCTACTACAAAAAACAATTAAAAAAATGCCAAGATCAGTAAATTCAGTTGCAAAGAGAGCCAGAAGAAAAAAGGTTCTTAAGCAAGCAAAAGGTTACTTTGGAAGACGTAAAAACGTTTGGACAGTAGCAAAGAACGCGGTTGACAAAGCGATGCAATATTCGTACAGAGACCGTAGAAATAAAAAGAGAACATTCCGTGCGTTATGGATAATGCGTATTAATGCAGGTGCAAGACAACATGGAATGAGCTATTCAAAATTTATGGGTAAATTAAAAGCTAATAATATTGACTTGAATCGTAAGGTTCTTGCTGATTTAGCTATGAATCATCCAGAAGCTTTTGAAGCTATAATAAACAAAGTAAAATAAGGCTTTTAGCCAAATTAATAACAACATTTCGCTTATAAAATCCGATTCGCAAGAGTCGGATTTTTTTGTTTTTTATTATACTGTAATTATTTTTTAATACCATGGCTAAGTATCTCTTCTGTAAAGTCTCCAAATAAAGAGCCATTGGCTAACTGATGAACAGAAATTCCTTGATGATAAGTATTATACTTTATTAATACAGGTGCCCCATTAATATCAATACCTATATCGCTAGAAACCAATCTAAAATAAGTGATAAGCATGAACTAGTTTAAATCTTTTCATCGAATAAAACAGTAACTTATACCAAAAATGAATTAAATGTTAAAAATTCCCTTAAATTTGACCTAAACATAATAAAAGTCTGATTAATAGCATAATTAACTTTTAATAGAAAAATAATATTATTATGAAACAAACAATGCTTAAAAATTATGCTTACTTGCTTTTAGCATTTATGCTAGTCGGAGTTTATAGCTGTGAAACGGAGTCCGTTGAGGATTCAAAAATTGAAGAGACTTTAACTCAATCAAAAAAACGTTCAGCCTCCTTTAATTTATCTCAAGATTGTTCAACAAGCCAATCGACCAACTTGTATGCTGGACAAAATATTTTGGTTGGTACTGTAGATGTTGTAATTGAAGGTGACAATTATGTTATTACATACAATTTAACAAATGAAGATTATTGTATTACTGAAACACATTTATCAGTTGTAAATTCTCCTTCAGAATTCCCTATTAATGGTGGTGGCAATCCAAAAATTGGTCAATTTGAGTATAGCGATTCTCATGATTGCGAAAGTAGCGTACCTTACACAGTACCAACTTCTGAAGGTGCTTATATAGCCGCTCATGCTGTTGTTAATTGTATATCTTCTTACGATACAGCCGACATAGCTGACTTTGATGCATCTTTACCAGAAGTTGCTGATTTCTGTATTAGAACAGGTCGTGAAGTAGAAAATTCTCGTGGTTACTTTAGATTCACCACAAATGAAGATCCAATTGCTGGAACTTATTGGGGATGGTGTGCTGATAGACATAGAGATATTGCCGCCACTGGTGAAGATACATGTTATGAAGATTTTAATGTTTACACATTAAATGACGATTTAAGTGCAATTGCATCTGAAACTGACAACTTAGATAACGTACTTTGGTTACTCAACAATGTAGATAGCTTATTAGATAGTGGTGATTATTTATATGGAAATGTACAGTGGGCTATATGGAAACTATTAAATAATCAAGAATGCAATTATTCTTGTAATGGCAATCTTTCATTACCGCCAGGTGATATTACAATTAAGGGGATGGAGATTTACAACATGGCAATTACCAATGGAGAAGGCTATGAAGCAGCATGTGGAGATAATACTTTAGTATTTTTTGATGATGGTGTAAGACAGCCCATTATGATTCAAATCCCAATTGAATGTGATACTAATTATACATGTAGCGAAACTGCTTGGGGAAATGGATGTGATTTCCCTGGTAACAGCTGGGCTACATATTTCCATTATCAAGAATAGATTAATCAAAAAAATAATATTTAATTGAATAAAAAGTCCGATTCATAAGAATCGGATTTTTTAATATTAGCTAAATATAAATGTTAAATTTTGTGCTCAAATATGCTCAATACCATGATATGAAAAATGTAAAAATGGTCGTTACCGATATGGACGGAACATTACTGAACTCTAACCATGAAGTAAGTAGCAAGTTTTTTGAAATTTTTGATCACTTAAATCAGCAAAATATCATATTTGTTGCGGCAAGTGGCAGGCCTTATTATAGTATTGTTGATAAGCTTCAAACCATAAAAAACCATATAACTATAGTTGCCGAAAATGGCGGTTTAGTCATTCAAAATGATGAAATACTTTTGTCAAACTCAATTAATCATCAAAAACTATCTAATTTATTTGATCTTGTAACTACCATAAAGAATTCACATCCTCTTTTTTGTACTAGACATAGAGCTTATATAAGAAGAACTTCAATTGAATTGATACAATTGTTTTCAGAATACTATTCAAATTATTCCGTAATCGATTCAGTTGAAGAAATTGAAGGTGAGGTTATTAAAATTGCACTTTATAATGACACTAACTCTGAAGCATATATCTACCCTTTTGTAAAACATATAGATACTGACTTTAATGTTGTAGTCTCTGGTAATCATTGGGTTGATATTTCTGATTTTACAACAAATAAAGGAAACGCAATCAAATTTCTTCAAAGTCACCATAATATAAGCCCATCTGAAACTATGGCTTTTGGTGATTATAATAACGATTTTGAAATGCTACAACTAGCGACATATAGTTATGCGATGGCAAATGCACATGATGCTATTAAAGCTGTTGCAAATTACCAAACAAAAAGCAATGACGAATTAGGAGTAGAACTTATACTAGAACAATTAGTTACCAAAAACGGTAAGTACTAATTGTCTTCCACTAGCAAAATTTCTATGCTCACAGAGGTAAATACCTTGCCATATACCAAGATTCAGTTGACCGTTTGAAATAGGTAATTGAACTGAGGTTCCCATTAAAGAAGCCTTTATATGAGCTGGCATATCATCTGATCCTTCAAAAGTATGTCTATAATACGATTCATTTTCTGGCACCATCTCATTTATATGACTTTCAAAATCTAATCTTACTGTTGGGTCAGCATTCTCATTTATTGTTAAACTTGCTGAAGTGTGTTTTATAAATACTTGCAATTGACCAATTTTTATTTCATTAATCTCAGTTATTGCATTTAAAACCTCATTAGTAATTAGATGAAAACCTCTAGAATGCGGCTGTAATTTAATTTCTTTCTGAAAGAATTTCATAATAACCAAATTTATACCGTTGATTTAAGTCTTCTGCTTTTTCTTTTTAGCTGCAGGAAATAGTACATTATTCAATATTAATCGATAACCAGGAGATGTTGGGTGCAAATCGAGTTCTGTTTTTGGGTCTCCTACTCTATGTGTATAGTCTTCTGGATCGTGACCACCATAAAATGTAAAAAAACCTTTTCCTTTTATACCATGTATGTATTTCGCCTCATTATTAGTTCTGTTTTCACCCATTACTAATACATTAGACTTTATTAAATCCCTTGTAAAAGACGTTGTTTGTCCCATAAACCCTTTTACCAAAGCCGTATGATTTTGAGTTAACATCGTGGGTATTGGATCCCACTTTGCAGAGTATTCCATCAAAGAAAAATAATCTGTAGATGGAGGTATTTGACGTTTCTGTGTCATATCTATCGAAGAAAACTCATACACGTTAGGACTTCGTTCTAAAATGTAATCTTTAAATGCAAAAGTTTTAGAAAAATCAATTTTATTTTGATAACCAGGATCACTACCATCTCCATCAAACATCGGCTCACAAATATCTACATTCTCTGCAGAAAGAGCAATATCAAAACTATCTGTAGCAGAACACATAGCAAACATAAAGCCTCCACCCACAACATAATCTCTAATTTTAAGTGCCACAGCTAATTTCGAATCAGACACTTTATCATATCCAAGTCGATTTGCTAATTCTTCAGCATTTTTCTTTTCTTCAATATACCATGATGCAGAACGATAGGTTCTATAAAATTTACCAAACTGACCTGTAAAATCTTCGTGATGCAAGTGTAACCAATCGTATAATAACAATTCATCTTTTAGTACTTCTTCATCATAAATAGTCTCATAAGGAATCTCGGCGTAAGTCAAAACCATTGTAACAGCATCATCCCAAGGTTGTTTACCATAAGGAGTATAAACCGCAATTTTTGGAGCTTTCTCTAATACAACTGCTTCTTGATTAACAGAAGGACTACTTATATTTTCTAAAATTTGTGCAGCTTTAGAATCTGAAATTACTTCAAAAGAAACTCCTCGTATTTGGCATTCACGCTGTATGATATCAGCGTCTGGTAATAAAAATGAACCACCTCTATAATTCAATAACCACTTCACCTTAAGTTCTCGCTCTAGTGTCCAATACGTTACTCCATAAGCTTTAAGGTGATTTTCTTGTAACTCTGCATCCATTGGAATTAAAATATAGGAAGCATAAGTATTAGCACTTAAAAAGAATGTAAATATTATAACTAATAAATTTTTCAAGCTCATAGATTTATAACGAAATATAACCAAATTTTAGTCTGTTAACTCTTAATTTATCATTCTTTTAATATCTAAATGAATGTTTAATAGACACATCGCATTATATAAGATGTATAATTAGTTACGGAGACATGTTCAAGAAACGCTTAATCTTCTCTTTAAGTATTCTTAAAACTTACCTATAGTCGTCTCATTACCAGAAAGTAAACTAGCTATTATTTTAGTACCTTCAAACTGTTCAAGAATAATTTTGATAAAGACTGTGATAGGAATTGCCATAATTAACCCTGGAATTCCCCATAAAAATCCCCAAAACATTAACATAACAAGAACTGCAATAATATTTATGGAAAATGATTTACCCATAAAAACTGGTTCTAAAATAGCTCCAAAAGTCACTTGTACCATTGAGATTGAAAAAATAAAGAAGAATAAAGTGCTCGTTGGGTCTAACTCTACAAAAGCGAATATAGATAGCAAAATCACAGATATAAATGAACCTACCATTTGTACAAAGTTGATAGCAAACGCAAATAATCCCCAAAAAATCGGAAAACTAACATCAAAGAATACACACATTAATCCTGTAAAAAGCCCTGTTAATGCACTTACTAAAAACTTCACTTTAATAAATTTTATGAGATCCTTTTCAATCTTCATAAATGCTTTAATAGACGTATGTTTTTGCTTTAGTAATGTTGTATTTAGTAATTTGTGGACATTAATTGATTCTGCCAACCATAGGACAACAAAGAAAGTGGTCATTAACAAAGTTGTAAAAAATGTTCTTAAAAACCCAAAGGTTGAACCTAGATTCTCCTTTTCAAAAAATTGACCTATTAAGTTTTTATCTTTCTCAAATTCTATGCTAAAGTTATCGTATAAATAGACTTTAAGGTCTGCCATTTTTACTTCAGCTTTTGCCAAAAACTCTGTATTACTTCCTAATATCTGCTGACTAGATAATTTCACAAGTTCTATTCCTATAAATAATCCTACAACTACCAATAGTAGTACAAAAATTATGCTAATAAATTTTGGTATTTTTCTGCGTCCAAGCCATCGCATTAACGGCAAAAACAGCAAAGCAATAAACATTGAAAAAATTAAGGGAATAAATATAAATGATAGTATTTTAAGTAAATAAAACACTAATGGAACCACTATGATTAGTAGTAAAATATTTGTAGTACGTCTTTGGCTTAACATGGGGCAATTTTATATTAACTTAAGCAGTAAAGATAAGTCAAAAAACGCTTTTTAACGTCTTTAATTGCCGTTAAAAAGGTACGCCATCATCTTCTGGTCCATCAAAAGCATCTGAAGCAGAAGGAAAACTATCTGGCTTAAATGTATCATCATTTGCAGCGGCATTCATTTTAGAATGAAATTCACCAAAAGGAGTATCAAAATCATCTAAATTATCGAACTTACCTAAATGTCCAATAAACTTCAACCTAATGTTTTCTAATCCACCATTTCTATGTTTAGCAACTATAAATTCACCTTGCCCTTCAGTTGGAGATCGTTCTTCATCATCCCACTCATCAATCTTATAATATTCTGGTCTATAAATAAAAGATACAATATCTGCATCCTGTTCTATCGCTCCAGATTCACGTAAATCTGATAATAAAGGTCTTTTACTTCCTCCACGAGTTTCTACAGCACGCGATAATTGTGATAATGCAATTACGGGAATACTTAATTCCTTAGCTAATGCTTTAAGGTTACGAGAAATCATAGATATTTCTTGTTCACGGTTACCTCCTTTTTGACTTCCACCAGCTGTCATTAATTGCAAATAATCAATCATTATCATTTTAATGCCATACTGCGAAGCTAACCGACGTGCTTTTGCTCTTAAATCGAAAATTGATAGTGAAGGAGTATCATCAATAAATAGAGGTGCCTTTTCTAACGTTTTTACTTTTACGTTTAGTTGTTCCCACTCGTGTTTTTCTAATTTACCTGTCCTTAATTTTTCGGAAGACAAACCAGTTTCACTAGAAATTAATCGTGTTATCAATTGTACTGAAGACATTTCTAACGAGAAAAATGCAACAGGAATATTACTATTTACAGCAACATTACGTGCCATTGTTAGCGTAAATGCCGTTTTACCCATACCAGGACGCGCAGCAACAATTACTAAATCTGAAGGTTGCCAACCTGAGGTTAATTTATCGAGTTTATCAAATCCTGAAGGAATACCACTCATTCCTTCCTTATTAGAAATCTCTTCAATTTTTTTCTTTGCTTGAATTACTAAACTCTGAGCAGTTTCGGTAGATTTCTTAACGTTACCTTGAGTAACTTCATATAATTTTGCTTCAGCATTATCTAAAAGGTCAAAAACATCTTTTGTTTCATCGTAAGCTTCTTCAATAATTTCACTCGAAATTTTTATTAAACTTCGTTGAATATACTTTTGAAGAATAATACGAGCATGAAACTCTATATGTGCTGAAGATGATACACGTTGTGTTAAAGAAATGAGGTAAAAATCGCCACCTGCTAAATCTAACTTTTGTTCTTTTTTTAATTGGCTAGAAACAGTTAATAAGTCAACCGGTTCACTATTTTCGAATAATTTAAAAATCGCTTCAAAAATAATTTTGTGAGCGTCCTTATAGAAAGCTTCAGGACTTAATATGTCAATAACTTCATCAACACCCTTTTTATCTATCATCATTGCTCCAAGCACAACTTCTTCTAAATCAATTGCTTGAGGCGGTATCTTTCCTTTCTCTAAGCTAATGATTGTGCTTTTATCAACTTTATAGCCTTGTATTGGGTTGGGTTGTTTCATAAGTAACAAAAGTAGCTAAATAGAATCGACGAAATGCATAATACAGTATTTGCAATCTCAACATGTCGTTAACAATTTAACTGTTAATAACTCTAATATATTGTTAATAGCGCCAAAAAAATCCGAAGTACTAAACTTCGGATATTTAAGTTGCCTATGCTTAGCGGATTAGTCTTTATAGACTCCCATTTCATCGTATTTTCCCATACGTTGTTTTACTAAATCTTTTGGTGATAAGTTTTTAAGTTCTTCATAAGATTTAATAATCGCATCTCTTACAGCTAAAAACGTTTTTTCTCTATCTGTATGAGCACCACCAAGTGGTTCTTTTACAATCTGATCTACAAGCTTCATTCGCTTCATATCCTTAGCTGTAAGCTTTAAAGATTCAGCTGCTTGTTCTTTATACTCCCAACTTCTCCATAAAATTGAAGAACACGATTCTGGAGAAATAACAGAATACCAAGTGTTTTCTAACATTAATACACGGTCACCTACTCCAATCCCTAAAGCTCCACCTGAAGCTCCTTCTCCAATAATCACAGTGATAATTGGCACTTTAAGACGAGTCATTTCTAAGATGTTTCTAGCAATAGCTTCACCTTGTCCACGTTCTTCGGCTTCTAAACCAGGATATGCTCCAGGAGTATCAATTAAGGTTACTACAGGAATCCCAAATTTTTCAGCAGATTTCATTAATCGTAAAGCCTTACGATAACCTTCAGGATTAGACATTCCGAAGTTACGATACTGCCTCGTTTTAGTATTATATCCTTTTTGTTGACCTATAAACATATAAGATTGGTCACCAATTTTACCTAAACCACCAATCATTGCCTTGTCGTCTTTTACATTTCTATCTCCATGTAATTCTAAAAACGAATCACCACATAAAGCTTTAATATGATCTAAAGTATAAGGTCTATTTGGATGACGAGACATTTGAACACGTTGCCAAGCAGTAAGGTTTCTGTAAATATCTCTTTTAGTTTCAGCTAGCTTCTTTTCAATTTGCTTACAGGTTTCTGTGACATCTACATCACTTTCTTTTCCTATAATTTGACATTTGTCTAGTTGATCTTCTAATTCTTTTATTGGTAATTCAAACTCTAAATATTCCATACAATTTGAAGTTAAATTTTAGTTAGTTAGTAACCACAAATATAAAAACTTTAATCGGTTATATTGCTTGTTTTACTTTTTCGTCTCTTATAGTTTTTAAATAGGGCATCGAATAATATTGTAATTAAAATTAGAATAGCACCTATATAAAATTGATGAGACATTTGTTCTGTTGCTGGAAATAAAACTAATGCTATGGCTATACCATATACAGGCTCTAAGTTGTAACTTAAAATTACTGTAAATGGACTAATATAACGCATAACTTCTACAGCACCAATAAATGCATAAGCAGTACAAACAGAAGCTAAAATGAAAATATAAATCCAGTCGGAATCTGATAATGTAAAGAATTCTTCATTGAAATGAGTACCTGTTAATAGAATAAATGCTGTTAAAAATACTACTCCACTAATAAACTCATAAAACGAAATTACTGTTGCATTGTAACGCTCAATAAACTTTCCATTTACTACAGCGAATAATGTCGAAAATAATGCTGATAATAGTCCTAATACAATACCATTGATGAAATCCATTTCGCTGGTTGTAATTAGAATAACACCAAGAATAACAACTACACCAAATAAAATTTCATAAACCAATATGCGACGCTTAAAAAAAAGAGGTTCAATAAAAGAGGCAAAAAAAGCTCCAGATGAAAACATAGCTAATGCAATAGAAACGTTTGCCTGATTAATGGCTTCAAAAAAAGTAATCCAATGTAATGCTATAATAATACCAGCAGCTGAAAATTGAAAAAACGTCTTTTTTGTAATTTTTATATTTATCCTTACAATCTTAATGTAAATAAACATTAAAATGCCCGCAATTGCCATTCTATACCATACCAATTCTAACGAGCCTATAGTAATAAGTTCTCCGAGAATTGCAGTAAAACCAGCAATAAAAACCAGAAAATGTAAATGTAAATAATGTTTTAATTTAGCGTTTGGCATTTTGCAAAAGGTATATAGCTAAAATACCAAATATAAAATTAGGGAACCATACAGCAATTATTGCAGGGAAATTTGATTGTTCTGCCATGACACCAAAGACCTTATCAAAAAAGACATAAATCATAGCAATTGCTATACCAAAAGCTAAATTAACTCCCATACCTCCACGTCTTTTTACAGACGAAACTGCTACGGCAATTATTGTAAGAATGAATATAGAAACTGGTAAACTCCATTTCTTTAGTTTTACAACTTCATAACGTCCTATATTAGGAGAACCTCTTCGTTTTTCTGCAGCAATAAAATCTAATAGCTCACCATAAGATTTGGTTTCAGCAGCATATTCAACTGGCGTTAAATCTTCTAATTCAAATGGAAAGTCCATTTCTTTTCGTCGTACTTTTTCTATGGTTTCTATACCATTTTCAAAACTACGTTTTAAATAAGAATTTAAAACATATATCGAATCTTCTTCAACATATTTTATATTGTCCGCAAAAATTTTGTATTTGAGTTCGTTGCCTTCAAAATGTTCGTATGTAAAATTGAAACCTGTTTTACTTTTCGGTATAAAATTGCTAACATAGATGTAATCATTATCATTTATTTGCTGGTAAACATTATGTGTTTTTTGAATTTTTTTATTCTTCTTTAAATACTTAAACTTAAACTCATTAAATCCTTGACTAGCAATTGGCGACAAATACATTCCTAAAACCAAAGCAAAAGCAGCAACAATTGTTGCTCCTATTAAATAAGGTCTTAAAAATCTTGTAAACGATACTCCTGAACTTAAAAAAGCAACAATTTCTGTATTGTTAGCAAGCTTAGACGTAAACCAAATTACAGAAAGAAATAAAAATAATGGAAACAGTAGATTCGCAAAATAAACTGTAAAGTCTATATAATAAGATGTTACCTCATCAAATGGAGCATTGTTTTCTAATATTTTACCTACTTTTTCTGCTAAATCAACTGTTATAGCAATAGGTATAAATAATAGCAACATCATTAGAAATGTAAGCAAATACCGCTTTAATATGTACCAATCTAATATTTTCACTTACTACAATCTATTATCCATTTGTTTTACCATTTTTTCTTTCCACGATCTAAAATCGCCAGCAATAATACGCTTTCTAGCTTCTCTGACCAACCATAAATAAAAACCTAAATTATGTATAGTTGCAATCTGTTTTCCTAACAATTCATTTACAGTAAATAAATGTCTTAAATACGCTTTACTGTATTCTGTATCAACAAATGTAATCGCCATTTCATCAATCGGTGAAAAATCATCTGCCCATTTTAAATTTTTAATATTTATAGTGCCATGGGCTGTAAACAACATACCATTTCTGGCATTACGTGTTGGCATTACACAATCAAACATGTCTACACCTAACGCAATATTTTCTAATAAATTGATTGGCGTACCAACTCCCATTAAGTAACGTGGCTTATCTTCTGGTAAAATACTACACACCACATCTGTCATAGCATACATTTCTTCTGCTGGTTCACCTACCGATAATCCACCAATTGCATTACCTTCTGCTCCAGCATTTGCAATATATTCTGCAGATTGCTGTCTTAAATCTTTATAGGTACTTCCTTGTACAATAGGAAAAAAGGTCTGTTCGTAATCGTATTTGAAAGGCGTCTTCTTTAAATGTGTTAAACAACGTTCTAACCAACGATGCGTCATATGCATAGAACGTTTTGCATAATTATAATCACAAGGATAAGGAGTACATTCATCGAAAGCCATAATGATATCTGCACCAATGCTTCGTTGAACTTCCATTACATTTTCTGGTGTAAAGACGTGGTAACTGCCATCAATGTGCGACTTAAATTTCACACCTTCTTCCTTAATTTTTCTGTTTGCAGATAATGAATATACTTGGTAACCACCAGAATCTGTAAGAATATTTCTATCCCAATTCATAAATTTATGCAGTCCACCTGCTTGTTCTAAAATTGGAGTCTGAGGTCTTAAATACAAATGATAGGTATTCCCCAAAATAATATCTGGATTAATATCATTTTTTAACTCTCTCTGGTGCACACCTTTAACTGATGCAACAGTTCCAACTGGCATAAAAATAGGTGTTTCTATAACACCATGATCTGTCGTAATTGATCCAGCTCTTGCCTTGGTTTCTTTATCGTTTGCTAGTCTTTGAAATTTCATGTGTTAATACTTATTTCTTTAAAGCGGACACATGTTGTTCGCAATTAATCATTCCTTTATATGATAACAATTTCTGCATGCTCGTTTCATTAATTGTAAGTCTGGTGGCAAATATAATTAACTCAATGTCAATCAATCTTAATTAAAAATAAAAATTGTTAGCAAATCCATAAAATCGTTAATAAGTGAGTTCCTTCAATTTTTGAAAGGCCTTTGTAAAAAGTTATTTTTGTCGAAATTAATTTAAGCAATACAACATGCCAAACATTAAAGAATTAGAAGATTTAACAACTCAAGTTCGTAGAGATATAATACGAATGGTACATAAAGTAAACTCTGGTCATCCAGGAGGTTCCTTAGGCTGTGCGGAATTTTTTGTAGCACTATACAAAGAGCTAATGGAAAGAAAAGATGGTTTTGATATGGACGGAAAAGATGAAGATTTATTCTTTCTTTCAAACGGTCATATTTCACCGGTTTACTATAGTGTATTAGCAAGATCTGGCTATTTTCCTATAGATGAATTAAATACGTTTAGATTAATTAATTCTCGATTGCAAGGTCACCCAACAACACACGAAGGGTTACCTGGTATCCGAATTGCTTCTGGGTCTTTAGGACAAGGAATGTCTGTTGCTATTGGTGCAGCACAAGCCAAGAAACTAAATAATGATAATCATTTAGTATATAGTCTTCATGGTGATGGTGAATTACAAGAAGGACAAAATTGGGAAGCTATAATGTATGCTTCGGCAAAAAAAATAGATAACCTTATTTCTACTATTGATTTAAATGGTCAACAAATTGATGGCTCAACAGATGATGTATTGCCAATGGGAAGTATAAAAGGTAAGTTTGAAGCTTTTGGTTGGACTGTTTTAGAAATTGAAGAAGGTAATAATATCGCAGCTATACTAAAGGGTATGACAGAAGCAAAATCTTTAACAGGAAAAGGAAAACCAGTTTGTGTTCTACTAAAAACAGTAATGGGTAATGGAATTGATTTTATGATGTATACACATGCTTGGCACGGAAAAGCTCCAAATGACGAACAATTAGCAATTGGATTAGCACAAAATCCAGAAACGTTAGGAGACTACTAATCATCAAATCAAAAAGAAAAATGAAGACATATACATATACAGAAAAAAAAGATACAAGAAGTGGTTTTGGTGCTGGTTTAACTGAACTAGGTAGAAACAATCCAAATGTAGTTGCCTTATGTGCTGACTTAATTGGATCTTTAAAGATGGACCAGTTTATTGAAGAAAACCCAGAACGTTTTTTCCAAGTCGGAATTGCGGAAGCGAATATGATGGGAATTGCTGCTGGTTTAACTATAGGAGGTAAAATACCTTTTACAGGAACCTTTGCTAACTTTTCAACCGGTAGAGTTTATGACCAAATCCGTCAATCTATCGCATATTCTGGAAAAAATGTGAAGATTTGTGCATCTCATGCAGGTTTAACTTTGGGTGAAGATGGAGCAACACATCAAATATTAGAAGATATTGGATTAATGAAAATGTTACCAGGAATGGTCGTTATTAATCCTTGCGATTACAACCAAACTAAAGCTGCTACTATTGCTATTGCAGATTATGATGGTCCTGTATATTTAAGATTTGGAAGACCTTCTGTACCAATCTTTACACCAGCGAATCAAAAGTTTGAAATTGGTAAAGCTATTAAACTTACAGATGGAACAGATGTAACTATTGTTGCAACAGGTCACTTGGTTTGGGAAGCATTAGAAGCTTCTAAAGCGTTACATGAAGCTGGTATTTCTGCAGAAGTAATAAATATCCACACTATTAAACCATTAGATGATAAAGCTATATTGGATTCCGTTGCAAAAACAGGGTGTATTGTAACAGCAGAAGAACACAACTATCTTGGTGGACTTGGTGAAAGTGTAGCTAGAGTTTTAACACAACACAGACCTACTCCTCAAGAATTTATAGCAACTAATGATACTTTTGGTGAATCTGGGACTCCTGCTCAATTAATGGATAAGTACGGATTAAACAGTGATGCTATTCAAAAAGCTGTAAAAACTGTAATGAAAAGAAAATAAGTTCGTTTTGGCAACGTTTTTGATAATATACATACTTAATCTAAAAACGAACATTATGAAAAATTTGAAAAATTCAATTATTACAAGTTTAGTGATGGTATTTATAGGTTTATCTATGAATGCCCAAAATGGTAGTTCCTTTGGTTTTAAAGGTGGTTTAAACTATAGTGCCTATGGAGATTATTTTGAATCTATTGGTGAGAATGCCAAAAATCCAGATCGCAATATTGGTTTTCATATTGGAATATTCGGCAAATTAGGAAACAAACTTTATTTTAGACCAGAGCTTGTATATTCTGCAACTAAAAGTGACTATGATAGCAATGTTTTTGAAGTTAAAAAAATTGACGCTCCTCTTTTAATTGGTGTAAAAGTATTAGGACCTGTAAGTGTTTTTGGAGGACCATCACTTCAATATATTCTAGATACAGAGTTTGAAGGTATAGATATTGATAATATTGAGGATGATTTCTCGGTAGGATTAAATTTTGGGGTCGGAGTAAATTTCAATAAAATAGGAATTGATCTTAGGTATGAAAGAGGTTTTAATAATAATGAAGCTACATTTATTGATAACAATTTAGGTTCTGATGTTACTAGTAGAATAGATACAAGACCAGACCAATTGATTTTGAGTTTTGAACTTTCCTGAAATAGGTTGACTAAAAATTAAACCATTAATTATAGTCACTTATGAAAACACAAAATGACCACTGGCGAAAAAAAAGCTACCAAAAA
>Ga0209121_10002783_pt1 | contig 17408 bp, 15 predicted proteins | sample Cruoilmetagenom3_FD_187292 | JGI IMG/M metagenome (GOLD analysis project Ga0209121, IMG submission 187292) | Oil polluted marine microbial communities from Coal Oil Point, Santa Barbara, California, USA - Sample 3 (SPAdes) (version 2) | ecosystem: Environmental > Aquatic > Marine > Oil seeps ... | reverse complement strand
TGTTACTTTTCCTGTAATTTGATAAGATTGTGCATAGGTTGCAATTGTTAAAAGCGAGAATATCACTAATAATAGGTTTTTTTTGTTAATCATATTTTTTTTTTAGTTAATTAGTTCGTAATAATATAAAAAATAAACAAATAAATAAGTTTTTATTTAAAAAAGATTGATTATTTTTTTTTTTAACCTATAAGGAATTGTCATATTTTATATTGGTTTTTCCGATTATTATAAAGTATTTTGTAAGAATTCAAGATATTCACGACAGACCTTTAAACTCAAAATATGAAATCACTTTGGCACTTTGAAAATGTAAATTTATTTAAGATTCTATGTCCACATAAATTTGCAAAGTATAAAAATTGCCATAATTTCAATCACTATTCAAAAAATGATTATGTGTATTTTGAAGAAGATGCATCTACAAAAATTTACTTAATTGAAAAGGGAAAAGTCAAACTTGGATATTATAACGATGTAGGCAATGAAGTAGTTAAAGCAATTTTATGTAAAGGTGAAGTTTTTGGTGAAAAAGCGATACTTGGAGAAGAAAAAAGAAATGAATTTGCACAATCTCTCGATAATAGTACTTCAATTTGTCCAATAGGAGTTACAACGCTTCACGAGTTAATGAGAGACAATCAAACATTTACTTTAAAAATTTATAAATTTATTAGTTTTAGAATTCAAAAATTAGAAAGAAGACTTCAAATTTTACTTTTTAAAGATGCTAAAACAAGACTTACCGAATTTCTAGATGAATTATGTGAGGATTATGGAGTTTGCTGTGAGGAAACGGGTAATTTAAAAGCAACTCATCCTTATACTCAAAAAGATATTGCCAGTTTAATAGGAACTTCAAGGCCTACATTAAACATAATTATGAATGAACTAAAATCTGATGGTGTCATCGATTTTAGAGGAAAAGAAATACTTTTTTTAAAAAAATCTGCTTAGTGTTAGCTAGCTAACATTTTAGAGATTTTGCTGTACATACTTTTGTTATAATATTAATTATTTAAAATTTAACAATTATGAAAAAAGTTCTATTCAGTTTTTTAGTTATTACTTTAGTTATTACCTCATGTAAGAATTATGATGATGAGTTTGATGCTTTAAATGCATCAATAACTACGCTTCAATCTCAAGTTTCTTCACTCGCAACATTGCAAGCAGATTTATCAACTATTCAAAATACTGTAAATTCTTTACAGACTACCTTGGATGGTACAGATGTAGGTTTAACTAATGTTTTGGCTAAAATTTCATCGCTTCAGACAGATTTAAATGCGCTAACTGCTGACTTTTCTGAAGCAGATTTAGTGATGCTTCAAGAAAACCTTAGTCTTTTACAAGCGGATGTTGATGAAATTTTAAAATCTCAAAACGTTGATAGTTTAATATTAAATTTAACAGGATTAGATGAATTAGGTGATGATTTTGTGTATGAAGGTTGGTTAATAGTAAATGGAAGCCCGGTAAGTACTGGTACTTTTTCAAGTGTTAACTTTCCGCAATCTTTTACAGTTAATAAGAGTAATTTAGAGTTAGCAGTTAAATTTGTTCTTACAATAGAGCCAGCCGTAGATCCAGATTCTGCTCCATCTGAAACTAAATATATGGTTGGTGATTTTTCTGGAAACACAGCTTCTGTTAATACAACAATTGTTGGTGATTTTAGCTCTTCTTGGGGAAAAGCATTTTTAAGAACCCCAACTGATGAAGTGCCAGGATCTACTAATAATGGTAATGACGAAAACGGTATTTGGTTTGGTACACCTGGAGCACCACCAACAGCAGGTTTTGGGTTGCCAGAATTACCAGCAGGATGGAAATATGAAGGATGGGTGGTAGTTGAAGGTATTGGACCAGTAACAACAGGAACATTTACAAGTTTTACAACTGCCGATGATTCAAATGGGTTTAGCGGAACAGAGAATAATGCTGGACCTCCAGTACCTGGTGAAGATTTTTTTCTAAATGCACCAACAGGGTTTACATTCCCTTTAGATGTTAGAGGTCGTACAGCAGTTATTTCTATAGAACCATATCCAGATAATTCTCCTGCCCCTTTTACGATGAAGCCTCTAGTAGGTGCAGTTGGTCAAGAAACAGCTCCAGTTACGCATGATTTAGGATTGAACCTAGCATCTTTACCAACAGGAACAGTAAGTCGTTAAAATTTCCCAGCTTTTGTCAAAACCCCAATTTTAATAAAAGAGCCTTCGCATTGAAGGCTTTTTTTGCTTAAAAATAGGCTCATTTCAATTAAATAAATATGTAAGATTTGTTATTTACATCAAATCTGTAATTACTATATTTACCAAAATTATTACAAATCAAAAATTTTTAGAATTATGTCAATGGATTTTAATCAAGCTTCAGATTTACTTAAAGGCAAAGTAGCGTTAATAACTGGTGCTTCACAAGGAATTGGTAAAGAAATTGCTTATCGTTACGAAAGAGCAGGAGCAGATATTGCTTTCACATATATTTCTAGTAAAGATATCACTCATGAGCTTGAGAAAGAACTTACTGTACGTGGTGTTAAATGTAAAGGTTATCGTGTAGATGCATCAGACCACGATGCTACTCATGAAATGGTAGCTGATGTTATTAAATATTTTGGAAGAATTGATGTTTTAATTAATAATGCGGGTATTACAGACGATGGCCTTTTACTTAGAATGAGTGAAGCAAGTTGGGATAGAGTAATTGGAATAAATCTTAAATCGTGTTTTAATACAACAAAAGCGGTTCTTCCTCATATGTGTAAACAACGTAGTGGTTCAATTATTAATATGAGCTCGGTTGTAGGTATTAAAGGAAATGCAGGTCAGACAAACTATTCAGCATCTAAAGCAGGTGTAATAGGTTTTACTAAATCGGTTGCTTTAGAATATGGTGCTAGAGGTATTAGATGTAATGCTATTGCTCCAGGATTTATTGAAACTGAAATGACAGCAAAATTAGACCCTAAGGTTGTTAAAGAATGGACAGATAAAATCCCTTTAAGAAGAGGTGGAAATACGGACGATGTTGCTGAAGCTGCAATGTATTTCGGATCTGATTTGTCTGGTTATGTAACAGGACAAGTTCTTCAAGTAGACGGTGGAATGTTAACTTAAAATTTAATAATTGAAATCTTTAAGCTTGTTCTTAATTTTATTAGCGGTTTTAATTGCAATTATTGTTGCAGGATTTCAGTATTTATATAAAAACAAAGCAAAAAGCCAATTGAAATATTGGCTTTTTGCTTTACGCTTTATTAGTGTTTTATCAATCTTAATTTACTTAATAAATCCGACTCTTAAAAAGGATGAATTTAATATTGAAAAACCAACATTAATTGTTGTGGTTGATAATTCTAAATCGATAAAAAATAACGGAAACGATGAGAAAGTTTCTTCGTTTGTTGATAATGTTAAAACTAATAAAGCCCTAAATGATAAATTTGATATTTCGTATTATTCAATTGGCGATAATTTAAAGAAAAATGGAGCATTAGATTTTAACGATCCAATTTCAAATTTATCAAAACCATTAGAAGCATTTTCAAAAGTTTTTCAACCAAACAATACACCTTTAATTTTTATTACCGATGGAAACGAAAATATAGGTAAATCCATCGGTTTTTCAAGCTATAAGAGTCCAGTTTTTCCTTTTATAGTGGGTGATACAACTTCTATTGAAGATATTTCAATTGAAACTGTGAATGCAAATAAATATACCTATATAAAAAATAAATTACCTGTTGAAATATTTGTCAATTATAATGGTAATAGGAATGTGGCTAAAAAATTAAATATTTATAAATCTGGGAAACGAATATATTCAAAAAATTTAAAATTCTCCGAGGTAAATAATTCTATTATTGAAACCGTTTATTTAGATTCAGAAGAAGAAGGTGTACAATTTTACAATGTAAGTATTGAACAGCTTAAAAATGAGGTTAATAAATTAAATAACAATCAAAATTTTAGTATTACTGTTGTAGATAAAAAATCGAAGGTATTACTGCTTACCGAAACAAATCATCCAGATATTGGAATGTTTAAAAGAGCTATAGAATCGTCTGAAGAAAAGGAAGTTACCATTAAAAATGTAAATGAATGGAACGATAATTTACGCGATTTTCAATTGGTTATTTTGTATCAACCAACCAATTCTTTTGAAAAAGTTTTTAATGAAGTTATTTCAAAAAAAATAAATTATTTTATTATTTCAGGATTAAATACAGATTGGAATTTTTTAAACTCAATACAGCAAGATTTTTTAAAAAATAACACCAATCAGCCAGAAAAATATTTTCCTATTTATGATGAAAATAATACAGCTTTTTTAACAGAAGATATTGGTTTTCAGTCATTCCCTCCATTAGATGATTTGTTTGGAGATTTTAAATTTAATGTTCCACATCAAGTTTTATTAAAGCAAAGAATTGGATTAATTGAAATAAACGCTCCACTCTTGGCAACATTTTCAAACAGAATTACAAAAAAAGGGATATTATTTGGAGAAAATAGTTGGAGGTGGAGAATGGAAAGTTTTCGAAATAAGAATTCATTTGAGGAATTTGACAGCTATTTTTTAAATTTAGTTCAATATTTATCTTCAACTAAAAATTTTAATAGGTTAAATGTTGATATAAAATCAATTTATTATTCAAATGAAACAGTAAAAGTAACTGCTAATATTCTTGATGAAAACTTGAATTTTGATAAAAATGAGCGTCTATCTTTAAGTATTAAAAATAGTGTAAATGGATTTACTAAAAACATACCTTTTTCATTATTTGAAACTAATTATCAAGCAGAAATAACAAACTTACCAGAAGGCGAGTATGAATATAAAGTAGTTTCAGAAAATCAAAATCAAAGTATATTAGGTAAATTTAAAGTTTTACCTTTTGAGTTAGAGCAGCAACATTTAAATTCAGATGATAAAAATTTTAAAATCCTTTCTTCAAAAACAAATGGTGCTATTTTTTATGAGAATGAGGAAAATACATTGATTTCTAGTGTTTTAAATGATGAAAGATTTAGTGCAATTCAAAAATCGAAAACTAAAAATACGCCGCTTATAAATTGGTATTGGCTTTTATTTTTTACACTTATTAGTTTAAGTTTAGAATGGTTTGTTAGAAAATATTTTGGCAAAATTTAAGATGTTTTGTAACTTTATGAATGCTGTATTTTATAAAATAGTTATATTTTAGCCCAGTATGTTTAAGGTATCTGCCACATTATTGTCTGTCATTATTTTAATTCAAAGTTTTAATTTTGATTTAAAAGATTTACCAAAATTAGTTGTTTTGGCAGATCATATTGCTTCGCATATTGAGGAAGGTGAGAATTTTTCAGACTTTATTTCTCAACATTATGGAAGTGAGCAAAACGAACATAACGAAAAGCATCAAGAGCATGAAGACCTGCCGTTTAAACACCAACATGCAGATTCCCATTTTCATATTGTATATATAATTTGTAATAATGTATTTGCAATTAAGAATGACATTTCAATTGAAAGTTTAAAAAACTTCACCTATAAAGAGCCAATTACAAGTCTTTTAACCAATACTATATTTCAACCTCCAAGAGTAGTATAATCAATTTCGTTTTGTAAATAAAAGAGATGATTAAATTATTAATTATCTGATTTATAAACTACTAACTAATTAATTATGTTACAAAAAATTATTAAACTTAGTATAGATAATAAACTTATCATACTTTTAATAACAGCAGCAATTGTAGGTTTTGGAATTTTTTCCTTAACCCAAATTCCGATTGGAGCAGTGCCTGATATTACAAATAATCAGGTGCAAGTTATTACAACTTCAAAAAACTTATCTACACAAGATGTAGAGCAATTTATTACGTACCCTGTTGAATTGGAGATGGCAAATTTACCAGGAGTTACAGAAATTAGATCTATTTCTAAATTTGGATTATCAGTGGTAACTATTGTATTTGAAGATGCAATGGGAACGTATTTACCACGACAATTAATTGCTGAAAAAATTAAATCTGCTTCAGAAAAAATTCCAGAAGGTTTTGGAACTCCTGAAATGGGACCAATTACTACTGGTTTGGGTGAAATTTATCAATATATATTAGATACCAAACCGGGTTTTAAAGATCGCTATTCTCCTATGGAATTGAGAACTCTTCAAGATTGGGTTGTAAAACGTCAATTATCTGGTATTCCAGGCGTAGTGGAAGTAAATACATGGGGAGGATTTTTAAAGCAATATGAAGTTGCTTTAAATCCTGAAAAATTAAAATCTATGAACATTACGCATTCACAAGTATTGGATGCGTTGGAAAAAAACAACAGTGTTGCTGGTGGTGGTTATATTGAAAAAACCAATGAAAGTTATTTTGTTCGTGGAGAAGGAATGATAAAATCACTGGATGATATTGAAAATGTTGTGGTCAAAAATGTGGATGGAGTTCCAATTTTAATCAAAAATATTGCTGAAGTTAATTTTGGATTTGCCAATCGTTTTGGAGCAATTACTGGAAATGGAGAAGGAGAAAAAGTACTTGGACAAGTAATGATGCTTAAAGATGGGGATTCAAACAAAGTAATTGAAGCCGTAAAAGAACGCATTGCCGAAATTCAAAAAACATTACCCGAAGGTGTTTTTATTAATGGATTTTTAGAACGAAGTGAGTTAATTGGTAAAACAACATTTACCGTTGCAGAAAACTTAATTATTGGCATAATCATAGTAATTTTTGTGGTTATTTTATTATTAGGGAGTATGCGCTCAGGTTTGGTAGTTGCTTCTGTAATTCCTTTGTCGCTGCTATTTACATTGTCTATGATGTACGTTTTTGGCGTAGATGCCAATTTAATGAGTTTAGGAGCGATAGATTTTGGTATTATAATAGATGGTGCCGTAATTATTGTTGAATTTATTGCCTTTAAAATAACAAGTAGCAGAAAAGAACTAATGCTGCTTTCAAAAAGTGAACGACAAGATAGTATTGATGAAATTACCTATAGTAGTAGTTCAAAAATGATGACTTCGGCAATATTCGGGCAATTGATAATTTTAATTGTATTCATTCCAATTTTGTCATTAAGTGGTGTTGAAGGAAAAATGTTTAAACCAATGGCAATGGCATTTAGTTTTGCTTTAATTGGTGCTATGTTTTTATGCTTTACCTATGTACCAGTCATTTCTTCTATATTTTTAAAACCAGAAAAGGTGACAAAAAACAACGTTTCTAAACGTTTAATGGCCTTCTTTTACAAATTATACCAACCGGTAATTAAATGGTCTCTAGTTCATAAAAAAATAGTTATTAGTTCATCAGTTGCGCTATTAATTGTTACAGGAATTCTATTTAACAGAATGGGAGGAGAGTTTATTCCAACCTTAGATGAGGGAGATTTTGTAATTCAACCAGTTTTAAAAACCGGAACTACATTAACTAAAACATCTGAAATTACGACACAAATTGAACAAATATTATTAGATAATTTCCCTGAAGTTTCTCAAGTAGTTTCACGTATTGGAGCAGCTGAAGTTCCAACGGATCCAATGTCTATGGAAGAAAGCGATGTAATTATTAAACTAAAACCAAAAGGCGAGTGGGTTTCTGCAGATTCAAAAGATGAATTAGCCGATAAGTTTAAAGAGAAATTATCCATAATTCCAGGAATAGATTTTGAGTTTACACAACCTATTGAAATGCGTTTTAACGAGTTAATTACTGGGGTTAGAGCAGATGTGGCAGTTAAAATATTTGGTGAAGATTTAGGTGTTCTAGTAGATAAAGCGGATGAAATCAAAAGTAAAATTGCCAATGTTGAAGGTGCATCAGATATCATTGTCGAAAAAATTGATGGTTTGCCTCAAATGACGGTTACTTACAACAGAAAAAAAGTAGCACGTTATGGATTGAATATTCAAGTATTAAATGAAATTGTTTCTATGGGGTTTGCCGGAAATGCTGTTGGAAATGTTTTTGAAGGTGAACGTAGATTTGATTTAGTAGTACGTTTACATCCTGAATACAGAAAAAATATTGAAAACCTTAAAAATTTGTATGTAGATACTCCAACTGGAACTAAAATTCCATTACATGAAGTTGCTACAATTGAATACACAAAAGGACCTGCGAAAATTTCTAGAGATGATACTAAAAGACGTATTGTAATTGGGATTAATGTTCGTAACCGAGATATGGAATCTGTTGTACAAGATGTTAGAAATATTATTGAAACTCAAGTTAAATTACCTGTAGGCTATACTGTTTCTTATGGCGGACAATTTGAAAATTTAAATAGTGCAAAAGCTCGATTAAAAATTGCAGTTCCAATTGCCTTATTTTTAATATTTATAATGCTTCATTTTGCGTTTAACTCCATAAAAGATGCTTTTATGATTTTTTCTGCAATTCCTTTATCTGCTGTTGGTGGCGTGTTATTTTTATGGATTCGAGGTTTGCCTTTTAGTATTTCGGCAGGAGTTGGATTTATTGCTTTATTTGGTATTGCTGTACTTAATGGTATTGTACTTATTGAACATTTAAAATCGTTAAAAGAACAAGGTTTTGATGACGTTAATGAACGAATTTTAAAAGGAACTAAAGAGCGTTTACGACCAGTAATTTTAACTGCCGCTGCTGCTGCCTTTGGATTTTTGCCAATGGCGGTTTCAACCAATGCAGGTGCTGAAGTTCAAAGACCTTTAGCTACAGTAGTAATTGGTGGTTTAGTAACTGCAACTATTTTAACAATGGTTGTTTTACCAGTATTATATTCCATTTTTGATACTAAAAAGTTTAAAATGAATAAAAGAAAAGTGACATCAACTACATTAATTGTATCGTTTTTGTTAGTTCCGTTTTTTGGGTTTTCACAGGAGAAAATAATTTCTTTAGATAAAGCAATTGAAATTGCTGTAAAAAACAATAAAGAACTGAAAATTAAAAGTTTAGAAACTGATAAAACGAACAAACTTATTGGTAGTGCATTTGAAATAGATAAAACTAAATTCTATTTCATGAATGATGAAACCAATTTAGGGATTGATGGAAAACCTTTTGAAACCTATGGAATTGATCAAACAATTGAGTTTCCAACTGTTTATTTTGCTAGAAAAAAAGCAAATAAAATTACTTCGAACCTAGCTGGTTTAGACTATGAAATGGCTAAAATTAATTTGATTAGAGAAGTAACTAAATCCTTTTATAAAATAGTTTATTTAAACAAAAAATTGTCGCATTTAAAATATGTAGATAGTTTGTATTTTAATTTTTCACATGCTGCAAAAAGAAAATTTGAGCTTGGAGAAACCAACTATTTAGAGATGATTACTGCACAATCTAAATACAAGCAATATGAAGCCCAGTTAAGTCAAGCTAAGAATGATATTTCAATAGCATATACCTTTTTAAATGGATTGCTGCAAAATGAAGAAACTGTTAAAATTATTGAAACAGAATTACTAAAAATTGAAGTGCAACAACCTGATTTAGAGCAACATTTATTAACAGAATATACTGCTGAAAACAGTAAATTATTTAAAGCTAAGAAAGGTATTTCAGCTCAAGAATTATTGCCCGATTTACAGTTTAATTATTTTAATAGTAAAGATGTAAAAGCAAATATTTCGGTAAATAGTTTTCAGGCTGGTGTAGCAATTCCATTATTTTTTTATGGGAAATCAGCAAAAATTTCAGCTTCAAAAATTGAACAAGATATTGCAGAGGAACAAGCTTTTGATTTAAAATTCAAACTAAACTCAAAATATAAAACGTTATTGGAAGAACTTAAAAAAAGTGAATCTCAATTGGCTTATTTTAATGAAAGTGGAAACAAAGTTGCCAATGAAATTTTAAATACAGCAACTTCAAGTTATAAAAATGGAGAAATAGATTTTTTTCAATACATACAAAGTATTGAAACTTCAAATCAAATTACGTTAGACTATTTATCCAATTTAAATTCATACAATCAAATTGCTTTAGAAATTAATTATTTAAACTTATAGAAAATGAAAAATTCATATATAATTATATTGCTACTTGTTGCCAGTGTTTTTGTTACAAGTTCGTGTACAACTTCAAAAAAGGAGGAAGCAACAACACAAAATACAGTTGAAATTAACAATTTAATTGAAATATCAAAAGCTCAATTTTCTAATTCAAAAATGGAATTGGGAACTATTTCAAACGAACCTTTTTCAGAAGGAATCATAACCAATGGATTTATTGATGTTCCACCTGCAAGTAGAGCAAAAGTGAGTGCTATTATGGCAGGTTTTATTAAAACTACACCACTTTTAATTGGAGATAAAGTAAAAAAAGGACAATTATTATTAACAATTGAGAATCCAGATTTTATTGAAATTCAACAAAATTATTTAGAGGTTTTTGAAAAATTGAAGTATTTAAAAACTGAATATGAGCGTCAGAAAATTTTATTTGAAGAGAAAATTACTTCACAAAAAAACTTTCTAAAAGCGGAAAGCGATTACAAAAGTGCCGTTGCTCAAGTAAATTCTTTAGAACAAAAACTAAAATTAATGAATGTGAATGTTTCCAATGTTAAAAATGGAAAATTCACTTCAATAATCCCAATTTATGCGCCAATTTCAGGAAGCATAACACAAGTAAATGCAAGTGTTGGAAAATTTATGAATGCTTCAGATGTTATTTTAGAAGTTATAAATAGTGAGCATAAACATTTAGAATTGGTTGTTTTTGAAAAAGATGTTTTAAAAGTAAAAGAAGGACAATTAATTAAATTTCAGATTCCTGAAAATTCTGAAAGAATATTCAATGCGGAAGTCCATTTAATTGGAAAATCTATAGATGAAACAAAAAGAACAGTTAAAGTTCACGGACATTTAGAAGACGAATCTGAACCATTTTTAGTAGGAATGTTTGTAGAATCTGAAATTATTACACGCTCAGCAGAAAAAAAAGCATTACCTGTTACGGCATTATTAGAGGAAAATGAAAACTTTTATGTCATGGTTTTAAATTCAAAAGATGAAGACTCTTATTATTTTGAAAAATTACTTGTAAAAACTGGCTCAAAAAATGAAAATTGGGTTGAGATTATTGATGGTGATAATTTATTGTTAGATAAGCAAGTTTTAGTAAAAGGCGCTTTTATTCCTTTAGAAGAGGGTTAAGGTGTAGATAGTTGTTAAATTAAACCTAAAACAGAATTTATATAAATTCTGTTTTGTATTTTTACAAAAAACTAAAAACATTTAAAAATGAGTAACGGACAATTACAGATACCAAAAACCATCATGCCTTTAATTTTTATAGGTATAATAGCAATTATCTTTTTATCAAAATCAACTGTAACTATAGATTCTGGGGAAGCTGGAGTTTTATGGAAACGTTTTGATGGCGGTGTAGTAACAGATCAACCACCTTTAGGAGAAGGATTTCATATAGTTGCACCTTGGAACGAGGTGTATGTTTATGAAGTACGTCAACAAGAACTGTATGAAAAAATGAAAGTACTTTCATCTAATGGATTGGATATTTTATTAGAAACATCTACTTGGTATTTACCAAAAGCTGCCGATTTAGGGAAATTACATCAACAAATTGGAGAAAATTATTTAGAACGTATTATTAAACCTGCTTTGCGTTCTGCCGCAAGAAGTGTAGTTGGACGTTATACTCCAGAACAATTATATTCTAGTAAAAGAGATGTAATTCAGAATGAAATTTATGAGGAAACAAAAGTAATATTACAAGATCAATACATTCAATTAAATGAAGTTTTGGTACGTGATGTAACGTTACCACCAACAATTAAAGATGCAATTGAGCGTAAACTAAAGCAAGAGCAAGAATCTTTAGAGTATGAATTTAGATTGGTTACTGCTGAAAAAGAAGCTGAAAAACAAATTATTGAAGCACAAGGTAAAGCAGATGCGAACAGGATTTTAAGTGCATCATTAACCGATAAAATTTTACAAGATAAAGGTATTGAAGCTACAATGCAATTATCAAATTCACCAAACAGTAAAATAATTGTAATTGGAAGTGGAAAAGATGGATTGCCAATTATTTTAGGAAATCAATAATAAACAAATTTACATCTCAAAAAGAGGCTGTCTAAAAAGTGACTTTCTGTGTCATATTGAGCTTGTCGAAATAGTTTAACTGATTGATAATCAATCACAAATTCGATAATCTCAGTTTGATAAAAAGAATTTTCCTTAGTTTTAACAGCCTCTTTTATGTTTAGTTTTTCTTAATTTCTTTAATGGTACTTCCTTTTTTAACTGCCTTGTAGTTTTCATAGCAGAGTAAAACTGCTTCAATAAGCTGTAAGTCACTGGCAGATTTTATAAAATAATCGGAATAATTACACTCATTTAAAAGTTCATTTAGCTCTTCAGCACCCATATCTAAATACTCCATCATTAGCTCTCGATTGAACTTAGACTCTAATAAATCTCTTAGTTTATCATCATCACGTAATTTTTTCAATTTTTTCAATTGATTTGGTTTTTTTCCAAACATATTGTACACAAAATCGATTGGATGAAATAAAGCATCTACTGGTGAGGTGTATGTTCTTCTAGTTTTTACTCCAACTTCATAGGTTTGTGGCAATCCGTTAATATGAATTCGAGAATATTTATCTTTTGGAACATTTTTAGAATCAATTTCTAAAACACCGATTAATTTATGTGATTTTACTACAACCTCTGTAATTTCTTCTCTTTTTTCGTGCAATTCAACCACCAACTCATTTCCTTTTAATAAATCATTCGTGATTTTTAATTTAATAGATTGGTATCCTAAATAAGAAATATAAATAGTATCGTTTGGAGAAGTCGGTAAAGCAAATTTTCCTTCGTCATTAGTGATGGTTCCTAAAACAGAATTTAAATTAAACAAATGCGCACCTTTTAAAGGTTTTTTATTAGAATTATCAACAACCAGACCTTTTAAGATTTTAACATCAAAAGAAGATTTTTTTATAGTATCTAAAACTTCAGTGTTTTGTGAAAATCCACTATAAAAGCTAAGAAATAGAAAAGTGAATATAATATTTTTAATCATAGTACAATAATACTAAAATTCTTAATTATTTCTTGTTAAAGAAATATGAAAAAGTAGATATTAAAATTATAAATAATAAAAGAAGAAAAAAGTATAATTATTGTGCACATAACAGGAGTTGAACCTGCACATTCTTTCGAATACGAGCCCCTCAAGCCCGCGCGTCTACCAATTCCGCCATATGTGCTTGTTTCTTTTGAAAACAAAAAAAGTTAAGAAAAATCTTAACTTTTTGTGACCTGGCTGGGGCTCGAACCCAGGACCACCTCCTTAAAAGGGAGGTGCTCTACCAACTGAGCTACCAGGTCAATTACGTTTTTCAGTAACGGGTGCAAATATACTATCAATTCTTTAGAATACAAGTTTTTTCATATAGTTTTTTAAACGATATTTGTTCTACTAAATTGAAATTGGTATTATGAAAATAGTTTTATTAGGATATATGGCAAGTGGTAAATCGGCTGTTGGGAAAAAACTTGCAGAACAATTGAATTTACTTTTTATAGACTTAGATAATTATATTGAAGAATGTGAGAAAATGTCTATTTCAAATATCTTTGAACAAAAAGGGGAAATTTACTTTAGAAAAATGGAGAGCATTTATTTAAAGCAGCTTTTTGAGTTAAAAAAAGATTGTATTATTTCTTTAGGAGGAGGAACACCTTGTTATAGCAATAATATGGATGTAATTACCGAAAATTCAGATTCTTTTTATTTAAAAGCAACCATAAATACGATTTTTACCCGTTTAAAAAACAAAACTTCACAAAGGCCATTAGTTAGCACAATTGGAATTGATAATTTAAAAGAATTTATTGCCAAACATTTATTTGAAAGAAATGTGTATTACGAGAAAGCTTCAGAAACAATCATTGTAGATGAAAAATCTATAGAAAGTATTGTTTTAGCTATTCAAGCTAATCTAACGTAGCCACCGAATTTTCCTTATTAAATTTAACCGAAATATGTTCTTGCATTGAAGTTGATAACGAAATTCCTTTAAAATCAGCTTTTACTGGATATTTTTTATGATTTCTGTTTATTAAAACGGCCGTTTTAAACTTTTTTAAAGGAACTTCTAAAAAATGTTTGATGCCATACATTAAAGTCGTTCCAGAATTAAGAACATCATCGACTAAAACCAATGGTTTATTTTTATAATCTTTCTCACTGATACTTGTAGAAGCTTTTGCTAACGGTTTTTTCTTATCAATAATAACTTCACATAAAACAACATTTAAATCTGAAATTTCTTTTAGCATAGCCGCTATATTTTCTGCAAAAATAAAACCGTTACCGTTGATTCCCGCAATAACAACTTCTTTCTCTTTTGAAAACGTTTCATAAATCTGAAAGGCAATTCGGCGAGTTTTATGTTGTATTTGGTCGTTTGTTAAAATAATCGATTTTTCCATGGAATCTAATTTTTCTCAAATATAAAAAACAATTCTCTACCGTGTCTTGGTTTAATTGAATTATAACATTTTTCGAGAACTTTAATTGTAAATTTAGCATAAAACAACTGTATGTATTCAATAATACTACCACCAAATGGAGGTCCTTCATTTGTTAAGTCAAAATCGAATAACAAACCAACAAGTTTTCCTTTAGTATTAAGTAAATTGTACATTTTGTCAACATAATTTCTCCGATCTTTAGGGTTTAATGCGCAAAAAAAAGTTTGTTCTAATATTAAATCGAATTTTAAATCAACATCAAAGAAATTTGATTGAATGCAGTTTACGTGATGTTCTTTAGGCAATCTCTTCTTTAAATTATCTAGCGGTTGTTTTGAAATATCTAAAACACTTATGTTTTTAAAACCATTATTAAATAAATATTCAATTTCATAACCATTTCCTGCCCCAGGAATTAATATATGTTGATTTTTATCTTTAATTTGATCTATATAATTTTTCATAGGAGTAGAGATTTCTCCAATATCCCAACCAGTTTTGTTTTCGTTGTATTTTTTATCCCAATATTCCTTTGTAAATCTATTCATTTATTATAATGATTTTATAAGCCCTCCATCAATGGCAATATTCGTTCCGGTTATGTAAGAAGCATATTCTGAGGCTAAGAAAGTAACTAAATATGCAAATTCTTTAGGTTTTCCAATCCGTTTCATAGGAATCGAATTTTCTAATTCTTTTAAAACTTCTTCCGAAGTAATATTTCTGTTTTCCGCTTGTAATTTATTAAGTTCTTTAATTCGTTCAGTATCAAAAATACCTGTTAAAATATTATTGATTGTAATTCCATTATTTGCTACACTATTTGCCAAAGTTTTGGCCCAAGTTGTTATTGCTGCTCTAATGGTATTTGATAAAACTAAGTGATTCAATGGTTCTTTTACGCTAATCGAAGTAGCATTTATAATTCGCCCATATGCTTGTTCTTGCATATTTTTTAATGCGAGTGAAGTTGTAAATTGAGTAGTTTTAAACAGTAAATTAAAGGCTTCTTGATAGTCATTAGTGTTTTTTTCTATTACAGTACCGTCTTTTGGTCCATTTGTATTATTAACGAGGATATCAACTGTATTTTCATTGAAATAATTTGTTAAAACTTTTTCATAAGAATTAAAGTTATAAAAATCAACTACTAAGTAATTGTGATTCTGATTAAAATCTGTATTCAATGTTTTTAAAACCTGTTGAAGTTTTTCCTCATTACGAGCCATTAGCGTAATACTTGCGCCACAATTGGCTAATTGTACCGCAATGGCTTTTCCTAAACCTTGTGTACTACCACCAACCAATGCTTTTTTTCCTTTTAAATTAATCTTCATCATAATAATCGTCTATTTCTCTTCTATCTTTTTTTGTTGGTCTTCCAGTTCCTTTTTTACGGTAATAATCTTTTGAATACTTTAACAAATCAAACTTTTCAAACTCTTCAGCAGGAGTAACGTCTTTTAAATGTAAATTAACCAGTTTGGCACCAATTCTATTTTTAGGAATGTCTAAAATTTCAAATTTATAATTGATCTGATTTTTTCGAACTGAAAGAGCATCGCCTGAAAACACAAGTTTTGAAGCTTTAATACTTTCATCATTCATTTTTACGTGACCTTTTTTACAAGCTTCCGTAGCCAGGCTTCTGGTTTTGTAAATTCTAACGCACCATAAATATTTATCAATTCGCATGAATTCCTATAATAAAGTTAAATTTTATCTTTTCTCTTTTAACAAAGGTATGAAAATAGTATCTTGCGCACCTTAAAATAAAGTAAATGAAAATTAAGAAGTTAATACTTTTAAGTATATTAAGTATTATTGTTTTTTCTTGTAAAAACGATGATGATAACACAGAGCCTTTTGATGCAGCTGCACAAGCTTTAACAGATGATAATGCATTGGTTGAATATTTGCAATCACATTATTTAAATGATGATGGTGGTATATGGACGATTACAAATGGTGAAACGGCATTAATGAATAGTGTTGAATCTAAAGTTGTGTTGAAGGATGATATTTCATATAAATACTATTTTCTAAAGCAACAGGAAGGCGTAACGACTTCACCAACAGTAGTAGATTCGGTATTAACAACATACACAGGAATGCTTTTAGATAGTACTGTTTTTGATTCTACCTCATACTTAACATGGTTTTCATTAACTGATGTAATTGATGGATGGAGATACGGTTTTACAAATTTTAAAGGAGGAAATAGAGTTTTAAGAGATGATGAATCTTTTTACTATGAAAATGGAGGTGAAGGTATTTTATTTTTACCTTCAGGATTGGCATATGGTAATAACTCCCAAGGACTAATTCCACAAAGTTCTCCTTTAGTTTTTCAATTTACTTTAAATGATGTAAATGATTCCGATCACGATAATGACGGTGTTTTATCTATTTTAGAAGATTTGGACAATGATAATAATGTGAAAAATGATGACACTGATGAAGATGGTTTTCCTAATTATTTAGACAATGATGATGATGGAGACGGCATTTTAACCAAAGATGAAGATGCTAATGGAGATGGAAATTTATTTAATGACGATACTGATGGTGATGGAATTCCTAATTTTCTAGATAAAGATAATTAATAAAAAGACTGTCTGCTGAAATGTTGTAGTCATTGCGAGAGAAGCGAAGAAATCTTATAGTAATAAATAGATTACTTCAAAATTAAAATTTCTAGTAATGAAGTTTTAAAAAAAAAATCAAATCAAAGATATTTAACGTGAGTTCGATTTAAGTAAAAATATAACTTTATAAATATCAGCTGAATACGTCATTACGATGGAGGAACGACTGAAGTAATCTGTTCAATTAAAGTGAGATTGCTGCATTTTACTTGAAAAAAGCAAAATTCGCAATGACAATA
>Ga0209121_10002781_pt1 | contig 17414 bp, 16 predicted proteins | sample Cruoilmetagenom3_FD_187292 | JGI IMG/M metagenome (GOLD analysis project Ga0209121, IMG submission 187292) | Oil polluted marine microbial communities from Coal Oil Point, Santa Barbara, California, USA - Sample 3 (SPAdes) (version 2) | ecosystem: Environmental > Aquatic > Marine > Oil seeps ... | reverse complement strand
AAATAGGATTTTACAATGACCTTAGTGATGCTTATATTCTTCAAAAAATTAGATCTCGTTACAAATTAAATACCTCTGAAAATGAAATCAGTTAAGTCAATAGATACATATTATAAAAATATAATAGACCTAATCTTAGAACTCCATCATTCGGACTTTTCTACGGCGGGTCCGGGACATTGTATGAAAATTACAGGGTTAGGTTATAACGAATTAGATTATTTATGGGATCTAGTGAATGCTAAGTATCCAAGAATAGACACTTTTATTATTTCAGAGAATGATAGTGAATCAATTAAAAATATAACTGCAACAAAACTTATTGAATTCAGAAATCAACAGGAGAATCCGTTATTGGTTTTAATCCCAGCAAATAGCAGAACAGCAGCAGAAGATTCATATGGTAATGCCACTTTTAAAGAGATTTCATTGGAAGGTCTTGAAAGTAAATTAAAAAAGAAATTAATTCAAGAAATTCCATCAGAATTTAAAAGAATCATTAAAGACGATATATTTAAGTTTCTCTTAAATGAAAATTTGAGTAATATTAATTTTATTAATTACCTCATTGCATTAGAGCAAGATGGGTATAGCAAAGAAAATATTGGTAATTTCATTTACCACCTAAATTTGATTCCCGATGCAGCGCTAATTAAAGTTGAAGAGAAAATAAGAATCCGTATTAATAAAAATAAAATTAATACCAGTTTACTAGGCTCGTTTGAGATTTCAATATATGATAGAATTAATGAACTTACATTAGAACCGAACACACTGCAAAAGGAACTAGTTAATTTTATTAAATTAGAAAGTGATACGAAAAACATTACATCCTTGTGTAGTAAGATTTTTTATGAATACCAGCACCTTAATTTTTCATATTGGAAAATTCCTGATATTGATTATAGTCATATTAAATTAAATACAGAAGAATTAAAATCTAAAAATTTCAAAGTCGAAGAGGGAAATTTAGTGCTGAAAGCTGAAGAGAACAAAAACTCAAAAGTTAAGATAAAGTTTAGCACCATTCCAAATCCAATGGAAATATCAGGATTAAAATATTTCAAAATTATTTTAATGGAAGTTGATGGCGGAGCTGGTGAAGAAGTAACTGTTCTGAGAAAGTTTAAAAACACTAATTCAACCAGATCTTTTCGGGAGGCTACAGTTGAATTAGATCCAAATATGATAGAAGAAGGGTCTTACTTTTTTAAAGTACTGGCAGAAGATGAAGAGGGCACTATTTTAAATTACGATGATAATTTTAAAGATAGAAAGATTCAAAACGCTTGGGAAGAAAGTAAGAAAGCAGATGAGAATGCCTCAAAATCACAATTCAATTACAAATTAACAAGCGATTCAGAAGATTTTGACTTTTATATTGATGAAGCTATAGAAAAAGACGAAACAGCAAAAAAAGACAAGGTCAATAATGTGCTTCAGGCTTTCTATAAATATAGAGTTGAACAATTAAAATCAGGTGAAGAAGCTAGTTTTCCAGAAAATAGTGAAAATTCTAACATTTGGTTAAAAGATAATAAAGAAAGGTTAACCTCAACATTTCACATTAACTATTCAGATAAGCATAATTATCAAATTAATATAGCTTCAAAGCTTAGAAAAATTGAAAATAAGTTTTTAGAAGCAAAAGGAGCATTTGGACATGTTGTAGTTGACCTTAATAATAACTCTCAAAAGATAGGCTTTAACGCTCTACAATTTATTGAAAGTGATATCACGAGCGTAGTTCCTAATCCAATTCTTAAATTAAGGGAAGAAATTTTTACGTTCATTCAAGAATCAAATGAAGATAGTAATGGTATTTTTGAAACTGCAGATCTTTTTAAGATTGCAGATCAAATAAAAAGTTATTTAAAAAAATTAGCTGTTTGGACTAGCAAATTAAAAAAGCAAATTTCGAGTAAAGAGATTGGTGTAGAGGAAAAAAGTGAACTTCAAAAATTAGTATCTCAATTACAAGTATTAGATGTTGTAAAGGTTAAATCGAAACTTCCGGATGGAAAACCAATAGAAGCATTATTGCTTTCACCTTTGCACCCATTACATTTAGGGTGGAACATACAATTATTAGAAGTTTTTTATAATTGGGAACAAAAATCGAGAGAATTTGAAACCTACATAGATTCTTGGTCTACAGGTTTAAATCAACTTTTTAATGGACAAATCTTCCCAGAAATAAGTCCTTTGACATTAGTAGATCCACTTACTTTTAACGGATATCAATACTCAGGTAATTTAGCATTTGGATGGAGCTTATACTTAAATAATACAGTTGATGCTTCTTCTAATAATTTGACTTCCATTTCAAGACAATTGAAACACTATTTACGTCAATTATTGAATATCTCAAAAGATAATTATGTTGAATCTGATTTAAGTCTAAAAATAATTAGTAGACATCTCAAAAACTATTTACAACAACACCCATATACAGATAAATTAATAATTAATTTGATCAACGCAGGTGATGCAAATATATTTGCGGATGCTTTCGTTAATTTAGAAAAAGAGAATTCCTTTAAAAAAATAAATTATGAAATACGAATTTTTAAGGGGGATGATAAAATTATTGAACACGGTGAAGCTTTAAGGAAACTAATTAATCCTGTATTTAATATTACTGAAGAGGCTGAATCTTTTTCTCAACCATCACGAAATAGGCTTTTTCCTAAATTGAGATTCTCTATTAATAATTTAGATGATTATTTAAAGCAGCCTTCCAAATTTACAGCACATATTAGTTTTTTAGTAAATCCTTTCCCAACAAAAATTGAATTAATTAAACCTTTTTCAGAGAGAAGAAACTTTTATTTAAATGCATTGATCGTAGATCCAACTGTCTCTGTAGAAGATGATGGAAATGAAATCAAATGGAATAGGTTTATTATTGGTAATAAATTACCAAATAAGTATGAAGGTGCAGGTGAAGAAACAATTAAATTATTTGAGAATTTACAAACTTTTGTTAGTAGTGCTTTAGCATCAAAATACACCGATTCTATTCCAGCAACTCAGTTAAGTTTGACAAATAAGGACAATGTACTATTAGAGCACCTTCACGATCATTCTGATTGGGTTGTTACTTTTGATAAAAATCTAGGCCCTCAAATATTTGATCAACCATCTAATAACGGGAAAATACCATTCCTTTTAGATTACATACCTGGGGAAGAAATTTCTGGAATTTCATCGTATTTAACAACTAGACCAACTTCTGAAATTCTAGGCCTTTTAGGACCGCATTTTGAAGAATTTAATCTTTCCATCCAAAATCAAGAAGATGAAAAGAAAATAAAGGGCTTATTGGAGGATGTTAGAGCAGTAAGCAGTTCACTAGTTTTACAATTAAACTCATCAAAAAACAAGGCTTTTGAAGTAATAGGGACAGCTTTCACTAAAAGAATATTAGAGAAGAAAGGCTTTTTGGAAAAATCATTTTTAATACCAATTGATCTCCATCAAACCCTTTTTGATATCCAGCTAAATAATAACAAAAGTAGAGCTGATAATTTGTTGGTTTCAATAGATCCAGTAAAAAAGGAAGTTTCTGTTACGGTTTTAGAAATTAAATGTAGAACCTCATTAGGTGATTCCGAAAAAGATGATCTAAAAATTAAGATGAAGGAACAAATTATCAATACGATAGAAGTTCTAAGATTTCATTTTGATGCAGAGTACAATCTTTCTTTTGATAGATTAGATCGAGAACTAAAAAATAGAGAGTTAAAAAAATTATTAAGCTTCTATATTGATAGAGCTCATAGGTATGAGTTTTTAAATGAAAAAATTTATAGTGAATACTCTAATTTTATGGAGAATTTGGATAAAGGATTTAAATTCAAATTTAATCAATTAGGCTTAATATTTGATTTCTCCGCTGAAAAAAGGCACTTTAAAGAAGTTATTGATAGTGATTTAACATTCTTCACATTTGGAGGAAAATTAATCAATGACATCCTTGATCCTGATTCAGATTTAAATACAAGACGACTTGAAGAAAATGAATTTGAAGATGAATTAATTCACGCCATAGGTAAAAGTAGTAAACTTAGAAAGTTTATTCAAAAATTCAAGTCAGTTGAGGAATCTAGTTCTGTAGAAGTTGACACCAAATTGGTTGATAATGGTAAATCTAAATCTGTTGTTTCTAATTCTGAAAATAAATCACAAAAGAAAGAGGTAGTACAGCAAGATACAACGACAAGTATTGTAACAGATCAAAACAAAAGTGATAGAATTATTGGTGAACATCAATCCCCTAAGTACGATATTCTTATTGGTAAAAACTCACCAAGTAATCAAATTGGTATTCTAGGTGAAAGTATTCATGGTAAAAAGATTGCTATTGATTTAAGTGAAACAAATACAATAAGTTTATTTGGAATTCAAGGAGGAGGTAAAAGTTATACTATTGGAACCATTTCTGAAATGGTATTAAAACAGTTCAATAACATCAATGACCTTCCATCACCTTTAGCGGGTGTTATTTTTCATTATAGTGAAAGTATGGATTATGAGCCTGAATTTACATCAATGATTTATGACAATGATAATAAAAATGAACTTCAGAAATTAAAAGAAAGATATGGCGCAGAAGCTGATAATATTGAAGATGTAATAATTCTTACGCCTAAGGATAAAATTGAAGATCGAAGAAGAGAATATCCATCGATCAAAGTATTGCCAATTGCATTTAATTCAAAAGAATTAAATGTGCAAGACTGGATGTTTTTATTAGGAGCCATAGGTAACGATTCAACCTATGTCAAACAATTAAAAGCAATAATGAAAGAAAATAGAAGAAATTTAACCCTTGATGTTATTAATCAAAGCGTTGAAGAATCTGTCTTGCTTTCAAATTCTCAAAAAGCATTAGCCCGTCAAAAATTGAGTTTTGCTAGAGAATATATTGATGATGATTTTACTTTAAAAGAAGTTTTAGCTCCAGGAAGATTAATCATTGTTGATTTAAGAGATGAATTTATAGATAAAGATGAAGCACTTGGTTTGTTTGTTATAATGTTAAATATTTTTTCAAGTGTAAAAGTATTAAATAATGAACACTTTAATAAGTTCATTGTTTTTGATGAAGCTCATAAATACATGGATAATAAGGATCTAACAGGAAATATAGTCACAGCAATAAGAGAGATGCGACATAAAGGAGTTAGTATAATGATCGCTAGTCAAGATCCACCGAGTTTGCCAAACGAAATCATTGAATTAAGTTCGATTGTTTTATTACATAAATTTAATAGCCCGCAATGGCTAAAACATGTTCAGAAATCGATTACTCAGCTAGCAACCTTAAAGCCAGCTGATATGAGCTCTTTAGCACCAGGTGAAGGTTTTTTATGGGCCACAAAGGCAACGGATAAAAGTATTTCTACACGTCCAGTCAAAGTTTCAACACGACCAAGAGTTACTAAACACGGAGGTGGTACAATACAAGCAACTAAAAGTTAATGAGGCACATAGACTTTACACATAAAGGACAAAGAAACTCAAATCAGGATGTAATATTGATTAAAGAAATTCACCCTGAAACCTATCTTTATTTAATTGCAGATGGAATGGGTGGATATTCAGACGGCGAATTAGCAGCTAAAATAGTTACAGAAAATATAGAAACATATTTATCCTCATTAAAAATAATTGATAAAAAAGAGATTCAAATAGCTGTTAATAAAGCTAATTTGGCAATCAAACAACAAAAGCAACAATCTCATAATGAAATGGGAGCAACTGTAGGAGGAGTTATTGTTAACAAAGGTTGTGCATATTGTTTTTGGATTGGTGATGTAAAAATACTAAGATTTAGAAAAAACAAACTTTTTTTCGAATCAGAAGATCATTCACTTTTAAATCAACTAAAAACAAATGGCTCCATAACAGATGCTTCTACGTTATCAAAATATAAACATATAGTAACAAAATCAATTCAAGGTAAAAAAGAAAATTCATCCATAGGATTTGAAATTTTTGGACAAATAGATGCAGATGATATCATAATAATTTGTTCAGATGGTGTTCACGATATCATTGATGCAAACTCAATAGAATTTATGTTAAATCAAGCATTAAATATTGATTTAGCTATTAAGAAAATAAAAAAAAGAATTGAAATTGAAGCTATTGATAACAGTTCCTTAATTGCAATAACCAATTAACTTCTGTAAATTATTATTAAAAATGAAAAAAGAAGAATCTGAAAAGTTCATTAATGATAAATTAATAGAATTTAGCTATAAAGAAAGTACAGCTAAAATATACAAGATTTGGCTCGATAAATTCATTAAATTCAATAAATCTGAAAATATTAAAAAAATAAAGTTTGATGGTATTGAAAATTTTATTTCATTTTTAAAAAACGAAACTGAATATAGCATTTCATCGATTAGACAAGCTATAAGTGCATTAGAATTTTTATATAATACAGCTTTAAAGAATAATTATCAATTTAAAAAAATTAAAATTAATAGACCTGTTCAGTCAACCCCAATTACAATATCAAAATCCGAAATAAAGTTTATCTTAAACTCTATTAAAAACCTTAAACAGAGGATAGCTATTGCATTAATTTATTCTTGTGGTTTAACACCTGCAGAATTAGTAAGCCTCAAGATTAAAGATTTAAACAAGTCTAAAAAAACTTTAAAAATAAGAAAAGAGGGTGGTTTTTATCGAGAATCAAATGTTGGAAATAGTTTAATAAATGCAATAATCGTCTATTTAGAAAATTATAACCCAAAAAAGTACTTGTTTGAAAATGATAAAACTAATGCGCCTTATTCAAAAGAATCTTTAAGGAATGCTTTCAACAAAGTAAGAGTATATTTAGAGAATGGAGAAAGATATACTCTCCAACATCTAAAAAATTCTTATGTAAAACATTTAGTTGATGAAGGATTCCAGCTAACAGATGTTTTAAATCATATTGGGTTAAAAAACTACGAAGTTTATTCTAGAATTGAAGGTTTACATACACCTATAAGATTTTCTCCAATTGATTCTCTTAATAACCAAAAAGATAAATCTAAGCTAAAAACTAAAATAACAAATGAACAAGCTGAAAATATAGTGTTTACAGATTCTCAAACAAAAATTCTTTTAGAAAATAATCCAAATATTATTAAATCTTTTATAGAAAATGATATTACAAATTTAGACATAACAGCAATTGGATATAGAAAAAAGCAATTAGATAAATTTGAAAAATTATTGAATGATCCAAGTTATTTTGAAGCTGAATTAAAAAGATTAAACAACACAAGTAAAGAACATTTATGGCAAACATTTTTCGAGAAAAATACTTGGATATTTGGTTATGGTCTAAATTTTGTTTTTACTTCAAATCTTGATGAAAAAAAAATTGAACAAGTAGTTTCAGGAAATACTTTTAATAATTTCGGAAAAAGAGTTGATGGTTTATTAAAGACAAGAGGTTTAATAAGTTCTTTCTGTTTTGTTGAAATAAAGAATCATGACACTCCACTTTTAGAAAATAAACCATATCGTTCAGACTGCTGGAATACTTCAAGAGAATTGTCAGGAGCAGTATCTCAAATTCAAAAAACTGTACAAAAATCTTTAAACTCATTTTCTACTAAAACAGTGATAAAAGATTCAGAAGGTAATCCTACAGAAGAAACAATTTTTCTTTATAAGCCAAAATCATTTTTAATAATAGGGTGCTTATCTGAATTTATAGTTGATTCAGGTGTAAATGAAAGTAAATATTCTTCATTTGAGATTTTTCGTCAAAATACAAACTCACCTGAAATAATAACTTATGATGAATTATTTGAAAGGGCTAAACATCTAATTATGAACGATACTAAAAAATAACCAAATGCAACAAAAAATGAACTGAATTTGAAAGTAACACTTTCTTCCTTAATTTAAACCATTATAAAATTCAACCCTAACAGTAAATTTAAGCCATCTATAATCTGTTTTTAGCAAAATTTGTAAACTAAGTTTAACATATTAGCAACTACTTAATTATATACATATATTGTATCTTTACATATAAAAAAAATCAATATGATAGGAGCAATAATTGGAGATATAGTTGGATCAATCTATGAGTTTAACAATCATAAAAGCAAAGAGTTTACGCTATTTAAAAAAGAAAGCACGTTTACCGATGATACGGTTATGACTGTTGCAGTAGCAGATTTTATTACGGACGACCACGGAAATTCTGGTCAGCCTAGGTTTATTTCATATCTACATAAATGGTATAAGAAGTACCCTAACGAGTCTTATGGTGCAAAGTTTACACAATGGATTAAACAATTTGATATAATAGAATTCACAGACTTCAAACCGTACAACAGTTTTGGAAACGGTGCAGCTATGAAAGTTTCACCAATTGCGGATGCAATAGGAGGTCTAAATAGTTGTATGGTAAATTCTAAATTTATTACAGAAGTTTCTCATAATCATCCAGAAGGAATTAAAGGAGCACAAGTAACCGCTTCGTTAATTTTGCTTTCAAGAATAGAAAAAGATAAAATAAAGCTACGCAAATATGTTGAAAAAGAGTTCGGCTATAATCTAAACCAAACGGTTAATGAGTTAAGAGAAACATATAAATACAACGAAACCTGTCAATGCACTGTTCCTGAGGCTATTATTTGTTTCCTGGAAAGCACAGACTTTGAGGATGCAATCCGTAATGTTATATCTATTGGAGGAGATAGTGATACTTTAGCGGCAATCACAGGGGCAATAGCAGAGTCCTACTACCAAGAAATACCGAAATGGATATTAGAAGAAACGGTTCGGAAATTACCTAAAGATATGAGAAAAGTTTTGAGTGAATTTTACACAGAAGTTAGAAGAAATTATCCTAAAATAGCAGCAACTATCTTAGATCTAACAACTTAAAATACTACTTAAAAATACAAATTTTCACGTTCTAAAAAAACCACCCATCTTCAGCAGTATTCAGTTCCATTACATTTCACCAAATACAGCTTCCAATTCCACACATAAAAGCTTTCTGAAAGAGAAAGCCTTTATCTTTGCTATTGCCCTCTTTAAAATCCGTTTCCATAACAATAATCACAACAAAATAGAATATTCACCAGGTAATAAGGTGTTCGTCACACCCTCCATTTTGTTCCATAAAATACAATTACAAGGGCATCAGTTGTCACACTGTGCCTGTCGAAGTGTTATACAAAATCATAACTAATAATTTAAATTCTCATCACTAAAATCCCTTGTACTTGCCGTTCGTTGCACTACAATTTGTGCTCCAGTGGGTGCTCATTGCAGTGCACTCACTTATTTTACTGCACACATTCCACGTATTCCTCACGCACAGCTACTTTTGCCCTTAAAATCTTTTAGGGTAATGCTTCGCAAATAATATTCTTAAGGGCAACCGCTGTTTCATAATTTTGGCTCGCCTGCTGCTCACTTCGGGCTAAAAAAAGGGTGTCACAGTTTTTGAAGGCATCCATTTTGCATATAAAATAAACGCTCAAGTTATTATCTAAATTATACTCCTTTGAATAATTACGCTACCTAAATTTACTGTAAAGCCATTTCAAAAGCGGATTATTACATATTGCAAACGCGCACAAGAGCAAAGTATTCCGTTCATTGTTCCTCGTTTTGGTGCACCGAAAATACCATTTCAAATTATAATTTTAAATCCAAATAACCGACAACAAAAAACAACCATACATCAACCAAGTCAGAGCACACACCATTCGTCACGCTTCACTACATAAATTGCCCTTGCCTTTCCCTCAGCTTCAAAAACTCCGCCACCCTTTGCGTGTACCACGTAGTTGTTGCACGCACTTATGCCGAAAAGGCAACGTGCTATCACCACAACACCCTCGTTCAACTCACCGGCGGCTCGCTTAAATGCTACCGCATTTATTAGCTGCGCGATTACCTGCTCAAAACTTAAATTTATTTTTCAGACAATAATCAGCAGCCATTTTACTGATTTCATCATTTGTAATAATCTTATTTTCTAATACCCAATTATCAATATCATATTTATTAAAATAAAGCTTTTTCCCTCCTCTTTTGGAATGTGGTATTTCCTGCTTACTTGTCAGTTTATAAATATGACTTTTAGAAAGTTCTAGATAATTACATAGCTGATTTAAATTCATAACTTCTTTATACCCATTTTCGTTATAATTATCACCTAACTTTCTTTCAATTGAATTAAGTCTTTTATCAATGCTTGTCAATTTTCCCATTAAAACTTCAAAAGGATTTTCCATAATAAATTGATTTATAGTTTATAGTTAAAAATAAAAAAGTTCGCAAATATCGGTTGTTTCCTTCACCCACCGCACTAATACTTTCAAGGTCAAGCCCTACGGGTTTTTAAAAAAATCTCCACCTCACAAAATGTTCGGTTTCGTTTTAACATTTTGAACAGGTAGTATTTTTCTCAAAAACCTTGACAGCATTTACCCCACAACCAGCATTCCAGCTATCTTTTTTCTTTCTCTTCCAAAAAATATATATGCGCGAAGCGTATAAATTTTAATTGGATAACTATGTCAACTTTTGAAATCAAAACCCACCGAAGCGGAAGAATCTACAACACACCGCACTTTTTTATCTTGTCTAAAGGCTTAAACTCTGGAAAACCAATGGACCAACCTTGTCCAAACTGTTTTGTTATTACAACAGCTGCAGAGCCTACCCGGGAATCCTTGTATTACTTGTGCTTATCGCTTAAAATTGGTAAATACTTTGGTTATTATTTAAAAGGAAGTGTTATCCCGTTTATATGTATTTCTGATGCAAAAAAAGTGATAAACGCAGCACTCCAAAACAACCAAGAACAGAAATGGAGCATAAAAGTTGAAAAACTCAAAAAAATAAATGCTTTTGAAGAAAACTTAAAAGAACAACTTTCAGCAATCAAGCAATAAAAAATTGCGTTGCTGAGGTCCTAAATAAAGAGCATAAAAAATGCCTGGCCGTCACACTGAACTTGTCGAAGTGAGCTAGGCATTTTATGATCTCTTTTAAAATCATTATTCAATTAAACAAAAACACACTATGAAAATAATAATAGCAGGAGGTAGAAACTTCACTGACTACAAAAAACTATGTGAAGTATGTGACCACATTCTCCAGGATCAAACAAATGTTGAAATCGTAAGCGGAGCTTACTACAAAGGAGCTGACAAACTAGGCGAACAATATACAGCTGAAAAAGGATTTCGATTAACAAAATTCCCAGCAGACTGGAAAAGATTTGGAAGAGCTGCAGGACCAAAACGCAATGAACAAATGGCAAATTATGCAGATGCCTTAATTGCCTTTTGGGATGGAAAAAGTAAAGGAACAAAGCATATGATTAACTTAGCAAGAAGCAGAAATTTAAATGTCTTTATTTACTGAATTACTTCAAATGAAATCTAAATTCATTTTAAATTAGCAACAAACATATTTTTTAAACTCTTTTTTATTAAATTAGTACATTGAAAAAATTGCTAATTTCAACAAATGATAAAATAATCTAAAATTACTTTAACTTTTATTTTTTAAGAGATAAAGGAATAATATTAGTATATAACAAGTAGGGGTTCATTAAGAAAAAACTATGAATAAAGATTTAATTAAACAATGGGGTGAAAATTCAGCCTATTCTGCTAAAGGACATTTTAAAACTTCAGATTTAAAAAGAATATGGATTAAAACTTTAATAACTGTAAATTTATTATTTGCCATATTTTCAACAATTGATCTTATAGAAAATCTGTTGATTTTAAAAATTTTCGGTGTAATTTCTTTAATTGCTTCTGTTCTAATTTTAGTATATGAATCACAAGAAAGTAAAAATTCAATTACAAACCACATGAAACTTGGAGATGAATATCTAATTATTCATTATGAACTTCAAGAGTTATTCCATAAAGATAATTTTAATGAGACTGATTTAGAACAAATTTCAAAGAAAATTAAAAGGATAAAACAAAAAGAAAAGCCAATAATCAATGGAATAGCTAAAAAATGGGCTAAAAACGCAATAGAAAAAGAGGATGAAATGATAAAATGGTGGAAATAAATGATTTCAATTAATAATTACCTACAAAATTTAGCTAATCAACTTTTTATTAGCTATAATTCAACCGAAAGAACCAAAATAAACAAATCAATTGCCGCAATTAAATATCGATTGAATAACTATTTTGATGATAGAATAAATGATATAATAATTTTTGGTTCGTATAGCCGTGGTACAATTTTACCAAGACAATTTGATCAAAATTCAGATATTGACATAATGGTTGAATTCAATATTGATAATTACGAAACCAAAACTCCTGAAACCTACAGAAATAACTTAAAAACATTTGTTGATTGCAAATATCCGAAATCAATTTCATCTAAAGATTTACCTTCAATTGTATTGGAATTACAAAATATTAAATTTGATTTAGTTCCTGCTATTGTTACAAAACCTTGGTTTACAGAAAAAGTCTACATTCCAAATAGTGGAAATAATTGGCAAGAAACTGATCCTATTGGATTTAATACTGATTTAACAAATGCAAATCAAAATTTCAAAAATATTGTAAAACCAATTATAAGATTAATGAAATATTGGAATTCCACAAATGGATATCCATATGATTCTTTCGATTTAGAACAAATTATTGCATCAATGAATTTTGCGGGTGATAATACTCAAACAGGGTTATTATATGCAATAGATAATTTACCAACAAATTACAGAAGTTCAAAACTAAAAGGAAAAGTTGAGGTCTTAAGAAATCACAAAGATTGGTTAGTGGAATATTTAGAAAGAGATGATTCTGTAAAAGCTAAAGAAAGAATTCATAAAATATTACCATAATTAACAAAAGATGTTATTTGCAATAAGTCAAACTTGCTGATTTCGTGATAATTACTGACATTTTGTCTTTTTCCGACAAATGGTATATTATTTGAACTTTTAACAAAAAATTAAGATATGCCTACACTTTTGCAATCCATACAAAAAATGATTGATAATATATCAGTTACTGACAGACAAGAAGAATATATTAAAACTTCTACTAACTACCTTAATGGTCATCTTATAAAAGAAGAAAACGATTTAAATATTGATAGCACATTCGTAAATGGTTCTTATGAGAGAGAAACAATTATTAGACCGTTGGATGATGTTGACATTTTTGCAGTCTTAAAAGAAGAAGAATGGTCTGATGAGTATGGAAATTTGCCAAAACCTCAAGCTGTATTAACGAAAATAAAAAACAAGCTAAATTCAATATCTCATTACGAAGGTAAAGTAACACAAGACAGACCTTGTGTTACAGTTACTTTAAGCAAAATAAACTTTGATGTTTTACCAAGTTTTAAACAAAACTATGGCGGTTATCTAATACCTAGTTATGATTTAGAATCTTGGATATATAGTAATCCTGTAGAATTAACTAATAATCTGAATAATTCAAACAGAAATAATGGGTACAAAATAAAAGACTTAGTTAAAGCAATAAAGTATTGGAATAGAGAAAATAAAAAATCACTTCCTTCTTTTCACATAGAAGAAACTGTCATTACTTATTTCAGCGTTAATAACTTCAGTAATTTTGAAGAAGGCATAAGACTTTGGTTTGATAACGCAGAGTATTATTTAAGTCCCGCGAAGTTTAAAACACAAAACCAATTTGACGAAGGCATAAAAAAAGTACAAAAAGTAAAAGAAAAACTGAATATAGCAAAAGAGCATTTGGATAAAAAAGAGAATGCGGAAGCAATACAAATTTGGAAAGATGTATTTGGTAAAGAATTTACAATATCTGATATAAATGAAGCAAAAACATTTTCCCAAAATTTATCTGATGGCATTTTAAAATCTGCTTCATCTGGTTTTGTTTCAAATACAATAGGAAAAAGCATTCCAGCTTCAAAAGGTTTTTATGGCGATATACAGAAATAAATCAAATAAAGTTGATTTACAAATAGGTGCTATGAAATCACTATATCCACAGTTTAGAGTTGCCAAAAAGACTAACAATGAAGTGAAATTTGTAGGTGAACTTCAGCCAAAACCTGAATTTAGAAAATTTAAAGTAGAAATTCTATACTGTGCGAATCTCAGACCAAGAGTTAAAGTAATAAGCCCAGAATTAGTAGATAATCCACCACATTTCTATGAAAGAACAGAAACGCTATGTCTTTATCACCCAAAAGATTTCAAGTGGTCAAAAGGTAAATTGATAGCAAAGTATATTGTACCAATAACTTCCGCTTGGTTATATTTTTATGAAGTTTGGTTAGAAACAAATATTTGGTATGGTCCAGAGGCTAACCACGATAATATAAAAAATGAAAATGATGACAAGGAAAGTACCACAAGATAAAATTTATAAAATTGTAAATAAACTATCTAAAATTTTAAACTGGATTTTAATAATTTCCACGTTTATATCAGTTTTAGTTATCATTTTTAATAATTTTAATTTAAACATAAGTCCAAATACATCTCTTACACTATCAAAAATACTTGCGTTTTTTGCTGTCGTTTTTTTCATTATTGAAATAATTCAAAGTCACATTTATAATCGTGCAGAACTTCAACGTAAAAATGATTTTATTGACAATAGCCTAAAAACAAAATTAGCAGATGAAAATTCAAAAGGTTATTTTACAAATGAGGAAGTAAATAATGGAATTTATAAGCTTGGTGTAAATTGTTTTGAAAACTCATTCTTCACTAAATCAATTTCCTCAAAAATGTTAACCAAACAGCTGATTTACACAATTGTAATTTGGTTGGTAATTTGGTTTGTAATATTATCCACACCTAATAGCGTATTTGTCGAAGTAATATTATTGACACTTCCTTTTACTGTTTTGAATGAAACTCTCAAATTATATCGATTAAATAGAAACGTAGAAACAGTATTCTGTAATTTCAAAAAAATATTTAGTTCAACCAAAAAATCAAAAAGAGAATTTCTAATAATTGACAATGTTATTAATTATGAGAAATCTTTATCATACAGTTCTGTTCCTTTAAACAGTCCATTATTCGTTGAAATGAATGATGAATTATCTATTGAATGGAATGAAATAAAAAAGGAACATAAAATTAAATAAGTACTGCAGGTTACAAGGCATATAAAAAATAGTGAATTAATTGAAAATAAATATAAATAAGGTATATGTGTTCAAACGAAAAAACAGGATCCCAAATTCGCTTCTTTTCAAATACTAAACCTTAAACAAAACCTAGCTAAAAAATAGCTAGGCTTTATTTTTTTGAAAACAACCTCCGCAGCAAACAAGAAACAAAAAAACTAACCACTGCACCAATAACCGCCATTACAATTGTAAAAAATACATCATCTAGGCTAATATTTAGAGCAGTAGAAAGCAACGTTCCACCAACAACACCAGATCTTAATTGTAAATCATTTTGAAGTATCAAAATCTTAGTTTTAGTATTAGTTTTCGTCTTTGTTTTGGTCTGAAACCACAGCTTGACTTACTGCAGTTGCAACAGTTCCGGCAACTGTCAAATAAGTAGCAATAGTAATTACAGCTGCAGGTAATGAAATTGGAGCTGCAATAATAACACCTCCAGCAGTAGCTAACGCAATACCAATATTTCTCAATTTTCTAAAAAAGGATGGAGTTGGTTTTTTATAACGTTCAATAATTTTCATAAGGTTAAGATTTAATAGTTAAGAATACTTTTTCTTTTCGCTCAAAAGCCTGGTAACAACTAGCAACAATTTTCTGCATTAACAATCGTGAAGAAAGTCCCTTTCCAATACCAGTTAATTGGGTTACTGGTGAAATACAACCTTCAAGTTCCTTTAGAGCATCATTAGCAGGATGTATTAAAATCAGATTTCTACCTTTTACATTTACAAGATGAAGATGATGTTTAAACTTTTCAGAAAAACGAGCCTTCAACTCATATTTACCCTCAGGAATACAAGAAATGTTTCTTTTATTTTCTTTCCCGGGTAATTCAATAGTAAAACCTAAAAATTGGTTATGTATAAAAAGGGCACCGTTGGTACCCTTTTTAAAATAGGTTCTATGTAATTGAAATTCCACTATACTGTGTCAATTTCAACAATAGACAAGGCATTGTATGCCCCATTTTTCAACGGATACATTTGCCCATTTACTTCCTGATAAAACTCAATACCCAACACCTGAAATACTGGTAATGTAGAATTTGCAGTAATGTTTGCACTTAAAGCAATAGCAGCTGTATTTGCATTATCATACGGTAAAATTGCAGTTTCATCACTTTCAAAAACAGAAACTTCGTGTTTGAAATCCAATTCAGCAACACCAGTTACCACTTTAAAATGTGTAGTCCCTGCAGGAGCGGCAATTCTTACCGCAGGAGAAAAAGCACCAATATTTATAGAGCCATCGCCAGCAACACGGTCAAATGCACTCACAAAATCTGTAAATAATGTTGAACTTAACTTACCATTAATGTTAAATTCAAATCCTTTTAACATTTTCATGTCCCCATCTTGTACAGTTCTCAAACCACGCTCATTATTTGAGTCGGTTTTCACTACTTTTAAAAGGTCAGTAGTTAATCTACTTACAACACGCTTATCTTTAGCATTCTGCAAAAGAATACGAATTGCATTTCTAACCAACTTTCCACCTTTACCAGCAGTTCCAAATTCAGCACCGTTTTCACGTGTTCTTTGAAACGCAGGATCATTTTTAATTCTGGAAGCATCAATACCTCCTTTTTCTCTTGCAAGATCTCCGTCAGAAGTTTTGTAAAAGGTAATACCTCCAATAGTTCCTTTTAATTTAATAATTCCATTTTGTCTAGCCATACTATATAAATTTTTAATTCTCAACAAATGAAGCTATCTTTATAAAAGAAATCAAAAACAGTAATCCATCTATTCCGAAAACAACCTTTTTTATACAAATTATGGCGTATAGACGAAGTACAGATACTGGTAGGATAAAGCATAGATAGTGCATCAAATGAAGATAGTTAGAGCTTGTATATACCCAAAAGACATTCAGTGTATCACTGGTAGAAGTGAACGCTATGGACGTAAACTTTTAAATGACATTAAAATTCATTTTGGTAAAGAGAAACATCAATTTATTACAGTTAATGAATTTTCTGAATACTCTGGAATAGAAATAGATATCGTAAATCAATACATTTCAAACTAAATAAAAAGGGGCTAATTCGGGGTCAGTTGGAATCACCTCCCTCCTACACCCCTTTATTTATCAGGAATATTAAAATAGTTTCAGAGCCTCATTCTCCGCAAAATAAAATCGTAACTAACTTATTTTAAAGTTGTTACGATTTTTTGATTTACAGAATTGTATGATTACTGTATGGTATATCAATTATAGTGACCTATATTAAT
>Ga0209121_10002780_pt1 | contig 17420 bp, 11 predicted proteins | sample Cruoilmetagenom3_FD_187292 | JGI IMG/M metagenome (GOLD analysis project Ga0209121, IMG submission 187292) | Oil polluted marine microbial communities from Coal Oil Point, Santa Barbara, California, USA - Sample 3 (SPAdes) (version 2) | ecosystem: Environmental > Aquatic > Marine > Oil seeps ... | reverse complement strand
AGGCTTCCAGTTCCGTTGCCACATCCCCCAGCATCCACTGGATGCCATCAAGATCAAGGTTAACGCCCTTAAACATCTTGCGGTTCTTTGCATATGAAAGCGCCGTATCCAGCGCGCTTTCCATCAATCCGCAACACCCCGACGCAATCGAGACGCGCGCGATATCAATTGCCATCAACGACCCTTGCAAGCCTTGCCCGATCGGTAGGATGATGTTGTCTTCGGATACCACTACGTTGTCGAAATACATCTCGGACAGCGGTAGAAAATCGTAGGACGGCGTGTCATAGCGCGGGCCAAAGCTTACCCCCTTGGCGTCCGCCGGGATGGCGATCATTGACATATCTTTGTGGCCAGGTTCATCGCTAGTTTTTACAACGGTAAAATATACGTCCGCCTCGCCTGCTAACGAAACCCACGCCTTCGCACCATTAATCGTCCACGTACCGTCGTCGTTTACTACGGCGCGTGTATACATATTCGCGGCATCGGATCCCGACTGCGGTTCAGTCAAAGCGAAATTCGCCAGCTTTTTGCCCGACGTCAGATCACGCGCCCATTTTTCCTTGAATGCTTCGGTGCCATAGCCACACCCTGCAAAGGTACAAATGTTGTGCATCGATAACGCAAAGGCATAAGCCCCGTCGCCTTTACCCAATTCCTCGTAAACCTGAATGCCATCGCCCAGTGACAGGCCCTGCCCGCCCCATTCCTGTGGCGCATAAAGCCCCGTCAAACCTAAAGCCCCTGCTTTATCGGATGCAGCACGCGGCCAAATGGCGGCCTCGTTCCATGCATCTACGTTTGGCTTGATAACTTCATCGGTGTGGCGGCGCGCTGCGGCTAGAATGTTTTCGATATCAGAGCTCATGTCGGCCCCTCCTTGTTGCTGATATTAACAAATCGTCCCGATTAACCTTAGCCCTACGCACCCAGAGGTCAATTATAGGAACGCCCGCTAATGGTTTCTGACGCAGCGTAAATACTTTCGCAGAAATTTTCATCAAATTTTACCATTCCTTAACCAGTTTCTACAAACCTGACGGGAATTAACTACTTTGAGGTTCCCAGTGAGAGAATTAACAAGGATAACCGCCATCGGCTCTTGCCGCATTAGCACCCCTTTCAAGGCGGCTTCCCTGTCGCATCCGGTCGTCAACAACACGGGCCGTATATACGGCTATACCCACACCAGCGCCGAGGCTTTGCAGCAAATCCGGTTCCTTCAAGGCGAATTCGTGCCGTCGGCCGAAACCTTGCCGTTGTTAATGCCCAATGCCGATGTTGATGCCCTTTTAGACACAACCCACCCCACATCCGACATCTATTTCATAGAGCTGTCCTCGACCAAAGACCTGCGCATCGCTGACACGCAAGTCCAGCTGAACTACGTCACCCGTCACTTCGCCGATTTTTTCGCCGATAAACTACGCGCCCGCGATTTCTGGCGGATGGCGGATGGAACGCAGGAAGATGCGAAGGATAAATTCCTTAACGAACAGGAAAGCTTTCAGAACCTGCCCGACAGCGACCAAACCCTGCTGCGTGGCCTGACCCGCACGCTGTCAACATCCGAAAGCCTGACGCGCGACATGACCGAAATCCGTGACCGCCTGCCAAACGTCGTCTTTGTCAGCCATTGCAACGCCTTGACCAAAAACCATGAACCCATCGCCAGCCGCGCTGCCTATATCGCGATGGTAGAAGAAGTCGCGCGGGACTTGAACCTTCCCCTGTTCAACCCGACCGCATCCATGCAAGCGTTCGGGCAACATGCGGCGATGTCGGATGGTGAAACCAGCCTGTCGCATTACTCCGAAGACTTCGGATGTTTCCTTTTCGACGGGCTGTTCGAAACCTACATTGCGCCCAGCCACACGCGCACGCTGACCCCGTCAGCAGCCCTGTCGCAAGCCTTGCAACAATTCCAGAGCCGCTCCCCTGTGGCGTCGATTTCACCGCATATCGGCGGAGTCGCTTTCATCACCGGCTCGCTTGGTGCGGGGGGCGCAGAACGCCAAATGACCCGTTTGGCCGTTGAAATGAAGTCTGGCGGCGATCCCGATGAAATTGGCGTTACCGGCCCGGTTGAGGTTTTCGTCTCTACTCTGTCCTCCGAACGGGGGCGCGATTTTTTCCTGCCGAAGTTGCAAGAGGCCGACATCCCCGTTTCCGTAATCAGCGAGCTACCGGCGGGGGCATCCGCTCTGCCCGAAGACCAGACCCGCTTCCTGCCGCCCCAAACGCTGGAGGCGGTACGCCGCCTAACCCCGCATCTATCCGCCATGCGTCCCGAGGTGGCCTATATCTGGCAAGATGGTGCAGTGCTTGGAACGGCGCTAGCCGCGCTGGCCGCGAACATCCCCCACATCGTCATATCGCTACGCGGCATGCCGCCTGATCTGCGCCCCGAGATGATGAAAGACGAATACTTTGACATGTACAGTGCCCTGTCGAAAATTCCCGGCGTGACGTTTTCCGCCAACACCCACGCGGGGGCCGACGCCTATGCCCGCTGGCTGGACCTGCCTGATGACGCCATCCGCGTCGTCCATAATGCCGCCGATATGATTACAACTGTGGGAACCGATCTGGAACGCAAACGATGGGAAAAATTTACAAAGTCCACCGCAGACGCGGATTTCACCTTCGGGGCAGTATTCCGTTTTGACCAGAACAAACGCCCGCACATGTGGCTTGAATTCGCGGCCGCTGCAATGGTCGCCCATCCGTGCAGCCGTTTCGTATTGGTCGGCGATGGAACCTTGCTGGCAACCGCGCAAACCTATGCCGAGGAACTGGGCATTGCCCACCGTTGCCTGTTTGTCGGCAAATCCCGCAATGTGGGATACTGGCTGTCCAAAATGGATGCGCTCGGTCTGACATCACGGCTCGAAGGTCTTCCCAACGTCTTGATCGAGGCGCAACTATCCGGCATCCCCGTTATCTCTACCCCCGCTGGTGGCGCAGCCGAGGCGTTTATCCCCAACCAAACCGGTTTCCTTCTCGGGTCCACCGAACAACCGCAACTGGCACAATTCCTGCGGCACTTCATGACGCTAGCCACAGATGCAACGCAGCGAAAGACAATGGGAAAGGCCGCCGCCGCCTTCGCATCCGAAACCTTCGCGATGGACAGCATACTGCCCAAAACCCTGCAACTGTTATCCGGTGCCCCGGCCCCTGAAGCAAGGCATGAAATGGCGGTCCGCGCATGACACATCTGGCAAACGGCGCGTGGAACTGGGCCAGCACCATCCACACCATCATGCTACGCGAGGTTCGCTGCCGCTTCGCGGGCGACCCGCTTGGCTATGCGTGGACTTTCCTCGTGCCGTTACTGTGGATCGGTACGCTGATGTTTTTCTTCACCCTGCTTGGCCGCACTCCCGCGATTCCCGTGGACACCCCCACATTCATCGCCACCGGCGTCGTGCCTTACGTGTTGTTCCGCTACACCATCACCTCCATGAGCCGCGTCGCCAGCACCCACCGCCACCTCGTGAATTTCGGCGGTGTGCGTGTATCAGATTTACTATTCGCCGCAGCCTTGCTTGAGGCCCTAAACGCCATCATCATCTTCGTGATGATCTGGGTGCTAATATCGGCTATCTTCGGCCCGCCGCCCATCCACAACCCGTTAGAGTTCATCAACGGCCTGCTGCTTACCGCCGTGTTCGGTGCCGCTGTTGGGCGCTTCGCCGCTATCCTCGGCATGGTGTCCGAAACGGCCAAACGCATGGTTCCTGTCGTGTTGCGCCCTATGTTCTGGATCTCCGGTATTTTCTTCACCGCGCCCGAGCTGCCCTCAAGCCTGTTACCCTACATGCAATGGAACCCGCTACTGCACGCAATCGAGATTACCCGCTCGGGTGTTTTCCTCGACTATTCCTCAACTTTCGCCAACATGGCCGTGCCGCTGGGCGTGTCTGCCGTATTCCTGATAGCGTCCTATGTCATGCAAACCGCATTCAGACGCAGCCGTGACGGGATGGAGCTGACATGATTTCCCTTCTCAACGTCAGTCGTTATCACCCTGACAAAGCCCAGCCAAATATCATCCTGAACAATGTTTCCACACAGTTCCCGCGCAAAGAAAGCATCGGTATTCTGGCCCTGAGCGGGGCAGGCAAAACCACCCTCGCACGGATACTATCCGGCGTTGAGCGCCCCGATGCAGGCCACGTGCGCCACCACAAAAGCCTTTCGCCCCCTCTTGGCAGCACCGCAGGTTTTCACGCAGGACTTTCAGGTGCCGAGAACGTCCGTTTCCTCGCCCGCCTGTTACGCCGCAACGTTACCGAGACCACCGATTACTGCGAAAGTTTCGCCGACATCGGCGCCTATTTTCACCGCCCCGTCGGCCAATACGCCCCCGTCATGCGCGCCCGCCTTGGTTTCGCGTTTTCCATGTCGGTGGAATTCGACACCTACCTAAGCGACGGTATCACCAGCGCAGGCGATCACGGCTTTCGCGACAAATGCGAGGCCGCGTTGCTGGAACGCCTGACCCGTTCCGGCCTGATCCTAATGTCGCGGCATGCCCGCACCCTGAACAGGTTTTGCACAAAGTTTTACGCCCTGCACGCCGGACAACTGTTGCCGTGTTCCTCGTCTGAAGAGGCACAAGACATCCTCGATTACGCAGGCGGTTACGGTAACACCTACTGGAACGAGGCCGCTCGTCATGCCGGATAACGCCCCCATCCAGTCCCCGACTGTAGCCGAGGAACAGGAACGCCTTCGCAAGTGGCGCGAGGTCCGTCGTCAAGCCGCCGCTGACCCGAACACCGAACGCCTTCTCCAGGCCGACGTGGATCGTAAAACCCGTCTGGATCAATTCGAAACCGACAAAGCGAACCGCATCCGCAACGCCGAAACCCGCCGCCGCGAGGAAGCCGAGGCGATCGAGGCCCGTCGCATGGACAAGGCCCGCGCCCATTTAGAGGCCCTCGACGACATCGAAACAGCACGCGCAGCGTTAATATCCGCCCGCAAAAAATCCCATCGCCTGACGGGGGGAATGTTGGCGATCTTCGTCGGCCTTCCGACGCTGCTGACGGCCGTTTTCTACCTGTTCGTCGCTCCACCGGTATTCCAATCCACCAGCACCCTCGCCATTGAAGGCGCTATGCCCGCCATCCCGCGCAACCCGTTGTTCAACAATGCTTCAGCCGAACAATCCACCATGGCCGCCGCCTTTCAGCTTCGTGCGCAAATGCAGGCGCAGGCCGGCCCCGAGTTTGTGATGGCCATCGACACCACGCAAGGTCTGATAACCATAACCACGTCGGCCCCGACCGCCACACTGGCCTATTCGCAAAATGCCGCGTTAATCAAAACCGCCGATACACTCGCCTTCCCCGCACGGCTAAAAACGCTCGTTCGACCGGCCGTTCCCGGACGTGCGACCTCCCGCGTGCTTCCCAACACCCTCCTCGTCTTTCTCATCAGCCTTTCGCTGTTCACCATCTGCACCATCTTTTTCCAAAGCTTCCGGCATTACGCCCGAAACTAAACAGGAGTTCCCAATGAATATTAGTAATCCGTTAACCCTTTCAAGCGCCCGTCCCGTTACGCCCCTTCGTACCGACGAAACTATCGCCATCATTGGCCTTGGTTATGTCGGCCTGCCGGTTGCCGTCGGTTTCGCGCGCCATTTCGCCAGCGTCACAGGGTTTGACATAAACGAAACCCGCGTAAACCAACTGAACGACGGCTTCGACAGCACCCTTGAAATTAGCCGCTCGGAAATCGAGGACTCCCGCCTTGATGTCACCCGCACAGCTGCCGACATATCGAACGCCACCTTCTTTATCGTCACTGTCCCGACGCCCATCGACAAAGGCAATCGCCCGGACCTTTCGCCCCTACGGGCCGCCTGCCGCACCATCGCCCCGCACCTGACCAAGGGCGCAATAGTAGTGTTTGAATCCACCGTCTACCCCGGTGTAACCGAGGAAATCTGCGGCCCGATCCTCGCTGAAATTTCAGGCTTGCGTTGCGGCATCGACTTCAAGCTTGGCTACAGCCCCGAACGTATCAATCCAGGTGACACCGAACACCGCCTGGAAACCATAACTAAAGTCGTCGCGGCGCAAGATGCAAAATCGTTGCAACGGGTGGCGGATGTGTATGGCACGCTTGTCCATGCAGGTGTTCACCGCGCCCCCACCATTCGGGTTGCAGAGGCTGCCAAAGTGATCGAAAACACCCAACGAGACGTTAACATTGCCTTAATGAACGAGATCGCCATCATCTGCGAGCGCCTTGACGTGCGAACCAGTGACGTGATCGAGGCGGCTTCCACCAAATGGAACTTCCTTCCCTTCACCCCGGGTCTTGTCGGTGGCCATTGCATCGGCGTGGACCCGTATTACCTGACCGCCAAAGCCGAGGAAGTCGGTTATCACTCCGAAGTTATCCTGTCGGGTCGGCGGGTGAACGATGGTATGGGCGAATTTATCGCCTCCAAAGCCATAAAAATGCTCGCCTCGTTAAACGTGCCGCTGTGCCACGCCAAAGTCGGCGTTCTGGGGTTAACGTTTAAGGAGAACGTGCCGGATTTGCGGAACTCCAAAACCTTCGACGTGCTGAATGCCTTGTCAGAATTTGGAGTACGCCCGATAGTGCATGACCCGATGGCCAACCGCGCTGAAATTCCCGAAGGGGCGTTTGACTGGGTTGAGGGCAGCGATATGGCCCAGCTCGATTTGGTCATTTTGGCCGTGCCACATGATGAATATATGGCGCAAGACTTGGCTGAACTGGTACGCGAGGGTGGGGCCATCATCGACATACGATCAGCGTTAGATCGCAAAGATATACCGAAACACATCAGGTATTGGAGTCTTTAATCAAGGTATTCCGCCCCCAACACAGGGCCGAAATTCTGCGCCTGAACCAACACAACATATTTGCTATCGCCCCTTAATGGCGCACGCACGCTAACATCGGATCGGCCGTTCCAGTCACCGATCCACGTCATTTCCTCGACGACGTTAACGTAACTGATAGTCAGGCCAGCATTTTCCCCACGCTGAATGCTGGTCGTCGCTTCGGGGATAATACGGACAAGAAAAATATCTGCGGCTGGCAATCCGGATGCTAGCGGGGAAACCTTGATACTTGCGGTGTCGCCAGATGTATCCTGGACGATTTCCAGCATCGGTTTTTCGTCTTGAAACTGGTCCACATACATCCTCACTTTGCGCTCGTTGCTACCGACGATCTGCGCCTCGCCGTGGATGACGGCCTGCGGTGTGTAAAGCGAGCGCAGGTTCCAGCGGTCACGATACCCCATCTGGCGATCGGTGTTTTCCGAACGTGAAAATTCATCTTTCCAGCCCAGATAATCCCAATAATCGATGTGCCAGCCCAACACGATCACACCGTCTTCTGATACCAATTCACGCAAAATATCGTCCGCAGGCGGGCAAGAGCTGCACCCTTGCGAGGTGAACAGCTCCACCACCACATTCTGTGCTAAAACGGCGGAGGGCAGCCAAAGACTAAGGGCGGCTGCAAGAATTTTGGTGAAACGCATCGGGGCTCCGAACATTGAGGGTTACCTAATTGATACGGATAAACCCCTCAACATTCCAGTCAAGCCTTCGCGAGGTGAAGTTTACTGCGAGGTCCCGCCCGCATAGCCGAGCGTTTTCAGTGCCTGCGTGATTTCGTCCAGTATTACCGGATCATCAATCGTTGCAGGCATTTTCCACGGTGTTTCATCCGCAATATTAACCATAGTTCCTCGCAAGATTTTCCCCGAACGGGTCTTGGGCAACCGATCCACCACCAACGCCAGTTTGAACGCCGCGACCGGCCCGATTTTCTCGCGTACCAGTTTTACAACTTCGGCAATCACTTCGCCGTGCGGGCGGTTAACACCGTTGTTCAGACACAAAAACCCGAACGGCAACTGCCCCTTCAGCTGGTCCTTGACCCCGATCACAGCACATTCGGCAACGTCGGGATGGGCGGCCAGAACCTCCTCCATCGCGCCAGTGGAAAGACGGTGGCCAGCGACGTTAATCACGTCATCCGTGCGCGCCATGATGTAGAGGTATCCGTCTTCGTCAATAATCCCGGCGTCTCCGGTTTCATAGTACCCCGGAAACGTATCCAAATAGGACTTCACGAACCGTTCCTCGGCATTCCAAAGCGTCGGCAAGGTGCCTGGTGGCAACGGCAGTTTGATTGCGATCGCGCCCAACTCTCCGGCAGGCAGTTGGTGACCATCGTCCCCAAGAACCTGCACATCAAAGCCCGGCATAGCAACGGTTGGTGAACCTAACTTCATCGGCAACGCCTCCAACCCCAACGGATTGGCAGCGATAGAAAACCCCGTTTCCGTCTGCCACCAGTGGTCCACTACCGGAATACCAAGCTGGTCTTGCGCCCAAATAATCGTGTCAGGATCGGCACGCTCTCCCGCCAGGTATAGGGCCTTCAGGCTGCTAAGGTCATACTTCTTAACGAATTCCCCGGTCGGGTCTTCGCGCTTGATTGCCCGGAAGGCTGTCGGGGCTGTGAAGAACGAAACGACCTTATGTTCTTCGATCACACGCCAGAATGTGCCTGCATCGGGCGTGCCAACAGGCTTGCCCTCGAACACAATTGCCGTCGCTCCGTATATCAGTGGTGCATAGCAAATATACGAATGCCCAACGACCCAACCAACATCCGAGGCCGCCCAGAACACTTCGCCCGGCTTCACATTATAGATATTTTTCATGGTCCAGTTCAGCGCAACCATGTGCCCGCCGCTTGGCCGCACCACCCCCTTGGGCTGGCCAGTCGTGCCAGATGTATAAAGAATATATAACGGATCGGCACCATTAATCGGCACACAATCGGCAGGTTCCACGCCTTGCTGCACATCGAACCAGTCGAAATCCCGACCTTCGATCAAATCCGCCTGCGCCTGTTCGCGCTGAAGCATGATAGTGAATTCCGGCTTATGCGCCGCCAGATCAATCGCGCCATCCAGCAGGGGTTTGTATTCAATCACCCGCCCCGGCTCTATCCCGCAAGACGCCGCAATGATCGCCTTGGGCGTCGCATCATCAATGCGGACCGCCAGTTCGTTCGCGGCAAATCCACCGAAAACAACGGAATGTACCGCACCGATACGCGCGCAGGCCAACATAGCGTTCAAGGCCTCGGGAACCATAGGCATATAGATCAATACGCGGTCGCCCTTGCCAACACCTTTGGCTTTCAGCGCCCCGGCCAACATCGCCACCTGATCGGTCAACTCCGCATAGGAAATCTTGCGTTTTGCGCCCGTGATCGGGCTGTCGTAAATGATCGCCGTCTGATCCCCGCGCCCGGCCTCAACATGCCTATCAAGCGCGTTGTAGCAGGTGTTGGCCTCGCCATCAGTGAACCACTCGTACAAGGGTGCATTGCTGGAATCCAACGCATAAGTCGGCTTTTTAGTCCAGCTTATCGCCTCGGCGGCTTCCATCCAGAAGGCCTCGGGGTCGGCTTTCCAACCGTCATATACCGATTTATAACTCATCTCGTTCTCCTGTGATTCTAGACCTATCAGTGATCATTTTTCATTCATAGACGTTGACCGGCGTCCCGGCGAGCGCCGCGATATTCAATAAGCCACGCGCCGTGATCGATGGCGTCACGATATGCGCCCGGTTCCCCATCCCCATCAGGATTGGTCCAACCTCCAGCCCGTTGGCGGACATTTTCAAGATGTTGCGAACCGCACTGGCTGCATCGGAATTGGCGAAAACCAGCACGTTGGCCGCCCCGTCATAGCGCGAATTCGGATAGATTTTGCGCCGAAGGTTTTCATCAAGGGCCGCATCGGTATGCATCTCGCCCTCGTAAACGAAATCGAGATCCATGCTGTCCAAAATCTCGATCGCATCACGCATCCGACAGGCAGATTCTGTGGGCAGGTTCCCGAATTGCGAGTGCGAACACAGTGCTACCTTCGGTTCCAGACCAAAGCGATGCACATGCCGCGCTGCCGCTACGACCGTATCGGCCATTTGTTGGGCGGTAGGTTCGGGGTTAACATGTGTGTCAGCGACAAACAGCGGCCCATCTTCCAAAATCATCAACGACAAAGCACCGATAGCTCGTAAATTATCTGTACCCAGAACTTGCTGAATATATTTCAAATGCCACAGGTATTGCCCGAAGGTTCCGCAAATCAGGCTATCCGCGTCGCCACGATGCACCATAACCGCGCCAATCGCCGTGGTGTTGGTCCGCATAATCGCCTTGGCCAGTTCCGGTGTCACGCCACGGCGTTGCATGATTTCGTGGTAAGAACCCCAGTAATCGCGAAAACGCGGGTCGTTTTGCGGGTTAACCAATTCGAAATCACGACCTTCCTTGATAGGCAGACCAAACTTATCACACCGCGCCTCGATCACATCGGGGCGGCCGATCAGGATCGGCTTGTCTGTCATTTCTTCGACCATCGCGTGGGCGGCACGCAACACACGTTCGCTTTCCCCTTCGGCAAAAACGATTTTACGCACCGCGTTGTTTGCAGCCGCAAATACCGGGCGCATTATAAGCGCAGATTTGAAGACCGACCCGTCGAGCTTTTGCTTATACGCAACCAAATCCTCAATCGGACGGCTCGCGACGCCGCTTTCCATCGCCGCTTTAACAACCGCACACGACACGATGGCCAACAGGCGGGGATCGAACGGCTTGGGGATCAGGTAATCCGGTCCAAACTTCAGGCTTTCGTCTTTATAGACCGCCGCTGCCTCGGCACTGGTCGAGGCGCGCGCAAGTTCCGCAATTCCCTCGACACAGGCAATTTCCATCGCATCATTGATTGTCGTTGCACCGACGTCTAGCGCGCCACGGAAGATAAACGGGAAGCAAAGAACATTGTTAACCTGATTAGGGAAATCCGAACGTCCTGTCGCTATAATCGCATCCGGTGCAACTGCACGAACTTCGTCCGGCATGATTTCCGGTGTCGGGTTGGCCAACGCAAACACGATAGGTTGCGAAGACATTTTGGCGACCATTTCCGGTTTCAAAACACCGGGGCCAGAAAGTCCGAGGAACAAATCTGCCCCCTCGATTACATCATCAAGTGTGCGTTTATCGCTGTCCTGCGCAAATTCCGCTTTTTGCGGAGTCATTTCCTCGGTCCGGCCCTTATAGACCAGCCCCGCGATGTCACACAGCCAGACGTTTTCGCGTTTCACGCCCAGTTTCAACAGCATATTAAGGCAAGCAATCCCCGCTGCGCCGCCGCCGGTAGAAACCACCTTGATGTCTTCAAACTTCTTGCCCGCCACGCGCAACGCATTGGTTGCCGCCGCGCCCACCACAATCGCGGTTCCATGCTGATCATCGTGGAAAACCGGAATGCCCATGCGCTCGCGGCATAGTTTTTCAACGATAAAACACTCCGGCGCTTTGATGTCTTCAAGGTTGATTGCACCGAACGTCGGCTCCAGCGCAGTGATAATATCGGCCAGCTTTTCAGGGTCGCTCTCGTCTACTTCGATGTCAAAACAATCGATGTTGGCGAACTTCTTGAACAGAACCGCCTTGCCCTCCATGATCGGTTTTGACGCTAATGCCCCGATATTACCAAGCCCCAGCGCCGCTGAACCGTTGGTAACAACTGCCACCAGATTTCCCCGCGCCGTATATTTCGCCGCCGTTGCAGGGTCTTTGCTGATCTCGACACAAGCCTCGGCCACACCGGGTGAATACGCCCGCGACAAATCCCGCCCGTTCGCCAAAGGTTTCGTTGCACGGATTTCCAGCTTCCCCGGCTTGGGGAACTCATGGTAATCAAGCGCGGCTTGACGGGCGGTTTTCTGGCGTTCTTCGGTCAACTTGCGACTCCTATGCTGATTTCAGAGCACAGTAATTGGGTGCGGCAAAATTGTCAGGCCGAAAACACAGGAACTGTTTCAATAATTCGTCCGCCGGATTAGTCGCAAAACTTTATCCGCGGCCTCGGGGATGTTCGTTCCCGGCCCAAAAATCGCCTTGATCCCGTTTTCATAAAGAAAATCGTAGTCCTGCTGCGGAATTACTCCACCGCAAATCACGATAATCTCGGCACCACCGGCAGCTTTCAAGGCCTCAACCAGTTGCGGCGCGAGGGTTTTATGACCAGCCGCCAAAGAGGATATCCCAATCACCTGCACGCCCTTGTCCACGGCATCCTGCGCGGCCTCTTCGGGGGTTTGAAACAGCGGGCCAACGCTAACGTCAAAGCCGATATCGGCGAAGGCGGTGGCGATAACTTTGGCCCCCCGATCATGGCCGTCCTGTCCCATTTTGACGACCAGCATACGGGGGCTACCGCCTTCAATATCCGCGTAATCCCTGACGGCTTTTTGAATGTCGGCAAATCCCTGATCGCCCTCGTAGGCGGCACCATATACGCCGGTCAATGTTTTTACCTCGGCACTATGTCGGCCAAAGACACGTTCCATGGCGTCTGAAATTTCACCAACAGTTGCCCGCGCCCGCGAGGCTTCCACCGCCAGTTCCAGTAAATTACCCGTACCACGAGCGCCCTGTTCAAGCGCCGCAAGGGCGTTTTCACAGGCCGCTGCATCCCGCGTTTCGCGGATGCGCGTCAAACGTTCGATCTGGCGGTCACGTACTTTGGTGTTGTCAATTTCGCGAATATCAATCGCATCTTCCTGTTCAAGGCGGAACTTGTTAACCCCAACAATCACATCGTCACCCTTATCGACCGCAGCTTGTTTACGCGCAGCTGCTTCCTCGATCCGGAGTTTAGGCATACCGCTAGCCACCGCCTTGGTCATGCCGCCGATTTCATCCACTTCACAAATCAGCTTCCATGCCTCATCCGCCAATTCCTTGGTCAGACTTTCGACATAGTACGACCCTGCCAGCGGATCGACGACGTTCGTCACACCCGTTTCATTTTGCAAAATCAACTGCGTGTTTCGTGCAATACGGGCAGAAAATTCCGTCGGCAAAGCAATCGCCTCATCGAATGAATTCGTGTGCAACGACTGCGTCCCGCCCAAGGCTGCCGACATCGCCTCGTAAGCGGTGCGGATAATGTTATTATACGGGTCCTGTTCCTGAAGACTGACACCCGAAGTCTGGCAATGTGTTCGCAGCATCGAGGACTGTGGTTTCTGCGGTTCGAATTCTTCCATAATCCGCGACCACAACAAACGCGCAGCCCGCAGTTTTGCTGACTCCATGAAAAAGTTCATGCCAATGGCGAAAAAGAAGCTGAGCCGCCCTGCGAAATCATCTACATCCATCCCCGAGGCAATCGCGGCCTTAACATATTCCTTACCGTCCGCCAGCGTGAACGCCAGTTCCTGCACAAGGTTCGCGCCTGCCTCTTGCATGTGGTAACCCGAAATCGAGATCGAGTTGAATTTAGGCATTTCCTGCGAGGTATACTTGATGATATCGGACACGATCCGCATCGACGGTTCTGGCGGGTAGATATAGGTGTTGCGGACCATGAATTCTTTCAAAACATCGTTTTGAATGGTTCCAGTCAGCGCGGCACGGTCAACGCCTTGTTCCTCGCCTGCGACAATGAAATTCGCCAGGATCGGGATAACCGCCCCGTTCATAGTCATCGAAACCGACATTTTATCCAGCGGAATACCGTCGAACAGAATCTTCATATCCTCGACACTATCAATCGCCACGCCCGCCTTGCCAACGTCGCCGACAACGCGCGGATGGTCACTGTCATAACCCCGGTGCGTCGCCAGATCGAAGGCTACGGACACGCCTTTCTGCCCTGCCGCCAAGCCCTTGCGATAAAACGCATTGCTTTCCTCCGCGGTCGAGAACCCTGCATATTGCCGGATTGTCCAAGGCCGCCCTGCATACATCGTACCCTTTGGACCACGCGTATAAGGCGCAATTCCAGGCATGCCGCTAAGGTGTTCAACCCCGTCCAGATCATCCGCCGTGTAAACCGGCTTAACGGCGATCCCCTCGGGCGTGTTCCACGTCAAATCGTCCAGCGGGCGACCACGCAGTTCTTTCTCCGCGAGGGCTTTCCAGTCTTTATCGGTCATCTCTGCATTCCTTTATTCGTTGAATTCCACCTTCAACGGCACCCGTCCAAAGGCGATTTTCGCGCCGGAAAAGGCCGCCATTCCCCTGGGTGGTTCGCCAAATATGATCGTGTCGCGCCCATATCGATGGTTCAGTGCATCGAGTGTCAGGCAAAGTTTCTCGCGTTCCGTCAGGCTTCCGACCTTGCGGGACTCGAACAAATCGGGGGTGTGGTTTTCGTTTGAAACCAACCCGCCCAGCATTACACTGGTCGTAAATACCTTTTGCGGAGCCAATCGCTGCCAATGTTGTTCCATATGCGCCAGCAGTGCAAAACTGTCCTGTGTCGCTGGAATTTTTGCGCCCGAGCCCAGTCGTTTGTAATTCTGGTTTTTCACTGAGATATGCAGGTACGTGGCAAAATACCCGCCTCGTCGCAAGCGTGTGGCCGCTTTGACCAGTAAACGTCGCATAATCAGCCGTGCGCGCTCTGGCGAGCGGCTCGCGCCGCTTAAAACTTGTGAATGGCCAAAACTGTGAGCTTTGGTTGACGGGTCGGGAATGTCTTCGCCCTGCAAGGCGCGGATGAACCGTTCGCCCGAAACACTGCGCCAGATCGCGCGGGCGTGACGCGGGGTTAATGCATAGAGCGTCGGTATGTCGGTGACCCCTGCGGCCTCTAGCCGAGCATTCATGCTGCGTGAAATTCCCGGCATATCGGTTAGTTGCAGATGTGCCAGCTTGTCCGGCAACACCGCAGGCGTTAGCCAATCCGTACCACTCGGTTTGTGCAACTCTCCGGCGATTTTTGCCAGCAACCGACTGGAGCCCAGCCCGATAGAACAATGCAGCGCCACACCTGCGTGTTTGTAAATACTTTGTCGCGCAGCCTCGGCCAACCGCAGTGCATTTGGCAAGCGTTGCGCGTTCCCCGTCAGACGACACGAGACCTCGTCTACCGAATGCACCGCCTCGATTGGCAGAACCCGTTCTATGGCCGCTTTGATCTGCGCGTGAAAGTCCACATAAATATCGTGCCGCGCGGCGCGAAAGACGATGCCAGGGCACATCGCCCGTGCCTCGAACATTCGTGTGCCCACTCGAATGCCCTTGGCCTTGGCGTCGTAGCTGGCCGCAATACAAGCGGCGCTTTCGTGTAGGGTCGTCACAATCCCCACCGGTCGTCCGCGCAATTCCGGCTCCACCTGCTGTGCCACCGAGGCAAAATAACTGTTCATGTCCAGATACAACATCTGGACGGTAATATCCTTGGGCATAGCCAATAACCTCTGAAAATGAATCAGATGTTAATTTAGAACATTTAGTGAACATTTGCATCTCTAAAGCTACTCGAATTCCATAATCACATCATCAACCGCCAAACTATCACCAGCCACAGCGTTGATTTTTGTCACTATCGATTTCTTTTCGGCCCGCAGAACGTTTTCCATTTTCATGGCTTCGACGGTGCAAAGTGCCTGACTGTCCTGAACTTCGTCACCAACCTCGACGGCCATTGAAACGATCAGCCCCGGCATCGGGCAAAGCAGCAATTTCGACGTGTCTGGTGGCGTTTTCTCGATCATATGTTTGGACAGTTCAAACAGACGCGGGGTACGAATAACAACCTTTAAATCCGCGCCGCGATGGCGCATACGGAACCCGCCAGAGATGTGGCCGATCTTGGCGGTCACAACCTCACCAGAAACTTTCATACGTGCCAGCCCCTCGCCCGGCTTCCAATCCGAAGACACCCGATGACTGGTTCCGTCAGCGAATTCCACAGTCGAACCATCACGGTCTGCCGCAACCTTCACCGCCAAATCAGCACCCCCCAGCGAGATAACGAAATCCGTACCGACCTCGCGTTCGTGGTTATCCATCCGGCCAGACACGCGCGCAGCGCGGATTTCAGAAACACGGTGCATTGCGGACGCCCCCGCCGCCAATTGTTTGAGGATGTCCTCGGACAGCGTAGCCCCCTCGAAACCCTCGGGGTATTCTTCCTCGATAAACGCGGTGGAGATGTTGCCGCTTATGAAGCGGTCATGATCCATCACTGCGGAAAGGAACGGCAGATTGTGACCAATGCCTTCCAGCTCGAATTCATCCAAAGCCTGCCGCATTTCCGCAATCGCGGTGGCACGGTCCGGTGCCCATGTGCACAGCTTGGCAATCATGGGGTCGTAGTACATGGAAATCTCGCCACCCTCGTAAACGCCCGTGTCATTTCGCACGGCGCGGGTCTCGTCAGCCATTTCCGCTGGCGGGCGATAACGGCTTAACCGACCGATGGAAGGCAGGAAGTTGCGATACGGGTCTTCGGCGTAAAGGCGGCTTTCGATGGACCAGCCGTTGATGCCGATATCGGATTGTTGCATCGAGAGTTTCTCGCCGTAAGCCACGCGGATCATCTGTTCCACGAGATCAATTCCGGTAATCAACTCGGTTACGGGATGTTCCACCTGAAGGCGCGTGTTCATTTCAAGGAAGTAGAAATTCTGTTCAGAATCCACGATGAATTCCACCGTCCCTGCGCTGCAATAATCAACGGCCTGCGCTAGCGCCACAGACTGCTTGCCCATCGCTGCGCGGGTCTTTTCGTCAAGGAACGGCGACGGGGCCTCTTCGATCACCTTTTGCTGACGGCGCTGGATGGAGCATTCCCGTTCATTCAGATAAATGCAATTACCATGCTTGTCGCCGAGCACCTGAATTTCGATATGGCGAGGTTGCGTGATAAACTTTTCGATGAAAATCCGGTCGTCGCCAAAGGACGCGGCGGCCTCGTTTTTTGAGGACTGAAACCCTTCGCGGGCCTCGTCGTCATTCCACGCGATACGCATCCCCTTGCCGCCACCACCAGCCGAGGCCTTAATCATCACCGGATAGCCAACCTGATTGGAAATCTTGACGGCTTCCTCCGCATCTTCGATCAAACCCATGTAGCCCGGAACGGTGCTAACACCGGATTCTTGCGCCAGTTTCTTCGAGGTGATCTTGTCGCCCATCGCCTCAATCGCGCCAACAGGTGGGCCGATAAAGGCAACGCCAGCGGCCTCAAGCGCTTCGGCAAACTTGGGGTTTTCGGATAGGAAGCCATAGCCCGGATGCACAGCCTCCGCGCCTGTTTGTTTGATGGCATCCATAATCTTGTCGATGATGATATACGACTGATTGGCAGGCGGAGGGCCGATATGCACCGCCTCGTCCGCCATAGAAACATGCAACGCATTTTTATCAGCGTCGGAATATACCGCCACCGTTTTAATGCCCATCAGTTTGGCGGTTTTAATTACACGACAGGCGATCTCGCCACGGTTTGCAATCAGGATTTTCTTGAACATGGTTTTCCCTGCCTATGCGTTAGACAAACAAAAAAGGACACC
>Ga0209121_10002779_pt1 | contig 17427 bp, 14 predicted proteins | sample Cruoilmetagenom3_FD_187292 | JGI IMG/M metagenome (GOLD analysis project Ga0209121, IMG submission 187292) | Oil polluted marine microbial communities from Coal Oil Point, Santa Barbara, California, USA - Sample 3 (SPAdes) (version 2) | ecosystem: Environmental > Aquatic > Marine > Oil seeps ... | reverse complement strand
TCAGGGTCAGGTAAATTTGATGATTTCATTGCCCCTTTTATCCTATTAATTCCTGTTCCCAGCTTTTCAACAAAAATGGTTCTTGATAAAAGTGATGCAATAATAGGATTTCTTGTTTTACTGATTGTGCCAAATTCTTCGGGTTTTAACCATTTAACAAGTCCGCCGGGATTAAAAACAACTATTTTATTCCTATATACCTCTATCATAATATCAGAAGATTTATCAAAATAATCTCTATGCATTATTGCATTTACTATTACCTCTCTATATGCTTCTTCAGGATACTGAGGGATTTCTTTTCTTCTTGCCGTCTTTATTTCAAATTCTACCTTTATCCTTCTTTTTACAAAGTTGATTGCCTGTTTTATGTTTTCCAAAATTCCGTCGTCGTATATTTTTCTATCTAAAATATTTACCTTATCGTTCGTTTGATATTCAACGCAAACTACCTTTGAGGTCATAAAGAATTTCGCAGGATTTTTTGCAAAAAACAACGCACCGGCGTTATTTAACAAAATTTTATTTTTTACCTTCTTAGTAACACCAAGATTGATAAGCAGAGATTTATCATCATTAATATCCGTTAATTTCGCCTCCTTTAAATAATCGTTAAATTTTTGTTTGTCAAAATCATCAGGATAGACAAAATCTTCATTTATCTGCTCATCAAATGTCAGTTTACCCTCAGTATATGCAAAAGAAAGAATCTCATCTCTTGAAAGTTTTTGAGAATTTGGACCATTCCGTACAAAAAATCCCTGGGAACATAAATATGGCTTTTTGTTGCCTTCTGGCACTTCAACAATTAGTATACTATTTTTGTATGGCGACAGCTTAATTTCAATAGTAGGTTCACAATTTCTTACAATATCAAATATTTGAGATTTGAGTTTATTTGTAATTTTTATTCCTTTTATTTCTCTGTTGTCGGTTATACCAATAAAAATTTTGCCACCTTGAGAATTAGAAAATGCTACAATCTCTTTTGCAAGACTTTTATCAACTCCCTCTTTAAACTCTACAAAGAAACTTTCACCTGTTTTTTGGATGAGCTCAAAATCTTTCTTGTTCATTCTACAATTCCTCTTTCAAAAGTACCTCAATCTCAGCAACAACCTCTTTAATATCCTTTTCAATCTCTTCCAGAGGTCTCGAAGGCTTGTATTCATAGAAATATTTTGTAAAGTTAATCTCATAACCAATTCTGTCCTTTTTCCTGTCCATCCAGGCATCCGGGTAGTAAGGTTTGACCTCTCTTTTAAAATACTCCTTAATGTTCTGCTTTAATGGAATCTTCTCAGAATCCCTCAAATTAGGATCAGGCATTTTATTGCTTCTTTTATCCAGAACATAATCAGCAGAACCATCATGCTCAGACAAAGCAAGAATAATGTTTTTAATGAAATTATAAGACAAATCAAACCCCTTTAATGCATCTTTTACCTTCACTTCAAACTCGTCCCAGTTCTTGTATAAATGATCTCCAATACCCTTTAAAGCACTAACGATCTCTTTCTGCTTTCTTTTTCCTTCATCTTCTTCTTTTATTTTTAATTCTGGGTCTTTCTTCTTGCTGCTAGCCATTTTTGCAAACGCATTAGCAGAATAAAGATTCTCCAGCCTTTCTTCTGTAACCTGATAATTTAACTGCAATGGTCTCTCAACAATTACCTTTGTATAACCAAACTCCTCTTTATCAAAGATCTTACTGAATTTACTTTCCTTCAAATCATCATATAATTTAACAATTTTATCAATGTCTTCATCACCGAGATAATTTCTTTTGTTCCCCAGGCTCTTTCTCATTTTTTTAAAAAAAGAAGTAGCATCAATAAGTTGAATTTTTCCAACTCTCTCAGTAGGTTTTTTATTTGTTAAAAGCCAGACATAGGTATGGATGCCGGTATTGAAAAACAATTGATCAGGTAGAGCAACTATAGCTTCGACATAATCATTTTCAATCATCCACTTCCTTATATCGCTCTCCCCCTGCCCGGCATCTCCTGTAAACAATGGAGAGCCATTTGTAATAACCGCAATCCTTGATTTTTCTTTAAATTTCATTTTGGAAACCATATGCTGTAGAAACAACAACTGCCCGTCATTTATCCTCGGTAATCCAGCTCCAAATCTGCCTTCAAACCCTCTTTCAGCCTCTCTTTTTACAGCATCCTCATCCTGCTCCCACTTCCTACCATAAGGCGGATTAGAGATGATGAAATCAAATTTCTCATCAGGAAACTGGTCTTTAGAAAGTGTGCTGAAAGGACCCCTGATATTCTTATCATTTTCTCCTTTCATCAGCATATCTGCCTTACATACAGCATAAATCTCATCATTTACTTCCTGACCAAACAAAACAACATCAACTTCTTTATTTATGCCCGTTATGAAATCTTTACAACTCGTGAGCATACCTCCTGTGCCGCAAGCAGGGTCATAGACGATTTTAATAATATCCCTCTTTTTCAGTTTTTCACCGTTTTCAATAAAAATTAATTTTGTCATTAGCTTGACAACATCTCTGGGGGTGAAGTGCTCTCCGGCTTCTTCATTTGATTGCTCTGCAAACTTCCTGATCAATTCCTCAAAAATAGTTCCCATTTCGTGATTAGAAACAACATCAGGATGCAGATCAACCTGTGACTGAGAAAACTTCTTAATTAAAAGGAACAACAGATCTGCCTTAGCCAATCTGGTAATATGAGTTTTGATGCTAAAATTCTCAAAGATATCCTGAACATTCCTGCTAAAGCAATCCAGATAGTGCATTAAATTCTGCTCAATATGTTCAGGGTCTTCAAGCAGAGCCTTGAAATCATATTTTGAATAGTTATAAAATCCCAGTAGATCACCATTTCTGTCCTTTGCGGCATTTAAAAGAACAGGTTCCATATTCTCAAACTGGCCTTTATATCTGTTGTAAGTTTCAAGAACTGCTTTTTTGGATTCACTTAAAACACAGTCAAATCGTTTAAGCACTGTAAAAGGGAGAATCACCTTTTGGTATTCGTTTCTTTTATATACGCCCCTCAATAAATCCGCCAGGTCCCATATAAAACTTATCTTTTCTTGAAAATTTCCCATATTAACATTTTACATTATTTTTCTTTACGGTACTCTTCATAAACATCATATAGTTTTTCATTGGCTTTTAAAGCTGTATTTTTTCTTGCCATCTCAATCCTCATGATTATAAATATTACTGAAAGCAAACATCCTTCTCTATTTTTTTAATAAGCGTGAATTCAATTTAATATAACATATTATGAATAAAAGAAGTTACCGAAGTCAATTTGAGCAAAGTTACGGAACAATAGCATTCTATCTGCTTGTTACACGCATTCGACAAACTCTCTTTCTATATCTTAAGAATCACCTATCATTAAGTAGAATAAATTGTAAAATGCTGCTCCGGCAAAAAACTAAAATCCTTTTCTAATAAATATCCTGCTTCTTCCATTTCCTTTATGATAATTTCTTTGGCTACATGATGTCCAAACATTCCACGAAAACTTAAAGACTTATCTGATTTATATTCTATAATAATAATCTTGCCACCTGGTTTTATAAATTTTTTTAAGTTTCCAAAATACTTTGCCCGATTTGATATATGATGAGTGATATTACGCATAAATATAAAATCTAAACTATGTTCAGGTAAATCTAATCTATCTTCTGTAGCAATTATTGTTATGATGTTATTCAATTTATTTTCTTCAGCACTTTTTCTGATAAAATCTAAAAATTGTTGGTTTGTATCTACTGCATAGACTTTTCCTTCACTCCCTACTGCCTCAGCAAACTTTAAAGAAAAGTAACCTCCTCCAGCTCCAATATCGGCAATACTTTGCCCAGATTTTAACGCTACAGCTTCCAAAATCTTATTTGGTTTATTTTTTGGATCAGAAGCTTTTTTATTAAACATCTTTGCCTGAAAGTTTCCCATTCTTTACCTCCAAAATAAAACAAATATCTTCCAGTTAGTTTTTCTGGATAGTGATAGGTAATTTCAAAGTCTTGTGTGTAGATTCATCAGTAAAAGTAAATTCTCCTTTTTCCACAATTTGAAGTTGCTCGTTTGCATTCAACAGTTCTATTCCATAAATTTTGCCATCTGGAGATATGTCAATATTTAATTCATCACTTATGCGGATAGTCTCAATTTCTCCAGTCTTCTCTTTAAGCTTTATATATGCGATGTTGTATCTTGGTTCATAGTTTATTTTCATAGTTTTGTCTCCTAAAAGTATTTTACTACAACTGTAATTATAATAAAATCTTCGTTTTCCTTAACCGTGTATACCTCCACCTGTTTAGTTTGGTATCCCTTGCCTCTCCACATACTTCTATAAGGGAAATTGCGTCTAAATCCAATCCTACTGAATTTCGCTGTAAACTCCTCTCCACTTTCTACAGTTTTAATTATCTCTTCCCTGGTTGTCCCACGTTCTTCCATACGTTCCTTAGCATGCGGATGAAATCTAATAGCCATTGCAACTCACCTCTAAAATATCAATACCTCTATTAGTTTCACCACGTCTTATGAGGCCTTCTGTCCATCCACGTAGATAAAATATAGGATCTATTAGTTTTGCTCTTATATCTGCCTCAATAAGGTTCATATCAAGCCTTCCCTTGTATTTATGTTCTTTACTTCCCTATTTCTCATTTCATTCGTTGCATAGCCTCGGGCCTCTCTCAGCTATCGATTCAGTCCGCTCTTTCAAGTCCCTAAATATGCCACTGGCATATTTTCACAATTCAGCTATATTATACTCTAATAGTCCTGTTACATTTATGGCGGAGAAGGAGGGATTTTCGTTCTTTCGTCTCACTTCGTTCGCTGCAGAGACGCGGACTCCTTTCGCTGCCGCTCTAGTCTGTCCTTTCGAATCCCGTAAAATATGCACCAATGGAATATTTTACACAATTTATCTACATCATTATTTACCAGTAACAGTAACTTCATGGCGGAGAGGGAGGGATTCGAACCCTCGAGGCAGATTTATACCCACCTAACCGCTTAGCAGGCGGCCCTTTTCAGCCACTCAAGCACCTCTCCATTGCTGCAATACTAATGCTAATATATTTCTATAAATACATCACTATAGTAAAATAATGGCACTAGTTATAATAACAATAATTTTCTAAAAAATCATTATTTTCTTGTATGGATTATTACAGCAATGTAGAAATACTGATATTCAATTTTTAAAATATTATTTAATGCCTTTTGTATCATAAAAATAATATGTATAATATGATACAGGTAATTAGGAACAACATTGGAAAAATTAAAAAATATACTTTCAAAAATAGATGGAAGAGGCTATAAAGCTTATAAGCAGTTAAGAGGGAGCTACAGCTTCAGAGACTTTACTTTATATATAGATTATGTTCAGGGCGATCCTTTTGCATCTCCATCCAAGTTAAGAATAAGAGTGCTTCAAACTAAAGCTAAGTTCACTCACGACCTTTTTTCTAATCAATCAAGAAAGACTGCACTTGAAGATTACATAACCAGAGCTTTTAATGAATCTATAAAGAAAATAGCCAGTGGGAATAGAGGAAGCGGAAAATCAGGGATTATAAAAATAGATTGCGGAAAACAAGAAATAATTCAGAGAACATCCTGCGTGGTAAATTCTGAGTATAATGAGGTAAGATTTTACGCAGGTCTTCCAGCCCGGGGTAGAAGGATATCAAGCTATCAATGCCAGATTATGTTAACTGAGGAATTGCCAAAAATTGCAAAAACATCTCTGTTTTATGAAAGTTTAGACAGTGGCAGGCTATTAAAATTTATAGAAGTTTGCGAAGACCAGGACTGCCTTAGAAACTTACTTAAAGAAAATAAACTTGTTTCATTTGTAAAAAATAGCTCAATCCTTCCAAGGCGAAGCGGTGTAAGAGATAGACCACTACCTGCTTCAAAGTCTATTATATTTAAATCGCCACCTGAACTTGAAATTACACTTAAAGCTCCAAATATAGGAGAGATAAAAGGAATGGGAATACCAGAGGGGATAACTCTTATAATTGGCGGGGGGTTTCATGGTAAGACTACACTTCTATCTGCAATTGAAAGAGGGATATATAACCATATCCCTGAAGATGGAAGAGAGTATGTGATAACCACTGATAACGCAGTTAAGATAAGAGCTGAAGAAGGTAGGAGTATACAAAAAGTAGATATATCTTCCTTTATTTCAAATCTGCCTTTTGGAAAAGACACTGTAGATTTTAGCACATCAAACGCAAGCGGTAGTACCTCACAAGCTACAAATATCATAGAAGCACTTGAATGCAGAGCAAAGCTTCTACTTTTAGATGAAGATACATCTGCAACTAATTTTTTAATCAGAGATGAAATAATGCAGAAAATAGTTTCAAAGGATAAAGAACCAATTACCCCTCTTATAGATCAGGTAAAAAACATTTACAATAAATATAATACTTCCACCATACTTGTAATGGGAGGAGCTGGTGATTACTTCGAAGTCGCCGATACTGTTATTCTTATGGATTGCTATCTCCCTTATTTAGTTACTGATAAAGCAAAAGAAATAATTAGCAGTAGGAAAGATAAGCGCAAGAAAGAATCTCCAGATAATTTTGGTTCTATAACTGAGAGAATTCCAGTGCCCTCAAGTATAAATCCCTATAAGGGAATAAGGAAGAAAGTAAAATCAAGAGGGCTTGATAATATATCATTTGGAGTTGAAAATATTGATTTGTCTTCAGTAGAACAAATTGTTGACACAAGCCAGGTAAACGCTATATCTGATGTTATTTTATATGCGCTGAAAAAAAACTATATTGATGGTAATAATACATTATATGAAATATTAAATAAGGTTTTTATAGACATAAATAAATATGGACTTGATGTTATCTCAAATTTTGCTAACCAGCATCCTGGAAGTTATGCACTGCCAAGAAAATTTGAAGTAGCAGCAGCTTTAAATAGACTCAGGAGCTTAAAAGTCATTCAAAAAAAATAATAACTTCAAAAGTTATGGCGCGCCTGAGAGGATTCGTTCTTTCGTCTCACTTCGTTCGCTCACGTAAACGCGGACTCCTTTCGCTGCCGCTCCAGTCCGTCCTTTCGAATCCCGAGAATATGCCACTGGCATATTCTCACTCAAACTAAGTCTTTCTGCAATTAAAATAATATTAATAAAAGTTATGGCGCGCCTGAGAGGATTCGAACCCCCAATCTTCGGATTCGTAGTCCGTTGCTCTATCCAGTTAAGCTACAGGCGCACAATTCTTTTAACTTTATCTATCTTTATTTAATCTAACTTAATTTAATCTATTGATTTTACTTTTGGATCAATTTAACTAACTAGAATTCACTAAAGAAATTTCTATAAAAAAATTTTATGGCGGAGGGGGAGGGATTTGAACCCCCGGAGGATATAAACCCTCAACGGTTTTCAAGACCGTCGCATTCAGCCAGACTCTGCCACCCCTCCATACATTTTTAAACATCTTATTATAACATACATACCGTAACCAACATCAATCTAATACACAATTAAAAGAAACTTAAAAACATCATTAACAATTGGCAAGTATATTATATATAAAATAGCATATAGTTATATCATCGATCTACAAAAAGTTACCAGACTTATTAAATACACCACATATACCTTAAAACAAAGCATGATTAGTTATTAAAATCAATGATTAACAAAAAACCTTATTCCTTTCTGGAAATTACCTTTCTACCGCCTATATACGGAACAAGTGCATCAGGAATTTTTACATTTCCTTTGCTATCCTGATAGTTTTCACATATGGCAATTAATGTTCTGCCCACAGCACAAGCGGTGCTATTCATAGTATGAACAAATCCTTTACCACCTTTTGTATCTTTATACTTTATATTTAATCTTCTTGCTTGAAAATCAGTATCATGGCTGCAGGAAGCTATTTCTCTATAACTGTTTTGACCAGGCAGCCACACTTCCAGATCATATTTTTTTGCATTTGGAGTACTAATATCACCTGTACACATATTCATAATTCTATAATGAAGTCCTAAGCCTTTAACTATCTCTTCCAAATTTTCCCGCAGGTTTTCATATTCATCCCAGGAACTATCGGGATGAGAAAAAATAAACATCTCAATTTTATCAAACTGATGAACCCGAAACATTCCACCTAAATCCTTACCATAACTTCCTGCCTCTCTTCTAAAGCAAGTTGAAAACGCTGCATATTTTAAAGGGAGGTCTTCTGCATCTAAAAACTCTCCGCTATGATAAGCACATAAGGGTACTTCTGATGTTCCGATAAGGTACAGATCATCAAGTTCCGTTTTATAATATTGAGTTTCTTCCACAGGGAAAAATCCTGTACCATACATCGCTTTTTCATTTACCAGTACTGGTGGAATTATCGGAACAAAGCCTTTACCAATCAATATATCCATAACATACCGAACCAGCGCAAATTCTAGAAGAACTGCTTCGTTTTTTATAAAAACAAATCTTGAACCTGATATCTTTGAAGCTCTTTTTTCATCCAATATATCAAGATGTGTCCCAAGCTCAATATGATTTTTAGGTTTAAAATCAAAATCTGGTTTTTTTCCATTATGATACAGAACTACATTTCCACTCTCATTCTTACCAACTGGTGTACTGGAATGTGAAATATTGGGATAATTAGAAATATGTTTAAAAAATTCATTTTCAGTCTTATCTAATTCTTCTTCTAATTTTTTTAAACCCCCATTTAACTTTTTCATCTGCAAAATTGTCTTCTTCTTATCTTCCCCTATCAGTTTCGGTATCACTTTAGAAGCCCTGTTTTTCTCTGTTCTAAGCTTATCCACCTTAACTATTAGTTCTCTTCTTTCCTTATCTAATTTTAAACCTAATCCAACATCAATACTCAGACCTCTTTTTTTAATTTCTGCTTCAATTATTTCCGGATTTTTCCTGAAATATTCTAAATCAATCACTTTAGCTCTTCTCTCCTGTCAATTTTTCCATCCATATGGGATATGACCCTAAAATTTTTACCAGATACACTTTCTTCCTCAAAGCTCCAAGAGCTTCAAAAACTTCCTTATCATGCATATGACCTTCTATATCTATCATAAAAACATAATCACCAAGGTTTTTCTTTGCAGGTCTTGATTCTAATCTGGTTAAGTTAACTTCTCTTACCGCAAATTCTTTTAATATATTGTACAAGCTTCCAGGTTTATCCTTCTTTAAAAAACATACTATGGAAGTTTTATCATGACCTGTTTTTAATGGAATATAATTTCCTATGAACACAAATCTTGTTTTATTTTCTTTATAATCCTCTATATCGCTGGCTATTATATTTAAACTATATAATTCTGCTGCAGCCCTTGTTCCTATAGCAGCTACGTCTTTATCCATCTCCAATATCTTTTTTACAGCTTCTGCAGTACTGTTAGCAGCCACTATCTCAATATCGGTAAAGTTTGAAGACAAAAAAATTCTACACTGAGCAGTTGCATGAGGATGTGAGACTATTTTCTTTATGTTCTTTAATTTTAAGCCTTTCCTACCAATTAAATTATGTTTTATTGGAATTGTCATTTCCCTGATTATCTTTGCCTCACTTTCAAAAGTTAATATGTCCTGAGTAATATTAACTGACCCTTCAATAGAATTTTCTATAGGCACCAGTCCTTCATTTACTTCTCCCCTATCGACACTCTTTATAACTTCTGGTACTGTAGGAAGAGATACTTTCTGAACATCCTCGCTATTTTCTAAAAATTTAGTTAAAGCTTCCTCGGTAAATGTTCCTGGCGGACCTAAATATGCAATCTTCTTTTTCATATTACTATCCAATTACTGCCTAATAAATATTATTTTACTAACTTTAGCCTTTTATGCTTAATAAAAAAATGAAATTAAATATAAAAGTCCTCTATAAATCTTTTGATTTTAAAAATTATATAATAATAATTTTGTATAATAAAGGTATAATAAAGAGAAGCTTGTTTTACAAGTCTTATGGCAGAAAATCCTGTGGATTTTTAGGTATTCCATTTACTAAAACTTCATAATGTAGATGTGGACCCGTACTGTAACCTGTATTCCCCATAGTACCAATTATATCATCTTTTCCTACCTCATCCCCAACCTTAACATAGATCTTGCTAAGATGTGCGTAAACAGTGCTATAGGTAACATCATTAAGACCAGTCCCATGATAAACAATAACTTTTCTACCATAGCCCCCGTGCCAGCCTGCAAATATGACCACACCACTTGCTGTAGCACTTATACGAGTGCCAACGCTATTAGCAATATCTAAACCCTTATGTATATGTCTCCCTCTCCTTTCTCCAAACAAGGAGGTAATCATTCCCCAGGTAGGCCATATATCAGGAGTGTGCTCCATTAAGTATATATGATCTTCCATATTTTCTTTATCACGGGAAAGTACCTCAGATAATTCAGGTGCTACACTTAAAAGTTCATCCAGCAATGCATCAATATCATCTAATTCTTGTTCCTGATCAATGCTATAATAAAATATTTCATTAGGATCACTCCCCATCTCTATATCTGCACTTAAATCAGATGAATAAACTGCTACTTCTCCTTCAAATCCACCCTTACCTGTTATATCTCTAACCATTTTATCCAGGTCTTCTACATCTTTTAAGTAATCTTCTAAAATTTTCGTTTTAGTTTCTATTTCTTTTGTTTTTTTATCAAGATTTTCAAGTTCTACTTCTTTATAATTTATTTTATATTCTATTCTTTCTATCTCAGCTATTTTATCGTCCAGTCTCTGTCTGGTAAGAACAAGATTAGAAATAAGAATTACAGTTGAAGCCATAACTATAATAAAGAAAACATAAATGAATCTTAAGAAATTATAAGATATTTTTACTTTTCTAACTTTTGACTTTACATCTGATAGTATAAGTATAGTAAAAGATTTATTTTTTTTATCATACATTATAAAAAAACAATACGAATTACAAAATTTAAGTTATTATTATAACCGATAATCTCAATATAGAAAACCCCCGAATTTTAACTTTGGTACAGCACTTCTAATTTTAGCTTCGATATAAAAACTATCTTTTATTCTTCCACCATAAATTTATAAGTTTCAGTATTATTACCTAAAAATACTTCATCAGGTACAGGACCTGCTTCTACTTTAAGCTCACATTTTCTACCAGGATATGCTATAAACCCTGACAATGTTACTGCCTTTTTATCTGAAGGATTTATAGTATTTATAGTATAACTTTTTTCCTCATCTGGCTCACCTTCAGCTATATAAGTCATAGTTACATCTACATCATTTTCAACTACATTTCCCTGATTTTCTATTTCAATTACCACACTAATCTCAGAACCATTAGCTAGAATAAAATAATCTCCTTGCTCATTGATTTTAGGAGGATTAAATTCTATACTCTGTTTTATAACTGCAACTCCCCTTCTCTCCTGCAAATTTGTTACTGTTTTAATTTCAGATATAAAACCAACTACATTCTGGCTGTCTGTTAAACTCTCGTCCCTTAGTATCTCAGAATCAATTATTGTTAAATTACTAATTTCATAATGTTCTCCTGATTTCTTTAATTCATCCTGAAAATATTTATATATTTCATCACTCATAAACATATATAAAAAAGTATTGGTCATTTGCGAACTCGATATATCTATATCAATGTCCTCCAGTGCGTTAAATATTGCAGGCTTAAAATCCTCATATGCTTTATTTCTCATCTGAAATACTAATTTTAAATAACCATGAGAAACCTCAAAAAACTCAGGTGGATTTAGCTCTTCACAATTTTCAAGCGTAACTCTACTCTCTTCAATGATTTCTGAAAGACTGCTGTCCAGTTCTTCACGAGATATATCTTTTATTTTATCTAAAATAAGGAAAAAATTAACAGAAGTCTTATAAGATTGCTGAACTAAAACTGAAATAGAATTCACATAATCTGCAATTGTTAATCTTTCCTCATCTGTTAAATTCTTCCTGCCTGTTTCACAGCTCCATAGTCCTGTAAGCCAACTTACAATTACTGCAGCTATTATCAACATTATAATTAAAATTATTACTGACTCTCTTTTTCCTCTTCTCTCCAATAATATCCTTTCCAACAAATAAAAATAATAGATTAATTATCATTGATAAATGTTTAAATACATTATATAAACGAATATCATAAAACTCAATTCTCTCCCAAAATCTTTTCTATTATTTGTTTGAAATCAAAGTTCTTTCTTGTAACTTTTCACAACCATAATTCTTAACCTTTTTCTTCTAATTCTTTACGTATTGCTTTGAGTTCTTCTAGCATACTTTCTAAAACTGGAGATTCACCATCAGCAATTATTTCTTTTTCAGGTTTTTTATGGCCTGAATTTAAATAGGAAATACTTTTAACATTTTTTATAATTATATCTCTAATCTCTTCAAGCTTTCTTATTCCAGTTAATTTTAACTCTGCTTTCGCACCCTGTTGTCCACCAGCACCGGCAGTTTGAATATGAATAGTCCCAATATTGTAATATCTTTGAAGCGGCCCCTGGGTAACATCAACATTTGTGATTTTTAAGTATGGCACAGTAACATGTTTCCTCCAGATTACCCCGCCCTTCATCTTAACACCTTCACCATCTATATAATATTCTAAAGCTCTAAAAGCAATAGGTATCCAAATTATTATAGGAATCATAATTATTAACCAGGCCAAAATACATAACCCAAAAATTAATGGTCCTACAGTAATCAATAAAGCTATAAAAGATAAAAGACCAATAACAAAAATCACAACCCAGGTTATAACCCACAGGGTCTTCTGTGCTATCTCTGGTCTAAATGTTAAATTTTTCATTTAAACTCCTTTCTTTACATATCTTAATTATTTTGTTTAATAATACTAAAATTTTTAATTTAATAGTAGCAAGGAACTATTTGCTATTTTAATCATTGTCCTAGATTAACTACTATTCTAAAGAATCCATTATCTAAAAATTATTGCATAAACAGATAATTCATAGTTGCCAGTAAAAAGGAACAATGAATTTGCAAATACTGAATAGATATCCCTATATTGAGAAAAATACCTTCAGCTCAGTCTGTCTTTTCAAGTCCCTTGGGAAATATGCATCCAGCATGTTCCCAACGATTTAACCTTACTTTATCCATCATACTTGATAAATTTACTGGTGGGCGAAGGGGGACTTGGTCTTCCGTCTCACTTCGTTCGCTGCAGAGCCGCGGACTCCTTCAGCTATCGCTTCAGTCCGTCTTTTCAAGTCCCGAGAATATGCCACCGGCATATCCTCAATCATTTACATTAATACTATTTGAAATAATTCATAAACTTAACTGGTGGGCGAAGGGGGACTTGAACCCCCATGTCCTTGCGAACACTAAGTCCTGAACCTAGCGCGTCTACCAATTCCGCCATTCGCCCAGCTCAACCCAAATACCGTTTTAATAAGAGAAGTGATTTTATTTTAACTTTTTTAGCTTCAATTTCAAGTTAATTTTATTATGATTTTACTATGATTTTATTTTAATAATAGGGCTTACCCCAAAAATGTAAAAGTTGAGTTGATTTAGTTTCATTAAATGATATAATTTCAACAAACGTTGAAACTATTATTAATAATGAAACTATGATTAGTGAAAAAGATACAATTAAAAAAATAGAAAGAGTTGCTAAAAAAATATTTACATCTATAAATTTTGTGAAAGTTTTAAGAGTCTATAAAGAAAAAGAACTTTTAAAACAAAAACCTGATTTAGAAATCCAAATACAAAATCGGAATGGAAGTAAATATAAAATAATATTTGAAGTTAAGTCTACGGGGCAGCCAAGATTTGCAAGAATGGCTGTTAACAAACTTAGAGAATTGAAATCTAATAAAGAAAATCTATATGGTGTTTTTGCATCTACATTTATTTCGGAGGATTCCCAACAAATATGCAAGGATAGCGGTATAGGATTTTTAGATCTTGGAGGAAATTGCTTTTTAAATTTTGATAATATTTATATAAGTGTAGAAGGTCGTACGAACCCTTACCCGACTACGAGACCTTTAAAAACTATTTTTAATTCAAAATCCAGCAGAGCCTTAAGAGTTCTTTTACAAAACCCGGGGAAATCCTGGTTTGTTAAAGATTTAGCAACAGAAGCAGAAATTTCCATCGGACAGGCATCTCTAATTAAGGATAGATTATTGGAATATGAGTATATAGAAACTGTAAAAATTAGTAAAAAGATAAAGTTTAAACTTATAAGATGGGAGGACCTTTTAGATAAGTGGGTAAAGAATTATAGTTATAAAAAAAATATTATAGACAATTACTACTCATTTCAAGACGTTAAAACGATTGAAAATAACATTTCAGGTTATCTTAATTCTAAAAGAAATAATTATGCCTTCACCCTTACATCCGGAGCTTCTCTAATTGCACCATTTTTAAGATATAATAGAGCTTTTATATATTTTCAAGGTAGTAATGAAAAATTAGCTAAAGAACTGGATTTTAAAAAGGTAACCTCTGGACCAAATATTTCAATAATACAACCATATGACGAAGGTGTGTTCTATGGTCTACAAAAAATAGAAGGGAAAAAAGTAGTTTCGGATATTCAATTATACCTGGATTTAACCAGTTATAAAGAAAGAGGGGAAGAAGCAGCGAAATTTCTACTTGATCAAAGAATTAGAAAAAAATGGTAACTAAACTTGATTACAAAAAAAGAAGTTGATATTTGTCTATCAGTTATTGTAGAAATAATGACTATTCTTGGAGAGTATAGAGATAGTATATTCCTCGTAAACATAATTGTTTAAATTTCAGCTTTCCTTTTATCTGTTTGACTTCTATTAAGACAAAAAGTAGAATTATGTCAGGACAAAAAAATTAAGATTTAAAAGTGGTGAAATCAAAATGACTCTATCAAACTTGTTAAAAGAAAGAGAGCACGTATTAAAAAGAGAAAAAATAAGAGATATTAGGAAAAGGCTTAATATTTCACGAGAGGAAACTGCTAAAATTTTAGGGGTAAGCAGCAGGAATATTTACCGTTGGGAACATGATATAAATATACGGCCACATTTTAATTTAGTTGCAAGAATCTCAAAATTTAAAGAACTTGAAAAAGTGCTCCTGGATACATTTAAAAAAGAGGATATAGACGATTGGCTAAATACTCCTAATGAAGCTCTTGAAGGTCGTACCCCCGTCCAAGAGATTATCTCTGCAAGAACTGCTGAAGATGGAATACAATCAATTATAGACCTGCTTGTAAATGTAAAATATGGTGTTTTTACTTAAATAGTGTGTATTTTATTAATATTTCTTCTAAGTTATTTTCTTAATGCCAAAGTCAAATTTGAATATATTAAGAATTTTCTTCTCTATATTGTTTGTAACATAAATATATAATATTAGCTCAGCAAAATTTCCCATGGATAAATAGTCATCATAAAGTGTTTTATATAATTCTTGTGACTTCTTATAGGTTTTGTGTAGTAAATTATAGGTTTTTTTATCTAAAAAGAATGACCTTGTAATGCCGTAGCTTGCTGCAGGAGATTTTTTAAATTTATAGCCAATATCCTTAGGTATTTTTTTTAGTGAATAATTAAATAAATTATTATAGAATTCAAACTTATTAATTCCCTTATAGCCGGCATAAAAATCTAAAAAGTCACATATGACAATATACTTTGGGCCAATTCTTATGCCCTTTCTAATATAGTTTTTATCCCGTCTTCTATCAACCATTTCTAAATAACTATCTTTCGAGTTGTTTACTAAATTGTTAATACTTTTGCCTAATAATATCATATTTAACTTCATTATTTTATATTTTGTGGAATAATTATTTAAAATTGAGGTATATTTTTTTTCGATACAGGTTTTACTAAGTAATATAAAAAAATATTTTGACTTCAAGTTAATAAGAGGTATAATAGTCACTGCACAATTACGGTACTTAATTGTGCAGTCTAATGAACAATAAAAATACTTAATTATTTATATTATGTTATATATTTTATAATAAAAGTACTATTCCAGGAGAAAAATGGACGAATTATTATTTCAAAACCCATGGTGGGAAGATAAAAAAAATATAGAAAACGACATACATATCAGGAAATTAAAGGAATGCAAATATATCTATAAGCCTCAACTGTTTAAGTCTCCTGATCTTAAAAAAGATGCAGTCTACACACTCAGGGGAGCCAGACAAGTTGGTAAAACAACACTGGTAAAATTAATAATAAAAAATCTGCTTGGCGGAAGCGTCAATCCCAGAAACATCTTCTATTATTCTATGGATCTAGTAAAAGATGATAAAGAACTCTTTGAAATATTTGTATCCTGGTATCAGACAATTAAAGGAAATAGTAAAAGAAAATATATCTTTTTTGATGAAGCAACATTTGTACAAAACTGGGAAAAATCAATAAAACATATTGTTGACATCTTTGGGCTGGAAAACAAAACTTTTATTTTAACTGGTTCATCGGCAATTGATATGAGAAAAGGTTCAGATAGACTTCCAGGAAGAAGAGGGGTATCAGGTCCTGATAGATTGCTACTACCATTATCATTTAAAGAATTTTGTAATCTTACTGGTCTAAAAGTTATACTGGAATATGAAAATAAAATTAGTCTGAATTCAATTAAAAAAAATATCCCTGAACTGAAAATTTATCAAAATGAACTTAATCTATATTTAGATAAATATCTTATTTGTGGAGGATTTTTAGAATCAATTAACTCGCTCTTTGGCAATAACACAATAAATGAAGAGACATTTGAAAGATATATTTCTGTAATATTCAGTGAAATCGAAAAGGTAAAGAAATCAAGAGTAACTTCAAAAAATATTCTCTCTTCTATTATGGATTCACTGGGCAGTACTATTAGCTGGAACAGGCTTGCAAAGAAATCCGGCAATATTTCTACAAATACCTTAATTGATTATATTATTACTTTTTCCGATTCTTTCACCGTATACTATCTGGAATATTTTAATAAAAACAAATTAACAGGAAATCCGGCAAAAGAAAAAAAACTGTATTTCTTTGATCCTTTTTATTATCACATAATCTCTAGAGTCATTAATTTACCTTACACAAAAATCAGTAAGTCTTATATTATAGAAAGTCTTATAGGAGCACACCTGATTAGAAATTTTGAGCAGGGTATATATCAGGGATTTTCCAATATTGAAAAAATATTTTACTGGAAATCAGCTAAAGGTAAGGAGATAGATTTTATATTAAGTAGGTCTAAAAATAATATCATACCTATAGAAGTTAAATACCAGAATATAATAAATCCTATAGATTATATAACCATTAAAAAATCATTTAAAAAAGGAATAGTGGTTTCTAAAAATACTTT
>Ga0209121_10002778_pt1 | contig 17432 bp, 11 predicted proteins | sample Cruoilmetagenom3_FD_187292 | JGI IMG/M metagenome (GOLD analysis project Ga0209121, IMG submission 187292) | Oil polluted marine microbial communities from Coal Oil Point, Santa Barbara, California, USA - Sample 3 (SPAdes) (version 2) | ecosystem: Environmental > Aquatic > Marine > Oil seeps ... | reverse complement strand
ACATGTTTTTCTGTTTATTGTTTTCAAGGATGTAGCTCAAAGGGTGATAATTTGATGAAATTTTGTGAAAATCACCATCAACCGAAAAACCAAATTCTTATAGATATTAAAAAATATAATAAACAAAAAGACTCTTTTCATGATTATTCAAATTATTATTCTACATGATACTTTAAGAAAAATATATAAAGTTGCAATTTTACCGAATAAGAAATTTAAGTAAAATGAGGCCATTAAAAAGAGCTCTATTTTCTAGTTAGGCTGTGCCAACTTATTGATAATTAAATAAATAAGCTCTTATTTCTTCCTCAAGAAGGACCTTAAATGAGATTTTTCCCTACCTGGCAAAAAATGTGGGGGTTAAGCATAAATATGTGGGGTTAATCCGGGGTATTTCTTTTATAATCTATATATTACCGCAGCCTAACTACAATTCCAAATTTTCCGTATTGACATCAAATTTTCCTTATGATATGTTAATTTTCAGCATAAGGACGAAAATCAAACAAAAAAGCTTAAAAATCTAAAAAAAATTTTAGCAAGTTGAAAAAATAAATTCCTAAAAATAAAAAATTTAAGGAGGAGGGAATGAAAAAATATTTTCTTTTTTTTATTTCATTTTTACCTTTAGTTTTTTTTAGTTTAACTTTTGCTGACTCAACTAAAACTATTGAGGTTGAAGCCAATATCGATTCCCATTGTGACAGTCATAAGGGAGAAATTGTAGTTCCGAATGGAAAGATTGCTTTTAATTTTACAGACCATATTTATTCAAGCTGGCTTCCATGTTCAGGCCCAGAGTTTCCAGATAGAATTGGTTATTCCATACAAAAATTTAAAGGATACGAGTATGGGAGAGCACAATATGATGATATTTATTCTGTAAGTTTTTATAAAAATCAAGAAAAGGTGGAATCAGGCGGTCCTTTAGATAAATTAACATTAACTGCAGGTACTTACCACGTATGGGTTGGAGGAGGTAAAAGCACCTGGGTGACAATTAAATACGATTTAAAATAGTAAAGAGAGTAACCATTAAAAGGTTATTTTCAGAGGCAACAATGGAAAGCATCTCAAAGAAGGCTCAATTTCCAGAGTGGATAATGAGCTTTTTTACGATGTAAATAAATCAAGGACTGATTTAATCAGCACTCAACTTGGAGTTACATTTAATTTTTAAGTATTAATTTTTTTGGCTAAAACAGGAATAAAATTACACGCTTTTATCTCACCAATCTGCCTATTCCACACAAATTCCATTAGTTTATATAATATATGTCATAATATTTGAACTTACCTATTTTATATCAAAAAAAATTTTAACATTTTGCAGTCCTCATATTACCCATTTTATTTTAATAATTTGAATTTATTACTAATATCTGATATATTACATGATTAACTAAAAAATGCCATGTATAATTTCAGTAAAAGCTGTAAAATAGTGAATTAGTCAATGAATATACTTTTTCTACGTGGAGAAATATACTGAAAAATAATAAAATGAATTCCGGCATAATTTTTGACATAAAAAAATATGCTATTCATGATGGACCAGGAATAAGAACAACTGTTTTCCTGAAAGGATGTCCATTACGCTGTCCATGGTGTCATAATCCTGAAGGGCAAATTTCAAAACCTGAGCTTATATTTCAGGAAAACAGATGCATAAAAGACTGCAGTCTTTGCATCAATAATTGTCCACAAGAAGCTATCTTTATGGGCTCCAAAAAAATTTTTATAGATAGAGAAAGGTGTGATTTATGCGGCGAGTGTACTGAGGCCTGTCCCACTGAAGCCCTTAAAATAATCGGAAGAACTGTTACGGTAGAAGAAGTCATGAATGAAATCGAAAAAGATATAATTTTCTACGAGGAATCCGGTGGAGGTGTAACTTTTTCAGGAGGAGAACCACTCATACAGCCAGAATTTTTAAACTCATTGCTTGAAGAATGCAAAGCAAGAGATATTCATACTGCCGTTGATACCTGTGGATACTCTTCGACCGATGTGTTTGATAAAATTCAAGATAAAGTGAACCTCTTTCTGTACGATATAAAAACAACTGATAAAAAAAAACATGAAGAGGCAACAGGAATATCAAATGACCTAATACTTGAAAATCTAAAAAAATTATCAGATAAAGAAAATAAAATTATAATACGAATACCCATCGTACCCGGGTTCAATGACACAATTGAAAACATGACACAAATAGGACTTTTTTTAGAACCACTTAAAGGAATCAAGGAGATAAATCTTCTCCCTTATCATAAAACGGGGAGCCAGAAGTATAAAAATTTAGAAAGACTCGACACCATGAATAAAATTCAAGCCCCCTCAAACAAGAACACAGAAAAATTGAAGAAAAAACTGGAGGATTTTGGATTTAAAGTCAAAAAGGGAGGTTAAAAATATGAACGAAAGGATTAAAAAATTAAGAGAACAGAGTATCAATGCGAAACCTTCCCTTTCTCCTGAAAGGCCTATGCTTATAACTGAGTTTTATAAAAGTGATGCAGCAAAAAAAGTGTCATTTCCTGTAAAAAGGGCTCTTGCGTTCCAGTATCTTATGGAAAACAAAGCTATTTGTATGAATGATGGAGAGCTTATTGTAGGCGAAAGAGGCCCTTCACCCAAAGCAACACCCACATACCCTGAGATTAATGTTCATAGTATAAAAGATCTCAAAATTCTCGATTCAAGAAAAAAAACTTCTTTTTCTGTAAGCGAACAAACTAAAAAACTCTATAAAGAGAAAATAATCCCCTTCTGGAAAGGACAATCTATCAGGGATAGAATCTTTCAAGAAATGTCTGAAGACTGGAAAAATGCTTATGAGGCTGGAATATTCACGGAATTTATGGAACAGAGAGCCCCGGGACATACAGTGCTTGACAATAAAATTTATAAAAAAGGATTCCTCGATTTTAAAAAAGACATCAAGAGGAGCATTCAAAGTCTGGATTTTCTGAATGATTCTGAAGCCTATAAAAAAAGAGAAGAACTTAACGCCATGGAAATTGTTGCCGACGCTCTGATTCGCCTTGCAGAACGCCATGCTGAAAAAGCAAAAGAATTAGCAAAAAAGAAAAGAAACCAAAAAAGAAAAAAAGAGCTTAAGAAAATAGCAGAAGTTTGTATGCGTGTTCCCGCTCATGCACCAAGGAATTTTTGGGAAGCACTCCAGTACTACTGGTTCGTGCATCTTGGTGTCATTACAGAACTCAATGGATGGGACTCCTTTAATCCGGGAAGACTAGATCAACATCTATATCCTTTTTACAAGAAAGGAATAGATGAGGGAAGCCTGACAAAAGAAAAAGCAAGGGAACTTTTAGAAGCTTTCTGGATTAAGTTCAACAATCAGCCTGCTCCTCCAAAAATCGGCGTAACAAATGAAGAAAGCGCTACATATACTGATTTTACCCTGATAAACAGCGGAGGAGTCAAAGAAGATGGATCTGATGGGGTAAATGAACTTTCTTACCTTATACTCGATGTATTAGAAGAAATGAGAATTCTTCAGCCCAGTTCAGCTGTACAGATCAGCAAAAAGACCCCAGATAAATTCCTGAAACGTGCCTTAAAAATCATCAAAACAGGTTTCGGACAGCCATCCATATTCAATACAGATGTTATAGTTCAAGAACTCGTAAGGCAGGGAAAATCAATAAAAGATGCTCGCAATGGTGGTTCAAGCGGTTGTGTGGAGGTCGGCGCTTACGGAAAGGAAAATTATAACCTTACCGGTTATTTCAACATGACTAAAGTTCTTGAAATAACCTTGAATAATGGCTTTGATCCAGGAACCAGCAAAAAGATCGGGCTTGAAACAGGAGACCCGACTAACTTTAATTCATTTGATGAACTTTTCGAAGCCTTCAAAAAACAGTTAAAGCACTTTGTGGATATTAAAGTAAAAGGAAATAATATAGTCGAGAGGCTTTATGCCGAATACATACCGGCGCCTTTCCTTTCACTCCTGATTAATGACTGCATCGAAAAAGGAAAAGACTACCACGATGGTGGAGCTCGATATAATACTTCTTATATCCAAGGTGTAAGTCTCGGCACAATGACAGACGCTCTAACGTCTTTAAAATATAATGTCTTTGATAGAAAATATTTAACAATGAAAGAGATGCTTCAGGCCTTAAAGAATAACTTCGATGGCTATGAACCCTTACGACAACGCCTTGTGAATAAGACTCCCAAATACGGAAATGATGATGATTATGCTGATGATATTATGAAATCAATTTTTGATGCCTATTACGATGTTATAAACGGAAGACCGAACACAAAAGGAGGATATTATAGAATAAATCTCCTCCCTACCACTGTTCACATATATTTTGGCAGAGTTACTGGAGCCACTCCAGATGGAAGAAGAGCCTCAGAACCCTTGTCCGAAGGGGTGTCCCCTGTCCAGGGAGCAGATACACATGGTCCTACCGCTGTTATAAAATCTGTTGCGAAGATGGATCATGCAAGAACGGGAGGAACTCTCCTGAATCAAAAATTTAGCCCTCATCTCTTAGCCGATGATGAAGGAATCAATAATCTTGCTCATCTCATACGTTCATATTTCAAGCTCGACGGTCATCATGTCCAGATAAATGTTGTTACTGCAGATACACTCCGAGCAGCTCAAAAGAATCCTGAAAAGTACAGGGATTTAATAGTACGCGTGGCAGGTTACAGCGATTATTTTTGTTACCTAAACAAAGACCTCCAGGATGAAATTATTTCCAGAACAGAGCATGAGTCTTTTTAAGAGATTCCTTTCCCTATTGTGTGTGATAAAATTCTTCAATTTTTTTCACTACATATTCCTTTTGTTCCTCACTGAGCTCAGGATAAATGGGAAGTGATAAAACACACGAAGAAGCTTCCTCGGAAACAGGAAAATCATCTCTCCTATAATCTAAATTATTAAAACATTCTTGTAAATGCAGAGGGAGAGGATAATATACCTCTGTGCCAATTCCATTTTCTTTAAGAAATTGGCGTAGTCTATCCCTGCCCTGAGTCCTGATAGTATATTGATTGTAAATATGATAATTTTTGTCTTGACTGTGTTTATAAATTGGTTCAGGGATTTTTATGAATTTTTTTTCTAACCCTGAGTCTTTGAATCTTTTGTTATAATACTCGGCATTGTCTCTTCTTTTTTGAGACCACTGGTCTAAATATCTAAATTTTACCATTAAGACTGCTGCCTGAAGGGCATCCAGTCTGAAATTACCACCAACTATTTTATGATAATATTTTGGTTGTGAGCCGTGAACTCTCAGGATTTTCACTTTTTCATACAATTTCTGATTATTGGTAACCACCATTCCTCCGTCACCATATCCTCCCAGATTTTTAGAGGGGAAAAAGGAAAAAATACCTAAATCACCCATTGAGCCAGCTTTCTTGCCTTTATATTCGGCTCCGATTGACTGAGCTGCATCTTCTATTACATATAAATTATGTTCTTTAGCAATTTCCATGATTGGGTCCATATCAGCGCACTGTCCGAACAGGTGAACAGGAATGATGCATCTCACTCTTGCATTTGAATTTTTATTCTTTTCTTCAATTATTTCGTTTATCTTATCAGGGTCAATATTATACGTGAGAGGATCAATGTCAACGAATACAGGAATAGCTTTTAGTCTGGCGATCACTCCAGCGGTAGAGAAAAAAGTAAAGGGAGTAGTGATTATTTCATCACCAGGTTTTATGTCTATGGCCATAAGGGAAACTAATAGTGCATCAGTTCCGGAGGACACTCCTGCCGCATATGTAGTATGGGAATATCCTGCGATATTTTTTTCTAATTCTTCTACCTTGGGCCCCAAAATAAAATATTGAGATTCTAAAACTTCATCAATAGCTAACCTGATTTCTTCTTTTATCGTAAAATATTGTGCTTTTAAATCAAGGAAAGGTACTTTCATTTTTATTCTTCTCCCTATTTAAGCTTCTATGGTTTTGTGTTAATTAACACCATTGATATTATTATAATCACCGGTCAATCATATTTCTTTAATTTTTCAGGGTTGATTTCACGCTTAGCATTGAAAATTTGTAATTTAAATTCTCTATTGCCTGCCTCTAAAATATTCTAAGAAAAAAACCCCCCAAAGTAAATATCATCAAGCCTAAACTTGCAGCAATAAGAATATTTAATAGAATCTTAGGTTTGATTGGACGTTCAGAAACAACAGGTTTTCGCTTTTATATTATTTGTGATATATTATTGAATCTACTGCTGTTAGAGGTGGAAAATGCATAAACTTCATAAACTCAAAGAAAAAGCAGGAGAACTCCTCAAAGAATTTAAAGGAGAAAATTTCATAAATGGTGTAGGTTGCCTTGATAAAATCGGCACGCTTACATCTCCCTTAGGAAAGAATATTCTCTTAATAACAAGCCTTCACATCAGGGATCGGGAGAGTTTCGACAAAATTGTTAACTCTTTAACCCGGGCTGGATTGAGAATAATTGGCCACACTATGTCTTCCAGGCCAAACTCCCCTAAAGAAGATGTCCTGATGATGAAAGAAGCCATTCTTGCAGTAAAACCAGACTGTGTGGTTGTTGCCTCCGGAGGTTCTGGGATAGATTCTGCAAAAGCGGCGATTATCCTTTCCGATCTACGGGGAGAAGTTGAAGATTATTTCGGTACAGGAAATGTCACAAAAAGACTAAAAGAATCGGGTAAGATGCTTCATCCTATCGTCGCTATACAGACTGCGTCTGGGTCTGGTGCTCATCTAACAAAATATTCAAACATAACTGATTTTAAAACCAATCAGAAAAAACTCATCATAGACGAAGCCATCATCCCGCCAAGAAGCCTGTTTGATTATTCTCTCACAAAATCAATGTCTCCTATCTTTACTTGTGACGGCGCTTTCGACGGGCTGTCACACTGCCTCGAATCCTATTACGGAGCGAAACAGGAATCATTTAAAAAAATAGAAGAAATTGCCCTTACAGGAATCGAGCTTTTAGTTGCTTATTTAGAAAAAGCAGTTGCTGACCCTTCTGATATTGAAGCAAGAGAAGCTATAGGCCTGGCAACCGATCTGGGCGGCTATGCCATAATGGTTGGAGGTACAAATGGAGGCCATCTTACAAGTTTTTCTCTCGTGGATGTTCTAAGCCATGGTCGTGCATGTGCCATGTTGAATCCCTACTACACCGTGTTTTTTTCTCCTTCCATTCAAACTCAACTTAAAAAACTTTCGGCTCTCTTTCAAAAATACGGGACGATGGAAGAAAACACCTCAGGCCTTAGCGGAAAGGAACTCGGCCTGGCTTTTGCTAAAGCAATGGTCTCTTTCAGTAAACGTGTGGGATTCCCTACTACTCTTTCTGAAGTTCCAGGAATCACCCATAATCATATCGAGAGAGCACTCGAGGCAGCAAAAGATCCTCAGCTCGAGTCCAAACTCAAAAATATGCCCGTGCCTCTTACGAAGGATAAAGTTGATGAGTACATGGGCCCAATTCTGGAAGCAGCCATGACAGGAGACTTCAGCATCATAAAAAATCTTTACCAGTAAAATTTTCAGAACGATTATAATCGTTTTAATGCTGTTATTCCCGGCAGCTATATTAGTTTTTCTACAGAGAGAGACTAATACTTTACTTCTGTTTCTACGATGAAAAATTTATAGTCTCTGTAAATAACATTTATTTCTGAGCGGATAAATTTTTTGCCTTTATTGTTGATATAGGCTTCTTCGATAAAATATCGACTGGGAAATTGAATCCCGTTTTTCTCGATTTTGTATTCTGAAATCAACGTAATTTTAGGCTCTGCTTTATATCTTTTGGCTATTCCTTCTAATATTTGAAAATTTCCTATTGATTTTGGATTTAATTCTATTCTCAATATGGTAAATTTACTCTTTTTTAGCCATATTTTTCCAGAGAAGTATCTTTGTTTTATATGAGCTTTGGGAGCGGCTTTGATAACCACTGATTCGTCTCCATTCAGTATTTCCTTACCGACTATTTTGTAATCGTAATAACGCTGCCGATATTTGCTGAGGAGGTCGATAGGTCCAAATAGAACCTTTTCATATTGAAACATTGTAGTTTTCAATTGGCCATCTTTTCCATTTTTCTTTTTGCCGTTTTCCTCCAGTAATATTCTGCGTTCTTTTGTTTTATAATCTTTTCGAATTAATTGATAGTCATAGAGATATCTGTTTTCCTGCTTTTTTTTAAAACCCCTCGGTAATAAATGAATGAGGAAAGTATCTCGTGAAATATCGATTTTTTCTGATACTTCTTCTAAACAGACATAATTGAAAGCGGAGTGATTCAATCTCTCACAATATTGGCCGGCTTTTTCCAGGATTCTGTTTAACTCGATTTCCTCAGGCTTTTCTTTTGGGAAACCATGAGCAAAAACATTTGGATAGAAGGCAGACAAAATGAAAAATAGTGACAGGATGATTCGAATCACTGGTTTTATTTCTCTTCTTTTAAGCCTTCAATCTTTTTCTTGATTTTTTCCTGATTGGGATTTATTTCCAGAGATTTTTGCCATACTTGCACGGCATTATTATTATCTCCCAAGAGATGATAACACTCACCGATTGAATTCAGGATTTCAAGTACATTGCCCTTATGAGAAAGAGCTTCCCTGTAATAAGAAATAGCCTCCTCGAATTTCCCTGTTTCCTGGGAAGTTTTGCCAAGGTAATAAAGCAGTGTAAAATTTGCTTTATTTGCCTCAAGGAATGGAAAGAGAACTTCTTGTGCGTCCTTAAATTTTTTTAAAACAAGGAGTACTCTGGCATAGCTTATAGCGTAGTCCAGCATATCAGGTTCTTTAGTCCAGGCTTTCTCCAGTTCTCCACAGGCTTTTTCTATTTCTCCATTGTTTAAAAATTGATTGCCCAAATAAAAAGAGTAAATCGCATCATCTACAGGAGGATTTGTCTCGGTGACAATCCAGGGGAGGGGAAGGAACTTCGAAGAGACAGAAAAATTTTCACGTTTAGAGACAATTTCTTTTCTCTCTCCATCCAGAAGAGAAACTTTTACAACGTATTTTCCTGGAGGAAATTTTTCTAAAGAGAATTCTTCCAGGAAATCACAAGTGCTTTCGTATTCACTAATTTCTCTGATCAAGGTATGAAACCTTTTCTCTTGCTTATAAAACGAAAATTCTAAAATTCCCTCTTTTCCCCTTTCCTGGCTCAGGCCATAAATTTGAAAAAACATAAACAATTTACCTTTTACAGGGAATGTATTCCTGAGGGAAGGATAAATCTGGAATTTTCCTATTTGAAAGGCTTTATTTACCTGATTATAAGGAGAATCCTTGTTGACTTTATCTGCCAAAATGAGGTCACTCATCTGAAAGGATTCCCTCTCTGGTACAGAAATATTCTTTTCCAAGGAAGTAAATTCCTTCGTGACCGTGTTTTCCATAAGCAGATTTAGTGTGTAATCTCCAGGAATTATAGGGAAAGAATCGCAAAAATGGAAAGGCCTTTGCCTTACATTCTTTAATTGTTCCTTTTTCAACTCAATTGGAACATTCCTCTCCTGCTGAAAGATGGTATTATCCTTTGAATCTGTCACTCTCATCGAAGTTTTAATATTGGCAGAATATTTATCCTGATAGAAGTCAAGAGAGAGCTTTTCTGGTTCAATCAAGTAATTTACAAAGAAGAGACCTGATTTGTCCTGAATAACACTAACTTTAGCCTGATTGCTTATGTAATAGACCGAATAACTGACCTCAACGATAGGTTTGTGTTCCAAGAAGTCATAAGCATAATCCTCCTGTACTTTTTTATAAGGATAAGTTCTAACTTCACCCATTAAGGTCTCGGAAGGCAAGCGAAACTCCCATCCATCTCTTTTAGGAAAGCAGGATAAAGAGGCTTCGGCTAATTCTGTGGAAATTCTTCCTTTTAAGAATTTATAAGCCATCTTATCCTGCCATTCTATCTGGATATCGCTTTCTGGTCGTTGCATGATGCTTGAGGGGACTAATTTCTTCGGGCCATCAGACATCGGGCTGTATAGTTCGTAAGCTCCTCCGCCATATTTTTTAAAAAAGAGAAGACGAAAAATAGGTGCCTGGCCAAATTTCGGATTGCCCTGATAGTACCAGGTCTCTACAGGATAGATTTCCATTGAATCGTATCTCATTATCTGCATGGGCTCCCCTAATTTGATATAAATTCTACCTCTGTCCGTTCTCCAACCGTTTATAGGACTACCTCTTCCCAAATTTTTATTTGCATACGAGATTCTTCTGTAGTGTTCTTCTTTAAATTCATTCCGGGGAGTGCCAGGAGTCGGATCTCTCTGACGCCAGAATTCCTCTATAAAAAGATCTCTTTCTTTATCTGTCTCCAATTTATAGAATACTTCCTTTTCCTTGGGTGTAATGATGTAGACGACCTCTTCTTTTATCCATTTTTTATATTTACCAGGCAGGTTTGGTTTTTTATATGCCTGGAGAGAAAAGGAGCAAATTAGAGAAATAGATAAGAAGGTGAAGAAAAGTTTCTTTCTCATTTTTCTGTGATTCTTATAATATTCTATAGTAGCTCCTTCTGAAAAGCAATCTGCGAATCAACAGCTTGCTGATTATTGATTTACCCTGACTACGGCATTAGGTTTTGAAAGCCTGCCATTTTTAACAAGTATCAGAGCCTCTTGAAGCTTCTCGAACGGAAAGACTTCATTACAGGTTGAAAGTTTTATCTCCCCAGCAATATTCAGAAATTCTTCAGCATCCGCCCTGTTTATATTGTAGAGCGTTCGAATGTCTCTTCCCCATAAATTATTAGAATAATCTCCGATTTCTATATGAGACATACTGACAGGAGCCAGCACAAGGATTCCACCTCTTTTTATCTGAGATAGAGCTTTTTCTACTAAAGCCCCTGCGGGTGGAAATACAATAACAGCATCCAGCGCTGTTGGGACATCCTTCTCCATGGCATTTCCTACCCATAGAGCTCCGTATTTTTTTGCCTCTTTTCTATGATGTAAACTTCTGGTATTTACAAATACATCAATACCATGATAAATCGCCACTCTTAAAGTATAATATGCGGTAGGACCAAAACCATAGAGGCCAAGCTTATCTCCCCTCCTCACTCTCGTTAGCTTATATGCACAGTAGCCTGCGACTCCCGGACACAGGAGAGGGGCTGTATCCTCCGGCTTACTGTTTATTCCCGGAAGGGGGAGTGCAAATTCTTCTCCTATAAGCGTATATTCTGCAAACCCTCCATCTCTATCCCATCCAGTACATTTAAAATCCGGACAGTAATTTTCTCTCCCGGAAAGGCAATACTTGCACGTGCCGCATATGCTATGAAGCCAGGTTACGCCAACCCTCTCCCCTATCTTGAACCTCTTAGCCTTCAGGCCAAGTTCATCTACTACACCAACAATCTCATGGCCTAAAACAATCGGAGATTTTTTAAGGGGTAGATCTCCTTCGGCAATATGAATATCAGTCCGGCAGATACCACATGCATCAACTTTTATGCGTATCTCACTGCCTCTTGGATGAGGATCAGGCATATTCACAAGTTTTAAGGGCTTACTTTCAACTTCTCTTACCTGATCTTTTAGGATCCATGCTTTCATCTTTTCACTTAAATAATATATATACTTTCATAATTATTCTCAGCAATATCATCCAGATTCTCTCTATAATATTTAACAGCATCAGGAAGAAAATCCAGAATATCCTGTGCTGTCATCCCATCTTCCCCTTTTTCAACTGCTGCTATATCTCCTGAAAGCCCATGAATAAAAACTCCTGCAGGCACTGCATCTTCAAGGGACAATCCCAATCCAAACATAGCCGCAATCGTTCCAGTTAGAACATCACCCGAGCCTGCGGTCGCCATACCAGGGTTACCGCTCATATTAATCAAAACCCTCCTATCTGGATAGCCAATTAAAGAATGAGCTCCTTTTAAAACAATAATTGCGCCAATTTCCTCTGCCGTTTTTTGAAGCATATTGATCTTATTCTCATTAGTTTCCCTTATTGATAAACCTGTGATTCCTGCCATTTCTCCTAAATGAGGGGTGAGTATCGTCATGCTTTTCCGCCTTTTCAATACTGATATATCTTTAGCAATCGCTGTTAAGCCGTCACCATCGATAAGTAAGGGCTTATTTATCTTTATCGAGAGTTCCCTTACCAACGTCTGAGTCTCCTCATTCAATGATAAGCCAGGACCCATGACTACCATATCAACATCTTCAGAAAGGCTAAGGAGTGCGCTTTTGTTTTTTAAAGCAATGCTTCCCGAAGATGTTTCTTTCTGCGGAAAAAAAACTACCTCGCTACCTTTACCCGCTATAAAAGGAGTAATAGATGAAGGCGAGGCTAACCGTGCATATCCACCTCCGGCTTTCAAAAAAGAGGATGCAGAAAAATAAGGTGCACCAAAATAATTCGATGCTCCAGCAATAAAAAGAGTATCACCTAAATCCCCCTTATGAGCATTACCGTATCTTTCAGGCAGGAAAACAGGCTGGGATATTTCAACTTTAGTGGAATTTTTCTCGTAGATAGAGGGAGAAAAAGATATATGAGACACATAGAGCTTTCCACAGTTTTCATATCCGGGATAAAGAAGATTTCCAATCTTAGGAAGACCGTAGGTTACAGTAAAGTCTGCTTCCACAGCAATCCCCATCACTTCTCCTGTATCTCCGTTTATTCCAGATGGAATATCAATACTGAAGACCGTTTTACCACTCTCGTTTATTCTCTGAATAACGTCTTTATAAACTCCCTCTATATTTCTTTTCAGCCCTGTACCGAATATGGCATCAACAACGGCGTCGCAATCTAAAATCTCCTTCTCGATAGAGGCTGTGGATTTAACATGCTCAAGCTCGATAGGCAATCTTTTTACAATTTCATAATTCTTTTTAGCCGCGCCTTTAAATTTAAATGCATCTCCTAAAACATAAACTTTTACCTCTCCACCCGTTGAGTGAATTTTCCTCGCAACAACGAATCCATCTCCACCATTATTACCCGTAGCACAGAATACAACAAAATTTTTCCCTCCTATTCCGAACTCTTCCAGAATAACAAAGTAGGCAGCCTGACCTGCATTCTCCATAAGAAGATCATCTGTGATACCGAATTTCTCAATAGCAATCCTATCAAGGTTTCTCATTTCATCTACCGTACTTACCTTCATTTTTTACTCCTTTCTTTAAGCTTCTTGTTAAAATCTTAATTTCAAATCAAGATAAAAAATAACAAATTAACACTAAAAGTATTTATTATCATTATATCTCTGATAAATTAAGGGTTATATACAAAATAAAATCAGAGATGTAGCGAAATATCGTTAGCTCATTTTTTTAACAATTCAAAGTATTACTCTTTGCTCATCTGAGCTGTCCTCAGATTGGCTTTGATGATATCGACATCAACTTCTTCATGATTTTTATAATCCCTCAAAATTTGTTTGTCAATAAAGCTATTTTCTCATACTCTATATAAATGAAAGAAAGAAATATAAATTATCGCAGCACTGTGCGTAATTTAATTATTTTTGACTTCAAATTTTACACGTGTTATAAATTTTATAAAAGAAATCAAGGAGTATAAAAAACCTCGGTAGCAAAATGAAAAAAGGAAAGGCTACAATTATAGATACAGAAGACGAGATTCTGAATGAAAAAAGGAGCTCTTGTCGAAATCCTCTCTTCAATATTTTTCTGGTTCTATTTATTTCTTCTCTTTTCATTCTTCAGGGATCAAGTACGGAAAAAATTCAGAAAAAATACTTTACTGGACACTTATTTCCGCAAAGCTCAAAGATAGAGCCAAGACTTCAAAATGAAATTTCTTCCACTCTTGATCCATCAAAAACTTTCAAAGTCTGGATTTATTTTACTGACAAAGGAATAACATCTCAGGCATCTCTCGTAAGTGAGTTGGCCGAAGTTCGTCAGAGCTTAAATAATCGCTGTATATGGCGCCGAAGGAAAGTCCGAACAGAGGAAAATCTGGTTGATACTGCTGATCTTCCAATCTATCTTCCTTATGCGGAAAAAGTGAAATCCTCAGTCAAACGCATAAGAATTGTCTCCCGATGGCTTAATGCTATGAGTGTCGAGGCCGACTCTATAGAAATTCAAAGCCTTACAGAGCACGAATTTGTTCGCAAAATTGGTCCTGTCACTTCCTTTAAGAGAGATAAATTCCTTTTGCCTCGGAAGACAGATTTAGAGAGAGTAAAAGAGGATAATATAAACATCCAATATGGCCCCTCGTTTATACAAATCGACCAGATAAATGTTTTGCCTCTTCATCAGCTTGGTTACAGCGGAAAGGGTGTTTTAGTTTGCATGATGGATACAGGCTTTCGAAAAAGTCACGAAATTTTTCAAAAGGCTAACCTCATTGCTGAATGGGACTTCGTGAACAACGATGATGATGTTTCACAAGATTTCCTTGACCCAGATGACTACTCTGATTCTCATGGGACAGGAACCTGGTCAATCCTTGGAGGATATAGGCCCGGCGAGCTCATAGGTCCTGCATACGGAGCAGATTTTATCCTGGCGAAAACAGAATGCACAAAGTTTGAAAAACCTATAGAGGAGGATTATTGGGTAGCCGGAATTGAGTGGGCAGAGGCTCTTGGTGCAGAAGTAGTTTCCTCGTCTTTAGGATATACTGATTGGTATACATTTGAGGATATGGATGGAGAGACAGCAGTTACAACAATAGCTGCCAACCGAGCTGTGAGCTTAGGGGTGGTCGTGGTTACTGCCGCTGGCAATGAGCGTGATGAAAGCTGGGGTCATATCATTGCTCCCGCTGACGGATTCGGAGTCATTTCTGCTGGAGCCGTGGACTCTCTTGGAAATATTGCGTCTTTCAGTTCACCCGGCCCTACCTATGACGGTAGGATTAAACCCGAAGTCTGTGCTTTAGGAGTTAACAACTGGCTCGCCGCAAACACACAGAACGGTAGCGATACTTATCAGAGAGGTTCAGGAACATCCTTTTCCACACCATTGGTAGCAGGCACAGCAGCCCTTCTTTTGGAAGTCCACCGGGACTGGACACCCTCTCAGGTTCGCTCAGCTTTATTGAGCACTGCAAGCCGCAGTTCAAATCCTGATAATGACTATGGATGGGGAATTGTCAATGCAAGCTCAGCAGCAAGCCTGAATATAGCCCTCCCAAGGCTTAACTCTTACACTATAGATGATGACAGTGTAGGCGAAAGTTCTGGAAATGGAAATAAAAAAGCTGAGGCAGGGGAAACTCTTGAGTTGATATTAAGCCTGAAAAATGAAAGCTCTACACCAGCCTTATCTGTTGAGGGAACATTAAGCTCAACTCATCCTGAAATCAGAATATCTACTTCAAAGGTAAGTTTCTCTACTATCTACCCTTTTACCACACAATCATCAGAAAAGCCTTTTGTGATTGAAATTCCTCATTTTTTAATGGGATATCGTGCCATTTTTCGGCTAAAAATCGAAGGGACAAATAGTTTATCCTCGTATGAAACCATAATAATAAACATATCGCGCTGAAAAACCGAAGAGTTTCTTTTCCAATTTGACCCTCAATTCGACCAAAATATCTTTATAACTCTGAGTTATAAAAATTGAGGAAAAATGGGAAAAATATAACTACAGGTTATAAAATGAGGATATAATTCATTTATAAACTTACCTTTATACCTATTCTTAATGAAAGCCCGTTCAAATTTATATTTGCTTTTCTCACATCAGAATAATAAGCGTTGAGAGGTTTCTCTTCAGAAAAAATAAGACGGGGATACGATTTCCCTGTATCATCGCTCTCGAATGACACGTTCCAGAGCCTTCCATGCTTGACTTCTTCAAAACGTCCCTGAGCAGAATGAGTTCCCCAAAAACCCCATGTGTGAGTCCAGTCGTAAGCGTCTTTTTTATCCCCTTTCCAATCGTTAAAATTTGCCATCCTTCCAAATGCTTCAATAATGAAATGAAGCCCTTTTCTAATTTCAATCTCCAGCCCTGCTTTCAGATGAAAGCCAATAGTCTTAGAGCTTGTTTCTTCTAAATAAGCACCCGATGAAGAATACAAATCTAAAAACTCCATCATTGATCCAGAAAAATTTTTCTCATCTTTATAGTCAAAATTATATTCATAGGTTTCTCTGTAAGTAAGCTTTGAAGAATAATAGCCTCCTCCACATCCAAGAAAAAAATTCCCTTCTGTTCCAAGAGGAAATGAGTAATAAAGGGTTAAAATTACTGGTATAGCTTGAATGCTGTATTCTGGTTTCTTTAGGGTTTGTTCACTGATGGAAATAGTGCCGAAATCCGAAGCTGAGTTAAAATAGTTCTGCTCCCGCCATATGCGTGAAGTTGAATCTCCTTTGATTTTCCTGTTCAAGAGCTCCAAGCCCAATGCAACATGAAACCGAGATGAAAAACTGTAAGATATTTCAAGTCCTCCTTCCCAGAGTCCATGAAGCTCGTCTAAATTATACCTGAATAAATCAGGAGATTTATCACGATCGTTGAAATAGGTCTTCCAACCCTGAATGTTTTCATTTAAATCTCCACAATCTATCCAACCCCCGCCTCCATATATTCTAAAGCTTATCTGTGAAAATATTAATTTCGGGCAGATCATGATAAAGCATAAAGAGTAAAAAATTATATTTTTTTTCATATCCATCCTCTATTCATAAAACAATAAGTCACTAAAGCATATTAAATCAATACTCTCTATTTTTTGTTGTTGTCAAGGAAAAAGAACCCAAAAATGGCAAAGAAAAGTACCCAAACGGGATCAGGGCATGCCCCGTCGTCAGTTGTTCAGCCTTTGTGCACAATGGCAGGACTATGGCTTTCGCTGAATTCTCCACAAGGGTATTGACTCTTTTACTTTCCTTTTCAATTTATCTTTCTCTACTACGACTTGCCCCTGAGTGGACCTGCGGCTAAAAATAATTTCTTAAATTATTTTTAATTGATTTTTTTTGTGGAATTTTAATAAAATGTAAAAAGAGATAAAGTCTAAATTTAGCAGATAGAGTAATAAAAAAATTAAAAAAAATGTATTATAATCCTTCTTGAGAATTAGGGAAGTTAAAGGAGGAAGACATTGATTCTCAAAGGAATTTGTTAATATAAGAGGAGCAAAAGGTGGGTGGAACTTATTTAAGATACATTCAGTAATTGCTTGGCCATAAGAGTCTGAAAACTACAGAAATTTATATGCATGTCAGCACAAAAAATCTTTGGGCAATAAAAAGTCCACTGGATAATCTTTTAATAGGAGGGAAAAACAATTAAAAGAACAAAAATACTCGGTCATTTGATGCAGTATATCCGACATGCTCGGATATAAACAAGTTATCGGAAATTTTGCTTAAAGAAGTAAAAAA
>Ga0209121_10002777_pt1 | contig 17436 bp, 17 predicted proteins | sample Cruoilmetagenom3_FD_187292 | JGI IMG/M metagenome (GOLD analysis project Ga0209121, IMG submission 187292) | Oil polluted marine microbial communities from Coal Oil Point, Santa Barbara, California, USA - Sample 3 (SPAdes) (version 2) | ecosystem: Environmental > Aquatic > Marine > Oil seeps ... | reverse complement strand
CCCACAGGTTCTCGGAGCTTAGGAGCCTGGCCGAGCAGAAGGGTGTGTGGCTTCTCTATGAGGGGGCAGCAGGCGGCGGGATGCCACTGATGAACCTTGCGCGAGAGTGCATACAAGCGGACGAGGTCAGGAGCATGGAGGGCATACTCAACGGGACGACAAATTACATACTCACGAAGATGTCGAAGGGTGGCATGGACCTGGAGACTGCCCTGCGGGAGGCGCAGGAGCTGGGCTACGCCGAAGCGGACCCGACATACGACGTTGAGGGCATAGACGCGGCTGCCAAGGCGGTCATCCTTGCCAATGACATAATGGGCATGGACAAGAAGTTCTCGGACGTCCGGATAACTGGCATAATGGGCGTGACCAAGGAGGCAGTCCAGCTGGCCAAGAAGAACGGCTATGTGATAAAGCTGATTGCCGAGATACGGGACAACAGGCTTTCGGTCGGCCCGAAGCTGGTGCCCGAGGACCACCCCCTAAACATAGAGAGCAATTTGAACGCGGTCATGTTCAGGACCGACATCGGCAGGGATGTCACTATAATCGGACGCGGCGCCGGTGGGAGGGAGACCCAGAGCGCGATATACTCCGACGTTCTCAGGATTTCCAAGGACTTGTGACTAACTTTGTATCTCAGGGGTCCTGACGGAATACCTCTCTTTACCATCCTGTACGCTGACTTCTATAAGCCTTCTTTTCATGAGCTTTTTCAGTCCGGTTGATATCTTCCTATTGGTCATCGAGGAGAACTTCGGGCTCTTTCTTATCTCATCCACCGTGACGTTCATCTTGAGCTGGATGAAGATATAGAGAGAGCCTGCGTTGGGCGGCAGGGTGCTGAGCGCGCGTATCTGATCCTTCAGCAGGGCGTTCTCCAGGCGGAGCTTCTCCATCTTGGCGCGGAGCTCGTTGGTTCCCCTCACAACCTTCTCATACTCCTCCTTCTTCACCCTGCCGAAAACCATAGTGTTAGTTTAAGCCTGCGCCTTTAAAATCCATTTCATATATTTTTATATCCTAACCCATTACTTAAACGGTTAAATAAAACTCTGATTAAAATGGCTTACAAGGAAGGTTCGATGGGGATTGCGATCCTGGTTGGTTTTATAACATTTTTTGCTTTGAATGCTATTTTGGGTGTCCTTACCCCCGTCTGTATAGATATGGACCCGCTAGCGGCCCAGTTTGGGGCGGGAGCGATGGATCTCTCCCCAGTCTGTGCTTCGGCTCTAGACGCACAGACTATGCTCAACTCAATGATAGATATCCCATATGGCGGCGTGGGAATGGCGCCTGCTGGACTGGGGATAGATTTCACGACAATTGGTCTATTGGCAGGAGCAGCCTTGATAGGTCTTGGACCCCTCTTCGTTAATGGTCTAGCATTAAACATAGGCGGGATACTCTTAGCCATTATCGCACCGCTCGTAGCAGGAGTCCTTGCAGGTGTAATCGCCAGGGGCTCTGCCAGCAGGGGCTTCGTAGCAGGCTTTTCCTCAGTCCTAATTGGTTATTTCATAGCATTCGTAGTGTTCTTTGTATACATAATGGCCCTTGGTGGATCAGCTGCAGTAGCCCCTGGGCTTACTATGGATGTGCTCACGCCCTTGTTTGGAGCGCTACTTATAATTCCAGTAGTAGTCGGGATACTGGGCGGAATCGGCGGCGCGATACTGTCTGCGGTCCTGGCATCTTCGGCATCTGCTGGCCAGGCCTCCACGACTACGACCAACATAATACAAACACCAGCTCCAGCAACGGCCCCCGTGGTCGTCCAGGGGGGTCCCACGACCGCATCCACGACTGCTGCGGCTCCCACTGCCCATGTCCCGGCCCCTGCCCCGGCCGCGCAGATAAAGTGCCCGGCATGCGGAACGGTAAACGATCCGGGGACCACTTTCTGCCAGTCGTGTGGCACGAGGCTCAAGAGCTGAGGCTCTTAGCCGTTTTTCTCCTTTTTTTATGAAAGTTCCCCATGTCAATCGTAATCCTGCCTATCCTCAACGTAAGCGAGAAGATAGTCAGCGACCTTAAAGCGCAGCTGGGCAACACTCTTTTATCCAGAATCGAGATAGTCCCGCCGATACCCACCCTCCGGGACGACATATACGACCGCGAGCGAGAGCAGTACGACGCCAGCAAGCTGGTTTCATATCTGGATGCTGAGATCAAGAGCCTCAAAGCCGACAAGATAATAGCGGTGGGCAACTTAGACCTCTTCATGGGGGACATGAACTTCATATTCGGCGTGGCCCAGAAGGGCGGCCGGCTGTGTGTCATATCCCTCTATCGCCTGGACCAGCGCTTCTACGAGAAGGAGTCAAGCTACGACCGGCTGAAGGAGCGCGCGGTGAAGGAGGCTGTCCATGAGCTGGGGCATTGCTACGGCCTAGACCATTGCGATAAAAAGGGCTGCGTGATGTCTTTCTCAGACAACATCATGCTGGTCGACGCGAAGGAGCCCTTCTTCTGTGAAGACTGCAGGGAGAAACTCAGAAAGGCCCTCTAGACAACCTTCCCGCCCTGGTATCTGCCGTTGTACAGCTGCGTGCCGCCTGTGACCTCCTCAAAGACTATCTGCGCTACCTTGGCGCCCTTCTTGATGCTGAAGTCGTGGTCTGAGATGTTCCTCAGGCCGAACGTCAGCTTTCCGCAGTATCCAGGGTCGATGAGGGCGTTGAATGTCGACGCCCCGCACCTGAAGAGGGAGCTCCGGTTCAGCACGCGCGCGGCCAGGTCGCCGGGCATATTGACCCCCTCCATCGTTTCCATCAGCACATAGTCGCCGGGCTTTAGCATAAGTGTTTCCCCTGTTATCTCGTTTATCTCCGGCAGCTTCCTCTCCTCGCGGCTGAGATACGTCCCGCCGCTGGCGCTGTAGAACTTGCCGACGCGAAGGTCGTACCCTGCGCCCTCCAGGCACGTCTCATCGAAGCCCTCGATGAGATTCTTCTCCTTGACGAGCCTGAGTATCTCATCCCTTCCCAATATCACTTCCCATACCTCCTTTTCGTCTTGGCGAACTGCTCCACAGCCTGCATGAAATCCTCATGGGTGAAATCCGGGAATAGCTTCCCTGTGAAGTATATCTCGCTGTAGGCGCACTGCCACAGCAAGAAGTTGCTTATCCTGTGCTCAGCCGTGCGTATGAGCAGGTCGGGCGCTGTCTTGACCTGCAGGAAATCCTCGAGGTTGCCCTCCGTCACATCTTTTCCGCTTTTTACAAGGCCCTCCACTGCGCGCAGTATCTCCCCCCTCCCCGAGTAGTTGAGGCAAAGGTTCAAGCGCCTTTTTTGGAACTTACCCGTCTTGGCTTCGACATCCGAGATGAGCTTCCTTAGGCTTTTGGGAAAAGGCTCCAGGTTCCCGGCGAAGCTCACCCTGACCTCCCTGTCGATGACCTTGGGCGAAGAGAGCAGCTCCCTGAAGCCCCCCTCATAGAGCTTGAACAGGAACTTCACCTCGCCGGGCGTCCTCCTCTCCAGGTTCTCCTTTGAGAGTGAATAGGCCGTGATTTCCTCAATACCCAGGTCGTAGCACCAGTCCAGGAAGTCCTTGAACAGCTCTATCCCGACCTTGTGGCCCTCCCAGGGCTCCAACCCCTTCTCCTTTGCCCACCTGCGGTTGCCGTCAGGAATGAGCGCTATATGCCTTGGAACCTTCATATTTATCACCAGAAACCCCTTTTATTTGGCGAAAATGAAATATAAACCCATGAAAACTGTTCTTGCCTATTCCGGGGGTCTGGACACCTCCGTGGCAGTCAAGTGGTTGCAGGACCAATACAAGATGGATGTAATCACGCTTACTCTTGAGTTGGGGCAGGGCAAGACCGATTTGAAAGCCATCGAGGACAAGGCCAAGAAGCTGGGCGCAGTGGCCACATATTCCCTGGATGTGCGGGAGGAGTTCTTCAAGGACTACGTCTCAAAGGCCATCAAGGCCAACGCCTTGTACGAGGGCAAATACCCCCTCGGGACGGCCCTGGGACGGCCGCTGATTGCGAAGTACTTGGTCGCGATAGCCAAGAAGGAGGGCGCGGACGCCATCTCGCACGGCGCCACTGGCAAGGGCAACGACCAGGTCCGCTTCGACGTCGGGGTGCGCGCGCAGAATCCGAATCTCAAGATAATCGCTCCAGTGCGGGAGAACTGGATGACGAGAGAGGAGGCGATAGAATACGCCAAGAAGAACGACATCCCCGTCCCTGTCACTTCCGCGAACCCCTACTCACTGGACGTCAATCTCTGGGGGCGGAGCATCGAGGCAGGCGTATTGGAAGACCCCATGACCGAACCACCTAGCGACGCGTTCAAGTGGGCTGTCGACGCGAGCAAGGCGCCGGACAAGGCAGAGTATGTCGAAATAGGATTCGACAAGGGTGTGCCCGTCTCACTGAATGGCAATAAGATAGGTGGTGTCCAGCTGATTGACACCCTGAACAAAACCGGCGGTAAGCACGGCGTCGGGCGGATAGACATGATAGAAGACCGAGTAATCGGAATCAAGAGCCGCGAGATATATGAAGCTCCTGCGGCAGTCATAATCATAGCCGCGCACAAGGATTTGGAGAGTATGGTCCTGACGCGGGAGCAGAAGTCGTTCAAGGCTGGCATCGACAAGAAGTGGGCGGAGATGGTCTACTATGGGCTATGGTTCGACCCGCTGATGGGCGATTTGAACGCTTATTTAGAGTCGACGCAGGAGCATGTCACCGGCAAGGTCAAGCTCAAGCTCTACAAGGGAACCGCGCAGGTGGTCGGCCGGGAGTCGCCCAACTCGCTCTACAGCCTTGGGCTGGCGACCTACGACAAGAAGGACGTCTTCGACCACAAGTCGGCTGAGGGCTTCATCAAGCTCTGGGGCTTACAGTCCGAGGTAGCAGGGAAGCGGAAGAGATAATCTAGCCTAGAATCCCCTTCTTGAGCTCCATCGAGAAGCGATGGTCTTTCACAGCGGCCTCGCCCTCAAAGAGTCCGACGCCGTTCTTGAACAAGGTTATCCTATTCAGTTTCATCTTGTCTACCCCCAGAAATGCGTATTCTTTAGGCAAGGTTCAAGAAAAATCAGGGATGGTTTCAGATTTTCTTGAGCTTGGAGAACATGAGCTCGAGCGATTTCTTCTCCTTGGTAACCTTCTCCTTCTCGACCTTAATATTTGCAACTGACTTGGCAAGGCCCAGGTTGCCCGTAGCGCCCAGATGCTTCTTCCCCTTTATATTCCCCGTTGCGTCCTCACCCTCCAGCTTGTCCAGCTCTGCCGCCACCTTCTTGTACGCGTCTCGGAAGGGCATGCCTTCGCCGACCAGCTCCACCGCCTTGTCCGTGGCGAATATCTCCGGCTTGCAAGCCCGGATGCACTTGACCTTGTTGACCTTGAGGCCAGAGACAACCAGCGCGCATATGTCGAGCGACGCCTTCGTTACGGCTAGCCCCTCCATAACTGGCTTCTTCGTCTCCTGGAAGTCCCGGTTGTAGCCCGAGTACAAGTCCTTGATTATACCGACCACTTGGTAATAACCGGCCAGGACCTTGTTGCTCTTCGCCCGCACCAGCTCTAAAGCTCCGGGGTTCTTCTTGTTTGGCATGATGCTGCTGCCAGTGCAGAACTCGTCCGGGATGTCAAAGTAGTCCAGTTCGGGTATGCTGAAGAGTATGGCATCGTTCGCGAACTTGCTCAAATCCACCATTATCTGCGAGAGTGCCCCCAGTATGATAGATTCCACCTTCCCCCGGCTGTTGTTGGCGTAAAGAACGTTCTTCTGGACCTTCTTGAATCCCAGCAGGTCTGCGACCATCTGCCGGTCTATGAGCAGCGGCACGCCGTAGCTGGCCGCGCTCCCAAGCGGGCACTGGTCGTTAATCTCATAAGCGGTCTTCAGGACTTCCAAATCATCAAGCAGCGACTCCGCGTAAGCCCCGGCCCAGAGACCGAGTGAGCTGGGCATCGCCAGCTGGGTGTGCGTCCGCCCAGGGATGGGCACGTCCTTGTTCTTCTCCGCGAAGTCCAGCAGGGTCTGGCACAGATTCAGTAGACTCTCTTTGATATCCAACATCTTCCACTTCGCATAAAGCCGCATGTCCACCAGGACCTGGTCGTTCCGCGACCGGGCCGTGTGTATCTTCTTGCCCAAATCGCCCAGCTTGCTCGTCAGATGGTTCTCGATCGCGGTGTGGATGTCCTCGTCCTCAGGCGTTATCTCGAACTTGCCCTTGTTGTGCAGCTCCAGAATCTTGAGCAGCTCGGACTTGAGCTTGCTGAACTCCTCCCCCTTTAAAACACCTATCTTAGCCAGCATCTTGGCGTGGGCTATGCTGCCTGCTACATCCGCCTCCACCAGTTTCTGGTCGAGGGTGTAGTCTTCGCCCACAGTGAATTTCTCCACCTCTTTGTCAAGGGCATAGCCCTTGTCCCAAAGCTTGGCCATCGCTAAGTTTGCTCGTAGCAAAAGAAAAAGTAGGGATGGGGCCGATTTCTGGCCTAGTCTTCCAAAGTCCCCCTCTTCGCGAGTATCTCAAAAGGCAGGCCGCCTATCTCCGCGGCGTCCGCGCAGGTCTGCTGATTGAAGCCCCTGCTCTTTATGGAGCGCATCTCCTGTGAGAACAACGAGGTGTCCGACTCGCGGGAGACAATGTCTATGTTGCCCTTGTAGAGCTTCACATTGTAGGTGCCGCTAACGAACTCCTGCGATTTCTCGATGAAGGCATCCAGCTCCGCGCGCAGGGGGTGGAAGAACATGCCGTGGTATGTCAGATAGCCCCACTTTTGCTCTACCATCGCCTTGAACATGCGTTCGTCCTTGGTCAGGCACATGCCCTCGAGGTCCTTGTGCAGCTTGATTATCACGTGGGCGGCGGGAGCCTCATATATCTCGCGGCTCTTCAAGTCCATGATGCCATCCTCCCACATGTCGATTTTTCCGACACCGTTCCTGCCCGCGATTATGTTCAGCTTGTCTATGAGCTCGCCCAGGGCCATCCGCTTGCCATTCATGGCCACAGGGATGCCCTTCTCGAACTCGATTTCCACAATCTCGCCCTTTTCACTGGCCTTCTCCGGAGGCACAAGCCACATCCAGATGTCGTCCGGCAGCTCCTGGTTCAGATCTATGGCGCCGCTGGCCAGGGACCTGCACCACATGGTCTTGTCATCGCCACCAGTCATCTTCTCCATGACCGGGACGTCCCACTCCCTGCAAAGCTCCTCCTCCTCGAGGCGCGTAAGGTCAAAGTCCCTGACCGGGACCAATATCTTCATCTCCGGCGCGAATATCTTGATGGTGTTGTGCAGGCGATATTGATCGTTGCCCTTGCCGCTCGAGCCCTCCATTATGGAGTCGCACCCCAGCTCGCGCGCCTTTTTGGCGACAATCTTACCTACTAGCTGCCGGGTCATTGAGGTAGAAACCGGGTATCCTTCATAGTCGGAGTTCGCCCTTATGGCCCTTACCAGCCAATCCTCTGTGAACTCCTTCTTGGCATCTACCATTATCGGCTCGAAGCCGAGCGCCTTCGCCTTTCGCTCGCCCTCCTCAATCTCCTCAGCGCCCTGGCCGACATCAATAGTTATAGCCACCATCTCATCCGCCTTGTACTTGCGCCTGATGAGCTCCACCCCCAGCGAAGAGTCCAACCCGCCCGAATAAGCCAGACAGACCTTCTTCACCTCGGGAACAGGAGTCTCCTCAACCCTCTTAAGAATGTCTTTTATACCCATTTTATGCCTGTTTGAATTCCCCCAGGACTTTCAATCACGATTTATTAAAATATTTCAACTTTATATCAGTTTTCCAGTAAACTATCAGATGGGCAACCTCATAACGCTGGACGACTTCACAAAGGGGGAGATTCTTGACCTTATAACCCTGGCCAAGGACATCAAGTCGAACCCCCGGAAGTACGCCAAGGCCATGGATGGGCGGGTTTTGGCCATGATATTCGAGAAGCCGTCCCTGCGGACGCGCGTTTCGTTCGAGGCAGGTATGTCAAAGATGGGCGGTTCGGTCATCTTCTTGTCAAAGGGCGACATACAGCTGGGGCGGGGTGAGACGGTCGAGGACACCGCGCGCGTCACAAGCCGCTATGTTGACATAATGATGGCGCGCGTCTTTGAGTATTCAACGATTGAGGAGCTGGCGGAAAATGCGACGGTCCCTGTCATAAACGGCCTTACGAATATCAACCACCCCTGCCAGATACTCGGCGACCTGCTCACAGTCTCCGAGAAGCTGGGCAAGGTGGAAGGGATCAAGGTGGCATTCCTGGGCGACTGCTCGAACAACACCTGTAACTCATGGGCGACTGTCGCCCCCAAGCTGGGCATCGAGCTCTGCTGCGGCTTCCCGGAGGGCTATGGGCCGAGCGAGTCTGTTCTGAAGAAATCAAAGCGTTATAAGCTCACCCAGGATCCAAAAGCTGCGGTCAGGGGAGCAGATATGGTCTACACCGACACCTGGATGAGCATGCACATCGTCGAGGACGAGCGCGCGAAGAGGCTTGCGGATTTGGACGATTACCGTGTGACTAAAGACCTCATGAAGCTCGCCAAGCCCAAAGCAATCTTCATGCACTGCCTCCCCGCCCACCGCGGGGAGGAGATGACGGCAGAAGTAATCGACGGGCCGCAGAGCGTCGTCCTGGACCAGGCCGAGAACAGGATGTGGATGCAGGACGCGATTATGCTGAAGCTTCTGAAACTCGCTTAATCCAGAGGTCTAGCATTCATTTCAGGGTCAATTTCATTCAAAATAGCGATAGCCCTGCGCTGGTCGGCAGGAGTCCTTCTAAGAGCGAATCGAATTAAATCTATGGGCTTAACACCATGCCTTTCCGCGATTTTAATAAAGCCCGCTGCGAATCTCGAATCGTTTTCTGGCCCTCGATGCCCTCTCCTCAGCAATTGAAGCTCTTCTCTAGCCTCGGTCGGGATGAGGGGCGGCCTCATATCTGCAACCCTTCTTACACGTCTCCTGCCTCTGGCAGCCATGGTATTCAGGCGAATTCCAGCCCCCTCTGTATCCTCTCGCAGTAGGCGCACCTAAGGACCAGCGGGTCTTTGCCTTCGACCGCGAAGCGGGTCTTGACGGGCTCCACGCGCGTGACGCAGACTGGGTTGGTGCACTTGAGTATGCCGATGATTTCATTCTCCAACTCGACATTGTACTTCTTCTTGACTTCGAAGCCCTTGATGAGATTCACGGACGCGCTTGGCGACACGAGGGCTATCTTGTTGACCTCGTCCCTGTCCAGCTGCTTTCGCTCAATCTTGATGACGTCTTTCTTCCCCTTGCTCTTCGAGTGCACATTGGACAGGACCATGACCGTCCCGGAGAACTCCTCGAGTCCCAAGAGCCTAACGACCTCCCAGCCCTTTCCCCCGGCTATGTGGTCTATCACCGTCCCCTCCTCGATTTTCTGAACCTTCAAAGTCTTCTCGGTCATTCTGTAATCGCCTTGTGCAAAACCGCCATCCTCGCAGGTACGCCGTTGCGCGCCTGCTCGAAATACTTGGCGCGCGGGTCATCATCCACCTCCAGAGTTATGCCGTCGATTCGCGGCAGCGGGTGCATGAGTATGAACCTCTCTTTGGCCTTGGCCATCATGGCCGGGTCGACCACGTAGACGCCCTTGAACTTGAGGTACTCTTCCTCCGTCGGGAACCTCTCCCTCTGTATGCGCGTCATGTAAAGGACGTCCAGCTCCTTAATCACGTCCTCTATCTTCATGACCTCTTTGACCGCTATCTTCTTGTCCTTCAGATGGCGTATCGTCCCCTTGTCCATGCTCAGCTGGGGCGGGGAGATGTAGTGTAACTTGACGTCCCAGTTGCTCAGCGCGATTGACAGCGGCCTGCCTGTGCGCCCATATCTCAAATCACCACAGATGCCGATGTTCAGCCCGTCGAAGTTGCCCAACCCCTTTCTAATCGTGTACAAGTCCAGTAGCGTCTGCGTCGGGTGGTCGTGGCTTCCGTCGCCGCCGTTCACTATCGGAACTCCCGAGACCTCTGTCGCCAACTTAGCCGCTCCCTCCTTTGGGTGCCGCATGGCGATGCAGTCCACGTAGCTGGATATCGTCCGGATGGTGTCCATGAGGGTCTCACCCTTCTTGACTGAGGTCCCCTCCGTGGATGAGAAGCCCACACACTTGCCCCCCAGCCTTTGCATGGCCGTTTGAAATGAAAACTGGGTCCGGGTCGAGGGCTCGAAGAAGAGGGTTGCTAATATCTTTCCCTTGAGCACACTCGTAAAGTCCTTGTCAGAATCGTACTTCTTGGCGCTCTTGATGATGTCTTCTAGGAAGTCCTTGCTCATCGACCTCGTAGAAATAATGTCCATCGTTTAGTTTAAGCCTTTATTTATTAAAATAGTCATTCAAGCTCCTCGTTTCTATGTCGCCCGCCCGCGCGCTCTTTATCGCCCCAACCGCTGCTTTCGCCCCAGCCATGGTCGTCAGGTAGGGGATGTCATAGTCCAAGATTGCAAATCTTATCTGGCGCTCGTCGTCGCGCGCCTTCAGTCCCCTCTTTGGGACGTTTATGACGAAGTCCAGATTCTTTCCCTCTATCATGTCGACGGCATTGGGGCTCCCCTCACTGATTTTCTTCAGCATGCGTGCCCTGACTCCACGCTTCACCATCACTTTATGCGTCCCCTCCGTGGCGTAGACGTCGAAGCCCATGCCGACCAGCCTCTCCGCGAGCTCGGCAGCCTCCTCCTTTTCCCTGTCACCACCTATTGAGATGAACACATTGCCCTTGTCCGGCAGGCGTATGCCCGCCCCGTACTGCGCCTTGTAGTATGCGTTGCCGAAGTTGCGGTCTATGCCCATGCTCTCGCCAGTGCTGCGCATCTCTGGGCTGAGTATTGGGTCTATCCTCAGCTTGTCGAAGGGGAGGACCACCTCCTTGACGGCCACATGGTTTATCTTCTTGGCGTAATCGAAGCTCTCGAGGATGCCCTTCAGCTTCTCCCCCATTATGCACCTCACCGCTATCTTGGCCAGCGGGACGCCCGTGGCCTTGGAGATGAATGGTATGGTCCTTGACGACCTGGGGTTGGCCTCCAGCACATAAACGACACCATCCTTCACCGCATACTGGATGTTTATCAGGCCCACCGTTTCCAGCCCAAGCGCCAGTTTTCTGGTGTGGTCGATGACGGTGTCCACAGTCTTCTTGCTCAGGGTCTGCGGCGGGACCACGCAGCAGGAGTCGCCCGAATGTACCCCCGCCTCCTCTATGTGCTCCATTATGCCGCCGACGTAGACGTCCTTCCCATCACAGACCGCGTCCACGTCTATCTCCGTGGCATCGTCCAGGAACTTGTCGATGAGTATGGGGTGCTCCGGCGACACGTCGGTCGCCTCCCTCATATAAGACTCCAAATCCTCATCGTTGAAGACTATCTCCATCGCCCGCCCGCCCAGGACATAGGACGGTCTCACCAGGACCGGGTACCCGATGCCGTGCGCAATCTCCAGGGCCTCGTCAAAGGACATCGCCGTGCCCCATTTGGGCGAGGGGATTTTGAGCTCCTTGAGCATCTTGCCGAAGTTTTTCCTATCCTCGGCTAGGTCTATCGCACTGGCCTGCGTCCCCAGAATCTTCACCCCCGACTCGGCCAGCCCCTTGGAGATGTTTATCGCGGTCTGCCCGCCGAACTGGACCATCAAACCAAGCAGGTTGTCATTCTCAGTCTCGACGATGTTCAGGACATCCTCAACAGTCAGCGGCTCGAAATAAAGTTTGTCCGACGTGTCGAAGTCAGTTGAAACAGTCTCCGGGTTATTGTTGACAGTGATTGCCTCATAACCCAGCTCCCGTAGTGCGAGTACAGCGTGCACCGTGCAATAATCGAACTCCACACCCTGGCCAATCCTGATCGGCCCGCTTCCAAGGATAATAATCTTCTTGCGATTACTTGCTTTGGCTTCGCTTTCATCCTCATAGCTCGAGTAGTAATAAGGCGTCTTGGCCTCGAACTCTGCCGCACAGGTGTCCACCATCTTGAAGGTCGCTTCAACCCCTTCCTTCTTTCGCATCGCCCTTATCTCATTCTCAGATTTTTCGGACAACCGCGCTATCTGCACATCCGAGAAGCCCAGCCTCTTTGCCTTGACGAGGAGCTTGGGGGTCAACCTGCTCCCGAGCTTCTTCTCCATCCTGACGATGTTCATGAGTTTTTCCAGGAAGAACAGGTCTATCTTGCTGTGCCTGTGGACCTCTTCCGGGCTCCAACCCTTCTTGAGCGCGTCGTAGACAACGAATATGCGCGCGTCCGTGGGCCTCTCTAACTCCTCTCGTATCTTGTCGTCCTCCCTTTCCTCCCTCCGCCCATCCGCGCACAAGCCCATCCTCTTCTGGTCTAAGGAGCGTATGGCTTTCTGCACGGACTCTTCGAATGTCCGGCCGATGCTCATGACCTCCCCCGTGCTCTTCATCTCCGTGCCTATCCTCCGTGACATCCCCTTGAACTTGTCGAACGGCCACCGCGGGATCTTTGTTACGATGTAGTCAAGCGCCGGCTCGAATGAGGCGGGCGTCGTCTTAGTTACCTCGTTTGGAATCTCATCCAACGTCATGCCGATCGCGATCTTTGAGGCGACCCGTGCTATCGGATATCCAGTCGCCTTAGAAGCAAGTGCGGATGACCTTGATACGCGCGGGTTGACCTCGATGACCCGGTATTCTATAGTCTCCGGATGGAGTGCCAGCTGCACATTGCAACCCCCCTCCACCCTCAGGGCGCGGATTATGTTCAGGGAAGCTGTTCGCAGCAATTGATATTCTGTGTCGTTAAGTGTCTGGGTCGGTGCGACGACAATACTCTCCCCCGTGTGGATGCCCATTGGGTCGAAGTTCTCCATGTTGCAGATGGTGATGCAATTATCATTGGAGTCGCGCATTACTTCATATTCAATCTCCTTCCACCCACCTATGTACTCCTCAACAAGCGCCTCACCATTCTTGCTCCTGGACAATGCTCGCTGGACGATCCTCGCGAGATCCTTCTCGCTATAGGCAATACCGCCACCGGTCCCGCCAAGGGTATAACCTGGCCGGATTATCACAGGATAGCCAAGCTCGAAGACAGCTTCCTGGGCTTCGTGCACACTGAAAACAGAATGGCTCTTGCAGATGGGCTCCCCGATCTTGTCCATCAGGGTCGCGAACTCTTCCCGGCTCTCGGCGTTTTTGATAGTCTCGATGCTCGTTCCAAGCATCTTCAGGTTATGCTTCTTTAAGACGCCTGCCTTGTCCAATTCCACAGCCATGTTCAGGCCCGTCTGGCCACCCATGGTCGGGAGGATGCCGTCCGGCTTCTCTTTCTCGATGATCCTATCTATAGTCTCTACTGCAATCGGCTCGAGGTAGACGACATCCGCGATGTCGGTATCCGTCTGGATGGTGGCCGGGTTGTTGTTGACGAGGACAGTCTGGTATCCCTCCTCCCGCAGGGAAAGACAGGCCTGGCTCCCACTGTAGTCAAACTCGGCTGCCTGGCCTATCTGTATCGGCCCGCTCCCGATTACCAGGATCTTCTTTACGTCAGTCCTTTTTGGCATCTTGCATCATCCCTATAAACTCGTCAAACAGGTATTCTGAATCCCATGGGCCCGGATGCGCCTCCGGGTGGTATTGGACGGTGTACACGGGCAGCGACTTATGTGATATCCCCTCGACACTCTTGTCGTTCAGGTTGATGTGGGTCACTTCCACCTCGCTTGGCAGGCTGTCCGCGTCCAGGGCGAACCCGTGGTTCTGGCTCGTAACGTGGACGCGCTTCGTCTTCAGTTCCTTCACCGGCTGGTTGCCCCCACGGTGGCCGAACTTCAGCTTATAGGTGTCGCCCCCCAATGCGCGCCCCACGAGCTGGTTGCCGAAGCAGATGCCGAATGTGGGCAGCTGGCTGTCGATGACCCTTTTGATGTTCTTGACGATGTAACCCGCGCGCTCAGGGTCGCCGGGCCCGTTTGATACCATCATGCCGTCAGGCTCGTAGCCTAGAATCTCCTTCGCGTCCGTCCCCGCCGGCACGCGTATGACCTTGCATCCCCTGTCCACAAGGCTCTTGACTATGGACATCTTGGTCCCGCAGTCTATCAGCACCACAGTTTTTTTCAACTGCTCCGGCTCGTGGATGACGGGCTTCTTGACCGTGACCAGCTCAATCAAATCCATCTCAGAAATCGACTTGAGCTTCCTTGCGCGCTCCTTCAGGTCCTCTAGCTCCTTTGCCTCATAGGGCAGCTTCAGCAGGCCGTTCATCACGCCCGCCGTTCTAATCTTCCGCGTCAGGAAGCGAGTGTCCACGCCCTGGAGCCCGGGTATCCCCTCTTCCTCCAGCCACGCATCCAGCTTCTTGATGATTCGCCCGTGGCTTGGCTTCTCACAGAGCTCCCTGACGATGAAGCCATCCACTTGGATTTTGTCTGACTCGAACCGCTCCGGCGTGACGCCGTAGTTGCCGATGAGCGGGTAGGTGGGCATGAGGATTTGGTATCTATACGACGGGTCGGTGAGGCATTCTTGATAGCCGGCCATGGAGGTGTTGAAAACCACCTCCCCCTCCGCGTCTTTGAGGGCTCCGAAGCTCTCCCCTTCGACGACCGTGCCGTCTTCCAGAATCAATGCGCCCTTTGTCATCAACCACCCCTCAACATGCAGCGTCGTTGCTAAACATTGAGAATTTATTTAATGTTAGTAAGTTGGAGTATAAAAGGCTTACCCGAACGTTGCCTCCGCGCCCCCATTATCGATAGGCTGCTCCCCGTCGAACACCCTTTTTCCTCTCACGAATGTGGCCTCCACCCAACCCTTGACCGACTTCCCGTCGAACGGGCTCCAGCCGCACTTTGTGAAAAGGGCATCATTCGATATCCTATACTCCTTGTTCAGGTCCAGCAGGACGAAGTCCGCGTCATAGCCCTCGGCCAGGACGCCCTTGCCCTTTATGTGGAATATCTCGGCCGGTTTCTGGGCGCAGGTCTTGACCAGACCGCGCAGGTCCAGCATCCCCAGCACCAGCGGCAGTCGGGTCTCTACCCCCGGGACGCCCCCCGGAGCTTTGTCGAAATCCTGCTCCTTCTCCTCTCTCGTATGCGGCGCGTGGTCCGTGGAGACCATATCGATTATCCCACTTTTCAGCGCATGCCGGAGGGCCGTCTGGTCCGGCTTCGACCTCAGGGGAGGATACATCTTCAGGTATGCGCCGACATCCGCTTCGTCCAGCTTGCTGAGGAACAGGTGCTGCGGCGTGACCTCGCAGCTGAAGCTCTTGTTGAGCTTCTTGGCCCGCACAATCTCCTTCACGCCCATGTCGCTTGTCAAGTGGCATATGTGCACGCGGTTGTTGTGCATGCTCCTGACCACATCGCGTATGGACATGCCCTCGCATATGGTAGGGCGCACGTCCGAGAAGTACCTGAAGCTGTCCTTCTTGTACTTCTCCAACAGGCCGAGCTTTTCGCAGTGGCAGGCCGCGAGGATGCCCTTCTCCTTCAGGACCTTGAAGAAGCCTGGCAGGTTCTCCTCGTTGAACAACAAGTCGCCGGTGCTCTTGCCCAGGAAAAACTTGACCCCAGCGACGTTCTCCAGATTCTTGATTTCCTCCAGGTTGTCGTTCTCCGCCCCGAAGTACAGGCCGAAGTCGACTATGCTCTTCTTGCCTGCTATCTCTCGCTTCTCCTCCAGGAGCTTGATTGTGGTGATGCTGGGCTTGTTGTTGGGCATGTCAAGGACAGTGGTCACGCCCCCCGCGGCCGCGGCCTGCGAGCCACTCTTCCAGTCCTCTTTGTAATTGTCTCCCGGTTCGCGGAAGTGGACGTGGCCGTCTATCAGGCCGGGGATTACATAAAGGCCGTGCGCGTCCACGGTCTCGTCCGCTGGCACGTCCTGCTTGGTGATTCGGGATATCTTGCCGTTCTCCACGACGAGGTTGGCCTCGACAATGGTCGTCGGCCCCACAATCTTACCGTTTTTCACCACCAAATCTGCCATCAGTATGTTTTTATGGCTTTGGATTAAAATATACGAGCGATGGGCAAAGTAGAAAATTATCTGAACGATAAGAAGAAAGATGAGGGGGCCTTGTTCTTTGCGGTCATAGACCCCCTGGATTACGCCAGCTTAGAGGACGCTGTGAATGCGGCAAGGGGCGCCTACGAGGCGGGCGCAGACTTGATAGTAGTCGGCGGCTCGACGGGCGTGCAGGGTCAGGCGCTCGACAAGACCGTTTCTGAGGTCAAGAAGGCCGTTGATGTCCCAGTGAATCTCTTCCCTGGCAACATCGCCACCGTCACGGCGAAAGCCGACTCCATTTATTTCATGTCAATGCTCAACTCCCGCAACCCCTACTGGATAACCGAGGCGCAGACGCTTGCCGCCCCTGTCATCAAAAAAATCGGCATTGAGCCGCTCCCGGTCGCATATCTAGTCGTGGGCGACGGCGGTACGGTCTCTTGGGTGGGCGACGCCAAGCCGATACCACTGAACAAGCCGAAAATCGCAGCTGCTATGGCGCTGGCCGCGGAGATGATGGGCTTCCGATTCATTTTGACGGACGCGGGCTCCAACCCACCCGAGCCGGTGCCTGCAGGGATGGTGAAAGCGGTCAGCTCCGTCATAGGCCCGAAGACCTTCTACATAGTCGCTGGAGGCATCCAAACGGAGGAGCAGGTGCGCGCTGACATCAGGGCGGGCGCGGACGCTGTCCAGATAGGCACAGTCATTGAGGGTGCCCAGAATGTTAAAGAGAAGGTGGGCAAGTTAGTGAAAGCTGTTAAGGAAGAGGGCAAGAAAAGGCTCTGACTACTCTCCGATTCTAATCAACCCCTATTGGTCAGGCCTAGCGCTATAACCAAAAGAAAGAAGCCACCGCCTTAAGCGGAGCTGTGGTGGTGCTTGGCCGCGGGCGCGACTACCTGTCCGATGGGCATCGGGGCCTCCTCGACGACGATGACGTCGCTGATTGCCCTCACAGCCTTGAAGGGAATCACGAAGTCGCCCCTGCTTTCCTTCGGGAAGCGGACGTCCTCCGCCGTTTCCGCGTCCGGCTCTATGATGATGCTCTCCATTTCGCCGGTTGACTCATCGACTATGATGTCGTCAATCCTCCCAATTTCCTTCCCAGTGGTTGTGATGGCCCGCTTACCACCCAATTGCCTCGCAACAACGAATCTTGCCATTTTAATCCCTTTTTTAGAAGAATGAACCAGAATTGTTAACGCCTTAAAGTATAAAAACACGTTGCTTTTTGGGCGTTTTTTATGTCCTCAAAATCAGGGCTTTTCCATCACTTCGCTAGGTATCACGCCATCTGTCAAGAACCACTTCAAATCAGAGGATTCCACCAGTCCGCGAACTTCACATATGTGAAGTTGCGCGCAAGTTCACCGCAGGTGAACTTCGCGTATCTGACTGGTGGTTGA